>OFJB01000352.1_pt1 | contig 23302 bp, 20 predicted proteins | sample 1775081 | NCBI WGS metagenome assembly OFJB01 (sample SAMN08195771, study PRJEB24354) | sludge metagenome | isolation source: initial sludge from phenol fed wastewater aerobic bioreactor | place: India: Nagpur | collected 2016-06-05
TCGATAAATCAGGAGAAAAACAAGACGCTGTTGGAGTTCCAGCAGCGCCTTTTTTGTGTTCGTTTTTACATCATAGATTTAATCGTCGGTCTCCGAAAAGGGGTCTTCCGGCACTGCCGCTGGTTTTGCCGGTGCGGCGGACGCGGTTGGAACCGCACGCCGCTTGACCTCCGGCTGAGGCGCGGCGGCTGCCTGCGCAGCGCCGGACGCGGCATACGCCGACTGGGACGCTTTGCGCTTCGCCTCCTGATCGGCGGCGGCCTGCTTGCGCTCCTGCTCAAAGATGTCACGGAGCTGCTTTTCGAGCTTCTGCGAAAACTCCGGATTGTCCTTGAGGAACAGTCGGGTATTGTCGCGGCCCTGCGCAATGCGCATGTCGCCATAGGCATACCAAGCGCCGCTCTTGATAATCAGCTTCTTGTCGACCGCGAGATCGACCAGCGAGCCTTCCTTGGAGATGCCCTCGCCATAGAGCATGTCGAATTCGGCGGACTTGAACGGCGGCGCAACCTTGTTTTTTACGACCTTGACGCGCGTGCGGTTGCCAATGATTTCCGTGCCGTTCTTCAGCGCGTCGATCCGGCGAACGTCCAACCGGACGCTGGCGTAGAACTTGAGCGCCTTGCCGCCCGGTGTGGTCTCGGGGTTTCCGAACATGACGCCGACCTTCTCGCGCAGCTGATTAATGAAGATGACGATCGTATTGGACTTGTTGATGGCACCGGTGAGCTTGCGCAGCGCCTGGCTCATGAGCCGCGCCTGCAGGCCAACGTGCGCGTCGCCCATGTCGCCTTCAATTTCTGCCTTGGGAACCAGCGCGGCAACGGAGTCCACAACGACAACGTCGATTGCGCCGCTGCGCACGAGCGCCTCGGTAATCTCCAGCGCCTGCTCGCCGGTGTCCGGCTGGGAGACGTAGAGGTCGTCCACCTTAACGCCGAGCGCTTCCGCATAGACGGGGTCAAGCGCGTGTTCCGCGTCGATGAACGCGGCGGTTCCACCGATCTTCTGCGCCTCGGCGACGATGTGCAGCGCAATGGTGGTTTTACCGGAGGATTCCGGCCCGAAGATTTCCACAACACGGCCGCGCGGAATTCCACCAACCCCGAGCGCATAGTCCAGCGGCAGGCAACCCGTAGAGATGGTTGCAACCGGCGTGCGGGCTGCCGCGTCGCCGAGTTTCATGATCGCGCCCTTGCCAAACTGTTTTTCGATTTGACCGAGGGCGATCTCCAGTGCTTTTTCTTTTTCGACCATGTTGGTAGTCCTTTCGATCAATAAACTTAACGAATTGGAATCTGTATGAAATTTGTTCTATCGTCTCAGAGACGCTCAAGTGAAGAACATCTCGATAAGAACAAATGATCGCATCCGTTCAACTCATTATACATGAACCTAGCGTACGCGTACAGCGTTTTTTGAATCTTTTTCCGTTGGTTCTGCGGAATTTTTCCGGCTCAGAAGCGCTATTGGCAGAGCGTACGCCGCAGCAGGTCGAAGGCGTGCAAACAAGAGATTTCACGAATGCGCGCGCGCTCGCCAAAGAGGCGAATGCGCTTGACCTGCGTTCCCTGTGCAGAAGCGAGGGCGATGTATACCGTGCCAACCGGGTCTTCCTCGGTTCCGCCATCCGGGCCCGCATAGCCGGTGGTCGCGAGTGCGTAGCTGGCACTCGACGCGGCGCGGATGCCTTCCGCCATTTCCCGCGCACAAGCTTCACTGACCGCGCTGAACTGCTTGAGCGTTTCCGGCTTGACGCCGAGGCGGCGCATCTTTGCGTCGTCCGAATAGGCGACACAGCCCTCCAGAAGGAACTTCGAGCATCCGGGAATCGCGACAAGCTCGCTCGCGAGCAGCCCACCCGTGCAGCTCTCAGCGAGGGCGAGCGTGAGGTGGTCGTCCGTCAACAGCCGCGCGCAGGTTTCCGGCAGGGATTCGCCGGTGGTGGAATACACAACGTCCCCAACGCGCTCCAGAATCGTGCGAATCATCGGCTCCGCGAGCGCTTCGCCTTCCGCCTCGTTCTGGCACAGCGCGGTGACGCGCAGCGTGACCTCGCCGGTTTTGACGTACGGCGCGACGGTCGGGTTCGTCTGGTGTTCGATGATGTCCCTCAGTTCGTAGGTTAGGCTCGACTCGCCCTTGCCGAAGATGCGAAGCTCACGCGAATAGAGCTTGTTTCCGCTGATTTGTTCCAGATAGGGCATCACGTGGTTTTTGAACATGGGAAAGAGCTCCCGCGGTGGTCCGGGGAGCAGAATCGCCGTCTTGTTCTCGGCGGTCATGATGCAACCCGGCGCGGTGCCGAATGCGTTTGGCAATATAATGGCGCTCTTTGGAAAGCTCGCCTGCTTGAGGTTGTTTGGCGTGAACTCATACCCGCGCGCGGCGAAGTGCTTCGTCAGTCGCTCAACCTCTTCCGGAATCGGCTCTACGGTAAGCCCCAGCGCGGCGGCGACGGTTTCCTTGGTCAGGTCGTCGTCCGTCGGCCCAAGACCACCCGTGAAGACGACCACGTCCGAGCGTTCCACCGCCTGATGCACGACGGCGGTCAGGCGCTTGGCGTTGTCCCCGACGGTGGTGTGGTAAAACACTTGAAACCCGAGCGGCGCGAGCCCCTCGGCAATGTACTGCGCGTCCGTATTGACGACCTGTCCCATGAGGAGCTCGGTACCAACCGAGACGATTTCTGCGATCATATCTATTACGCTTTCCGATTATACACGCGAAACTACGCGTAGATTATCTGTGCTATTTCTTTGTCAATTCCAGTTTACCGAATGCCGGTTTGCGACGATGTAGTCCACCGCGGACCAGATGGTGAACACCGCCGCCGTGCACATAACGCCGAAGTCGAATGGAAAATTCCAGATCGAGAAGATCGGATTTCCGAGTAGCGTGGCTAAGATGGCGATGACCTGCAGCGTGGACTTCAACTTGCCGAGCCAGTTCGCGGCAATGACCGTTCCGCTGTTAGCCGTCACGAGACGGAAGCCGGAAACGATGATCTCGCGGCCGACGAAGATGATGCAAAGGACGGGATTGAGCATCCCGTTGTAGGTCATCATGATGAACGCGGAGCAGAACAGTAGCTTGTCCGCAATGGGGTCCATCAGCTTGCCGAAATTCGTAATCTGGTTTCGCTTGCGGGCGATGTAGCCGTCGACGATGTCCGTCATGTCGGCAACAAAGAAGATACCCGCCGCCCAATAATTCCAACCCGGCAGCCATGCTTCAAAGGAGAACGCGGCGACCATGAGCGGAACGAGTAGCATCCGAAAGATCGTTAGCCGGTTTGGCAGGTTCATTTTTGCTTTTGGCTTTTGTGTGACTTGTTCCATTTTATTATCCCATCTAGTTTTGATTTATCGCGACGTCGGCGGCACCAGTTCGCCGATCATATCATACTCTTCCGCCCGCGTCAGCCGCGCGGTGACGAACGATCCAACGGGCAGGTTCGCCACGTTGGCTAAAATCACCTTGCCGTCCACGTCCGGCGCTTCCGCATAGCTGCGCCCGTAGGTGTACCCGTCGTTTGCACCTTCTACCAAGACCTCAACGGTCTGCCCGACGCGCCGCTCGTTGCGCATTTTCGAAATGCCACGTTGCGTTTCCATCAATCGCGCGAGACGCTCCTGACGGACTTCCTCCGGCACCTGATTTGGCATGCTGGCCGCCGTCGTGCCTTCCTCCGGTGAGAAGGTGAACGCGCCAATGCGGTCGAACGGGTGTTTCTGGATAAACGCAAGCATGCGTTCAAACAGTTCGTCCGTCTCGCCGGGAAAGCCGACCATCAGCGTTGTGCGGAGCATAAAGTCCGGCGCGTGTTCGGCGACATAATCGAGGATGCGGCGAATGTGTGCCTGATCGCCTCTGCGGCGCATGGCGCGGAGCATTTCGTCCTCCGTGTGCTGCAGCGGCATGTCGAGGTAGGGAACGATTTTTTCGCTCGCGCAAAACTGGTCAATCAGCTCCGGAGAAACCGTATCCGGATAGGTATACAGCACGCGGAGCCAGTGAATGCCGTCGATCCGCTCGAGCTGATGGAGCAAGTCGAGCAGCATGGGCCGCCCGTAGCGATCCTTGCCATAACCGGAGGTGTCCTGCGCAATCAGCGTGAGCTCGCGCACACCGCCGTCGGCCAGGCGCTTCGCCTCGTCTACGAGTTCTTCGAGCGGCTCGCTGACTAGATTGCCGCGAATCAGCGGAATTGCGCAGTAGGCGCAGCGGTTGTCGCAACCGTCTGTGATTCGAAGGTATGCGCTGTAGCGCGGCGTGGTCAACACCCGCGTCGAACGCGGGCCGCAATGCGGCGCGTCCGCCGTTCCGCCAAGGAGGCGGGGGAGGGTTTCATATTCGCGAACGCCGAGCAGCAGGTCGATTTCCGGCATGGCTTCCTTCAGTTCCTCGCGGTAGCGCTCGGAAAGGCAGCCGGTGACGACGAGCCGCTGGCAGCGGCCGCCCTGTTTATACTGCGCCATTTCGAGTATGGCGTCGATGGACTCCTGCTTGGCGCTCTCGATAAAGCCGCAGGTGTTAACGATTAAGACATCCGCCTCGGCGGGGTCGCTGGTCAGCGCGTGTCCCGCTTCCGTCAGGAGGCCGAGCATCCGCTCCGTATCCACCTGATTTTTTGCGCAGCCGAGCGAGATGACGCCTATGGTCGACATGGAATTCTCCTTCAAAATGAGTATGTTTCAGGGTTAGTCGCGGTCGCTGTAAAACGCGCTCATCGGGTTCGGTTCGCGTTCCGGCGGGGCGACAAGCGGCAATTCGCTGCCGAAGAGTTTTTCGACCTCCTGCCGGGTGATGAGCACCTCGCGCGCCTTACTGCCGTTGAACCCGCCAATGTAGTGGTTGCGCTCCATGATGTCGATCAACCGCGAGGCGCGGTTGTAGCCAACGCGGAGTTTTCGCTGCAGCACGCTGGTGCTGGCCTGGCCGTGCTCAAAGACGGTTCGAACCGCATCGCCGAGCAATTCGTCGCTCTGCTTGCCTTCGCCATGCGCGCCGCCCGCTGCGCCTCCCTTTTCGAACGTGTTGATGTCGTTGATGATCTGGTCGTTAAACACGGGACGCGCGCGCTCCTTAAAGTGCTGCATGACGCGCTCGACCTCTTCGTCCGAAATATAGGAGCACTGCAGACGGGTCGGTTTTGCCGAGCCATCGGGATGGAAGAGCATATCGCCCTGACCAAGCAGTTTCTCCGCGCCGCTCATATCCAGAATGATGCGGCTGTTCGTGGCGGAGTTGACGGCAAACGCCGCACGGGAGTTGATGTTTGCCTTGATGAGCCCCGTAATGACCGTTGCGTCCGGCCGCTGGGTTGCGAGACTCAGGTGGATGCCCGCCGCGCGGCCAAGCTGCGCAATGCGCTGGATGCTGTCTTCGACGTCCTCCGGCGCAACGCCCATGAGGTCCGCCAGCTCGTCGATGATGACGACGATGCGGGGCAGGTGTTCGCCGGTGCCCTTTACCTTTTCGTTGAACTTCTCGAGGTTGCGCGCGCCGAGATCCGCAAAGATCTTGAAGCGACGCGTCATTTCGTTGACCGCCCAGCGCAGCGCGCCAGCGGCCTTTTTGGACTCGGTGACAACCGGCATTAAAAGGTGCGGCAGTGAGCCGTACATGATCATTTCCACGCGCTTCGGGTCAACGAGGATAAAGCGCACGTCTTCCGGCGAGGATTTGTAGACCATGCTGACGATGATGTCGTTGATGCAGACGCTCTTGCCGGAGCCAGTTGCGCCCGCAATCAACAGATGCGGCATTTTCGCAAGGTCGGCGATGATGATTTTGCCGCTCGCCTCACGGCCAAAAGCCATGGTAATGGGCGATTCGCTGCCGCGGAACTCCTTGCTCTCGATAATATCTCGCAGCACGACGAACGCGGAGCTCTTGTTCGGAATCTCCACGCCAATTGCGTTTTTACCCGGAATTGGCGCTTCCATGCGCAATCTCGGCGCGGCGAGCGCCATCGTGATATCGTTTTGCAGCGCGGTGATGCGCGAAATGCGCGTTCCCGGCGCGGGTTGAATCTCAATTCGCGTCAGCGCGGGGCCGACGGCAATGTGCGTTACCTGCGCGCTGATGCGGAAGCTTTGCAGTGTTTGAATCAGAATGCGCGCCTTTTCCTCCGGCGAGTCGGTCTCTTCTTCCTTCTTGATACCCGGTCGGTTAAGCAGCTCAATCGAAGGTGGGACGTATTGTTCCACAACCTCCGGTTGGGTTTTCGACTTGGTTTCCGGCGGCGTTTTTGCGCCGGGCTGACGCGCCGGGCCGCCTGCGGTTGAGCCCGCTACCGGTTTTGCAGGTTTCTTCGGCTGCGCGCCAAAGAGCGAAGAGGTGTCCGGCAGAGTGGTGACCGGTTTGGGCATATCAATCGGCGGCTTCGTCTTCGAGTTGAACGGAACGTCGTCGCTCGGTTCAAAACTAATGCCGCTCCAGATGTCCGGCGACACGATTTCCGGCGGATGGGGGACGACCCGCTCGCCCGTCTTCGTCTTAAACTCACCCTTTTGCTCGCCAAAGGCGACCGGCTCCATAACCGGCTGCGGAATCGGGATTTTCTTCTTCGGTTTTGCTGGCTTCTCGAATAGGTCGATGACCGGTTCCTCCTGCAGCGTGCGCTTTTGATTGCGCTTGCTGGCGGGAACTTCGATGATCTCGTCACCTGCTATGCGCTTTGCTTTCGGTTTACCGACCGGCATTTCCAAAATGTCTTCCGCCGAGGAGAGCCGCTTTTTCTTTCCGGTATATGTGGTATCGCCATCGCCCTCCAGCGTCAACGTAAACATCTTGTCGGAGCGCTCCGCCTGATGTTCGTGCCTGCGCTCAACGGCGCCCGAAACGCCCGAGCGCATTTTATTGATCGTTTGATTCAAAGAAAATCCGGTAAGTCCAATGGTGCAGATGAGTGTGAGCGGAATGCTCAACCCATAGGCAAGCGTTTTTCCACCGAGCAGCAGCAGAGGATAACTGAGCACTGCGCCTAAAAACCCGCCGCCGACGCGCGCGACCTTCCCGGCGGTAAAAGCGTCGTTGAGGTATTTCATGTAGTCGACGCCTTCGTAGGGCATGTCGCGAATGGTTTGAAGCAGCGTGACCAGCGCGAACAATCCCAACAGCAAATACCAACCGGAGCCTGCGAGGCGCCCTGTCGCGCTGCCGCGCACATAGAGCACGCCAACGACAATCAGAATCACGGGCAGTGCATACGCAATAAACCCGATCATTCCAAACAGCGCATGTCCAAGGACTTCGCCGAGGTATCCGGTTGCGGAGAAAAAGAGATAGGCCGCGGTCAGGATGCCGCCGGCGATCAGCAGTATGCCGCTGACCTCAGATGCACTGCGTTCACTGGAATCCACGTCCTGCTTTGCGGTCTTTCGTCCGTTGTTTTTTTCGCTGATTGCTTTGGATGCCAAAATTCGTTTCAATCCTTTCTTTTTGGTCCAAGTTCGTAAAAGCTCACTCGATATGCGGTCGGCGCAGAAGCGCCTTTTATCCCAACTTATCTTCCTATTATACAACATCTTGCGGTGTGGTGCAACGCGCGGCACCTACAAGCGGACACTTGGGCAGTGCACCGCGCGTTTGCGAAGCTTGAAAGACCGGGGCAAATGCGCTATACTCCACTTGATACCAAAACACGCGGGAGTATTTCATGGAGATTGTTGTTCTGGACGCTTACTCGGTCAATCCGGGCGATATCAGCTGGGGGCCGATTGAACGGTTCGGGCATATGACGATATACGACCACACGCCGCCGGAGCAGATCGCCTATCGGCTGCAGCATGCGGACGTCGCCTACACGAATCGCGGGCGTCTCGGCGAGGCGGAGTTTGCGGCGGCGCCAAACCTGAAGTTCCTTGGCGTGTTCGCAACCGGCTACGACAAGATTGACCGCGCTGCGGCAAAGCGCCACAACATTGCGGTTTGCAACGTGCCGGGGTATTCGACGTATTCCGTCGCGCAGCATGCCATTGCGCTGCTGCTGGCAATCACCAACCGCGCGGCCGTGCTCAACACGGAGATTCGAAAAGGGCGCTGGACGCAGAAACCGGGGGACTGCTCCTGGGACGCGCCGATTCTGGAGCTCTACGGAAAGACCTTTGGCGTACTCGGCACCGGCGAGATCGGCTGCGCCGCCGCAAGAATGGCGCAGGGGCTCGGCATGCGGGTCATCGGACACAGCCGGAGCCAGCGGGCGGCGTTTCCCGGCGAATACGTTTCGCTGGAGGAGCTGTTTACGCAGTCCGACGTGCTCTCGCTGCACTGCGCGGCGACGGAGGACACGCAGGGGATCATCAACAAACGTTCGCTCGCGCTCATGAAACCGAGCGCGATTCTGATCAACACGGCGCGCGGGGCACTGATCCATTCGCCGGATCTCGCCGCGGCGCTCAACGAAAACAAGCTCTACGCCGCCGGGCTGGATGTTTGCGAAACGGAGCCGATTCTGCCGGACAGCCCGCTGCTTTTTGCGAAGAACTGCGTTATTACCCCGCACAGCGCATGGATTCCGCAGGAGGCGCGCAAGCGGCTGATTCAGATTTCGGCGGACAATCTGGAAGCATTTCTGAACAACCGAAAACAAAACCGGGTGGACGAAATCGAATAGAGATTTTTTTATTGCAGAGATAGGTTGGAACAAACCGGACGGAACGAAGACGGAGGAATCGCTTTGAGCGGATCAACAAAACACAACCGAGAAGGATGGAAGAAGATATTCTCGCTTGTTCTGGCGCTGGCGAGCGTTGCGGCGTTTGCCGGATGCAAGGCGGAAAGCGAGATTACACCGGGGCCGACGGCAAAGCCGGAACAGCCGACGGTCATCGTCAACAACGAACTGGAAAAAGACGTGCATACGATCGTTGTGAACGGCTTTGGCGAGGTCATCGCCGTGCCGGACTTTTCAACGATTACCATCGTCGTGATCGGCACCAGCGAAACGGCGGAGGAAGCCGCGGCAAAATGCGAAAAGCTCACCGAGCAGGTGAAGCAAATCGCGACCGAACAGGGCGTGCAGGCCGCGAACTTGAGCGCCGCGGGCGTAACGCTGAGTTCAAACCAGCGCGAGAGCGACGGCGCGATTACGGGTTATGTGGCGCGCGACACGATTACCATTACGCTCAAGGACGTGAGTAAGGTCAACGCGGTGCTCTCGCCGATTATCGACGCGCACATTACGGAATCCTATGAGGCGACCTACAGCCTGCTGGACACCTCTTCCGCCTACAACGGGGCGCTGGCCGCAGCCATGCAGGACGCGCAGGAAAAGGCGAAGGCCATTGCCGAGAGCGGCGGTGTTTCGCTCGGCGCGATTGTCTCCGTTTCGGAAACGCCGGTGGAGAGCAATCTGGTCGGCGTAGCGTTCAAGAGCAGTGAAATTGCGGTTAGCGCAAATCTGACCGTTACCTATTCGATTACCGAACAGAAACCGTAACGGCATCGGAACAAACAACTACCTATTTGATCCCGAACAGAAGATGCAAAATCATTGGAATAGACAACGAGCGACGGATTGCCTCCGCCGCTCGTTTTGCGTTTGGTTCGAAACTTCTCAATACGGTTCCATGACGCGGCGGATGGCGCGCGGCTGCTCCGCCTGATAGGATTGAAAGTCGTCCAGCGAAAACACCTCCGGCTCGTTGCCGCCAACGCCGATGACCGCTCCGCTCGAAAAACTATAGGCATGCTGCCCGCCGACGACCAGATGGTCGAATAGCCGCACGCCAATGCTTTCCAGCGCGGCGCGAACGGAATCGGTCGTTTCCGCGTCCTCCTTCGAGGGCGAGGGATCGCCGGAGGGATGGTTATGCAGCAGCAGAATGCCGTGCGCACGCCGCAGCAGGGCAATTTCGGCAATCTTGCGTGGATAGATCTGTGCTTCGGTCAGCGTTCCGTTCTGGACGGTTTCGCAGGACTGCACGACTTTTTTTGCGTTCAGGCAGACGGCGAGCACGGTTTCGTAGGTGTTCAGCGAAAGGAGCGATACGGCGTATTGCGCGGCGGCGGCGGGGGAGCTGAGCTTGATGTTGCCGCGTGCGTCCGCTTGGCGGCGCAACAGCAGCCGACGAAACAGGTCGCCCTGCATGCGCAGAAATACAGCTGTACTTTCGCCAATGCCGTCCACGAGCATGAGTTGATCGACCTGCGCGGTGACAACGCCTTCGAGCGAACCAAATCGCTCCAGCAGCGCGTGCGCCAGCTCGTTTGTGTCCCGCCGCGGAATGGCATAGGTCAGCAGCAGTTCCAGGAACTGATGGTCGAGAAACGCCTCCGCGCCGTTTAACCGGTATTGCTCGCGAATGCGCTCGCGATGCCCGCTATGGATGGAATCCGTCATATGCCCGCCTCAATCGTTTTCACGACTAGTATAGAGGATTCGAAAAATCATGTCAAAAAAACATGCATCGTGAATTGTTTGCAACACGCCGCTGTATTTTGCCCCGAACCCTTGTAAAACAAACTTGATGCGGGTAGAATAGCACTATATTTCAATATGGAGACCTATGCGGTGAACAATGGCTCCCGGCGGTTGCTGGACGAATCGTCCCTGGCCGCCTGTGCAATGACCGCTTCGGATTTGGTGCTGATCGCCTTGTCCGGCGGAGCGGATTCCACCGCGCTGTTGCTCTCGCTGAAGACGCTGCAAGCGGAGGGCAAGGTTGGCGGGCTGTTCGCCGCGCACCTCAACCACGGCATCCGTGGAACGTACGCCGAGCGAGATATGGCATTTTGCGAAACGCTTTGCCGTGAGCTTGGCATCCCGCTCCAAACGGAAACCTGCGACGCGCCGGCCTATGCAAAACAGACTGGCAAGACGCTCGAAGAGGCGGCGCGCGAACTGCGCTATTCGTTTCTGGAGCGCGCGAGAATTGCCTGCGGCGCGAGCGCGATTGCCACCGCGCACCACGCGGACGATCAGGCGGAAACGGTGCTGCTGCACTTGCTTCACGGCAGCGGAACGGGCGGACTTGGCGGCATGAGACCACGAAACGGGTTGATCGTTCGACCGCTGTTAAGCCGGACGCGCGCGGAGATCCTCGCGTATCTGGCGGAGCGAAACGCAAGCTATTGCGAGGACGAGACAAACGCCCGCAACGACGCCGCGCGAAACCGGATTCGAAACGAGCTGCTGCCGATTCTTTCGAGTTACAATCCCGCGATTGCGGAGGCGCTCTGCCGAACCGCCGCGCTCTGCGCGGACGACGACGCGCTGCTCGAACGCCTCGCAAACGAAGCGGAGGAGTCGATTCAGCAGGACGGCGGACTGAACCGCGAACGATTAACTGCTCTGCCGCAGGCGTTGAAATCCCGCATGGTTCGAAAACGCATTTTTGCGCTTGACAACACGGTTTCGGAACCGGACATCCGACGCGTGCTCGCGTTGTTGGAGGCGAAGACCGGCACGGCGATTGAGCTTAGCGGCGGGTACCGCGCCTGGACGAACGCGACCACGCTGTTCCTCGGCCGCTATCCGGAGGCGCTTGACTACTGCGTAGCGTTTGTGCCGGAGGGGGAAACAGTCACCCCGCGCGGTGTGCTCCACAGCGAGCGGGTGAAGAGCTGGCAAAAACCGGCAGACGGAAACGAAGCGTTTCTGGCGCTGGATGCGCTGCCAAAAGAGATCATGGTTCGCTCGCGAACGGCCGGAGATCGATTCTATCCGCTTGGTGCGCCGGGTGAACGGCTGTTGAGCGATGTATTGATTGACAAGAAGATTCCCAGAGAGGAGCGGGATCGACCGCTGCTCTGCGCGGGAGACAAGGTGCTTTACGCGGCGGGGCTTGGAGTTTCGGAACTGGCGAAAGTTCGGGCCGACACGCGCGAGATATTACATATTCAATTTACAGGGGGTACGCAGGGATGAAGGGTCAGATTATGCAGGGAGACATCGCAAAGGTGCTTCTCTCCGAGGAGCAGATTCAGCAGCGCGTCAAGGAACTTGGCGAACAGTTGTCGAAGGATTATGCGAGCTGCGACGGAGAGGTCATTCTGATTTGCATCCTGAAGGGTGCGGTCGTGTTTTTTGCCGATCTGGCGCGCGCCATGAACATGCATATGCAGATGGAGTTCATGGGCATCTCGAGCTATGGAAACGAGCAGAAGACCTCCGGCATCGTCCGCATTACGAAGGATATCGACACGTCGATTACCGGTAAGCACGTGATCATCGCCGAGGACATTATGGACAGCGGGCTGACGCTTTCGCACCTGGCCAAACTGCTCTCGAGCCGGAGCCCCGCTTCGCTCAAGATCTGCTGTCTGCTCGACAAGCCCTCGCGCCGGGAATGCGACATTACGCCGGATTACCGCGGCTTTCTCATTCCCAACGAGTTTGTGGTGGGCTACGGGCTGGACTATCTCGGCTTCTACCGCAATCTGCCGTATGTCGGCGTGCTGAAACCCTCCGTTTACAGCGGAGAATAACGCGGGCGATCCCGCGAAAGAATGAGACAATAATTCGGAACGCTCGTTTGAGCAATGCGCGGCGAAGGGAACAAGCGGTTCCCGCCGCAGATGGAGGAAAGTTATTTGAATCGTAAAATTATGACCGCCGTCATCTGGATCGTCCTGTTTGCGGCTATCATCTACATGGTCTCCGGGCTGAATCCCACGGACAAGAAGATGGACGAACTGGATTACAATACGGAGTTTCTGCAGTTGGTTCGCAACACGGAGAGCGGCAGCACCGACGGAAAGACGATTTTGGCCATCCAGGTGACGCAACGCGAGGTCTACGGCCTCTATGGCGGCAGCGAATATGAGGCGAAGGACCTGCCCAAGCGGGCGGAGTTCTACGTCGTCATCCCTTCCGAGAGCACCTTCCGTGCGGACATGGCGGCGATTGTTTACACCGCGCATCCGGATAAGTTCACGAGCGTGGACGAGGTCTCGAGCGCGGACTACGGCTTTGCTTATGAGTCCAAGATCGTGGAGGAATCGATCTGGTCGCTCATATTGCCCTACATTCTAATCTTTGGCGCGTTTGGCGTGTTCTACTATTTTATGATTCGCGCGCAGAGCGGCGGAAAGCAGATGCAGAACTTCGGCAAGTCCCGCGCGCGCATGTCCGTTGGGGACAAGATGAACGTGACGTTTGCGGACGTCGCCGGCGCGGACGAAGAGAAGGAAGAGCTCAAGGAAATCGTCGACTTCATGCGCAATCCCGCGCGGTTCAACACGATTGGTGCGCGGATTCCGAAGGGCGTTCTGCTCGTTGGCCCTCCAGGCACGGGTAAAACCCTGCTGGCAAAGGCTGTTGCGGGTGAGGCGAAGGTGCCGTTCTTCTCGATCTCCGGTTCGGACTTCGTGGAAATGTTTGTTGGCGTTGGCGCATCGCGCGTGCGCGACCTGTTCCAGACCGCCAAGCGCGCCACCCCGTCTGTCGTGTTCATCGACGAAATCGACGCGGTGGGCCGCCATCGCGGCGCGGGCATGGGTGGCGGACACGACGAGCGCGAGCAAACGCTCAACCAGCTTCTCGTGGAGATGGACGGCTTTGCCCCGAACGAGGGCATCATCGTGATTGCCGCGACGAACCGCCCGGACATTCTCGATCCGGCGCTGCTGCGTCCCGGCCGCTTTGACCGGCAGATCACCGTGAACTATCCGGACGTGAAGGGCCGCGAGGAAATTCTAAAGGTACACGCGCGCAATAAGCCGCTGGCCAAAGAGGTGCAGCTTTCCATTCTGGCAAAGCGCACGCCTGGCTTTACCGGCGCGGATCTGGAAAACGTGCTCAACGAGGCGGCGATTCTCACCGCGCGCGGCGGCAAGAAGGCAATTGGCATGACGGAGCTCGAAGAAGCGATTACCCGCGTGCAGATGGGCCCGGAAAAGCGCAGCCGCGTGATCACCGAGATCGACAAGCGCATTACCGCCTATCACGAAGCGGGGCACGCAATTGTTGCGCTCGCGCTCGAGGGCTGCGACCCTGTGCACGAGGTTTCGATTGTGCCGCGCGGCATGGCGGCGGGTTACACGATGTCCCTGCCCAAGGAAGACAAAATGTTCATCACGAAGAACAAGCTGCTGGATCGAATTGCAATGGCGATGGGCGGGCGCGTGGCGGAACAGCTCAAGTTTGAGGATGTTTCGACCGGCGCGTACAACGACCTGCAGCGTGCCAGCGAGATTGCGCACAAGATGGTCACCGAGTACGGCATGAGCGAATCAGTTGGCCCGATGTTCCTCGGCGGACAGGAAGAGGTCTTCATCGCCAAGGACTGGGGGCACCAGCGCAACTATTCCGAGTCGCTCGCGGCAACCGTGGACGAAGAGGTGCGCCGCATTCTCGAGTCCCAGTATGAGCGGGCGCGTCAGGTCATCAGCTCGGATATGGCCGCGCTGGATCGTGTATCGGAGGTGCTCATCGAGTATGAGCGCATGACCGGCGAGGAATTCGCCGCCGTCTATGCGGGCGAAAACGCAACCAGCGTGCTCAAAAAGAGCGCACCGAAGACCAGACGCAAAAAAACGGACACGGTGGCGTCGCCGGAATTCGAAGCTCCGCCCACACCTGTTGGAGAGCAGGGCTGAACCAAACGAATTTCGGAGCGATGGATCACGCGAAACCAGAACAACCTGAATGGGGCGGCGCGACCGCCCCATCTTTATGGAGACCGGAAAGAATAACAAATACCAAATGATAATTTCGGAACGAAAAACAGAACCGCAAACCCCGTTCGATCTGCATCTGCACAGCAACTGCTCGGACGGGTTTGACACGCCCGAGCGCGTGGTGGAACAGGCGAAGGAGTGCGGGGTCACGCTGATGGCGCTGACGGATCACGACAGCGTTTCCGGCGTGCCCGAGGCGGTGCAGGCGGGGGAACGCCTTGGCGTGCGCGTTTTGCCCGCCATCGAGATGGACACCGATTGGCCGCACGAATTGCACATTCTGGGACTGGATATCGATATCTTCGAGCCGGGGCTTGTCCGCGCGCTCGAGCAGGCGCGAAAGCGGCGCGGCATGCGCAACAACGAAATTGCGGAACGCCTCAAAAGCGCGGGATACGACATATTGCCCTATCTCAACGGCGGCACGGAGGTCGCGACGCGGCTGAACATTGCCATCGCGCTGGTCGCGGGCGGGTTTGCCGAGAGTACAAGGGACGCGTTTGTGCGCTTTCTGCGCAAGGGATGCCCCGGCTACTTCGCCGTGGAGCGCTTTACCCCGGAAGAGGTGATTTCGCTCATTCGCGGCGCGGGCGGAATTCCGGTTTGGGCGCATCCGATGCATGGGCATCCGGATATCCATGCGCTGACGGATCAGCTCAAGAGCCTTGGCCTCATGGGGCTGGAGGCATACCACCCGTCCATGAGCGAAGGCGAGGCGGACGTGCTCGTGAGCATAGCGCGGCAGCAGAAGCTGCTCGTGACCTGCGGCAGCGACTACCACGGCGCAAATCGCCCCGGTGTGGTGCCCGGGCAGACCTGGCGGGAACATCCCGTGCTGCGTGAATGCCGCGCGGCGCTGGAAGCGCGCCCGGCTCGCGTGCTGCCGACGGGTGAAAGCGCGAAAACGAATTGAAACAGGATCGTTCATATTGTGTTGAGAACTACCGGTGCGTCTGTTATAATGTGGTCGAGGGGATTCGAGAAGCATTCTATCGGTGCAACGCAGAGGGAAGAAGGAGAAAACAAATGTATACCGGTTCGGGGATTATCAAGATATTTGCCGGAAGTACTGGCAAAACATTCGCCAAGAAGATGTGCGCGTATCTGGGAACACAGCTGGGCGATGCGGAGACCATTAAGTTCAGCGAGGGAAATATCTTTGTCCGCGTGAACGAATCGATTCGAGACAAGGACGTATACATCGTCCAGCCCATCGGCCGCCAACCAAACGACGAGTTCGTCGAACTGCTGTTCTGGATTGACGCGTTCAAACGCGCAAGTGCAAACTCCGTAACCGCGATAATTCCGTACTTTTCTTATGCCAAGGGCGATAAAAAGGACGAACCGCGCGTTTCCATTCGCGCACGCGTCTGCGCGGACTGCATCGAAGCCGCTGGCGTCGACCGCCTGATTACGATGGACCTCCACGCGCCGCAGGTGCAGGGCTTCTTTAAAAAGCCCGTGGATCATCTCTACGCCAAGGAACTGCTCTGCGAATACATTCGACGTCAGGGAATCGTCAACGAGGATCTCGTGGTCGTTTCGCCGGACGCGGGTTCTGCCAAGCGCGCCAGAGAGTACGCAACCGAGCTGAACTGCCCGGTTGCAATTGGCGACAAAATGCGCTATGGCCACGACGAGAAGGCCAAGGTGCTCGAGATCATCGGCGAGGTGAAGGACAAGGTCTGCCTCGTGATCGACGACTTCTCCATCTCCGGCGGAACGCTGGTGGACGTGAGCTACGCGCTCATGGACAAGGGCGCCAAGAAGGTCTACGCCGCGTTGTCGCACAATGTGCTGGCAGAAGAGGGCATCAAAAAGATCGACGCGAGCCCCATTGAGTTTCTCGTTTCGACGGACACGCTCGAGTGCCCGGCGGCGAGCCTCTCGAACAAGATTCGCTTTATCTCCGCCGCGCCGATGTTTGCGCAGGCGGTCAAGATCATTCACGACCGCGCGCCGATGAGCACCATGTTTGAACAGCGCGTGAGCAAACGCCTGCTCGACATGAGCTTTGCCGAACAGCAGACGTTGATCTGAGTGATCTGGAACAGAGAACGAAAAAAGCAGCTAATCAGGGGACGAAATCCATTTGCGGTTTCGTCCCTTTTTTCCTGTTGCAATAAGACGGAATTCCCGCATAAATAGAACAAAAAATAATGGAACTGGCGGTTTGGCTTGCAATACGGCAGAATACCTGTACGCAGAGAACAAAAAAACAGATCGGTCGCCTGAAAATTATGTGTTGACATGCGGTTTTCAGTGTGATATTATACGAGTTTTTGTTGACAGCAAGCGAAACAAAATGATATATTTAGAACAGTGCTCATGTGAAAGGAGGATCGCCGGTGTTTCAGATTGGAGATATGGTTTGCTACCCGATGCATGGCGTTGGGGAAGTGGAATCGATTCAGGAACAGAACGTGCTGGGTGACACGGCGCAGTATTATATGCTGCGGTTTGTCATGGGGCGCATGACGGCGATGGTTCCTGTCGCATCCGCGGAGTCGGTTGGGCTGAGAAAGCTCGTTTGCCCGGAAGATTGCCGAAAGGTGATTCTGTTTCTCGCGGAGGAAGGCTGTTCGGACGAGAGCGAGAACTGGAATCAGCGCTATCGGGACAACCTCAGTAAGCTGCGCACGGGCGATATTTTTGACGTGGCGGACGTGGTGAAGTGCCTGATCCACCGGGACCATGAAAGAGGGTTATCCGCGGGAGAGCGCAAAATGTACCTAACGGCGAGGCAGGTTCTGATTGCGGAACTGGCCGCGTCGAGTGGAAAGGAGGAGAGCGAATTCCTTCCCCTGGTCGGGGGCTGAAACAAACGGGAAAACGCCAATCACTGCATGCGGAAGGTACTCAAAGTCTTGCTTGCTTTGGTCGGTATAGGAGTCGGATGCGGAATTGTCGCCTGGGTGCTGTATTCCTTTAAATACCCGGGTTATGACTATGTAATGCGCTATACCACCATTCCCGCCGTGATGACCGCCATCTATGTTGTCGTTGGAATTTTGTTCGGAATCATCTTTTGTATTTTATCTCCAAAGATCATAGACGGTATTCACGGTTTCTTTCGAAAACTGGAGAACAGACTGACCGAGATGCCCGCGCTCGATATTCTCTTCGGCGTGCTGGGCATTATGCTCGGTTTGTTATTTGCGTTCTTACTCAGCCTGATCGTTCAAACGATCAACGTTCCGGTGCTGCCGGAGATTATCACGCTGCTGCTGTACTTTGTTTGCGGCTACTATGGAGGCTATGTCGGGGTCACGCGGCGCGCGGAGCTGCTGGACGGCATGTCCGCCCGGCGGGGCCATCTCAAGGGGCTCGCCGCGGACGGCGCGCGTCCAAAGCTGCTCGATACCAGCGTCATCATCGACGGGCGCATCTACGACATCTATAAAACGGGATTTCTCGAGGGGCAGATCATCGTACCCGCGTTCGTTCTCAAGGAGCTAAGACACATTGCGGACAGTTCGGACGCGATGAAGCGCGCGCGCGGGCGCAGGGGACTCGACATTCTGCATACGATTCAGCGCGAATTTGAGTCGCGCGTCTGCGTGGTCGAAAAGGACTACGACGACGTGGATGAGGTCGACCTGAAACTGCTGCGCCTGGCGGTCGATATGGGCGGCATTCTGGTGACGAACGACTACAACCTCAACAAGGTTGCCGCCGTGCAGAACATGCCCGTGCTCAACATCAACGATCTGGCAAACGCCATTCGCTCCGTGCTGCTGCCGGGTGAAGAGTTGCCGCTCGCGATTGTCAAAGAGGGAAAGGAAGCGGGTCAGGGCGTCGGCTACCTGCCGGACGGCACGATGGTCATCGTGGAAAACGGCAAACGGCACATTGGCGAAACGGCGGATCTCGTCGTGACGAGCGCGCTGCAAACCTCCGCCGGACGGCTGGTTTTTGCAAAACTCAAGTAATCGCGGCCGTTGCCGATATCGAGTAATCGCCTATTGAGACGGCGAATAGCGGGAGAGACGCAAAGAAACTCCTTGACACAAGTTTCCGGCGTCCTCTATAATACATAAGGTTCATATCATGCGGGCAAATGCCCGTGTGTGCGAGTATCGCGGGCAACGCCCGTAGGACATTATACGAAGCGAGGTGTATTCGGGTGGTAAGAACCTTTCAACCCAAGAAGCGTCAACGTAGTAAGGTGCACGGATTCCGCAAACGCATGAAGACCGCGGACGGCCGCAATGTGATCAAGCGTCGGCGCGCAAAAGGCCGCAAAGTTCTCAGCGCGTAACGAAAGTCGTTTGATTCAAACCGGAAACGAACGCACAAGCGCTTGCGGCGGGCATTTGCTTGCCGCATGTTTGTATTTGAAAACAAGTCATTTTCGCCCCCATTGGGGCGCAGGTACCGAACGGAAACGTTCGAACGCAGCCAAAAGGAAGCAAAGTTGTGAAGCACAGTGACTCATTGCGGAGGAAGAAGGAATTTCGATACACCTACCGCGCTGGGAAGTCCTGCGGCGGCAGACTGCTCTCCCTGGTCTATGCAAGAAACCGCGGCGGTTCATCGAAAATCGGGTTCTCCGTGAGCAAGAAGATCGGCAACGCCGTCGCCCGAAACCGCGTGAAGCGCCGCATGCGCGAGGCGGTTACCCCGCTGATTCCGATGATCAAGGACGGGTATAACCTGATCTTCATCGCGCGGGACGTCATTGTAGATGCGCCGTTTCTAACGATTCGCGAAGGAATGCGCGCGCAGTTGCAACGCGCGGGGCTCTATCGCACGGAAAAAGAGGACGCATGAAGCGGTTCTTTGTTGCCCTGATTCGAGGTTATCAAAAATACATATCTCCGCTGATTCCACCGAGTTGCCGATTTCAGCCGACCTGTTCGCAGTATGCGATTGAGGCCATCCAGAAGTATGGCGTGTTCAAAGGCGGCGCAATGGCAATCTGGCGCATTCTGCGCTGCAACCCGTTCGGCAAAGGCGGTTACGATCCGGTCAAATAACGTGCTGAACACTCGTTACATATTCTTTTAATCAATTTCAGTTTGAGAACAGAGCGCGGATTCCGCGTTTCTACATACGAGAGGAGGGTACCCCCCTTGCAAGGCGATTTCTTCTTAACCCAATGGGCATTCCTCGGAATGCGCTGGCTTTACGAAGCCCTGACCAACGAGAGCATCGTGCTCACCATCATCATCTCCACGCTACTCATCCGCGCGCTGACGGTATTCGGCGACATTCGTTCCAGAAAGTCCTCCATGAAGATGGCGGCGGTACAGCCGCAGCTCGACAAGATTCGCAAGAAGTACGAAAAAGACCCGCAGCGTATGAACGCGGAACAGCAGAAGTTCATGCGCGAAAACGGCGTGAGCATGTTTGGCGGCTGTCTGCCGATGCTCATTACGATGCCGCTGTTCTTCATTTTCATCGCGGCGTTCCGTCAATGGGGCAACGAGATGATGGTTCGCCTGATTCTCACCATGCAGGACAACGCGGATCAGGGTGTTCAGATGTTCCAGAGCTTCAAGTTCTTCTGGGTCAACAACCTCTGGATGCCGGACAACGGCTTCTCGCCGGTCATCGCAACCGCAACCGAGTTCTTTGGCAAGGCGAACGCAACGCTGCCGAAGCTGCTGTACTTCACGGAGCATCCGGAAGCGCTGCAGAAGTTTGTTGACCTCGGCTTCTTCGTCAAGAGCGACGGCGGCTATACGCTGGCCACCATGACGGACGAGTTGGCCGCGCGCTACACCGCGCTGATGGCGCCTTGCGCGGAAGTGTACAAGGGCCTGAACAATGGCTGGTTCATCTTCCCGATTCTCGCGGGCGGAACGACGTATCTGTCCACCTGGATTATGCAGAAGCAGCAGCCGCAGAACAACAACGCCGCAACCGGCAACACGAACAAGATCATGATGTGGCTCATGCCGGTCATGTCGTTCGTCTTCTGCTTGCAGTACAACGCGAGTTTCGCCGTTTACTGGACGTTCAGCAACATTTTCTCTCTCGGTACATCGCTCTTGATCAACCGCTCGTTTGCCAAGCAGCGGGCGCTGTCCGGGGAGGCGAAGGTAGAATGAGAAGCCAGGAGTTTTCCGGCCATAGCGTAGACGAAGCAATCTTTGTCGGCCTCACCGAAATGGGCGTTACCATTGACGAGGTCGAAATCGAAACCATTCAGTCCGAGACGAAGGGGCTCTTCGGCATTGGCGCGAAGATGGCCGTCGTGAGGCTGACCGAGCGCGAAGTACCGCTCGTTATGGAGATGGAGCAGGTCTACCGCAAGGAGAAGGAAGCGAGCTTCCAGCGACGCGATGCTGCGCCGCGCGGACGCGACGCCCGCCCGGAACGCCGGGACTCGGATCGCGGACCGCGGCCGGATCACGCTCCCCGCAGCGCGGCTCTAGGCGGCGCGCCGAGAGGCCCGCGCGCGGACTATCCGCGTGATCACGAGGCGGATGCCGTGCCGGAAGAGCACTATGATTACAGCGAAGAGCTGGCGAAGGAAACGCCCTGCGCAATGTTTCTTGCAGACCTGCTCGCGAAGATGAACACCCCCGCGCCGGTTCTGGCCGCGAACACGGACAACGGCCTTCGCCTCTGCATCGACGCAGAGACCATGGGCCTGTTGATTGGCCGCCGCGGCGAAACGCTGGACGCCATGCAATATCTTGTTTCGCTGGTGGCAAACAAGAACCGCAAGGAGGAAGGGTATCTGCGCGTCACGCTGGATACGGAAGGATATCGTTCCCGCCGCGAGGAGACGCTCAAGCGTCTCGCGCGCAAGAACGCCGTCCGCGTCCGCCAGACGGGTCGTCCCGTCGCGATGGAGCCCATGAACCCGTATGAGCGGCGCATCCTCCACAGCGCGTTGCAGGGGTTCTCCGGCGTCACCACGCACAGCGAGGGCGAGGAACCGAACCGCCACGTCGTCATTGCCCCATCGAAGTAACGAAACCAAGAGAGCCGCCGCGAAACAATACGGCGGCTCCCGCTTATTTTGGCCGTGATTGGCCTGAGGGTGAATCCGATTCATATGGAAGATACGATTTACGCGCCAAGCACCGCAATCGGCGGAGCAATCGCGATTTTACGCGTCTCCGGCGAAGAGGCGGTGCGCGTTCGCGAACGACTCAGCCACGACCCAACCAAGCACCCACGCGAATTGATCCACGCACTGTTATCACAGAATGGCGAGGTGCTGGACGACTGCATGGCGGTGTTCTTTCCCGCGCCGCGAAGCTACACCGGCGAGGACATGATTGAGCTGCATGTCCACGGCGGCATGCAGACCGTACAACGGGCGTTGGGCGCGCTGGCTTCGCTGGGATTTCGTCCGGCGGAAGCGGGGGAGTTCACGAAGCGCGCGTTTCTGAACGGCAAGATGGATCTCTCCGAAGCGGAAGCGGTGATGGACGTGATTCAGGCGGACGCGGAGCAGAGCCTCAAGGCGGCGCTGCTGCAATTACAGGGCAGCGTAAAGCGCGAGATTGGATCGCTCGAATCGCTGCTACTGGACGCGCTGAGCGGCATCGACGCGGCGATTGACTATCCGGACGAGGCGGAGGAGGACGCAACGATTCAACTGCCGCAGTCGCTGAACGAAGCAATTGCGCGCATCAGCACGCTCGTCAATGAATCTCGCCGCGGAAGAGTGCTGCGGGACGGACTTCGCGTTGCAATCATCGGGCGGCCGAACGTTGGCAAATCGTCGCTGATGAACGCGCTGCTCGGCAGCGACCGCGCAATTGTGACCGCCTGCGCCGGCACGACGCGGGATGTGATTGACGAAAAATACAGCTTAAACGGAATCCCCATTCGGCTGATCGACACGGCGGGCATTCGCGAGGCAGACAACGAGGTGGAGCGCATTGGCATTGACCGCGCGCGCGCCGCGCTTAACAGCGCGGACGTCGTCTGTCTGGTGCTGGAGGCGAGCGAACCGCTCAGCGCGGAGGATCGCAAGCTGTTAAGCGAAACGGAAACGATGAACCGTGTTGTGATTCTGAATAAAAACGATTTGCCGGAGCGCTGCGAATACGCGGGAGACGCAATTCGCGTCAGCGCGAGCACGGGGGCGGGGCTGGAAGAGATGAAGACGGCGATTGCTCGAATTGCCGCACCGGAGCGAACGGACGGAACGTACATTACGAACGAGCGGCACATCCGCGCGCTGGAGCAGACGCTGCTCGCGCTGCAGGACGCGGCAAAGGCGGAGGAGTTTGACTGCGCGGCAACGGACATTCGAAACGCGCTGCACTTCCTCGGCTCCATCACGGGCACGGATGTGGATGCAACCGTGCTCGACCGGATCTTCGAGCGGTTCTGCGTAGGAAAATGAAGAATTAAAGCAAAAAAAAGCTGGCGGCAAGCCAGCTTCTTTAATGCGCGTATGAATCAACCAAACAGGCCGCGCTTTGGAACAAACGCGGAATCGAAGTGTTCCAGCACGCCGCCATAGGTTTCCGCGGCGTAGATTGCCTTCGTGGTCAGTTCGGTAATCGCAGCAATTTCCAACGGACTGATCGAATGCAACACGATATAGTACGAAGGGTCGCGCTCGGGAATATAGTCCGTTTCGCCTATGGCAAACCCCATCGCCTTCGCGTTCTCGCGAAACAGCGAACGTCCGTTTGCGCTCGGAAAATAGAAGTGCAGGTTGACGCGGCGGAACGCGCCGTTGTCGTCCCCGCGG
>OFJB01000353.1_pt1 | contig 23185 bp, 28 predicted proteins | sample 1775081 | NCBI WGS metagenome assembly OFJB01 (sample SAMN08195771, study PRJEB24354) | sludge metagenome | isolation source: initial sludge from phenol fed wastewater aerobic bioreactor | place: India: Nagpur | collected 2016-06-05
GATCGAAGCCAGGGTCTGGTTCTCGTGCTGGATCTTCACGCCTTCCTTGGCTTCCACGGCCTGGTGCAGACCGTCCGACCAGCGGCGACCGGACATCAGACGGCCGGTGAATTCATCCACGATCACCACTTCACCGCCCTGCACCACGTAATGCTGATCCTTGTGGAACAGGTTATGGGCACGCAGAGCGGCGTACAGATGGTGCATCAGGGTGATGTTGGCCGGCTCGTACAGGCTGCGGCCTTCCGCCAGCAGACCCACTTCAGCCAGGATTTGCTCGGCATGCTCGTGACCTTCTTCGGTCAGCAGTACCTGATGGCCCTTTTCATCCACCCAGAAATCGCCGGGACCGTCTTCTTCCAGACAACGGGTGAGCATTGGCGCTACCTGGTTCATGCGCAGGTACAGCTCGGTATGGTCTTCCGCCTGGCCGGAAATGATCAGCGGCGTGCGGGCTTCGTCGATCAGGATGGAGTCGACTTCATCGACCACGGCGAAGTTCAGGCCACGCTGCACCCGCTCGCTGGCGGTGTAGACCATGTTGTCACGCAGGTAGTCAAAGCCGTATTCGTTGTTGGTGCCGTAGGTGATGTCGGCACGGTACGCGGCCTGCTTTTCTTCACGGGGCATGTTGGGCAGGTTGATGCCCACCGTGAGGCCCAGGAAGTTGTACAGGCGCCCCATCCACTGCGCGTCGCGGTTGGCGAGGTAGTCATTCACCGTCACCACATGCACGCCCTTGCCCGAGAGGGCATTGAGGTACACCGGCAACGTGGCCGTCAGGGTCTTGCCTTCGCCGGTGCGCATTTCGGCGATCTTGCCGAAGTGCAGCGCCATGCCGCCCAGCAGCTGCACATCAAAGTGCCGCATCTTCATGATGCGCTTGGAGCCCTCGCGCACCACGGCAAACGCTTCGGGAAGGATGCTGTCCAGCGACTCGCCTTTGGCCACGCGGTCCTTGAACTCCTGCGTCTTGGCCCGGAGCTGCTCGTCCGACAGCTTCTCGTACTCGGGCTCCATCGCATTGATGCGGTTCACCGTCTTGCGGTACTGCTTGAGAAGCCGGTCATTGCGGCTGCCGAATATTTTGGTGAGGAAGTTGGTGGCCATGCGAACAGGACCGCCTGTCCCGCTGCCATCAGCGCGTCAGGCGACCGGAATCCCTAAGATGAATTGAGTTCAGATGGGTCCTGCGACCGGTATTGCAAGCAATGCAACGGCGGGCAGAGAACGCCGGACCCGCGATTTTACCTGCCCGTTGCCGGGGTAGCCGGCTGTCCCGCCAACGAGGAGGGCTGAACCGCGGCGACCTGCGCCCCGGTGGCTGTACCGCCCGCATTCAGGAACTTCTGCGGGTCCTGGAAAACCCCCTGCACCAGCACCTCAAAGTGCAGATGGGGGCCCGTGGAGCGACCGGTGGTGCCAATCTCTGCAATCTTTTGCCCGCGACGCACGATATCGCCTTGTTTGACCAGTACGCGCGAGGCATGGGCGTAGCGTGTCACCAGCTGGTTGCCATGGTCTACCTCGATCATATTGCCGTAAGCGGGGTGGTATTCCTGGGTCACGACCACGCCCCCGGCGGCCGCCAAGATGGGCGTGCCGGTATCTGCCTGGAAATCCAGCCCCGTGTGCAAGGCCGACTGCCCTGTGATGGGGTCGACGCGCCAGCCAAATCCCGAACCTGCCACTCGCCCCGTGACGGGCGCATGGGTCGGGATCATCTTCTTGCGGATGTGCTGATCAAACAGACGGGACTCCAGCACCGTCATCAGATCCACACGCTGATTGGTCAGGCGTTCCAGATCATCCAGCGTGGCCTGCAGCTCTTCCATCGAGAGGTTGCGAGCGCTCACCAAGGCACCGCCGCGCGCATCCTGCTTCGGGATGTCCGCAGGGGCCATGCCTGCCAAGCCCAGCACACGGTCCCCCAGGGACTCCAGCTGCACCATGCGCGCCTGCATTTCACCCACGCGCCGGGCCATGGCGTCCAGGTTGGCGCGCATAAAACGATCACGCTCCGCGAACTCGTCCTTGACCACCAGACGCACCAGCGAGCCCACAATGGGCCAGCCCTCACGCGCGCCTTTCAGAAACACCCAGTGGTAAAGCCCTGCCGCCACCACCATCAAGCAAAGCGATACCGCAAGCCCCGCCAGCACCAGGCGTGTGCCAGACAAATGAATGGCCCGACTGCGCGCCAGCCTGGCGTCCGTGATAATCAAATGCACTGTCCATACTCCACGCCCGAAGACGCTACGCCATGAATCGCCGCCACTACGCCGTCACCCTGCAGCAGGCCAGTGAGGAATCCCCCACGCTGGCCAGGCTCACAGCGCTGACACGCGACTCCAGTGATCGGCTCAAGGCCATTGAATTGCTGATCCCCGCTGCACTGCGCCCCGCAGTTCAGGCGGGTCCCATCGACGGGGACAGCTGGTGCCTGCTGGTAAAGAGCAACGCTGCGGCGGCAAAAATACGCCAACTGCTGCCTGCTTTGCAGGCGCATCTGCGCAGTCGGGGGTGGGAGGTTAACGCGATTCGCCTGAAAGTTCAAACCTGACGGCAAGCGTCGGGCCAGGGAATGCGAAAAGAAGAGAGATGGTGCCGGTTGTCGGAATCGAACTGACGACCTACCGCTTACAAGGCGGGTGCTCTACCAACTGAGCTAAACCGGCGAAGGCAGTATTTTATCCTGTAAAAACTGCCTCAAATTTGAAAACACGCTATTTGATGCGCTTGAGCGAGGGACGCGCACCACCCTGAGAAGGCGGAGGCCGGGGCGCATCGCCCCCATCGTCCTTGTGACCGTCTTCCACCCCCACCAGTTGCACAACGCGATCTTCAGCAGCTACGGCCGACGCCTCCTCCGCTGGCGTGGCAGCAGGAGCCCCCGTCGCAGACAGTGCTGCCGGAGCCCCTTCAGCAGAAGACAGCAGATCCACCGGGGGCGGAAACGCCATACCTTGACCGTTCTCGCGGGCATAGATGGCAATCACACGACCCACGGGCACCAGGATTTCGCGGGGCTTACCGCCAAATCGGGCTTTGAATTCGATGAATTCATTGCCCAGCTGCAACGCGCTGGTGGCATCAAAGCTGATGTTCAGAACGATTTCACCGTCCTTCACATACTCGCGCGGCACCTGCACGGAATCGTCCACACGCACCGCCACATAAGGCGTCAGCCCGTTGTCGGTGCACCATTCGTACAGCGCACGAATGAGATAGGGGCGCGTGGAGGTCGATTCCTGTGCGGTCATGGATGGCGTTGTTACGGCTGCGATGGAAGAAGTGAAGTCAGCAGGCCGCTGCTTACTTGCGCATGACCTTTTCGGACGGCGTCAGCGCTTCGATGTAGGCCGGGCGCGAGAAGATGCGCTCTGCGTACTTGAGCAGCGGGGCCGCATTCTTGGACAGGTCAATGCCGTAGTAGTCGAGGCGCCACAGCAGTGGGGCAATGGCCACGTCCAGCATCGAGAAGTTGTCGCCCAGCATGTATTTGTTCTTGAGGAACACGGGAGCCAGCTGCGTCAGGCGGTCGCGAATGTGCGCGCGGGCCTTTTCCAGCGCCTTTTCATTGCCCTTGGTGGCACGCGACTCGAGCGTGTTCACATGCACGAACAATTCCTTCTCGAAGTTGAGCAGGAACAGGCGCACGCGGGCGCGGTCCACCGGGTCACCGGGCATCAGTTGGGGGTGAGGAAAACGCTCATCGATGTACTCATTGATGATGTTCGACTCGTACAGGATCAGGTCGCGCTCGACAAGGATGGGCACCTGGCCGTACGGGTTCATCACGCTGATGTCTTCGGGCTTGTTGTACAGGTCCACATCGCGGATTTCAAAGTCCATGCCCTTTTCAAACAGGACAAAGCGGCAGCGGTGGGAGAAGGGACAGGTCGTACCCGAATAAAGCACCATCATGGTGGGAGGCTCCTAAAAATCAAAAGAGTGGGACGCCAAAAGCGCCCACTCTGCAATAAATTCAATGGCACCCCGCAGGGTGCTGGGGATGGATCTGGCGTTTACTTGACGTCCTTCCAGAACGCGGCGTTCAGGCGCCAAGCGATGACGGTGAACACGCCCAGGAAAATCAGCACCCAGACGCCGACGCGCCACCGGATGTTTTGCGCGGGCTCACCCATCCACTGCAGGTAGTTCACCAAGTCGCCAATGTTCTGGTCGAACTGCAGCGGCGTCATCGTGCCGGGAGTGATCTGCTCCCAGCCCTTGAACACCTGGGTCTTGTGGCCATGGCTCTCGTGCTCTTCAAACACAGGACGACGTTCGCCTTGCATTTGCCACAGCACATGGGGCATGCCCACGCTGGGGAAAGCCAGGTTGTTCCAGCCCGTGGCCTTGGTGTCGTCGCGGTAGAAGGTACGCAGGAAGGTGTACAGATAGTCAGCCCCCGTACCGCCGTGGCCTGCACGCGAACGTGCGATCACGGTGAGGTCGGGCGGGTTGGCGCCAAACCATTCCTTGGCCTGCTTGGGGTCGATGGAAGCCTTCATGGTTTCGCCCACCTTGTCGGTGGTGAACAGCAGGTTGTCCTTGATCTGCTGCTCCGTCAGGCCAATGTCGCGCAGGCGGTTGAACCGCATGAACGCAGCAGAGTGGCAGCTGAGGCAGTAGTTGACGAAGATCTTGGCGCCGTTTTGCAGCGAGGCCAGGTCGTTGGTCTTGTTGGGCGCCTTGTCCCAGGCAATGGTGTCAGCGCCTGCCGCATGGGCAGCACCGGTGACCAGACCCACAGCGGCGATCAACGTGAGGATGATTTTCTTCATTGTTGTTATCTCCAGGCTCAGTGCGCCACAAAGGTCACGCGGTCAGGCACGGGCTTGGTTTCACCGATGCGGCTCCACCAGGGCATCAGCAGGAAGAAGCCGAAGTAGAACAGCGTTCCGACTTGCGACACCCGCTCGCCAATCGGCGATGGTGGCTGCACACCCAGGTAACCCAGGATCAGGAAGATGATCACGAACACGCCGTACAGGTACTTGTGCCAGTCAGGGCGGTAGCGGATCGACTTGACGGGGCTGTGATCCAGCCAGGGCAGGAAGAACAGGATGATCACAGCGCCACCCATCACCACCACCCCCCAGAACTTGGCATCGATGGACAGCATCATGGCAATGACCACCACGGCCGCACCGGCGATACCCGCCTTCACAAAGCTGGGCAGCTTGGCCTTGAGCACGCCAAAACCGGCGCCAGCGACCACGCACAGCACGAGCACGTACATCATCTCGGTGGTGATGGCACGCAGCATCGAATAGAACGGCGTGAAGTACCAGACCGGGGCAATGTGGGCCGGGGTCTTGAGCGGATCCGCAGGGATGAAGTTGTTGTATTCGAGGAAGTAGCCACCGAACTCGGGAGCAAAGAAAACCACGGCCGTGAATGCCATCAGGAACATGCTCAGCGCGAAGATATCGTGCACCGTGTAGTAAGGGTGGAAGGGCACGCCGTCGAGCGGCTTGCCGTTGGCATCCTTGGGAGCCTTGGGGCCCTTGATTTCCACACCGTCGGGGTTGTTCGAGCCCACGTCGTGCAGCGCCAGCAAATGCGCTACCACCAGGCCCAGCAGCACCAGGGGCACGGCAATCACGTGGAAGCTGAAGAAGCGGTTCAGCGTCGCGTCACCCACCACGTAGTCGCCACGGATCAGCAGGGCCAGGTCCGGACCGATGAAGGGAATGGCGGCAAACAGGTTCACGATCACCTGGGCGCCCCAGTAGGACATCTGGCCCCAGGGCAGCAGGTAACCCATGAAGGCTTCAGCCATCAGGCACAGGAAGATCGCACAGCCGAAGATCCAGACCAGCTCGCGCGGCTTGCGGTAGCTGCCGTAGATGAGGCCACGGAACATGTGCAGATACACCACCACGAAGAACGCCGAGGCGCCCGTGGAGTGCATGTAACGGATCAGCCAGCCCCAGGGCACATCGCGCATGATGTACTCGACCGAGGCAAACGCCAGGTTGGCGTCCGGCTTGTAGTGCATGACCAGGAAGATGCCGGTCACGATCTGGATCACCAGCACGACCAGCGCGAGCGAGCCGAAGATGTACCAGAAGTTAAAGTTCTTCGGAGCGTAGTACTCCGACATGTGGACCTTGTAGGCGTCGAAGGCCGTCGGGAACCGGTTCTCGAACCAGTTGGTGACCTTGGCGCCTGCTGAGGCGTTCGGCGAGATTTCTTTGAATTCGTGGGCCATGTCGTTCTCCGTCAAGCCTTCTTGTCTTCACCGATCAGCAGGCGCGTATCGGACAGGTACATGTGCGGAGGCACCTCGAGATTGTCGGGGGCTGGCTTGTTCTTGAAAACGCGGCCCGCCATGTCGAACGTGGAGCCATGGCAGGGGCACAGGAAGCCGCCCTTCCAGTCATCGGGCAGCGAAGGCTGTGCACCGGGCTGGAACTTGTCGGAGGGCGAGCAACCCAAGTGCGAGCAGATGCCCACACCCACAAAAATTTCTGGCTTGATCGAACGCGCCTCGTTGCGGGCGTACTCGGGCGTGAGTTCGGAGGGCTTGCGCTCCGACTTGGGATCGGCGAGCTGGCCGTCGAGCTTGGGCAGCTCTGCCAGTTGCTCGGGCGTGCGCTTGATGATCCAGACGGGCTTGCCGCGCCACTCCACAGTGACCTTTTCTCCAGGTTTGAGGGCGGAGATATCCACCTCGACTGCAGCACCAGCGGCTTTGGCACGCTCTGAGGGCTGGAAAGTACTCACGAAAGGAACGGCGGTTGCCACGCCGCCCACCGCACCAGCACATGCTGACGTGATGATCCACGTCCGCTTGCTGGAGTCGATTGGAGTGTCACTCATGGGGATCCTCGATGAACATCGCTAGATTGGGGTCAACCGCGAATTGTAGCGGAGTGAAAATGGTTATTTCCAAGTGGTTTGCTGCCTTGACAGGGGGGCGAACCGGGCAATACTCGCCCATCACCGTTTTACAAGGAGAAACTACATGGGGATGATGCAAGAGTTCAGGGAGTTCGCGGTCAAGGGCAATGTGATTGACCTCGCGGTGGGCGTCATCATTGGCGGTGCCTTTGGCAAGATCGTGGATTCGGTGGTAGCGGACCTGATCATGCCCGTGGTAGGGCTGGTCTTTGGCAAGCTCGATTTCTCCAACATGTTCATCGTGCTGGGCACCGTGCCCCCGGGCACGGGCACCACGCTCGATGCCCTCAAAAAAGCGGGCGTACCCGTGTTTGCCTATGGCAACTTCCTGACCGTGGCGGTCAACTTTGTGATCCTAGCGTTCATCATCTTCATGATGATCAAGCAGATCAATCGCCTCAAGCGCGAAGCTCCTCCCGCCCCCGCCGCGCCGGTGGCGCCCCCCGAAGACATCGTGCTGCTGCGCGAAATCCGCGATAGCCTGAAGAAGTAGCCCCCTTGGGCAAGCGGCTCCTGCGGCCGTACATTACGCCACCGCTACGCTGCAACGACCAGCCGCCGGTGGCGTTGGCTTTTCTGGACAGCTTGGGGCGCTGCTGCGCCCGGGCAGGCACCCACTTTTTCAGCCGTTCGTTTGATTTCGATCAGCGCCGGGCTGGAAAGCCTCGGCGGCCGACATCACCCGCACAGCGCCCGCGCCATGCGCACCGCCTCGATCAGGCTGGAGGGGTCTGCAATGCCCTGCCCCGCAATGTCAAACGCCGTGCCATGGTCGGGGCTGGTGCGCACCAGGGGCAGGCCCAGGGTCACGTTCACGCCCTTTTCCACCCCCAGGTACTTCACCGGGATCAGGCCCTGGTCGTGGTACATCGCAATCACCACATCGAATTCGCCCGCGCGCTGCGGCGTGCTGCGAGCGCGCATGAACACCGTGTCGGGCGCAAAGGGGCCGTGCACGTCCAGCCCCTCGCCACGCGCGGCGGCAATGGCCGGAGCGATCACCTCCAGCTCTTCGCGGCCGAACAGCCCGCCCTCGCCCGCATGGGGATTGAGCCCCGCCACGCCGATGCGCGGCACACGGCCCAGGCTGCGCTGCAAGGCCGCGTGGGTGATGCGCAGCGTCTGCAGCACGTTGTCTTGTGTCACTGCCGCAATGGCGTCGCGCAACGACACATGGATGCTGACGAGCACGGTGCGCAGCTCGTCATTGGCCAGCATCATGCGCACCGGCATCTGGGCCAGCGACAAGCCCTGGTGCGCGGCGGCCTCTGCCTGCAACAGCTCCGTGTGCCCCGGAAAGTCCACCCCGGCCGCTGACAGCGCCTCCTTGTGCAACGGTGCCGTCACCAGCGCGGCCACCTCCCCACGCAACGCGGCACGCGCCGCCCAGACCACGCTGTCCGCCGCAGCACGGCCGGCGGCGGCGCTGATCTCGCCCCAAGGCTGGGCCCCCGGGATACCGGGCGGTTGCAGCACAGGGATGCAGCGGGGCGGAGCGTCCGCCGCTTCGCCCGGCGCCCCGATCTGCGCCACGGGCACACCGGGCACGCCGGGGCGTGTGATGACACCCGCAGCGCGGCGCACAGTGGCCAGGTCACCGACGACAAAACAATGGCGCAGCGCATCGGGCGCATCCCGAAAAGCCTTGGCCACGATCTCGGGGCCGATGCCGGCGGGGTCTCCCTGGGTGATGGCGATGGGTTGCATGGGTTTAGAGCCAAAAGTGCCTGTAGCGCCAGTTGATCATGCGCCATTAGCTATTAATAAGTGAGCAAATGAACCACACAACCTGACAATGCGACGCCTTGTTGCGCGGTGTCTTGCCATCGTTTAGGCGGGGTTGTCGATCTCGATGAACTGGTGGGCCAGCCCGCACTGTTCTGCCACATGGCCCGCCACAGCGGGGGCGCCGTAGCGCTCGGTGGCATGGTGCCCGGCAGCAATGAAGCCCACGCCCGTCTCGCGCGCCAGATGCGCCTGGGGCTCGGAGATTTCGCCGGTGATGAAAACATCCACCCCTGCGGCAATGGCCGACTCGAAATACCCCTGCGCGCCGCCCGTACACCACGCCACGCGGCGCACGGGACGCAGCGCAGCGACACCACCACCCACCTCAGCCGGCGACACCAGGGTCACGGGGCGGCCGAGCGCCTGGGCCACATGGTCGGCCACGGCCTGGACATTGTCGAACGCCGTTGGCGCCGCAAAGCCCAGATCCTGCTCGCCAAACCGCGCATCGGCGGCAAAACCCAGCACCCGGCCCAGCTGTGCGTTGTTGCCCAGTTCGGCATGGGCATCGAGCGGCAGGTGGTAGGCAAACAGGTTGATGTCGTGCGCCAGCAGCAGCTGCAGCCGCTGCTTCATCCAGCCCGTGATGCGGCCGTCCTGCCCGCGCCAGAACAGGCCGTGGTGCACAAAGATCGCGTCGGCCTGCGCTGCAATGGCCGCCTCGATCAGCGCACGGCTGGCGGTCACGCCGCTCACCACGCGCCGGATCTCGGCCTTGCCCTCGACCTGCAGGCCGTTCGGGCCGTAGTCCTTGAAGCGCTCGGGTTGCAGCAGGCTGTCAAACGCCTGCAAAAGTTGACTGCGGTGAATGCTCATGCCGCTATTGTGGCGCGCCGTCCGCACCCCACATTGGGAGACAATCCCGCACTGGAGGAATACATCGGGCCGCCCAGGAGAATCTGCGGGGCCCGCCTCCATTGCCCACCCTGTACCACCACCGGTAAGCACCTTTCATGAAGCGACTCTGGCTGCTGTTTTCCCAGTCCGTGACGGTCCTCGTCGCGGCCTACTTTGTTGTCGCCACGCTCCAGCCTGAATGGCTGGGCCGGGGCACCACGCGCTCCGGGGCAGGCATTGCGCTGCTGGAGGCCCCCGCCACACCAACTTCCCAGCCCGCAGCGGGCAGCTTCAGCGGTGCGGCGCGCAAGGCGGCACCGGCCGTGGTCAGCATCAACACCAGCAAGGAAGTGCGCCACCCGCGCAGCAACGACCCGTGGTTCCAGTTCTTCTTTGGCGACCAGGGCAGCCAGGCGCAGGCGGGCCTGGGCAGCGGCGTGATCGTGAGCCCCGAGGGCTACATCCTCACCAACAACCACGTGGTGGAAGGCGCGGACGAGATCGAGGTGACCCTTACCGACAGCCGCCGCGCCCGTGCGCGCGTGATCGGCACCGACCCCGACACCGACCTAGCCATCCTCAAGATCGAACTGGACAAGCTGCCCGTCATCGTGCTGGGCAACTCCGACGCCCTGGACGTGGGCGACCAGGTGCTGGCCATCGGCAACCCCTTCGGCGTGGGCCAGACCGTGACCAGCGGCATCGTGAGCGCGCTGGGCCGCAGCCAGCTGGGCATCAACACCTTTGAAAACTTCATCCAGACCGACGCGGCCATCAACCCCGGCAATTCGGGCGGTGCGCTGGTCGATGTGAACGGCAACCTCATGGGCATCAACACCGCGATCTACTCGCGCTCCGGCGGCAGCATGGGCATCGGCTTTGCCATTCCCGTGTCCACCGCGCGCATGGTGCTCGACGGCATCGTGAAGGACGGCCAGGTCACGCGCGGCTGGATCGGCGTGGAGCCCAACGAACTCTCGCCCGAACTGGCAGAAACCTTTGGCGTGAAGAAGGCCACCGAGGGCGTGATCATCACCGGCGTGCTGCAGGATGGCCCCGCCGCCCAGGCCGGCATGCGGCCCGGCGACGTGATCGTGCAGGTGGACGGCAAGGCAGTGAGCAATGTGTCGCAGCTGCTGACCGCTGTGGCAGCGCTCAAGCCCGGCCAGGCAGCGGCGTTTGATGTGCAACGGGCCGACAAGCGGGTGGAGCTGAGCATCAACCCGGGCGTGCGCCCCCGGCCCCAGCGCAATGTGAGGCGCTGACGCCTGAACAGGCCCGGACAGGAATCACCAACGCCGGGTACGAGCCGTCAGCGCAGCGGGGTGTGAACAAGTTCGGCGGCCTCGATGGCCCTGGTGCGAAGTCAGGCGGGAGTGAAGCACAGGCCAGCACGAAGGTATCGGATGGCTCATGTCACGCCAACGCGTGTGCAGCCAACTCCACGCAGCACTATGAAAATGATAGCTGCAAGCGTATATAACACTAGCGCTTGCGGCTGTTTTTATTGAATATTCGCTTTCACAGCCTGGGCGGAGCCCCAGAGACGTGATCTGCGCATACCTTCGTCGCGGCCCCGCCCCTTGCGAGGCCAGAGGGTCAGGATGCGGAAGCGGATTCGCCAGGCTCTTCGGGCGCCTGGGTGTGTTTGATGAAGATCTGCGCGGCCCAGATGCCCACTTCGTACAGCAGGCACATCGGCACGGCCAGCGACAGCTGCGACACCACATCGGGCGGCGTCACGACAGCGGCCACCACAAAGGCCAGCACGATGAAATAGCCGCGAAACTCGCGCAGCTTCTGCACGCTCACGATGCCCATGCGCGCCAGCACCACCACGGCAATCGGCACCTCGAAGGCCATGCCGAACGCCAGGAACATGGACAGCACAAAACTCAGGTAGGCCTCAATGTCAGGTGCGGCCGTGATGCTCTTGGGGGCAAAGCTCTGGATGAACGCAAACACCTGGCCAAACACCAGGTAGTAGCAAAACGCCACTCCCACGAAAAACAGCAGCGTGCTGGAAATCACCAGCGGCAGCACCAGCTTCTTCTCGTGCGAATACAGGCCGGGCGCCACAAAAGCCCAGATCTGCCACAGCACAAAGGGCAACGCCAGCAGGAACGCCGACATCAGCAAGATCTTGAGCGGTACCATGAACGGCGAGATCACCGAGGTGGCGATCAGCGTGGCCCCCTTGGGCAGGTGGGCCACCAGGGGGGCGGCCAGAAAGTCGTACAGCGCGCCGGGGCCCGGGAAGAAGAACAGGATGGCCGCCGCGATGGCGATGGCAATCATGGCCTTGACCAGGCGGTCGCGCAGCTCCATGAGGTGCTGTACGAACGGCTGCTCGGTGCCGGCCAGTTCGTCTTCTTTGTTGGGGGTTTCGGACATGGTGGGTTTTCGTGGGCGTCAAGGCCGCCCATGCAGCGCAGGGGGCGCGGCAGGCTGCGTCAGTGGAATTTTTGGGGGCGGTAGCGTGCTACACGGGCTGCGCCAGACTGTGCCTTGGTGCGCACACCGCTGCGCGCCTTGTACCACTGGGGCACCGCGCCGCGCTTGAGGCGCCAGTTCTTGCCAGGGTGCTTGTAGGCAGGCACCACGGCCGCCTGCTCGCGCAGATCAGCGTTGCTGCTCGAATCGATGGCCTCGTTCCAGTCTTTCTCGAACTCGCTGGCGCTGGTCTGGATGGTGTTGTGCACGTCGCGCGCGGCGTTCTCCACCGTGTCCTTCATCTTCTTGAGCTCATCGAGCTCCATGGACCGGTTGACCTCCGCCTTCACATCGGAGACATAGCGCTGCGCCTTGCCCAGCAAGGTGCCAACGGTGCGGGCCACGCGGGGCAGCTTTTCGGGGCCGATGACGATCAACGCCACGGCACCGATCAGCGCCATTTTGGACAGACCAATATCAATCATGGATCAGGCGCCCGTGCAAGGCAGGCAAAGGCTGCAGGTCAAAGGCACCCGCTCAGCTCTTTTGCTTGGCTTCGACATCGATGGTGGTCTTGTCGGCAGCCTGGCTGTTGGCCACCTGGCCAGCGGGGGGCGTGGCAGCAGCGGGGGCGTCCGAAGCGCCGTCCTTCATGCCGTCCTTGAAGCCCTTCACGGCGCCGCCCAGGTCGGAGCCCATGTTCTTGAGCTTCTTGGTACCGAACACCATCACAACGATCAACAGCACGATCAGCCAGTGCCAGATGGAAAAAGAGCCCATGAAATATCTCCTAACGAATTGCAATCATTTTAGACGGGGGGCGTGACAGGAGTTCAATGCCGGGACATGCCGGCACCTCTGTATCTGCCCCGATCGTCAGCCTGGTTCAGCCTTTGAGCCACGGGCGGGGTCCGCCCATCACGTGGATATGCAGGTGGTGGATTTCCTGCCCACCTTCAAGCCCCGTGTTTACCACGACGCGAAGGCCACCATCCGGGTACGGGTTGCAGCCCTGCTCCAGCGCCAGCTTCGGCGCCAGCGCCATCATGCGCCCCAGCACGCCAGCGTGCTCCGGGGTGACCTGTGCCATGGAAGGGATATGCAGCTTGGGCACCATCAAAAAGTGCACTGGCGCCCACGGGTGGATGTCATGGAAGGCGAAGATTTCTTCGTCCTCATAGACCTTCTTGGAAGGAATCTGGCCCGCGATGATTTTGCAGAAAAGGCAGTTCGGATCGTGCATGGGAAGGATCGGAGCAAAAGGAATCAGGGGTACAGGCGCGGATCAACCCTGAGGGTGCCTCGCGCGCAAGCGAGGGATGTCCTGCATAACCCTCGCGAGTCGGTGGTAGTGCGGATCGGGATGGGCCGCAAGGCGTCTTTTTGCAGCCAATAGCCCGGCTATTGGCAAGAAAAGCAACGCAGCGGACCGCCCGAGACCGCGCTATCACAGACCGCAGGGAGTTATGCAGGACATCCCTAGGCATTGTCAGCGATCTTGATGCTGGGGCGCACTCCCACGTCCTTGCGGTGTGCGTGCAGCCACTCCTGCCCTGCTGTGCGGCCCAGCGCAAACAGCTTGCGCACAAAGGCCAGGTCCGCGCGCAGCTTGCTGTCGGCTCCGAAGGGCGCCAGTACCGAGCCGCCATCGATGCGGTGCATGCGCACGCTTTTGTAGCGGCGGGCATCGAGCTTGCCCTCGGCGAGCAGCCGGCGCACAAACTCGATGGCGCGCAGCTCGGCCAGCAGGCTGGCGTTGAAGGTGACTTCGTTCATGCGCTCCATGATCTCGGAGGCGCTGCTGGGCACGTCCAGGTGCTCGACGGGGTTGATCTGCACGAGCAGGATGTCCGAGGTATCGGTCTGGTAGATCAGCGGGTGCAGCGCGGGGTTGCCGGAATAGCCGCCGTCCCAGTACGCCTCGCCCTCGATCTCGACCGCCTTGAACAGCATGGGCAGACAGGCCGATGCCATCACTGCGTCGGCACTGAGCCGGGGCCCAAAGAAAATCTCGCCCCGGCCGGTGCGTACATTGGTCGCACACACAAACACCTTGGGGCCCACCACGCCTGTGCGGGAGGAGCACAGCAGGCTGAAATCCACCTCGCGCTCCAGCAGCTTGCGCAGGGGGTTGATGCCCAGCGGATTGGTCTGGTAAGGCGAGAACCACTGCGACATCATGCCCACCAGCGGGTTGGCGGCTGACAGCGGCGTTCCCCAGGTCAGGCTGCCCAGCGCGCCCACCCCTTCCCACAGGCGGGTGAGCGATTCGCGGGCCAGGGCGCAGCCTGCGAGGTGGGCGTCTTCGGGGTCCTTGTGCTGCTGCGCGGCCTGCGCAAATCCGTGCGCCAGGGCCACGGCGTTCATGGCGCCTGCGCTGGTGCCACTGACACCATCGAACTGCCACTGGCCGTCCTCCAGCAGCGCGTCGAGCACGCCCCAGGTGAGCGCACCGTGCGAGCCACCGCCCTGCAGCGCCAGGTTCAGACGCGGGCGGGGACGGGTTGCCTCATGCATCCACGGCCTGGCTCTTGTTCATGGCGACCATGCCACGCACAATGCGGTAGAGGAACCAGATGGAGATCAGTCCCCAGGCGATCCAGCCGGGCAGGAAGAACAGCAGCCACAGCGGCGCGGTGACGATGTAAAGCACGCCCGCCCAGATCACCGTGCGGATGCGCCAAGAGAAATGGTTGGCCTGCCAGGTGCCTTCGGCATCGCCTTTTTTCACCAGGTCGATCACCAGCGCCACGATCAGCAGCGCAGCGCCAGGCTGTGCGCCCGGGATGACCACCCCCAGCGCCACAATCAGGTGCAGCACATAGCTGACCCAGCCGATGGCCTTGAGGTCTTCGGCCTTCTGGTCGCTGGTCTGCACGTCGATGATGTCGCTCACGGTGTGCCTTCTTCGGCAGCGCGTTCCGCCACCTTGCGCAGGGCCTTTTCCTCGATGCCGCTGGTGCCTTCGCGGCGCTCCAGCTCGGCCACCACGTCGGCGGGCGTGAGGCCGTAATGGGCCAGCGCCACCATGGTGTGGAACCACAGGTCGGCCACTTCGTAGACGATCTTGGACTTGTCGGCGCCGTGGTCCACGTCCTTGGCGGCCATGACCACCTCGGTGGCCTCTTCACCGATCTTCTTCAGGAAGGAATCCGGCCCCTTGTGCAGCAGGCGCGACACGTAGCTGGTGGCCGGGTCGCCACCGTTGGCGGGCTTGCGGCTCTCAATGACGGCGGCCAGACGCGCCAGGGAATCGTGGGAACTCATGGTCTTGTCGTCCATTGCCATTACTTGTAGATGGATTCGGGGTCTTTCAAGACCGGATCGACCGCGTGCCAGGCACCGTCCTTGAGCACGCTGAAAAAGCAGCTGTGGCGGCCCGTGTGGCAGGCGATGCCGGGCTCGTGGCCCTGCTGGGTGACCTTGAGCAGCACCACGTCGTTGTCGCAGTCCAGGCGGATTTCGTGCACGGTCTGCATGTGGCCGGACTCTTCGCCCTTGAACCACAGCTTCTTGCGCGAGCGGCTGAAGTACACGGCACGGCCCAGCTCAGCGGTTTTCGCCAGGGCCTCGCGGTTCATCCACGCAAACATCAGCACGTCGCCCGTGCCCTGCTCTTGCGCAATCACGGGCACCAGACCCTGCGCATCCCATTTCACTTCGTTGAGCCAGTTCATGGGGGCCATTGTCGGTGATCCGTGTGGCGCGCCAGTGCCAACCAGGGCGCGCACCTGCACTTTTCAATTGTTTTTTATTACAAGCGCGGGTATTACATGCGCTTGAAGCTATCAAATCAGGAGCAAATGCCGATCACATCCGCACGGGGATGCCGCGCTCTGCCATGCGCTGCTTGGCCTGGCCCACGGTGTATTCGCCGTAGTGGAAGATGCTGGCGGCCAGCACCGCGTCGGCGCCGCCGGTCTGGATACCGTCGGCCAGGTGGTCGAGGTTGCCCACACCGCCCGAGGCGATCACAGGCACGCTGACCGCGTCACTCACCGCGCGGGTAAGCTCCAGGTCAAAGCCCGCCTTGGTGCCGTCGCGGTCCATGCTGGTCAGCAGGATCTCGCCCGCACCGCGCTGGGCCATCTCAGTAGCCCAGGCAATGGCGTCTAAGCCCGTGTTCTTGCGGCCGCCGTGGCTGTACACGTCCCAGCCCGCCCCTACGGGCTGACCGTTGGCGCCCAGGCGTTGCGCGTCCTCGGCCGAGCGGCGCTTGGCGTCGATGGCCACCACGATGCACTGCGCGCCGTACTTGGCCGACACGGCGTTGATCACCTCAGGGTTGGCAATGGCGGCCGAATTGAAGCTGGTCTTGTCCGCACCGGCATTGAGCAGGCGGCGAACGTCGTCCACGGTGCGCACGCCACCCCCCACGGTGAGCGGAATGAACACCTGGCTGGCCACGGCCTCGATGATGTGCAGGATGAGGTCACGGCCATCGCTAGTGGCGGTGATGTCCAGGAAGGTGAGCTCGTCAGCGCCCTGCGCGTTGTAGCGCGCGGCAATTTCGACCGGGTCGCCGGCGTCGCGCAGCTCGACGAAATTGACGCCCTTGACCACACGGCCTCCGGTGACGTCAAGACAGGGAATGATTCGTTTTGCGAGCATGTCAGTGAGCGATTCGTTGATAAGGCGCTACCGAGGCCAGCAGACGCAGTGGAACTGGCTTCGCCAGGCCACTGGCGTCGTCCCCAGAGGGAAGCGGCGAGGCCGCTCAGGGGATAATCGATTTCAGCCGTTCAGTTCGTCGGCACGCGCCTGCGCCGCCGCGAAGTCCAGGTCGCCGCTGTAGATGGCGCGGCCGCAGATCACACCTTCCACGCCCTCGTCTTCCACCGCGCACAGCTGCTCGATGTCGGCCATGTTCGACAGGCCGCCCGAGGCGATCACGGGAATGGTCAGCGCCTGGGCGAGTTTGACGGTGGCGTCGATGTTGATGCCCGAGAGCATGCCGTCACGGCCGATGTCGGTGTAGATGATGGATTCGACGCCCCAGTCCTCGAACTTCTTGGCCAGGTCCACGACCTCGTGGCCGGTGAGCTTGCTCCAGCCGTCGGTGGCCACCTTGCCGTCCTTGGCGTCGAGCCCCACGATGATGTGGCCGCCGAAGGCGCTGCAGGCGTCTTTGAGGAAGCCGGGGTTCTTCACGGCTGCCGTGCCGATGATGACGTAGCGCAGGCCGCCGTCGATGTATTTTTCGATGGTGTCCAGGTCGCGGATGCCGCCGCCCAGCTGCACGGGGATGTCATCGCCCACCTCTTTCAGGATGGACTTGATGGCGCTGTAGTTCTTGGGCACGCCCGCAAACGCACCGTTCAAGTCCACCAGGTGCAGGCGGCGTGCGCCAGCATCCACCCACTTGCGCGCCATGGCGGCAGGGTCTTCACCAAAGGTGGTGGATTGGTCCATATCGCCTTGCTTGAGGCGTACGCAGTGGCCGTCTTTGAGGTCGATGGCGGGGATGAGCAGCATGGTGGTGAAGTTCGGGTGAAAAAGGGCGAGACGCAGCTCGGCCCGAACGGGTGGGGGTTAAGGGATCAGGGATTCCAGTGCAGAAAATTGCGGTACAGGGCCAGGCCGTGCTCCGCGCTCTTCTCCGGGTGAAACTGGGTGGCAAAAATATTATCGCGCGCAACCGCGGCAGCAAACAAACCGCCGTAGTCGGCCTGCCCGGCGCAATGGGCGGGATTTTGCGGCACCGCGTAGAAACTGTGCACGAAGTAGAAATAACTGTTGTCCGGCACGCCCGCCCACACCGGGTGCACGCCGCCCCCGTGGTGCGCGTGGGGCATCTGCCGCACCTGGTTCCAGCCCATCTGGGGCACCTTGAAGCGGCTGCCGTCGGGCTGGGTGCGGCCTGCCAGGTCGAACTTGAGCACGTCGCCAGGGATCAGGCCCAGCCCAGGGGTGTCACCCTCGGCGCTGTGGTCCAGCAGCATCTGCATGCCCACGCACACGCCAAACATCGGTTTGGAGGCAGCGGCTTCGAGCACCGATTCCTGCAGGCCGGACTCGCGCAACTCGCGCATGCAGTCGGGCATGGCGCCCTGCCCTGGCAGCACGATGCGCTGGGCGGCGCGCACGTCTTCGGGGCGCTGGGTGACGACCACGGTCCAGCCCGTGCCCTCGGCGGCGGCCTGCACGGCCTGCGACACGGAGCGCAGGTTGCCCATGCCGTAGTCCACGACCGCCACTGTTTTTGCTTCCATATTCATAGCTGCTAGCGCATACAAATCAAGCGCTTGCGCCTGATTTGACTGAAAAATTCACAGAGAACCCTTGGTGGAGGGGATGACACCGGCCGAGCGCGGATCACGCTCCAGCGCCGCACGCAGCGTGCGCCCGAACGCTTTGAAGATGGTCTCGCACTGGTGGTGTGCGTTGACGCCCTTGAGGTTGTCGATGTGCAGCGTCACGCCCGCGTGGTTCACAAAGCCCTGGAAGAATTCGAACACCAGTTGCGTGTCGAGCTGGCCGATGCTCCCGGCCGTGAACTTCACGTCCATGTGCAGTCCGGGGCGGCCCGAAAAATCGACCACCACGCGCGACAGCGCTTCATCCAGCGGCACGTAGGCGTGGCCGTAGCGGCGGATGCCTTTCTTGTCGCCCACGGCGCGTGCAAAGGCCTGGCCCAGGGTGATGCCCACGTCTTCCACCGTGTGGTGGCCGTCGATGTGCAGGTCGCCTTCGCAGTCGATGTCGAGGTCGATCAGCCCGTGGCGGGCGATCTGGTCGAGCATGTGGTCGAAGAAGCCGATGCCGGTGTGCAGCTTGGCCTGGCCGGTGCCGTCGAGGTTGATGCGCACGCTGATGCGCGTCTCGGCGGTGTTGCGGCTGACCTCGGCAATGCGGTCGGCCATCGGGTCGGCCGATGGGGCGGAGGGTACGAGTGCGGAGGAAGTCATAGGGAGGCTTGGAGTGCGGCCAGCATTTGCGCGTTGTCTTCGGCATTTCCTACCGTCAGGCGCAGGCAGTTGGCCAGCAATGGGTGCATTGTAGAAACGTTCTTGACCAGCACCTTGCGGTTTTTCATGCCCTCGTAGGCCTTGGCGGAATCCGCCACACGCAGGAGCACCATATTGGCCTCGCTGTCCCAGCACTTTTCGACCCCAGGCATCTGGCGCAGCGCGGCGATGAGTGTGATGCGCTCGGCACGGATTTCAGCGGCCTGGGCAGCGAAAACCTCGGCATGTTCCAGTGCAAACAGGGCCGCTTCGCAGTTGAGCACGCTCACGTTGTAGGGCGGGCGCACCTTGTCGATCTCGCTTACCAATGCGGCGGGCCCGATGAGGTAGCCCAGGCGCACACCTGCGAGGCCAAACTTGCTGAGCGTGCGCATGAGCAGCACGTGCGCATTGCGCGCGGGCTCGGCGCGCATGCGGTCGATCCAGGTGCGGCTGGCAAAGGGCTGGTAGGCCTCGTCCATCACCACAATGCCGCCCTGCGCGCCTGCGGCGTCGATGATGCGCTGCACCGCGCCCTCGTCCCACAGCGTGGCAGTGGGGTTGTTGGGGTAAGCGATGTAGGTGATGGCGGGCTGGTGCTGCGCGATGGCGGCTAGCATGGCGGGCTCGTCCAGTTCAAAGTCGGGCGTGAGCGGCACGCCGACAAAGTCCAGGCCCTGCAGCTGCGCCGACAGCGGGTACATCACAAAGCCGGGCATGGGCGCCAGCATGGTGGCGCGCGGGCCCGTGCCTGGCTGCGCGCAGGCCAGGGCCAGCAGGGTGATGAGCTCGTCCGAGCCATTCCCCAGCACGATGCCGTAGCCCTCGGGCATGCCCGCGTATTGGGCCAGGGCCGCCTTCAGGTCGGCAATGCGGTCGCCGGGGTAACGGTTGAGTGCCACCGCGCCCAGGCGCTGGCCCAGCGCGGCCTGCAGGTGCGCCGGCAGGCGGAAGGGGTTCTCCATCGCGTCCATCTTGAGCATGCCCGTGGAGGGCTGCACGACGTAAGAGTGCATGGCGCGCACGTCGGGGCGGATGCGGGCCAGGGCTTGCAAGGGAGAAGATGAAGTGGTCATTCGGCAGTGTCCAGTTCTGAAGGTGCAACGAGGAAGGGGTTGATGGGGCGCACGGCGTCCATCGGCTGGTCGTGCGGCAGCGCCTCGGTCAGCAGGTAGCGGCAGCCCTGCTGGTGGGCGGACGAGAGGATGAGCGCATCCCAGTAGCCCAGGCGGTAGCGGTCCTGCAGGTCCCAGGCGCCGTCCACGGTGTACGAGTCCAGGTGCGGCGGCAGCCACACGCGCAGGCGGCGCACCTGGGCGCGCACCTGCTGCAGCACGTGGGGGCCGTCAAAACGCTGGATGGCCTGGTTGTATAGCTCGTTGAGCACCTGCGAGCTGATGCGGCCGCTGCGCGTCTGCCAGCAAAAGCTGATCCATTCGCGCGCCCGCGCCTGGCGCTCGGCATCGCGCTCGTCCACGCTGGCGAGCAGGATTTCGGTATCGACAAAGATGGGGACGGTGGCCATGCGTTTTGCCCCGTTCAGCGCAGAAACAGGGTTTCGCGCGGCACATAGGGCCCGCTGGACGCCCCCCAGGATTCAAACCCCAGCGCCTCGCGCATGGCCTGGGCGTAGGCGTCTTCCTGGCGCATCTTTTCGGCCAGCCATTCACCTAGCAGGCGCGAGACGCTGCTGCCGCGCTTGGCGGCTTCCACGCGCACCCATTCGGCAACGGTGTCGTCCATGGTCACGGTGATGTTTTTCATGGATCAAATATTACACGAACTTCGTGCACCACGAATTTCGTGTTGTTTTTGAAGTCACGCTGCCTTGCGCGGTGCCCCGCTTTGCAGCATCCGGCACGCCATGTCTCCCACGGTGCGCAGGGCCTCCAGGTGCGCGGGCGACCAGTCGCCGCCCACGCCGATGCGCAGGCAGTTGCGAAACCGCCCGCTGGCGCTGAACACGGTGCCCGGTGCGATCAGGATCTGCCGGGCCAGGCAGGCCTCATGCAGTTGCACCGAATCGAGCGCGCGCGGCAGCTCCAGCCACAGCAGCAGGCCGCCGGGTGGGTCGCTCACGCGCGTGCCCTGCGGAAAGTGCGCGGCAATGATGCGGCGCACCTCGTCGATGCGCGCCGCCACGGCCGCGCGCAGCTGGCGCATGGCGGCGGCGTGGCCCGCCTGGGTGATGAGGTCGGCCAGTGCCAGCTCCAGCACGGCGGACTGGCCGCCGGCCTGCAGGTCCTTGATAGCGCGCAGCTTGTCGGCCCAGCGGCCGGCCTCCAGCCAGCCCAGGCGCAGGCCCGGCGCCAGCGTCTTGGAGAACGAGTCGCACAGCATCACGTGGCCCGTGGTGTCGTACGACTTGACGGTGCGGCGCATCTCGTCCACCTCCACCAGGTCGTTGTAGATCGCGTCCTCGATCACCGCCATGTCATAGCGCGCCGCCATCTGCACCAGGCGCTTGCGCTCGGCCTGGGGCATGCAGCTGCCCAGCGGGTTGCTGAGCGTGGGCACCACCATCACGGCCTTGACGGGCTGGGTGTCCAACGCCAGTTGCAGCGCATCCAGCGAGAGACCGTTGCGCGGGTGGGTGGGAATCTCCAGCGCCTTGAGGTGCAGGCCCTGCAGCACCTCCAGAAACGAAAAATGCGTGGGCGACTCCAGCGCCACCACGTCGCCCGGCTGCGTCACCGTGCGCAGGCACAGCGCAATGCTGTCCATGCAGCCTCCGGTGATCACGATGTTCTCGGGGTCCAGGCTGCAGCCCAGGCTGACGGCGTAGCGCGCCAGAGCGCGGCGCGCATCCTCGTGGCCCGACGAACCGGGGTAGGTGCACAGCAGGTTGCGGTGGCGCTGCGCGGCACGCACCACCGCACGGCGCACGCGGTCAGGGTTGAACAGCTCCGGGCCCGGCGTGCCGCTGCTGTACGAGATGATGTCTACCGGCTGTTTGCGCCCCAGGATGCGCTGGCCCAGCCAGTCCACCGACACCTCGCGCGGGCGGCGCATGGGGCGCGGAGTACTGGGCTCGGGCAGGCTCACCGGCCGCGCCGCCACAAAGAAGCCGGAGCGCGGGCGGGCAGTGATCAGGCGCGCATCCTCCAGCCAGTGGTAGGCCTGCACCACCGTGGTCTGCGCCACGCTGTGCTGGCGCGCCAGCTCGCGCACCGAGGGCAGCTTCTCGCCGCGCGCCAGGGTGCCGTTGCGGATCAGCTGCGCGAGCTGTTCGGCGATTCGCAGGTACAGCGGGGGTGCGTCATCGGTGGCCATGCTGCATTCTGTACTGGCACCTTGGCAAGCAGACAGTACAGAAACGACCCAGTGCGTACAGTACAGATGGGCTGGTTCACTGTTCTGTACTGGGCCAGATCGCTCGTGCCTGTGGCTGGTGGCCCACGGCCGCTGGCCGCACAGTGAAGGCATGAACACGCTGCACACCCCCACCCCACCGTCGCCCACGCTGCCCACTCAGCCTGCGGCGCCCCTCACCCTGCAATGGAAACGCCAGCCTCTGCCGCCACTGCAGGCCGTCCAGGTGCTGGACTTCCGCGCAGGCGAGGTTGCCCTGCTCGAAGTGGAACAGGGCCGTGTCTGGGTGACCTGTGATGGTCTGCTGGAAGACTATTTTCTGGAGGCCGGACAGCGCCTGTCGTTCGCCGGACCGGTGCGGCTGCGCGTCAGCGCCGAAGGCCACCGGCCCGCGCAGCTAAGCTGGGCGCAGCACCGCGCAGTGGAAGGTGCTGCCTATCCACCTGCGCCCTCTGCAGCCGCCGCGCCTGCCACAGCCTCTCAGCCCAAGGCAACGGCTCCCACACAAGGCACCCTGCCCCGGGGCGCCATCAGCGCGGCTTGACGGGCGTGGTCAGCCGCATCTCGGCGGCTTGCGCGTGGGCCTGCAGGCCCTCGCCATAAGCCAGCTCGGCGGCGATGGTGCCCAGCACCTGGGCACCGGCCTCGCTCACCTCGATGAGGCTGCTGCGCTTCTGGAAGTCGTACACGCCCAGGGGTGACGAGAAGCGTGCGGTGCCGCTGGTGGGCAGCACGTGGTTGGGGCCGGCGCAGTAGTCGCCCAGGGATTCGCTCGTGTAGGCACCGAGGAAGATCGCACCCGCGTGGCGCAGCAGCGGCTCCCAGCGGTGCGGGTCGGTGCTGCTCACTTCCAGGTGTTCCGGCGCAATGCGGTTGCTGATCGCACAGGCTTCTTCCATGTCCTTCGTCAGGATCAGTGCGCCCCGGCCAGTCAGGCTCTTGGCGATGATCTC
>OFJB01000354.1_pt1 | contig 23083 bp, 17 predicted proteins | sample 1775081 | NCBI WGS metagenome assembly OFJB01 (sample SAMN08195771, study PRJEB24354) | sludge metagenome | isolation source: initial sludge from phenol fed wastewater aerobic bioreactor | place: India: Nagpur | collected 2016-06-05
GAGGGCGGAGGCCGGGAGTCGCCCGGCATGCGAGTCCCTTTCTTTCGCGTCGCCGAAAGAAAGGAACCAAAGAAAGGGCGACCCCACTGTCTGCGTCCCCTGCGCTTCGCTACGGGGCAACCTGCGGTGCTCGGGTTTGGCGGGGTCTCGCTCAACTCGCGCCGCTGCGCGTCGCTCAGACACACGCGAGCCCTGATCCGCCAAACCCTGCGCTCCTCGGCGCATCCACAGGGGCAAGGGGAGCAGAACATCCACACAGGCCATCGCTGCGCTCGGCACCGAATCGCGGGCGCAAGCGCCACGCGCTGCGCAGCCTGGGCCGAGCGAAGCAATGGCCCGTGGGGCTGTTGGGATGTTCGGCTGTTCCACCCCTGCTGGCTGCGCCTGCGGCGGGGCGGTTGCGGGGTGGCACGCGCGTCGGAGCGCGCGTGCTTCGTGCTCTGACTCGCCATGGATGTCCGAGCGGCGCGCGGCAGCGCAAAGCGAGTTCCACGGCGCACCCCGCAACCGCCCCGACGCAGGTGTGCCCCGGTGCGAAGCGCAGGGGTCGCAGACTGGGGGTCGCCTTTTCTTTGGTGACTTTCTTTTGGCGAAGCAAAAGAAAGTTACTCGCACGCCGGGCGACTCCCGGCTCCCGCACTCAAAACGGGCATGCGGTAGCCGCCGCACAGAAGCCTCGACAGGCCCAACCCGAACGGAAAGGACGAGAAAAAACTATAAAAACAATAGCTGCCAGCGCTTTCTGCATAAGCGCCTGCAGCCAAAAAACCTTCAAATTCGGTGACTCAAACCGCGCTGAAATCTGGCCTTCTCTTTTACCGAAAGATCGTTCAGCCCGCTACGCGGTCTGCACCGCTATCGCGGTGGCCAGATTTCAGCTCTTGCTGAAATCCGGCTTACGCTTCTCCATGAAAGCCGAGAAAGCTTCCCGCGCCGCCGGCTCGCGCAACATGCGCCCAAAGCTCTCGCCCTCTTCCGCCATCACCTCCAGCACCTTCGCCGTCTGCCCACCCTTCATCAACCGCTTGGTTTCGATGAGCGACGACAACGGCTTGGCCGCCAGCTTTTTGGCCTGCGCCTGGGCATAGGCATTGCACTCCGTCGGCGGCACCACGCGGTTCACCAGGCCGACTTCCAGCGCCGCCTCGGCCATGAAGGGCTCGCCCAACAGCAAAGCCTCCGCAGCACGGTGATACCCCAGCATCTGCGGCACCAGCAGGCTCGATGCCGCCTCGGGGCACAGGCCCAGATTCACAAAAGGCATCGAGAAAGCCGCGTTGTCGCCCGCATAAACCAGGTCGCAATGGAACAGCATCGTCGTGCCAATGCCCACGGCCGGGCCGCAGACCGACGCGATCACGGGCTTGGGGAAGGTGGCGATGCCGCGCAGAAAGCGGAACACCGGCGAGTCCTGCGTGGCAGGCGGCTGCTGCAGAAAGTCGCCAATGTCGTTGCCCGCGCTGAAGATGGCGATGTCGCCCTGGAACACCACCACGCGCACGCTGGCGTCGGCCTTGGCGGCGTCCAGCGCGTCGGCCATGGCGGCATACATGTCGCGCGTGATCGAGTTCTTCTTGTCCACGCGGTTGAAGGTGACGGTGGTCACGCCCGCTTCGGAATGGACGAGGATGTCTTGGGTGGCTTCGGTCATGGTGGTGAAGGTTCCGGGGTCTGATGGATGTGAACGAGAGGAATGATGCACGGCGCAGGGCACCAGGCCGACTTCCTACTCCTTGTAGTAAACGATCTGGTGGCTGGTGGCGAGCATGGTGCCCGCTTCGTTCCACAGCTGCACGGTCTGGTCAAAAAAGCCGTTGCGGAACTCCTGCCCGCGCGCCTGGCCGAGAAGATAACCTGTGCCCGTGGCCTGCAGTTGTGCGGCGCTGGCATGGAAGTAGACCGTGATCGACACCGTGCCCGCCGGCACGTGCCGCGCACGGCGCAGCCAGACGCGGGGAAAGAACACATCGGCCAGGGCCGCCAGTGCCACAAAGTCCAGCGGACGGGGTGGCGCATCGCGCATCCACAACTGGGTCAGGCTGTGGTCGCCACTGCCGTCCCACTCGCGCGGAATGGCGCCGGTGACGGGGCGCATCTCGTAGCGGTTGAGCCATTCCACGCCAAAGCCGGGGGGAATGGCGGGCTGTGCCGACGGCGTAGGCACTTCGGGCATGGGCACATCGCCCACGCTCCAGGTCTCGCGCCGCACGGCGGTGACGGCCGTGGCCGTGGTGGTGACCACCTGCGCACCATCATCACCCGCCTGCAGAATCGACAGCGTCCAGTGCTGGGTCGAGCGGTTGGTGCGCACGGGCGTGGCCTGCACGGTGAACGCACCAGCGGTCAAAGCGCCCGCATAGTTGACGGTGAGCGACAGCGGATCGCCCAGCCGGTCGGGGTGCTGCAAGATGGCCTGCAGCAGCGTGGCAGCGGTGACGCCGCCGAACGGGCCCACCATGTTCCAGTAGCCAGGGTGGGTCTGCCCTTCGTACTGGCCCGGCGCAGAAGAGGACGAGGCCGTCAGCTGCACCGCATCGTCCAGCGGGTGGGCGGCGGACGCAGTGGAAGAATGGGAGGAAGAAGTCATGCTGCGAGTGTGCCGCGAAACAGCCGCTCAGGCCGTCGTGCCGGAGACTTCGGCGTGTGACACACCGCCGCCCAACGCCGCCAGCGCTGCCGCCGCACGCGGCCACAGGCTCTGGCGGAACTGGTCGCGAAAGAAACCGAAGTGGCCGATGCGGCGCACCTTCACGTCGGCGGGCGTGATACTCTCCACGCGGCGTTCGGTGTTGGCGTACAGGTTGACAAGGTTGTGCGTGCCGCGCAAGGTCATCAGCTCGTCGTCCGCCATCGACAGCGCCAGCACCGGGAACCGCACCGCACCATAACTCTGCGCCACCGCAGGCCCCTCGGCGCCCACGCTGTACGCCGGGTCCAGACACCAGCGCCGCCACTGCAGGATCACGCCTGCCGGCAGGTCACCCACCTTCTTGAGCGTGCGACCCGGAAAGTACCCGCATAGCCGCGTGGCCAGCGGTACCAGCACCCACCAGAAATACGGAACGATGCGCTTGAGCTGAGGCGCGTTGTCACGCCAGTAACCGCTGCCTGCGGCCACGCTCAGCAGGCCCGCCACCTGCTCGGGCTTTTTCAGCAAGCCCGGCAACTGTGCGCCCAGGCTGTGCCCCAGCAAATACAGCGGCTGCGACGGCAACGCGGCCTTGGCGGCTGTGATTACCGCCTCGTAGTCCTGCGCCCAGTCGAACAGATCCGCCTTCACATCGCGCATGGCGCCCTGCAGTGAGTCTCCATGGCCCCGGTAGTCGAACGTGGTGACGCGAAACCCCTGCTGCGCCATCCACAGCGCAAAGGCCTCGTAGTACGACTGCCGCACCCCCATGGCGCCGCCGATCACGACGCTGGCGCGCGGTGCGCCCTCGGGTTCATAGACACGCAGCGCCAAAGACACCGCCCCGTTGACCTGCAAGGTTTGCTTGTTCATGTCTGTCTCCTTAGCTCAATGCCGATCTGCGCCGACTTGAATGGAAAACAAAAACAGGCAGAGCACTTCCCCCTGCCTTCACACCCCGCCCTCAAAGGCGTAGCGAGCGGGATCAGCTGCTAGGCGGACGGAGCACAGGAACCGGAACGTACTTGCCTAGTACGTGAGGATTCCGAGCACCGCCCAACGACGCAGATGGCCCGCGCAGTAGCCAGTTACAACGCCTCGATGATGCCGGCGGCGCCTTGGCCTGTCCCTACACACATCGTGACCATGCCGTACTTCAGCTTGTGCCGACGCAGCGCGTGCACCACCGTCGCCGCGCGAATCGCACCGGTCGCCCCCAGCGGGTGCCCCAGAGCAATCGCGCCGCCCATCGGGTTCACGTTCACAGGGTTCAGGCCCAGCGTGTTGATCACGGCCAGCGACTGCGCCGCAAAGGCTTCGTTCAGCTCGTACCAGCCAATGTCGTCACTCTTCAAGCCCGCATAGCGCAGCGCGGCCGGAATCGCCTCGATCGGGCCGATGCCCATGATCTCGGGCGGCACGCCACGTGCGGCGTAGCTGACAAAGCGGGCCAGGGGCGTGAGGCCGAATTGCTTCACGGCCTTTTCGCTGGCCACGATGAGCGCACCGGCACCATCACTGGTCTGCGAACTGTTGCCCGCTGTGACGCTGCCGCGCGCCGCAAACACGGGCTTGAGCTTGGCCAGGCCTTCCAGGGACGTGTCGGGGCGCGGGCCTTCGTCCAGGCTCACGGTGCGGCGCTTTTCCACCACTTCGCCGGTGGCGAGGTTGGGCGAGCGCTCCACGATTTCGATGGGCGTGATTTCGTCGGTGAACTCACCGGCCTTTTGCGCCTTGATGGCTCGCAGGTGCGACTCTAGGGCGAACGCATCCTGCATTTCGCGGCTCACCTTCCACTGCTGGGCGACCTTTTCGGCGGTGAGGCCCATGCCGTAGGCGATGCCTACGTTCTCGTCCTTCGCAAGGATCTCGGCGTTGAACGAGGGCTTGTTGCCGCCCATGGGCACCAGGCTCATGGACTCGGCGCCACCGGCGATCAGCACATCGGCCTCGCCCACGCGGATGCGGTCGGCGGCCATCTGCAGCGCGGTGATGCCCGATGCACAAAAACGGTTCACCGTCACGCCGCCCACGGGGTGGTCAAACGCCAGGCCCATCGCAATGCGGGCCATGTTCATGCCCTGCTCGCCTTCGGGGAAGGAGCAGCCGATGATGGCGTCTTCAATCGCCTTGGGGTCCAGCGTGGGCACCTGCAGCATGGCGCTCTTGATGGCGGCGACCAGCAGGTCGTCGGGGCGGGTGTTCTTGAAATAGCCGCGGCCCGAGCGCCCGATGGGCGTGCGCGTGGCGGCGACGATGTAGGCGTCCTGGACTTGTTTTTGAGCCATGGTGAAACTCCTTCAATTCTTGGGGGGGCGGCTGGAAGGAACCCAGGCCCACGTAAATACACATTCGACCGGCTCCACACCGGCTTCGTCGGTCACGGTGACTTTCACCTGCACCTCGCCCTTGTCGCTGGCCAACATGGCGGCGCGCTGCTCGGCAGTGAGCGTGGCCACGGCCTTGAGGCCGCCCGTGGCGCGCTTCTTGAACGCCATGGAAAGCTCCTTGGCCAGCGGCAGGCAGTCGTCGCGCACGTTCATGCCCACCACCATGCCGGTGGCCGTTTCGGCCAGCAGGTTCATGGCAGACGCGTGCACGCCGCCGATGTGGTTCTGCACCCGGCGCTCGTTGGCCAGGTGCACCTCGACACGCTCGGGCGTGAGCGACACGAACTTCACCCCGGCCGTGCCGGTGAAGGGCACGGCCCGGCGCAGGATGATGTTCTGCACGAAGCCGCGCATGAAGGCGGGTGCCTCGTCCAGGCGCATCAGCGAGCGCTGGAGTTTGTTGGGGGCTTGGCTCGTCATGGTGATGCCGGTCAGTTGCGAACTGGCTTGCCGGTGGACAACATGCCCAGGATGCGCTCATGCGTCTTGGGCTGGGCGATCAGGTGGCAGAACACCTTGCGCTCCAGCGTGAGCAGGTATTCCTCGCTCACCATCGAACCCGCATCCACATCACCGCCACAGACCACCTCGGCGATCATGGCGCCGATCTTGAAGTCATAGGCGCTGATGAAGCCGCCGTCGCGCATGTTCACCAGTTGCGCCTTGATGGTGGCCAGACCGCTGCGGCCCGCCACGGGGAACAGGCGCTTGTGCGGCGCACGCCAGCCGCTGGCGGCCATGGACTTGGCTTCGTTGATGGCCACGAACAGCAACTCGTCCTTGTGCGGCACGATGACATCGCTGTCCAGCAGGTAGCCCAACTTGCGCGATTCGAGCGCGCTGGTACCCACCTTGGCCATGGCGGCGGCGGTGAAGCCTTCGGTGAGGAAGGGCAGCAGGTCCTTGCTCGTGGAAGCCGCCATATTCTCGGCTGCGCGGCGGGCGATGTAGGTCAGGCCGCCCGCGCCGGGCACCAGGCCCACGCCCACTTCGACCAGGCCGATGTAGCTTTCCATGTGCGCCACGCGCTTGGCCGAGTACACGGCCAGCTCGCAACCACCGCCCAGCGCCATGCCGTGGATGGCCGCGACAACGGGCACCTGGGCGTAGCGGATGCGCAGCATCAGGTTCTGCAGCTCTTGCTCGATGCTTTCGACCGCATCGGCGCCGCCGACCATGAAGGCAGGCATGGTGGCTTCCAGGTCGGCGCCCACGCTGAACGGTGCATCGCCGGACCAGATGACCATGCCCTGGTATTCAGACTCGGCCAGTTCCAGCGCTTCCATCAGCGCTTCCATCACCTCGGGGCTGATGGCGTGCATCTTGTTCTTGATGCTGGCGATGAGCACTTGGCCGTCCAGCGTCCAGGTACGCAGGGCTTTCGATTCGGCAATGGTGGTGCCAGCGGTGCGCCAGTCGGGCAGGCTGGTTTCGCCCAGCAGAGCCTCGGGGAAGATCTGGCGCTCGTACACGGGCAGCTGGCGGCGGGGCACAAATTGGCCGCGCGATGCGCTCCACGAACCCTGCGCGGTGTGCACGCCACCGGCCTCGGCCACGGGGCCCTTGAAGACCCACTCGGGCAGCGGCGCCTTGCACAGGGCCTTGCCAGCGTCGATGTCCTCCTGGATCATCTTCGCGACTTCGAGCCAGCCGGCTTCTTGCCACAGCTCGAAGGGGCCCTGCTTCATGCCAAAGCCCCAGCGCATGGCCTGGTCCACGTCGCGGGCATTGTCGGCAATGGTGCCCAGGTGCACGGCGGCGTAGTGGAAGCTATTGCGCAGAATGGCCCAGAGGAACTGGCCGGGCGCGCCTTCAGCGTTGCGCAGCAGGCGCAGGCGTTCGGCGGCGGGCTTCTTGAGCATGCGGGCGTACACCTCGTCGGCCTTCTGGCCGGCGGGCACGTACTCTTCGCTTTCCAGCTCGAAGCGCATCACGTCGCGGCCCACCTTCTTGTAGAAGCCGGCCTTGGCCTTCTGGCCCAGGTTGCCCAGCTCCAGCAGCTTCTTCAGTACGGCGGGCGTGCCAAAGCTTTCGTAGAACGGGTCGGTCTCGATGCTCAGGTTGTCCTGCAGCGTCTTGATGACGTGCGCCATGGTATCGAGGCCCACCACGTCGGCGGTGCGGAAGGTGCCGCTCGATGCGCGGCCGAGCTTCTTGCCCGTGAGGTCGTCCACCACGTCAAAGGTCAAGCCGAAGTTCTCGACCTCCTTCATGGTGGCCAGCATGCCGGCGATGCCGACGCGGTTGGCCACGAAGTTGGGGGTGTCGTGCGCGCGCACCACGCCCTTGCCCAGGCCGCTGGTCACAAAGGCTTCGAGCTGGTCAAGCACTTCGGGCTGGGTGGTGGGGGTGTTGATCAGCTCCACCAGCGTCATGTAGCGCGGGGGGTTGAAGAAGTGGATGCCGCAAAAGCGGGGCTTGATGCTCTCGGGCAGCACTCCGCTCAGTTTGGTGATCGACAGGCCCGAGGTGTTGGACGCAAGGATGGCGTGCTTGGCCACGTGGGGGGCGATCTTGGTGTACAGGTCGAGCTTCCAGTCCATGCGCTCGGCAATGGCCTCGATCACGAGGTCGCATTCCTTGAGCAGGTGCATGTGCTCTTCGTAGTTGGCCTGCTGGATCAGTGCCGCGTCGTCGGCCACGCCCAGGGGCGAGGGCTTGAGCTTTTTCAGGCCTTCGACGGCCTTGGTGACGATGCCGTTCTTGGGGCCTTCCTTCGCAGGCAGGTCGAACAGCACCACGGGCACCTTCACGTTGACGAGGTGGGCGGCAATCTGCGCGCCCATCACGCCTGCGCCGAGCACGGCGACTTTTTTCACTTGAAATCGGGACATGGGTTGGGTTCCTGGTTGGGGCGCTGCGCAACACCGCTGGGGTGCGCGCGGCCACGGGAATGGGGTTTACTGGACGCGGATCCAGGTTTGCGTGCGGCCAAACGGGCCGATCGAACCGCGCACTTCGAGCTTCTTGCCGCCCTCGATGGGGGTCATGCGCAGGGTGTAGTTGCGGCCGTTCTCGGGGTCGAGAATCTTTCCGCCTTCCCACACTTCTTTGCCGTCGGCCTTCTTGGCGCCACGGATGATCTCCAGCCCGAGAATGGGCTTGCCCTTGCGGTCGTCCGAGCACTCGTCGCAGACCTCATCGGGCTTGGCGTCCTTGGACAGGCGCTTTTCCAGCGCTCCGTGCAGCACGCCGCCGCCAATGTCGCGGATGCGGATCTCGGCCTTGGCCTCGCCGGTCTTGTCATCGATGTTGCGCCACAGGCCTTCGGGCGTCATCTGCGCCCAGGCCGGCAGCGCGCCCGCTACCAAAACAATAGCTGCTACCGCTTTGAACATCTGCGCTCCCTGGCAAAAAGGCTTGAAATCCGCATCCGGCGCCGATCAGGCCAGGGCCAGATCGGTGTCCATCAGCACCTTGCTGCCGGCGCGGGCGGTACGCATCAGCGTCGCCGTTTCGGGGAACAACTTGGCAAAGTAGAAGCGTGCGGTCTGCAGCTTGGCGCCGTAGAACGGGTCGGTGTTGCCAGCGGCAATTTCGCGCAGCGCGACCTGGGCCATGCGGGCGAACAGGTAGCCGAACACCAGGTGGCCGGCCACGCGCAGGTAGTCCACGGCGGCAGCGCCCACTTCGTCGGGGTTCTGCATGCCCTTGAAGCCGATCTCGGTGGTGAACTTGGTCATCTGGTCGCCCAGCATGGCCACGGGGTTGATGAACTCGGCCATGCGCTCGTTCACGCCCTCTTCTTCCACCAGCTGGCCAATCAGCTTGCCCAGCTTTTTCAGCGTGGCGCCGTTGTTGCCCAGCACCTTGCGGCCCAGCAGGTCCAGCGACTGGATGGTGTTGGTGCCTTCGTAGATCATGTTGATGCGGTTGTCCCGCACGTACTGCTCCATGCCCCATTCCTTGATGAAGCCGTGGCCGCCGAAGACCTGCATGCAGGCGTTGGTGCTGATGTGGCCGTTGTCGGTGATAAAGGCCTTGACGATGGGGGTCAGCAGGGCCACGAGTTCTTCGGAGTCCTTGCGCACCTTTTCATCGGGGTGGCTGTGCACCTTGTCCAGCAGCAGCGTGCAGAAGATCTGCAGCGCGCGGCCACCTTCGGCATAGGCCTTGGCGGTGAGCAGCATCTTGCGCACATCGGGGTGCACGATGATGGGGTCGGCGTCCTTGTCCTTGGCCTTGGGGCCCGACAGGCTGCGCGACTGGATGCGGTCCTTGGCGTAGGCCAGGGCGTTCTGGTAGGCCACTTCGGTCAGACCCAGCGACTGGTTGCCCACACCCAGGCGGGCGGCATTCATCATCACGAACATCGCGGCCAGGCCCTTGTTGGGCTGGCCCACCATGGTGCCGATGGCGCCGTCCAGTGCAATCTGCGCGGTAGCGTTGCCGTGGATGCCCATCTTATGCTCCAGGCCCGTGCAGAAGATCGGGTTGCGCTCGCCCAGGGAGCCGTCGGCATTGACGTTGAACTTGGGCACCACAAACAGGCTGATGCCCTTGCTGCCCTTGGGCGCATCGGGCAGGCGAGCCAGCACCAGATGGACGATGTTGGCGGCCATGTCATGCTCACCGGCGCTGATGAAGATCTTGTTGCCGGTGATCTTGTAGGTGCCGTCGGCCTGGGGTTCGGCCTTGGTGCGCATCAGGCCCAGGTCGGTACCGCAGTGGGGTTCGGTCAGGCACATGGTGCCGGTCCATTCGCCGCTGGTGAGCTTGGGCAGGTACAGGGCCTTCTGGGCGTCGGTGCCGTGGGCGTGCAGGGCTTCGTACGCGCCGTGCGACAGGCCGGGGTACATCGTCCAGGCCTGGTTGGCCGAGTTCAGCATCTCGTACAGGCACTGGTTCAGCACAAAGGGCAGGCCCTGGCCGCCGTAGGCCGGGTCGCAGCTCAGCGCCGCCCAGCCGCCTTCCACGTACTTGGCGTACGCGTACTTGAAGCCGGTGGGGGTCTTCACTTCGTGCGTGGTCTTGTTCAGCACGCAGCCTTCGGTGTCGCCGCTGATGTTGAGCGGGAACGCGACTTCGGCAGCAAACTTGCCGGCCTCTTCGATCACGGCGTTGATGGTGTCCACATCCACTTCGGCGTGGGGGGGCATCGCCTTGAATTCATCACTCACCTTGAGCACTTCGTGCATGACGAATTGCATGTCGCGCAGGGGCGGCGTATAGGTAGGCATGGGTTTACTCCTTGGATGGGGTGGTTTGGTTGGAAACTTTGCGGCGCGCCACCGTGGGTGCCTTGGCGGCGGCCGCGGGCGCGCTGTAACGCGCCAGGATGTTGTGAAAGCCCATGACGGCTCTGTCGATAGAGCCCGGGGTCTGCAGGAACCGCGCTTCGTAGTGCAGAGCGAGGATCAGGCCGTGGATCTCGAAGAGCATCTGCTCTTCCTTGGTATCGGCCCGCAGCTCGCCCAGCTCCTTGCACTGCTCGATGGCGCGGCGCATGGCGGCATGCCAGGTCAGCACCGAACTGGCCAGCGCATCGCGCACGGGGCCGGTGCGGTCGTCAAACTCGACCGCGCCGCTGATGTAGATGCAGCCCGAGTCGATTTCGATGGAGGTGCGCTTCATCCAGTTGTCGAACAGCGCCGACAAACGCGCTACGCCGCGCGGTGCGGACATGGCGGGGTAGAACACTTCCTGCTCGAAGCGGGTGTGGTATTCGCGGATCACGGAGATCTGCAGCTCTTCGCGCGAGCCGAAATGGGCGAACACGCCCGACTTGCTCATACCCGTGACGTCGGCCAGCGCCCCGATGGAGAGGCCCTCCAGCCCGATGTGGGTGGCCAGGCCCAGCGCTGCCTCAACGATGGCCGCCTTGGTCTGCTGGCCCTTTTGCAGTGCACGGCCCGTACCGCTGCGAGCGCGCGGAATGCGGGTGACCTGGCGGGATTCGGGGGTGGAGGACATGGGCACGAATAAAAACGAACGTTCGTTCTATTCTGCAGCAAATTCCCCGCACACCCCAAGCCCCCGGAAAAAATAGGGAGACGCACCCAAACCACCCGTTGCAGCCGCGCCACCCTTGCTGGGTAACGCTGCCTCAGCCGTCTGCTGGCTACAGCATCAGCGCCAGACTGGCTTCCAGGTGCTCGGTGGGCAAGCGCCGAAACCCCGACCGGGCATAACCCTGCAGCCGCCCGACCACAAAGGCCGTCAACACGCTGGCCGCCACCTGGGCGTCCACCGTGGGCGTGCTGGATGCGGCCGTGGTCGAGCGCAGGCACTGGCGCAGGGTGGATTCGATGCGGTCAAAAAACTGGTTCATGCGCTGCTGCAGGCGCTCGTGCTCGAACACCAGCGCGTCGCCCACCATCACCCGCACCATGCCCGGGTTGCGTTCGCCAAACTGCAGCACCAGGGCCACGATGCGGGCGGCCTGGCTCGCGCCCGCGTCGGCAGGCTGTGCGGGGTCAGGTACGTCGCGCCCGGTGATCTGCTGCACCAGCGTGAACACCGATTGCTCGATGAAATCGATCAAGCCCTCGAACATCTGCGCCTTGCTGGCGAAGTGGCGGTACAGCGCGGCCTCGCTGACCGACAGGCGTGCGGCCAACGCGGCGGTGGTGATGCGTTCAGCCCCCGGCTGCTCCAGCATGGCGGCCAGGGCCTGCAGGATCTGGATGCGCCGCTCCCCGGGCTTGGGCCGCTTGCGGGCAGCCGCAACATCACCCGCTTCGGCGGTACTGGCGGACTCGGGGAGGGGCGAGATTTCAGACATGCAGGACAGGGACTCCGGTGGGCCCCGCGCCCGGAACACATGCCACCGGGCATGGTCGGATCACGGCAGGGCGTGGATCACGATGTCACGTCTTGCCACAGCCAGGAGGAGTCGGGGCGCCACCTGTTTGCACAAGTCAATCGTGTGTGGAAATGATTCTCGCACAGGCCCCAAAGCGATCCCCGCCGGCCCCGGCAGGCCGCAGGACACGCACCACTACAGCGGAAACACCACGGCCACCACGAGCCCCCGCCCCTGGGGGCCAGTGCCCAGCGTCAGTGCGGCGCGGTGCACGCGGGCAATCTCGTCCGCAATCGCCAGCCCCAGGCCGGTGCCCTCGCCGCCCGCACCGGGCACGCGGTAGAAGCGCTGCAGCACGCGGGTGCGCTCACTCTCCGGCACCCCCGGGCCATCGTCCTCCACCTCCATGTAGGGGCGCGGCGGGCCCAGACGCCCCTGGCGCAGTCCGCAGCGGATGGTGACCACGCCCCCCGGCGGGGTGTACTTGATGGCGTTGTCCACCAAGTTGGACAGCAGCTCGCGCAACAGCCAGCCGTGGCCCGTGACATGCACCAGCTGCACATCGAGCCCCAAATCCAGGCCCTTGCCGGTGGCGGCGTCCAGAAAGTTTTCGAGCAGCGATTCGCACAGGTCCTTGAGATCCACCCGCTGCGGCGGTTGCGCATCCAGGCTGCGGGCATCGGCCCGGGACAGCGCCAGCAACTGGTGCGCCAACTGCGAGGTGCGGCGCGTGGCATTGCGCAGCTTCTCGATCTGATCAACTCCTAAAACGATAGCACCCTGCGCACGATCTTCATGCGCCAGCGGCATTTTTCGGTCGAAATCCGGAAAAGAGGTGCGGGGCGGCGCTGCCGCCTTGGCCATCATGGCCCAGGCCTCGACCTGGGCCTGCAGGCCCGCCAGCGGCGTGCGCAGCTGGTGCGCCGCGTCGGCCACAAAGCGCCGCTGCCCCTCTGCCTGCGCGTTGACCAGCGCAAACAGGCGATTGAGCGAGTGCACCAGAGGACGCACCTCATCGGGTGATGCGGCCTCGTCGATGGGGCTGAGGTCCCGCGGCGAGCGGCGTTCCACCGCCTCGGCCAAGCCCACCAAAGGTTTGAAGGCCTGACGCACCGCCCAGTGGATCGCAAAACCCGCCGCCACCAGCAGCACCAGGTTGGGCAGCAACACGCGCAGCAGCAGTTGTTGCGCCCATTTCTGGCGCGGGTCCGACCCGTCGGCCAGCGCCACCACCAGTTCGCCCGCCCCCGTGCGCCCGCGCTGTGCCGCCACCCGGTACGTCACCCCGCCGAATTCCACGCTGTGGAACTCCGGGGCCTGGGTGGTGGGCACGGCACCATGCACCCAGCCCTCGCCCAGCAGCAGGCGGCCGGAGGTGTCACGCACACTGTAGGCTGCAAAACCGGCGTTCTGACGCAGGAAGTCTTCAATGGGCGGCGCGAGCAGGAGCAACGGCGGGTCGTTGTCATGAATGGGTGGCGCCAGCACCGAGTCGGCCAACGCTGGCAGCAACCGCACCAGCCGCTGGTCGTGCTGGCCAGCGGCCTCGTCAGCCGACCGGTAATCGAGCCAGACCCCCACCAGCGCCAGCACGCACAGGGGCAACACAAGCATCAGCAGCAGCCGGGTGCGCAAATCCGACGTCATCGCACGCAAGCCGGGCCGCCGGGAGGAGTTCTTCTTCCAAAGCATGGCGAGGCGGCCGAGAGATGCGGGTGGGGAAGTTGCTGCTCAGGGGGCCTGCAGCTCGAGGCGGTACCCAAAGCCCCGGATGGACCGCAGCGCAACCCCATGGGGCTCCAGCTTGCCCCGCAGGCGCGAGACATAGACCTCCACCGCGTTGGGGGTGATCTCCTTGTCCCACCCCGTCAGCGCCTGCAGCAGCTTGTCTTTGCTCGCGGGCTTGGGCGCGTTGATGAGCAGGTATTCAAGCACCGTCCATTCGCGGGGCCCCAGTTCGATGACCTGTTCGCCCGCCGGCGTACGCATGCTGGCCCGGCGCCCGGCCGTGTCCAGCTCCAGCGGGCCAAAACTCAGCACGGCCGTGGTCGCCGCCTGGGAGCGGCGCAGCAGTGCCCGCAGGCGCGCCAGCAGCTCGGGCAGCTCAAACGGCTTGACCATGTAGTCGTCCGCCCCCAGGTCCAGCCCCTGCACCCGGTCATGCAGCGCGTCTCGCGCTGTCAGGATCAACACGGGCATCGCAGGGCTTGCCATATCCGGGCGGCGCAGGCGGCGGGTCAGCTCCAGGCCGTCCATGGCGGGCAGCCCGATGTCGATGATGGCGGCGTCAAACGACTCGGCGCGCAGTACCTCCTCGGCCCGCTCGCCGCTGCCCACCCAGTCCACTGCGTAACCCGCGTCGGTGAGCCCCAGCTTGATGCCGCTGGCCACCATCACATCGTCTTCGACCAACAGCAGGCGCATGGTGCCCTCACGCGGGGAGATCAGTGGGACCGGATCATGGTGCCGTAGGCCTGGTCGGTCAGGATCTCCAGCAACATGGCATGGGGCACACGCCCGTCAATGATGTGCACGGCATTCACGCCGGCTTTGGCAGCATCCAGCGCGCCGGCAATCTTGGGCAGCATGCCGCCCGAGATCGTGCCGTCGGCAAACAGTTCGTCGATACGGCGGGCCGTCAGGTCGGTCAGCAGGTTGCCGGCCTTATCGAGCACACCGGGCGTGTTGGTCAGCAGCATCAGCTTTTCGGCCCGCAACACCGTGGCCAGCTTGCTGGCCACCACATCCGCGTTGATGTTGTAGCTCTCGTTGTTCTCGCCAAAACCAATCGGGCTGATGACAGGAATGAACGCATCGTCTTGCAGCGCCTTCACTACGCTGGGGTCGATGGAGACGATATCGCCCACCTGCCCTACGTCGTGTTCGATGGTGGGGTCCTTGCTGTCCACCATCTTGAGCTTTTGCGCGCGGATCATGCCGCCGTCTCGGCCCGTCAAGCCCACGGCCTTGCCACCAGCCTGGTTGATCAGGCCCACGATGTCCTGCTGCACCTCGCCCGCCAGCACCCATTCGACCACTTCCATGGTCTCGGCATCGGTCACGCGCATGCCCTGAATGAACTCGCCCTTCTTGCCCAGGCGGTTGAGCGCCGTCTCAATCTGCGGACCGCCACCGTGCACCACCACGGGGTTCATGCCCACCAGCTTGAGCAGCACCACGTCCTCGGCAAAGTCCGCCTGCAGGGCGGGGTCGGTCATGGCGTTGCCGCCGTACTTGATGACCATGGTCTTGCCATGGAACTTGCGGATGTAAGGCAGCGCCTGGGCCAGGATTTCAGCCTTGTCGCGCGGGGCAATCGAAAGAAGGTCGGTCATGGAGGCGGGCCATCCGAAGAAAACAGTGAGGCGCAAATTGTGCCGCATTCGCCGGGCGCGCGAACACAAGAAGACTTCAGTGCCGCAGCCAGTTTGGTACTTTGAACCGCACGATGGCCAGATAGGCCATCACATAGCTGACTACAAACAACCCGCAAAACGCCATGAGCAAGGGGGTGTTGTTCCAGAACAGCACCGCCGGCACCACGGTCAAGAGCGTGAAGCCCCACAGATAGGGTGAGGTGCGGTTGTTGCGCATGAGCACCCGGCGGGACTCATCATCGTGAAACACCCCGCGCACGATGCGGCGGTAGATAAGCTGGTGGAAGTGCAGAGCATCCGCTACCCCCGGAGAAACCCCCCGCACCGCCTTGCGGTAAATGGAAAAAACCGTCTCCCACACCGGGTAAATCAGCAGGAGCATGGGGAACCAGGGCGATACGTCTGCGTTGCGCTGTACCAGCGAGATGCTGGCCATGGCGATCACCACGCCCCACACATAGGCCCCGCCATCACCGGCAAACAACATGCCGCGCGGGTAGTTCCAGACCAGAAAGCCGCCGGTAGCCGCAGCGGTGGATACGAGGAGTGCCGCCAGCGCACGATCGCCCACCTGCAGCGCCACGTGAGCCAGGGCCAGGCAAACAATCAAGGCCACCATTCCAGCCAGTCCGTTGTAGCCGTCGATGATATTGAAGGCGTGGGGTAGGCCTGCGACGGCCAGCACAACGATGGCAAGACCCAGCCAAGGGGCGGCAGCCAAAACGGCATCCAACCAAGGCAAACCCATGCGAGGCAGGCTTAGACCCGACAAACCTACGGCCAATGCGCCGGATACTCCGGTCAACGTCAGCCGGTAACGCACGGAAAGGCGCTGGGTAAGGTCTTCCGCAATACCGCCCACCGCAGCAGGAAGCACCACGAGCAGCCAACCCACCACCCAGTAGTCGAGTCGCAAAGAGCCTGGATCCCCCCAGTGAGCAGACTGCAGCACTCCCAGCGCCCATCCGACGGCAGTCCCGAGCACCAGCGCCGCTCCCCCAAGCCGAGGAACATGCCCCAAGTGAAACCGCTGCGGCATGTTGTCGCCATAAACGGCGGCATGCTCCCGCCCCCATCGCACTATGAGCCCCGCAGCCACCGCCGCTACCAAAAAACCGACCACAGACAACCAAATCATGAAGCGCCGATGGTACTGTTGTTGGCTGACGCCGAGGTTAGCAACTGTTGCGCCCTGGCATAGACCGGCGAACGCCACAAGCGCCACAGGCTCCTGATATGCCAGCTCAGGTGCCGCCAACTGCGGGCACTGGCACGCTGCCCTATATGAATGACACGGATGGGCGCCCTGACAAGCAGCAAGCCGCGCAACCGCAAGCGCAGACAAAGGTCCACATCCTCGCAGTACATGAAATAGCGCTCGTCAAAACCATTCAACGAACGCCAGACTACCGACGGCAACACCAGGCAGGCAGCATTGACCCAATCCACCCGGGTATCTTTGCGCTTGAGAAGCCTGCGACGCAATAACGCCATCGGTGAAGGGATCTCGCGTTCGCTGGCCTGCACCCGGCCGGCCGAATCTATCTGAACAGGGTAGCTGGCCCCGACGTCCGTTGATTCACAGGCCGCCAGCAGCGCATTGAACGGGTCCTCGGCCCCGGCCAACACCACATCAGGGTTGAGAACGCATACAAAGGCCTCGGAGGCCCCCGCCAACGCCCGGTTGTGGTTGGCGCCAAAACCGAGAGGCGCCTCATTAACCACCTGCAACAATTGAAAGGGCCACCCTCCCGCGGGAGGTATGGGCTCAGGCTCCGGCAAGTTATGGGTCAGGATCACCCGGGAGACTGACGCAGCAGAAAGCGCGGCCAGTTGCCAAAGCAGTCCCTGCACCATGTCACCATGCCCATGACTGACCACGGAGACCACCAAATTACGCGGGGATAAAGACTGAACGACTGGCATTGTCCTCTATTGTCCCCTGCGCAGCGTGCCAAACCGCCGTATCCAGCCCGTCATAATCGCCGGATGACGAATTCTATTGACGATCTGCACGTCTATTTGCGCTCCATTGCAGAGGGGGAGCGCACTTCACTGTCCGTACTGGCGAGCCTCATCCAACGTGGTGCCAGCGTTCTGGACCTGGGATGCGGGAGCGGCGCTTTAGGCCAGTACCTGAAGGAAACCCGGGACTGCACGACCGACGGCGTGACCCTGAGCCAAGCAGAAGCAGCCCACGCCCAGCCCCATTACCGACAGGTGGAGGTGGCGGATTTGGAGACGGCGGATCTGCTTCAGATGTTCGGCTCCCGCCAATATGACTACATCGTATGCGCTGATGTACTGGAGCATCTGAAACGGCCGGAAGCTGTTTTGCAGATGTGCCGGGAGCTTATGGCGCCAAAAGGCCGGCTGCTGATTTCGGTTCCGAATGCAGCCTACAGCGGACTGCTGGCAGAACTCCTTGAGGGCGAGTTCCGCTACCGCGAAGAAGGCTTGCTTGACCGCACGCACCTGCGATTCTTCACACGCCGCTCGCTGGTAAGGTTTCTTTCCGAGCAACGCTGGGATCTGGATGCGGTCGACACTATCACTCGTCAGTTGCCAGACTCGGAGTTTCAGACGGCATTTGACCGACTCCCCCCCGCCGTCGCTCGTTACCTTTTGGGTGTTCCGGACGCATTGACCTATCAGTTCATTGGCGTAGCGCGGCCCGTCGACCATGTACCCAGCAGCTTTCACGCGGCCGATGACTTGGGTACTGCGCAGGCGCTCTTCACGGCGCAACTCTATCTGGGAGCACATGGCGGCTACGCAGAAGACGGCAAGCTGAGTGCGACCGGTGTGATCGGGTTGGAGCACCAGACGTTGAGTTTCCGACTCCCGGCGGATGCCGCGACCATCACACGACTCAGGCTTGATCCAGCGGATCGCGCTGGCTACTTGCATCTGTACGGTATCGCACTTCGCGGCGAGACCGGCGAGACACTTTGGCAGTGGTCCGCCAATACATCCAGCCGCACGCTACTGGCATCCACGCCCCACAGCCAAATTGCCTGGCAAGCGCCCATGCCTCCGGCTTCTGGCGCCAGCCTGCTGCTGCTGACTGGCACCGATCCGTGGCTGGAGCTTCCCATCCCTGCCGAGATTTTTAGGATTCCCGGCCTGTCGGGAGGCCGGCTGGATGTCGAACTGGGCTGGCCTATGTCTGCAGACTACCTAGCGCTGTCCAACACGGTCAAACCTCTCCATGACCGCATCGGAGAGTTGGAAGGCACCGCCCGCGATGCGCAAAGCCGCATCGAGCAGCAGCAAAACCAACTGCATGCCGTCAATGGCCGAGCGAGCCTCTTGGAAGAAACCAACAAGGCACTGGCCCAGCAGCGCGCCATGTGGCAACAAGAGGCTACCCGGCTCGACAAGGATTACCAGGCGCTGGCCGATCACCTCAAATCCATAGAAAATTCCACCGTGTTCAGAGCCACCCGCCCCCTGGTGCACACCAAGATGCGCATTGATCGGTTGCTGGGACGCAGCCCTGCACAAGCGCAACATGCGCAACCAACCCCAGTCCCACTTACCCCTCCCGCCCACCCAGTCGACGTGATCGTGCCCGTTTACCGGGGCTTGGCCGATACAAAACTGTGCATAGACTCCGCACTGGCAAGCCAGTGCGCGACGCCATGGCACCTGATTGTTATCAATGACGCCAGCCCGGAGCCTGAGGTGACCGAATGGCTCCGCGAACGCGCACAGCAGGACAGCCGCATCACCTTGCTAGAGAACGCGGAAAACCTGGGCTTTGTTGGCACCGTGAACAGAGGCATGGCGCTGAACAGTGACCACGATGTGCTGCTGCTCAACAGCGATACCGAGGTCGCCAATGACTGGCTCGACCGCATTCGACGCGCAGCCTACAGCGATCAAAAAGTGGGCTCGGTCACGCCGTTTTCCAACAACGCCACCATTTGCAGCTACCCCCGCTTTTGCAAGGACAACTCACTGCCGCGAGGTTACGACACGGCTCAGTTGGACGCACTGTGCGCGCAAACCAACCCGGGGGCGGTGGTAGACGTCCCCACCGGCGTCGGGTTTTGCATGTACATCCGCCGCGACTGCCTTCAGCAGGTGGGCCTGTTTGACACGGAGAACTTCGGCAAAGGGTATGGCGAAGAGAATGATTTTTGCCAACGTGCAGCGGAGGCAGGCTGGCGTAATCTCCACCTTCTCGATACCTTTGTGCTGCACACCGGCGGCGTGAGTTTTGGCGACAGCAAAAGCCCGCGAGAGCAAGCCGCCATGGAAACCTTGCGTCGCTTGCATCCCCGCTATGAACGCGATGTGATGGCCTTTGTTCAGGCAGATCCTGCGCACCCCTATCGGCTTGCGCTGGACATGGCGCGCATTCAGCAAGCCCAACCGCCAGTAGTCCTGGCCGTGCTGCACGACCGCGCGGGCGGCACCCTGCGCCACGTCCGCGAATTGGCCCAACATCTGGAGGCCCAGGCGACCTTCCTCACCCTCACCCCGGCCTCGGGCCAGTGCGTACGCCTGGAGCTGGCTGGCAAGGACGAAGGCTTTGAACTGCTTTTCCGGCTCTCCGATCAGTTCACAGATCTGGTGCAAGTGCTGAAGTGCCTGGGGGTGCGGCATATTCATTACCACCATCTCTTGGGACACGACCCATTGATCGCCGACCTGCCGGCGCATCTGGGGGTGGACTATGACTTCACCGCGCACGACTACTACAGCTACTGCACCCACATCTCCATGACGGGCAGTGGCAACCGGTTCGCCGGAGAACCGGCCCCCGGTCAATGCGCTTGCTGCCTCCCTCACGACCCTGCCCCCATCGGCTCCGGTACAGTAGCTGACTGGCGGCACCGCAACCGGCACTTTCTGACAGGTGCACGCTTGGTCATCACGCCCAGCGCAGACACTGCACGCCGGATCGCGGCATTTGCTCCCAGCGCACGCGTGCGAGTCATTCCCCACACGGACATGGCAGAGTATGGCAATGGCGAGGCCTTGCAGCCGCTCGTCAAACCTTTGCCCCCCGCTGCACCACTCAAGGTGGTGGTTTTAGGGGCACTCAGCGCCATCAAGGGCGCCGATGTTCTGGAGGCGGCGGCCCATGAGGCCGCCCGAGCCGACGCACCGGTGGAATTTCATCTGCTAGGTTACGGATACCGCCACCTGCAAACGCAGCCGCGCGCAAGGCTGACCGTTCATGGAGCCTACCAGGACGAGGACTTGTCGGGCCTGCTGGCGTGGCTGAAGCCCGATATTGTCTGGTTTCCTGCTCTCTGGCCCGAGACCTACAGCTACACCCTCAGCGGCGCTCTGCAAGCAGGCCTACCGGTGGCCGTTCCAGACATTGGCGCATTCGCAGAACGTGTGGCCGGAAGGCCCTGGAGTTGGGTATGCCCTTGGGACCAGGACGGGAAGCAATGGGTGCGCTTTTTCACGGCGTTGCGTGCTGAGCATTTTGTGCCCGGCTTGCCGCCCGCTCTTCCGAAAGCCGCCCACGCACCTGACGCCCAGTTGCATTGGTCATACCAGCAAGACTACCTGCAAGGTATTCCAACAACAGTTGTCACACAGCCCCAGTTTTCTGCTGCATCGCTAGCCCAGTATGTCGCACCCGAGAGTGCGTCCGCTCGCTCCGAGGCGCTCAACGCGCTCGCCTATCTGCGGTCGCTCCCGGTATTGCGCACTGCCGCTCGCAGCATCCCCGCACATTGGCAGCGCCGAGTCAAAAACTGGCTGCAAAAATAACTCACAGACCCATCATGAACGCCCCCTCGGACCCCAACCTGCCTCTCATCGAATCCGCTCGTGTCCTGATTGATCAAGGCCAGCTGACAGAAGCTGCCGACGTGCTGAACAGAGCGCGGGCGCAGGCCCCGAAAGATCCCCGCGTCTACTTGATGGCGGGCGTCATGTCAGAGAAGGCGGGCAACGTTGCCGGGGCCTTTCAACTCATGCGAACAGGACTTGAGCTTGCTCCCAACTGGGCACCTGGAATTGTGGTGCTGGCTCAGTTACAAGCAAGGCAAGGCCAATTCGCCGAAGCCAAGGAGAACGCGGAAACAGCACTTCAGCTTGATCCAGAAACACGGGTGGTGCTGGATGGCGCGATTAATGTGGCGCACCTCACGGGCGACAGTGCTTTTGCAGTGCGCATTTTGCAAAAGGGTCTGTCCAAGTACCCAACCGATCCCAAATTGCGGTTGATGCTAGCCAATGACCTCAGCCAATTGGAGCGGCATGAAGAGGCCGATGAAATCTGGGAAAAACTTCTCGCAGAATCGCCCGACAACGAACAGGCCTTGCAGGGCAGGATGCATACCCTTCTTGCATCTGGACGCCTTGATGAGGCTGTCAAGGTGACAACCAGCCTGTTGAACTTGTCTCCTGAGAATCCGGTTTATGCCTATTACGATGCGCGAGCCAAGGGTGACATGCCCGCCCATCAGCCAGCAGAACTGAGCCGGTCGCTTTTCGATAGTGCTGCACATATTTTCGACCAGCAACTAGTACAGGGTTTGCGCTACCAGCTCCCGCAAGAGATCGCCAAGCAGATTACATCGCTACATCCCGGCAAAAAATTCAGCCTGCTGGATTTGGGCTGTGGCACCGGCTTGTTAGGAGCTCAACTCGGCAAGCTCCAAGGTCGGATGGCTGGAATAGACGTCTCACCAAAAATGTTAGAGCAAGCTCGTCGCCGTAACCTGTATGACAGCTTGGAAGTAGCCGACATTCACGACGCCCTCTCGACCGCATCAACTTCTCCATATGAAGTGATCACTGCGCTGGACGTTTGCGTATATGTGGGCGACTTAAGTCGGGTCATTCCTGCAGCATGGGCGGCACTCGTCCCTGGCGGCTATTTGATTTTGTCTTGCGAAAGCGGTCCAGAAGACGGACCCGACCTGTTTCTTAACCCCGCTACAGAACGCTACACACACAAGCGCAGCCATGTGGAGGCGCAATGCCGGGCAGCAGGCTTCTCTGTGGAAACGCGAGATACCGTTTTGCGCTATCAGAAGGGGAAACCGGTGCATGGTTTTGTGATCACGGCGCGTAAAGTGGTCTAGTAGAGCCATCCAGGGCAAAGGGAGAGCAACCTTCGCCCCTTCCCCGCCCACCGCAATGGCACTACATGAAGTACAGGCCCACTCATGCGCCTTTCCGCAGCAGCAAGAATATCTCGTTGTTGCGTAAAATTTCGTCGCTGTAGCGCGACAGGAGCTCCGGTGGTGGAGCCATCTCTACACTGCGACGCTCTTGCTTCTCCACAGAGAAGCCCGCTTGGCGCACAAGATCCACCAGTTCATCTGCCGTCAAGCGGTTGAGCTGTTGGTATTCCTTGAATACAAAACGTTTGTACCCCTCCACGCCAAAGTCGGCAAACCCAAAGTCCACCTCCTCCGCGTTGATCGGTCCTTCGTGGGCTTCGACGGTGTTCCACAGCGCCTCTTCGGGTACCAGCAAATGGTGCCAGGGCACCTCGTCGTAACGGCGCAGATGCGAGCCGTAAGGAGAGTGAAATAACGGTTCAATCTGCAGAAAGAACACACCACCAGGGCGCAAGCAGGCGTGCAGATCTTGCAAGATCGGCAATAACTGGTCTCGCTGCACATGTTCAAACGTTGACCAGCTCATGATGCCGTCCATGCCACCATGGCGGTCTGCAAGGCGCGCGCCCGGGACAATGGTCTCAAATGTCAGCGCCGCCGGAATGCGACGCATACCCAACTGCTCGCGCGCAATACGGGGCAGTTTGGCGTACTCCTTGCGAATATCCACACCATGAATGGCCGTGGCACCATAGCGCAATGCCAAAGACAAGTCGGTAATGCCGTCGCCGCAACCAAAGTTCAGCAGTCGTGCGGTACGAATGTCCACTGTGCCGCCCACCCACTGGTTCACCACATCGGCGGCGTAATCGAAATGCGCCCGAAACCACTCATCGCTG
>OFJB01000356.1_pt1 | contig 22989 bp, 21 predicted proteins | sample 1775081 | NCBI WGS metagenome assembly OFJB01 (sample SAMN08195771, study PRJEB24354) | sludge metagenome | isolation source: initial sludge from phenol fed wastewater aerobic bioreactor | place: India: Nagpur | collected 2016-06-05
CCCATGCAGAACTTGGCCCATAGCGCATCCTTCGATTCGGACGATAAGGATGCCCCATCAAAGCCTGGGATCAAACATCTAGGCCTGAAGCCCGTCACCGTGGCGATGCACATAGTGCGTACGGTTTCGTCCGGTGTGCTTTCGTGAAAATCGTGTTCGGCGAGACGGCCCACGCGGCCCATGACCAACCGCTCCGACCGCTGCCGCGCCAACTCGCGAACGATCTCAGGGTCTTCATAGGTCAATCGCCGTCGCCGCTGCGCGGAGCTTCGGGCGGCAGCGTGACGGCTGGCAGGAGCGAACGAATCTCTGTGAACTTCATTTTTATGTGCGCGGCGGTAACAGCCACTTCCGGGGCGGTGCTGCGATCCGAATTCACATAGAGCGACAGGTTGCTGGTGACATATCCCGGAATTTCGAGCGGGACGAAAATCAGTTCGCCGGTTGCAAGCTCCTTTGCGACACCCACGGAAGCGAAGAAGCCGACTCCGAGCCCGCGCCGGGCCGCTTCGCGGGCAAGGGGCCATGACGAAGATACGATGCGAGGTTGATATTCGGCCCCCGTTTCCTGGAATTCCACGTCTGAATGGCGCTGTATCCACATGTCCTGGACCATCAGTACCGGATGCTCTGCGCATTGGGTGAGCGTCAGCTTCTTTTCCTTTGCCAATGGATGATTGGGCGTGACGACCACGCCGACCCGTACGTTGAGCTGGTCGACAAGCTCGTATTGCCGGTAACGGCGGTCGAAAGGCAGAAGCGCCAGGTCGGGGTGCCCAAGCTGCATCTGGTCCGCCTTGTTCACGACATTGGCATCCGTGACGTTGAAGCGAATGCGGGGATGCTCCGCGACCAGGGTTTCGATGGCACCGAGGAGGACGCTGACGATGAGCGGCGGGGTGGCAAGGACCCGTACTTCGCCGGCGGTCTGCCCGCTCAGCGCGCTTAGTTCGCCGGCGGTGTTGCGCCAGTCGGACAGGGTTCTTTGAACGTGTCGCAGGAAAACCTGGCCGGCCGCGGTAAGCCGCATGCCTGTCGGCAGACGCTCGAAGAGCTTGGCACCGAGCTGGGCTTCAAGATTGAGGATCTGCCTGGTTATCGCCGACGGTGCAACGTGCAGCACCTCCGACGCGACGCGGATGGAGCCGCTTTCCGCCACCTGGTCGAAATATCGCAACACGGCCGCGTGCATGGGCGCCTCTCCCGCAAACCTGACCCAGCCTATTCATGTGTTGCCGAAGCGGCAACGCCCTACTCGAAAATTTGATCTTTTTGCGATTGCGACGGATGCTACAGTGGCTGCCGAGAAGAGGAACCTACCGTCAATCAAATGGAGGAGAACGATTATGCCGGATGATATCCGCATAAGCAGGCGGGGTATGCTCAAAATTTCCGCGGGGTCCGCGCTTGCGCTGGCGGCTCCTGCCATCATGCCGCTGCGGGCACGCGCCGCCGGCACGCGCAAGGTGAGCGTTCAGCTTGGCTGGCTGGTCAACAGCCAGCATATCGGCGACGTGGTGGCGCGTGAGCTAGGTTATCAGGAAGAGGAAGGGAACGCCGTCGAGATAACGGCCGGAGGTCCCAATATCGACCCGGTTCCGCTGGTCGCCTCGGGCCAATATGACATCGGCCAGCAATCCTCGAGCCCGCAGATCATGCTGGCGGCCTCGAAGGGCATTCCCGTCAAATGTTTTGCCGTTGCACTGCAGATCCACCCCTTTGCCTATTTCTCACTCAAGCGCGCCCCGATTCTGAAGCCTCAGGACATGATCGGGAAGCGGGTCGGGGTGCAGCCTGCCGGCGGCGCGGTGCTGCTCAGCGCGCTCCTGCGCAAGAACGGCGTCGACGAATCCAAGGTGGAGGTCGTCACCATCGGCTCGGATGCCAACCCGCTCCTGACTGGACAGGTCGACGCATCCGCCGGGTGGCGCTCCAATGTCGGGCAGATTGAAGTGCTCGGCGACCAGGCCGTGGCGCTGCCTCTGTGGGACAATGGCGTACACCTCCTGCCGCTGCCCTATTTCGCGACCGCGGACAAGCTGGGCGCGGAGCCTGAAATGTTCCAGGCCTATGCGCGGGCAGCCAGCCGCGGCTGGAAATACGCGTTCGACAATCCCGAGCAGGCCGTCGATATCCTCGTCAAGGCTTATCCCAACCTGAAACCCGAGAACGAAATCAAGGCAGTCGGGCTGCTCAAGCAGTTTGCCGTCAGCGAGCTTGCCGCGAGTGATGGCTGGGGGGCCTTCGAACCGAACATATGGCAGGAGCAGATCGACATGTTTTCCGAGCTGAAGCAGTTCAGCGCGGAAGCGCCGAAGATCGATGATGTAATGACCACAGCTATCCTCGATGCCACCAAAGGGCAACGCGCGAGGATCTCCTGATGCTGCAATCCGTTTCCAGGGGGACTACCGCCGCTGTGCGTGAGGGGTCCAAGTCGGAGGCCGCGGTTCAACTCACCAATGTGAGCGTCAACTTCGGCCCTGTCCGGGCACTCGAAAACGTGAGCTTCGACGTTGCGGAAGGTGATTTCCTCACCCTTCTCGGCCCCTCCGGATGCGGGAAGTCTACATTGTTGCGGGTCGTGTCCGATCTCATCGCTCCCGCCCAGGGCACCGTCGAGGTGCTGGGTGGCAGTGCGGAGGCGGCCCGCAAGCGGCGCGACATCGGTTTCGTCTTCCAGGATTCGGCGTTGCTGCCCTGGCGGACGGCAATCGAAAATGTCCGCCTTCCGCTCGAAATCGGCAGTGCCGGCGGCCAGCGGAACCGCCGCGACCCGGCGGAACTGCTCGATCTCGTCGGCCTTGGGGATCGTCGCGATGCGCTGCCCGGGCAGCTTTCGGGCGGCATGCGCCAGCGCGTTTCAATCGCGCGGGCGCTCGTGAACCAGCCAAAGCTGCTGCTGATGGACGAACCCTTCGGAGCGCTGGACGAGATCACCCGCGACCACCTGAATGAAGCGTTGCTGCGGATCTGGGAGACGACCGGCGTCACCATCATGTTCGTGACCCACTCGATCTACGAGGCCGCGTTCCTGAGCCAGAAGGTCCTGCTGCTCCAGGCCCGTCCCGGACGGACAAAGGAGTTGATCGACATTCCTCTCCCGCGCCCCCGTACATCGGCGACCAAGGATCTGCGCGAATTCGTGGAGACCTCGATCCGTCTGCGCAAAGTTCTGGAGACCTGCTGATGCCCTCCTCTCCTGCAGAACAGGTTCATGCAATGGTTGCCGGCGGAGCCGTGCAAGCGGCAGCCGAGCCGTCGAAACCCGGCTTCCTCCAGCAGAACAAGGCCCTGTGGCTGCCGCTCGCCGTGTTCGCCGCGGCGCTGCTCCTGTGGGAGTGGTCGGTCCGCTACTTCGAGGTGAAGGCCTTCATCGCTCCGGCGCCGTCGGTTGTCCTTCACACGCTGATCGCTGATTTCCCAATGCTGATGCGGAATCTGGGCGTGACGGCGTTCGAATCGATTATCGGTTTCGTCATCGGCAACCTGCTCGGCTGCGCGATCGCGGTGGCATTCGTCTACCGGCGCTGGCTGGACCAGGCGTTTTTCCCGCTCATCGTCGTCATCAATACTATCCCGCTCGTGGCCAAGGCGCCGATCCTGGTGCTGCTGCTCGGGAACGGTTTCGTGCCGAAGATAATCATCGTGGCCACGATCTGCTTCTTTCCGACACTGGTGAACATGACGCGCGGCCTACGCGACGTCTCCGAGCAGCATCTGGAACTGATGAAGATCCTCTCCGCCTCAGAACGCGAGGTGTTCGGCAAACTGCGCTTCTACGGGGCGCTGCCCTATCTGTTCTCGGCCCTGAAGATCACCGCGTCGAGCGCGGTCGTCGGTGCGATCATCGGCGAATGGATCGGCGCCACCGTCGGTATCGGCGCACTCATCATCCAGGCGACCTATCAGTACGATTCACCGGCCCTCTACGCGACGATCATCGTGGCCTCCGCCTTTTCCGCGATTTTCTTCGGTCTGGTGGCGTGGCTCGAGCGGCGGGTTCTACGGTGGCGGTTTGACGGCACCAACTAACTGAATTTCAAAGAAAATCTCAAATCTGGAGGAAACTGCAATGGTTGCAGCACAGGATTTCATTGTCGAAAATCAGGAGCGGATACCCGTCGCCGCGCGGGCGGACGTGGTTGTGGTCGGGGCGGGACCAGCCGGCATCAGTGCCGCGGTGGCGGCGTCGCGCAACGGCGCGAACGCCATCCTGCTGGAGCGTTATCCCTATCTCGGCGGCCTGGCGTCGGGCGGCATGGTGCTGGTGCTGGACGACATGTCCGACGGCAGGGTCCAGACGGTTCGCGGCATCTGCCAGGAGGTCATCGACCGGATGCAGACCATGGGCCTGTGTGTCGTGCCGCCGGAGGTCGAGCACGGTTCCAGCCCGGAACTCTATCGCAAATGGGGCCGCTGGGGCGTCTATCACCTGCATTCGAAGACCAAGCCACCGGAGATCTGCCCGGCCGCGGCCTTCGATCCCGACGCGTTCAAGCGCGCATCCAACGACATCGTGACGGAAGCCGGCGTGCATCTGCGGACGCACTCCTGGTTCTCCAAGACGATCGTGGAAAACGGCCAGGCCGTCGGCGTCATCTGCGAGACCAAGGAGGGCCGGCAGGCCATCATGGGTTCGATCGTCGTCGATGCCTCGGGCGACCTCGATGTCGCCGCGTCGGCGGGCAGCGCCTTCACCGCCGGAGCCTTCATCCTGACCACCGTGTTTCGCCTCGGCGGCGTCGACACCGAGGAAGCCATCCGCTTCGAATACGAATCCCCTGAGGAATTCCAGAAGATTGACCGCGAGGTGAAGCGCATCCTCGGCGGAAGCTGGGAGAAGTGGTGGCTGAAGACCCCCCTTCCCGGCGTCGTCTGGTGCAACTGCCCACACATGGCCGGTTTCGACGGATTGAAGGTGCACGATCTCACCCAGGCCGATATCGACGGGCGCCGCCGCATGCATGCCGCCATGGACTATGCCAAGGCGAATCTGCCCGGCTTCAAGAACGCCTATTTCATCGACGTCGCACCGCAACTCGGCGTGCGCCAAACCCGCCTTCTGGAAGGACAGTACGTCGTCACCAAGCAGGACGTGCTGGAACGCAGGTTCTTCCACGACACGGTCGCCCGCGGCCGCGACTACTACTATCCCTACCGCTCGTTCCTGCCGAAGGAAGTCCAGAACCTGCTGGTGGCGGGGCGGCATTATTCGTCCTCGTCGGACGCCCAGAAGATCTCGCGCGAGATCCCGCCGTGCATGGCCATGGGCGAGGCCGTCGGCGTCGCCGCCGCCGTTGCGCTCAATGCCGGCGTGGAAGTGTCGAAGGTCGATATCGGGAAGGTTCGTAGCCTGCTGCGCAGCCAGGGTGCCGACCCCGGCGACGATCCGGCGGGGGCGGCACCGGTCAAGATCGCGGTCTAGGCAATGAAGGAGGTCAACATGGGCAATCCAGCCGTGCCGCAGCCCCTGGAAGGAATCCGTATCATCGACTTCACGCAGGTGATGTTCGGTCCGTGCGGCACGCTTGTGCTGGCTGACTACGGGGCCGACGTCATCAAGATCGAAAAGCCGGGCGTCGGGGATCTCATCCGCCATTCCTTCAAGGAAGATCCGGAGGGCATCGAGAACGCCGTCTACAGGTCGGTCAATCGTAACAAGCGGTCGATGGAGGTCGATGTCCGCAGCGAGGAAGGCAAGCAGATCATCTATGATCTGGTGAAGACCGCCGACGTCGTGGTCGACAATTTCCGCGCCGGTGTGATCGAGCGGCTGGGCTTCGGCTACGAGACCCTGTCCGGCATCAACCCGCGCGTCATCTGCGCGTCGGGCACGGGTTTCGGCGGTACTGGCCCGCTCGCCCACAAGGGCGGGCAGGACATCCTGCTGCAGGCATTGTCGGGCGTGATGGCCCGCAAGCCGAATATCGACGCCGTGCCGGCGATCTTCGCCACTGCCCTGTGCGACTACACGGCCGGAATGCATCTTGCCCAGGCGGTCATGCTGGCGCTCATGCAGCGCGAGAAGACTGGACGCGGACAGAAGGTCTCCGTCGCCATGTTCGATTCCATGCTGGCGATGCAGATGCAGGAGGTCGCCGTCTGGCTGAAGGACGGCCGCAAGCTCAACTGGGGTGACAGGCCACTGAGCGGCGTTTTCCCGACGACCGACGGTGCCATCGTCATCGTTGGCGCGTTCAAGGAGAATCCGCTCCAGCTCATCTGCCGGGCTCTCGACCTGCCTGATCTGTCGCAGGACGAGCGATACGCCGACATCACCGGCCAGATCGCCCACAAGCCGTTCCTGCAAAAACTGTTCCGCGAGAAGATTGCGACTGACACCACTGCATACTGGCTTGGTCGTTTCGAGGAACAGGACATCCTCTGTTCGCCTGTGCTCGAACTGGGAGAGGCGCTGGAGCACCCGCAGGCGGCGATCAACGGCAAACTCGTCACGTTGGACGGGGGCGACACCTATTTCGGTTCGCCGCTGACCATGGAGGACGGCGCCTTCCGCCTGAGACACGAGCCGCCGCGGCTTGGTCAGCATACCACGGAGATTCTGGCCGAGCTGGAAAACATCGCAACGGATTCGCATGGGGCCAACGGCCGCCTGCGAGCGGCGAACAGCTAGCGCGGATCGTCGCACGCTGCACCAGGCCATTCAGAGCGTGCTGCGCTCGCTTGCGGAGCGCATCTATTATTCGAGGTGAGGAAATGACAGTCACTTACCAGATGACAAACCACGTGGCGCGCGTGACCATCGACCGGCCGCAAGTCATGAATGCAGTCGATGCGGCAACGCAGCAGGCCCTGATCGACATCTGGGAAAAGATAGAGAAGGACCCAGACGTCCGCTGCGTGGTGCTGACGGGAAGCGGCGACCGCGCCTTCAGCTCGGGCGCGGACATGAAGAGCGGGTCGGAGAAGCGCGGCCTTGATTATTGGGCATCGATGCTGGGCGGTGGCTTCGGGGGGATTTCCACCCGCACGACGCTGAATGTCCCGGTCATCGCGAGAGTCAACGGACTGGCGCTCGGCGGCGGATTCGAGATGGTGTTGGGCTGCGACATCGTGATCGCTTCCAACAATGCCTCCTTCGGCCTGCCGGAGCCGCGCTTCGGCCGTCTGGCTCTGGCCGGCGGCATCACCCAGCTCTCCCAGCGCGTGCCGAGGGCGGTTGCCATGGGTATGCTGCTGACGGGCAAGCGCATCGATGCCGCCGAAGCTTATCGCATCGGCCTCGTCAACGAGGTCGTGCAGCCGGACAGGCTGGACGCGACGGTCGAGCACTGGGTCGAGCAGGTGCTCGCATGCGCGCCCCTGTCGCTCAAGGCTGTCAAGGAAATGGTGCGCGCCGTCGAACAATATGGCGCCTATGACGCCGGCGGCATGCGGCTGCCAGCCTTGATGACCGCGCTTGGCAGCGCCGACCAGCATGAGGGTGTGATGGCCTTTCGCGAGAAGCGGGTACCCGTCTGGCAGGGCCGGTAGGTGGATCATGCCCTATGTGATCACCACCGCCTGCATCGATGTGAAGGATGGAGCCTGCCAGGTGAGCTGCCCGGTGGACTGCATCTACGAGGGCGGCGCCATGATGTATATCCAGCCGGAAGAATGCATCAATTGCGGCCTCTGCGTCTCCGTCTGCCCGGTCAAGGCGATCTTCGCCGAGATCGATCTGCCGGAAGAGCTAAAACCCTTCGAACAGGTCAATGCCGAATTCTTCGGTGACGCGGTGACCGGCTGGGGGGCACCCGGCGGCATCTCCATGGTTCCCACGACGACGGCGGACCATCCCTATGTGCTTGATCTTCGCAAATCCCTTTCGCAAGGCCTTGAGGTACGATGACCCTTTCCACTGACACTATTTTCGCCAACCTCATCGGCGGCGAATGGATTTCCGACGGCGAGCTGGCCGACGACATCAATCCATCCGACACGCGCGACGTCGTGGGCCGCAGCGCACGCGCGGCGCAGGCGCAGGCCAACGACGCGATCGGCGGCGCCCACCGGGCTTTCGCCGGCTGGTCGCATTCCGGCCCGCAGCAACGACACGACATCCTCAAGAAGGTTGGCGACGAAATCCTCGCCCGCAAGGATGAAATCGGCCGCCTCCTTTCCCGCGAGGAAGGCAAGACGCTGGCCGAGGGCATCGGCGAGACGGTCCGGGCCGCGCAGGTCTTCCTGTTCTTCGCGCAGGAGGTCATGCGACTTGCCGGTGAGAAGCTGCCGTCGGTGCGCCCGGGTATCGACATCGAGATCACGCGCGAGCCGGTCGGGGTCGTCGGCATCATCACGCCGTGGAACTTCCCGATCGCCATGCCGTCCTGGAAGATCGCGGCGGCGCTGGCCAACGGCAACACGGTCGTCTGGAAGCCGGCCGACCTTGTGCCGGCGACGGCCAATGCCCTCGCTCGGCTGATCGACCAGGCCGGCTGTCCGAAGGGGGTCTTCAACCTCGTCAACGGACGCGGTTCGGTCGTCGGCGAGGCGATCCTAGCCAACCCGAAGGTTGCCGCGGTCACGTTCACCGGGTCAGTGCAGACCGGTACAAGGGTCGCCGCGGCATGCGCCGCTTCCCTCAAGAAGATGCAGCTCGAGATGGGTGGCAAGAACCCGCTCGTCGTGCTTGACGACGCCGACCTCCCCACGGCGGTGGAATGTGCCGCCAACGGTGCCTTCTTTTCGACTGGGCAGCGCTGCACGGCGTCCTCGCGGCTGATCGTCACCGAAGGTATCCACGACAGGTTCGTTGCCGCCCTGGTTGAGCGGATGAAGTCGCTGGTGGTCGGCGACGCGCTCGATCCGGCAACCCATATCGGCCCGGTGGTCGACGACAACCAGCTCCGACAGAATCTGTCCTATGTCGATATCGGCAAGGCCGACGGTGCGAAGCTGGCGCTCGGCGGCGAGAGGATCGAGTGCGGCAAGCCCGGCTACTATATGCGGCCGGCGCTGTTCACCGAAGCCGACAATTCCATGCGCATCGCGCGCGAGGAGATTTTCGGTCCGGTCGCCTGCGTGCTGCGCGTGAAATCGTTTGAAGAGGCGCTCGCCATCGCCAACGATACGACGTTCGGCTTGTCTGCCGGCATCTGTACCACAAGCCTGAAGCATGCCAGCCATTTCAAGCGCAACATCGAAGCCGGTGTCGTCACGGTGAATCTGCCGACGGCCGGCATCGATTTTCATGTGCCGTTCGGCGGACGGAAAGGGTCCAGCTATGGGCCGCGCGAGCAGGGCCGCTATGCGGCGGAATTCTACACGACGGTCAAGACCGCCTACGTCCTACCGGGCTGAGCGGGGCAAGGGACAGGGGGAGCGAGACATGGTAGACAAGTTGAACGAACGGGCGAAGGGCGTTTTCGCCATCTGCGTGACGCCGTTCACCGACGGCGAAGCCGTCGATCACGACAGTACCCGCTCGATGATCGACTTCTACCTGGGTACGGGTTGTACCGGCCTGACCATCCTGGGAATCATGGGCGAGGCTCCAAAGCTGACCGCGCGGGAATCGCGCGATTTCGCCAAGCACGCCCTTGAGGTCACCGCCGGCCGCGCGCCGATCGTGGTCGGCGTTTCCAGCGGCGGCCTCGCTTCGCTGCGCGAACTTGCCCATGACGTCATGTCGCTGGGCGTTGCAGGCGTGATGGTCGCCCCACCCGGACACCTTCGCTCCGACGATCAGATCTACGCCTATTACGAGTCGGTCGCCGAGGCGCTCGGACCGTCGTTCCCCTTCGTCCTGCAGGACTACCCGCTCGTCACCGGCGTGCAGATCCCCGCACACGTGATCGCCCGCATCATCGAGAGCATACCGACCTGCGTCATGGTCAAGCATGAGGACTGGCCGGGCCTCAACAAGATCAGTGCGCTGCGCAAGCGCGAGGTCGAAACCGGCCTGCGGCGCGTTTCGGTGCTCGTCGGCAATGGCGGCCTGTTCCTGCCCGACGAGCTGACGCGTGGCGCCGATGGCGCCATGACCGGCTTCGCCTATCCGGAAATGATGGTCGGCGTCGTCGCCGCCCACGCGAAAGGCGATGTCGCGCGCGCCCACGACATCTTCAACGCCTATCTGCCGCTTGCCCGCTACGAGCAGCAGCCCGGGATCGGCCTGGCCGTGCGCAAGCATGTCCTGGCCAGGCGCGGCGCGATCAAATCGGCGACGATGCGCAAGCCGCGCCAGCTTCTCAGCGCGAACGACATCAAGGACATCGAATTCCTGATCGAACGCCAGTCACGCTACCTCGAAAGGATCGGCTGATCATGGATCTGGGTCTTGCGGGAAAGAAGGCGCTCGTGCTGGGCGCGAGCCGCGGACTGGGCGCGGCGATCGCCAGGTCGCTTGCCCTTGAAGGCGCGGACGTCCGGGCCGCGGCGCGCGGTACCGGGCGTATCGCCGAATGGGTCGAGACGCTTCCCGCGGACCGGCGGTCAGCCGTCATGCCGGTGCATCTCGACCTTGCCGATCTCGCCTCCGTCGAGGCGCTTGCCCGCCAGATCGAAGCGTCCGGCGGGGTCGACATCCTGATCAACAACAGCGGCGGCCCCGCGCCGTCGAGCGCGCAGGAGGCGAAGCGGGCGGACTGGATTGCCGAGTTCGAGGCCATGGCTGCCAACATCATGCACCTGACGCAGACGCTTCTGCCCGCCATGAAGGCGCGCGCATGGGGGCGGATCGTCACGATCGCCTCGTCGGGCGTCGAGCAGCCCATCGCCAACCTCGCCATTTCGAACGGGGTGCGCGCGGCGCTGGTGGGCTGGTCGAAGACGCTCGCCGGGGAGGTCGCGACGCACGGCATCACCGTCAACGTGGTCGCGCCGGGACGCATCGCGACGGAACGCGTCGCTTCCCTCGACGAGAGCGCGGCCGGGCGATCCGGCAAGCCGGTTGAGGAAATCGCCCGCCAATCGGCCGCCGCTATCCCGGTCGGGCGCTACGGCCGGCCCGAGGAGTTCGCCGACGTGGTGACCTTTCTGGCGAGCGAGCGCGCATCGTATATCAACGGGTCGTTGGTTCGCGTGGACGGCGGGCTGGTGCGTTCGATTTGAGACAGACGAATTGGGTCGCTAGGAGCGCCGCAAGATATTCGTCCTTAAAGCGCAGAGGAGCGCCACCAGCGCCGTGGCGGGCAGTAGAGAAACGGCCGGGACCACCAATGTCGACATACGGCATGCACCCGCCCGGGATCGGGCGGAACTGCTTTTAATGTGACTGTCAGCCCGTTGTCATGTGGTGGTCGGCCGCCAGCTTGCGTTCCGCCAGGATCCGTATCGTATAGGCCTTGATGCCGCCGTCCCGTATCATCTGCAGGGATTCCGGCGCAGTTGGCGGCAAACGCACCTCGTAACCATTCGACCGATTGACGAAGCGCCCTTCCCCGAGGTCGATCTCCAGTTCGTCGCCTTCCGAGACGTGTTGGTCGATGTGAGGCGAGATGACGGCGGGCAGGCCGAAATTGATGCTGTTGCGCATGAACAGGCGGCTGAAGCTCGGCGCCACGACGGCACCGACACCGGCCTCCCGCATCGCCGCCGCCGCCTCCTCGCGGCTCGATCCGCAACCGAAGTTCTGGCCGGCGACGATGATGTCGCCTTGCTTCACCTTGCCCGCGAAACCGGGATCCAGGCCGGCCATGAGATGTGTGGCCATCTCACCGGGTTCGTAGGACGGGCGGAAAAAGCTCTTCGGAAAGATCAGGTCGGTGTTGATGTTGGCCCCGAAGGTCCACGCGCGTCCGTTGATCCTCATGCCGCGTTCTCCCGGCCGGAGGCCTGCTCTTCGGACAGCGCGAGGTCGGTCGGCGAGACCACGCGGCCAGCGATTGCCGAGGCGGCGACCGTCGCCGGCGAGGCAACGATCAGGTTGGAATCGGGACTTCCCATGCGACCGCGGAAATTGCGGCTGGCCGTGGTTATGCCGTTCTCGCCCGCCGCGAGCATGCCCTGGTGGCAACCCGAGCAGGGACCGCAACCCGGTACGCCGATCACCGCACCGGCCTCGACCATGATCTGGATCAGGCCTTCCCCGACCGCCTGCCGGTAGACGGCGGCGGAGCCCGGATTGACCATCATGCGCGTGTTGGGCGCCAGCCGGCGTCCGCGCATGATGGCGGCGGCAATGCGAAAATCCTCGATCCTCCCCCCCGTGCAGGTTCCGAAGATCGCCTCGTCGACCGGAATGTCTCCCGCGGCGCCGGCATCGACCACATGCGACAGGTCGTGCGGTAGCGCCACCAGCGGCTCGATCCTGGAGACGTCGAGGTCGATGATCCTGGCGTAGTCGCGCTCGGAATCGGTCGTGTGGACCTTGCATTCAGCGAGGTCGGCGCGACCGCGGATATAATCGAGGGTGACCGCGTCGGGCTGGATATAGCCGGCCTTGCCGCCGAAATCGATCACCATGTTGGTCAGCACGAGCCGCTCGTCCAGCGGCAGGCTTTTCATCAGCGGACCGGCGAACTCGACACCCTGGTAGACGGCGGCGTCCTCACCGAGGTCCTGAGCGATCTTCAGGACGATGTCCTTGGCAGTGACCCAAGGTTTCAGCTCGCCATGGAGGTCGAAGCGGATGACTTCCGGCACCCGCAGCCAGTTGTAGCCCAACGCCAGGCCGGAGGCGATGTCGGAATGGCCGAGCCCGGTCGAGAAGCAGCCCATCGCGCCGTTGTTGACCGTGTGTGAATCCGTGCCGAAGATCAGCGCGCCGGGGTAAGCATAACCCTTCTCGGGAAACAGCACATGGCCGATGCCCTCGCCGGCGTGGAAGCGGGTAATGCCCTGCTGTCTGATCCAGGCGCGCGTCGCCTTCTGCGCCTCGGCGTCCTGCGCGCGGATCGCCGGGTAGTGGTGGTCGAAAACCACGACGATCCGCGACGGGTCGAACACCTTGTCGGCGCCCATCTCCGCCAGCAGCGCGCGGGCGCGGGCGGCGCCCCGGTCGTTCAGCATGACGGTGTCGGGCGTGACATTGACGATTTCACCGACCTCAACGCCGCTGCGATTGGCGTGCGCTGCGATGATTTTGGAGAGAGCATGCATGAGGACGTGCGGATCCGGACCGGTGATCAATGATATTCCATATGATGGAACATCATTTCATTTTGATTGCACCATAGGTCCAAATGATAAATAGTGTCAACTGCCGCACGCCGCGGTGCAGCAATGTTCGGGGAGACAAGCCTTTGCACACAGACGTGGCCGGCAAGCCGGTTTCGGAGTCCATTGGGACGACCGCAGACACCCCTGCGGCGCTGCGCCTGCGCGCCCTGATGGAGCAGCGCGAGCGTGTCGTTTCGGTACTGCACCCTCCCAGCGCACATCTGGCGCGGATCATGGAGATGGCCGGCTGCGAGATCGGCTTCGTCGGCACCGGCAGCGTCGTCGGCGCCTATACCGGCCTGGCCGACGTCGGTACGGCGACGATGCTGGAATGCGTCACCGTCGCCGGCTGGATTGCCCAATCGGTTCGCTTCCCGGTGATCATGGACGGCGACACCGGGCACGGCGGGGTGATGGCCGTGCGCCGGATGGTGCGTGAATGCATACGCGCCGGTATCGCCGGCATCCGGATCGACGACCAGCCGCTCGAAGGCAAGCGCCGCACCGGGGACGCCGGCGTGGAAGTGGTCCCGGTGGAGCAGGCCGTGGCGCGCTATCGCGCGGCCGTCGACATGAAGAACGAGATCGACCCGAACTTCGTGGTGATGGCGCAATGCTATGCGCGCGACGCGATCGGATCGGACCTGCCCTCGACGCTCTCCCGTATGCGCGCCTATCGCGAAGACGCCGGCGTCGATTGGGTGCAGCTCGAATCCCCGCACACCGTCGACGAGATCCGACAGGCACGGGCGGCGGTAGAAGGGCCGTTCTCCTTCATGAAAGGGAAGCTGCCGCGCTTCCTGTCGCTCGACGAGCATCTGGAGCTCGGCGTCAACCTGGCCTGGCTGCCGAGCTTTACCCATCATGTCATCTGGTCGGCGCTCTGGGACTTCATGCAGGAATTCCAGCGGGACGGCATCGCCGCCTGGGAGCGCTTTGCGCAGGCACGCAGCGGCAATTCCTATCCGATTCCCTTCGTGCCGCCCGAGGGCGAGGGCGCCGACAAGCAGCGAATGCTCGAAGAACTCTATTCCGGTGCGAGTTCGGCACCACGGACCGATAGAGACTCATAGTTCTCCGCAGAGAGCCCGGCCAAGCGGCTCGATCGACGGCAGGCGATCGAGTGCGCCCGTCAGGTCGAGGAGCCGTTCTATCGCTGCGTCGTGCAGGCCTGCCGCGCCGGCCAGCGAACGGAACTTGCGTTCCAGCATGGCGGGCGAAAGCGGCTTGCCGGCACTGCCGGTACGATGCTCGACGCGTTCTTCCATCCGGCTGCCGTCATCGAGTTCGGCAACGATCTCAACCGTGTGCCGGCCGGCCGGCCCGGCAATGTCGAGCCTCGGCTCGTGCCGGCATTCGATCCGCTCGACAAGCGCCAGCGTCGGAGGGGAGGCCAGCCTGTCCGGCGCGTACTGCGCGACCGAAACGTCGTCGAAGAGAAGCGCCGAAGCGGCCGCGAAGGAACCGTTCATCTGTGCCGACATCACGCCGGCGGGCCGGTAGGGCCAGCCGATGTTGTGGAACCCCTTGCGGCTGAGCGAGATGGTCAGCCGCTTCAGCCGGTCGGCGCGCAGGCCCCGGGCACGCATCGAGCGCACCGCATCGATCGTCGTATGGGCGCTGGCGCAAGCGGCGTAGAGTTTGAAACCGACCTTCAGGGTTTCCCACTGCCGGCCGAGATCCCTGACGATCGAAGCCGGGTCGCCGTCGCCGCGGAAGGCCTTCAGGAAGCCTCCGGACTCCGCCTCGATCACGTCGGTGGCGCCCGTGAAACCGGCCTGCGCGAGACAGGCGCCCAGTACGCCGGCCTGCGCGGCGCGGCCCGCATGGAGGCGCTTGGTCATCGCGCCGAACCGTGCGCAGTAGAGGCCCGAAGCCTGGGTCGCACCCACACCCAGGGCATGGGCCGCCGCTTCGGCCGGAAGGCGTATGGCGCGAGCCGCGCCCGCGGCGGCGGCGACCGAGCCGACCGTGCCGGTGACGTGGAAGCCGCTGGTCGAATGGCCGACGCCGGCGCAATTGCCGAGACGCAGGCCCGCCTCGTAGCCGGCCGCGATCGCGGTCAGCATTTCCTTCCCGGAAATCGCCCGGGCCTGCGCCAGCGCGAGCACTGCCGGCACCACGACCGCGCCGGGATGCAACGACGACGCCGTATGCGCGTCGTCGAGCTCGAAGCCATGCACGGCGGTGCCGTTGGCGAGAGCGGCATCGGCGACGCTGGCACGGTCCAGCCGCCCGAACAGCGAGGACGGGCCGCCGCCGCTGAGAGTGACGGCCATATCGGACGCGATCACGCCCCAAGGCTGGCGCGCGCCGAACAGGCCGCAGCCCAGGGCGTCCAGCACGCAGGATTTCAGATGCTCGACAACGGCCCCGGGAACGACCTCGAAGGTCAGGTCAGCAACCCAGGCCGCGAGTTCGCGTGTTGCGGGATAAGGGGCCGTGCTGGCCGCCGCATGCTGTCCGGTGTTCACGGGATCGACACTTTGTGCAGGGTGAGCGCCTCGACGGCTGCGGGATCGAGCGTGACGCCGAGACCCGGCCCGGAGGGCGGTCGCACGGCGCCGTCCTCGATACGGAAGCCGGTGTCGCCGCCGATCAGGGGATCGTTGCCGCCGACGCCGAGCCCGAAGATGAATTCGCCCGCCGGCATCACCCGCGCGGCCGGCCGGCTGGCATAAAAATGCACGCCCGCCGCCGCCTCCAGCTGGGACATGACGGCAAGCCCGCCGCAGTTGATGCGCAGGTTGGCCGCCTCGGCGACCGCCGCGATTTTGCGCGCGGGAGTGATGCCGCCATGCTTGTAGAGCTTGATGCACAAGACATCGGCTGCCTCATGGGCGACGATGTCGTGCGCATCCTCGACGGTCGAGCAGGCTTCGTCCGCCATCACCGGGACGCCGTCAGCCGCCCGCCGGACCGCCGCCAGGCCGGCAAGGTCGCGTCGCGCGACCGGCTGCTCGAGATAGTCCAGGCGCGCGTCGCGCAGCGCCCTCATCACCGTGATCGAGTCGGCGACGCTCCAGCCGGTGTTGGCGTCCATGCCGACAACGATCTCATCACCGACGGCGGCGCGGACCGCCTCGAAATTAGACACGTCATGCCGCCAGCCCTGCGGGTGACCAGCCTTGATGCAAAGCACGCGAATGCCCCAGCGGCCGATCGCCTCCTGTGCATCGGCGACCATGCGGGCCGGATCGTCCGCCATGCTGATGGACCATTCCAGCGGCACGGTGTCCTGCGCCAGTCCGCCGATGAGATTGTAGACCGGCTGCCCCGTCGCCTTGCCGATCGCATCGTGCAGCGCGATGTCGAGCGCCGCGCGGGCGGCAAAATTCCCCGGCGACAACCGATCGAAAAGCGCGTGGAAGAATTCAAGGTCGAAGATGCTGCGGCCGATCATCCTGGGGCCGCAAATCTCCGCGATCATGGCGATCATGCTCGCATGATTGTCGGCCAGGGAATGATGCGGGGCAAGCGGCCGGATCTGTCCGTGGCCCGCGACGCCGCCCGCGAATATGGTCACGAGAACCGGCTTGCCGAGCAGCGCGCCGGGAGCGCCGGTATCGTAAACACCGGTCGAGCGCATGCGTGTCAGGCGGCCGGTCAAGTTCGTGACACGAACCTCGATCCTGTCGATCTTCACGATGTGAGCCCTCCCTCGGTACGTCACGTCCCCGCGCCACGGCCTGCACGCCCGGGCCGAAGGGCACGGCGCGCCGGGCAGGCGAGGCCGGCAGTTGACATTTACGCGCCATCTGCCTTACTTGCAACATTAATGAAATGGCATTTCACTTGATGAAACAAGCGTCGAAGACCGTCACCGCAACCGAATGGAGCGAATCCCTGGTGATCCGCGCGTCCGGCGTGAACCACGCCTACGAAGGCCAGGACGGCTGGGTCCATGCCCTGCAGGGATTCGAGATCGATATCCGCCGTAACGAGTTCCTTTGCATCCTCGGGCCGTCCGGCTGCGGCAAGAGTTCGTTTCTGCGCATCGTCACGGGATTGATGAAGCCCCTGGAAGGCGAGATCCTGCTCAACGGCAGGCGCATCGACGGGCCAGGGCTCGATCGCGGCATCGTGTTCCAGGATCCGGCGCTGTTTCCATGGCTGACGTCGCTGCGCAACGTTGCGTTCGGGCTCGAGATGAGCCGCATGTCCAAGGCCGACGTCGAAGCGCGGGCGATGGAGGCGCTGAAGATCGTCGGCCTCGGCAACGCCGGCAATCTCTACCCCTATCAGTTGTCCGGGGGAATGCGGCACCGCGTGGCGGTGGCGCGGGCCTGGGCGCTGAAGGATGCCTCGGTGCTGCTGATGGACGAGCCGTTCTCGGCCATCGACGCCATCAACCGCATGCGGCTGCAGCGCTATCTCGTCGATGCCTGGCTCACCGAGCCGCGGACCGTCATCTACGTCACCCACGACATCGACGAGGCCGTCTATCTCGCCGACCGGGTGGCGATCATGTCGCCGTCGCCCGGTCGGGTCGGTCAGTTCGTCGAAATCGACCTGCCGCGCCCGCGCGACCGCAATTCCGCGGAGGCCGCAAGGCTGCGCGCGGAACTGACCGCCATCATGGCCAAGCTCGCGCAGTAGGAAGAACCGCCGGGCAGCATCCGGCGACAGCCATCCGCGACATGCGGAACAAGCCATCGGGAGGAAAACATGGCACAGCTTTCAGGGAAGATGACGAGACGCTCGCTGCTTGCCGGGGGAGCGTCCGGCGCGGCGCTTCTGGCCATGCCGGCCGTGCTGCGCGCGCAAGCGGGCGACACGGTGCGCTTCGGCGTGCTCTACCCGAACCTGACCACGGTGATCCACGAGATCGCCATGAAGACCGGCGCCTACGAGCGCCAGGGCCTCAAGGTCGAAGAGACGCGCTTCAAATCCGGCCAGACGGTGGATGGCGTCGAGCAACTGTGGCGCGGCGAATTCGACTTCTACATGGGAGGCGCGCCGGAAGTCCCGCGCCTCAATTCCCGTGTGATGGAATCCGGCGGCACCCCGCCTCTCGCCGTCGTCAGCGGAGCCAATCCCGGCCACACCAGCCTCGTCCTCTCCAACAAGCTGCAACCCAAGAGCATCGACGAGATCCTGGACAAGCCGCTGCGCATCGCCGTCTCGTCACCGTCGTCGGTGCACCTGGCCTTCTTCCGCGGCTACCTGACCAATGAAAAGAAAATCGATGCCAACAGCATCCCCTGGCAGTTCCTGCCGCTCGAGGCCGGCAACATGCTGGCTGCGCTGACGACCGATCAGATCGACGGCTTCCTGCATTCCGAGCCGACGACGACGCTGGCGATCATCCACAAGGTCGGCCACCTGTTCATGTCGGGGCGCCGTGGCGACATGGGTCCGAATCCTCCGCCGGCGACCTTCCTGTCCAGCCGCCGCGACTTCATAAAGGACAGCCGGCCGGTCGCCGAGCGTTTCATGAAGGCGATATTCGACGCCAACAAGGCGTTCAAGGAAGCCCCCAAGGCCGACATGGTCAAGATCATAGCCGAATGGGGCGGGCAGGAAGACTCCATCGTCGATGCCGCCTACGAGCGCATGGACCCGACCACCAGCATGACCGAGGCGCAGGCGCTGAAATGGTGGAAGATCATCGGCACGACCATGGTGGAGCGCGGTGAAATCGTCGCCAGCATCGATCCGATGCGCGACGTCTTCGATCTGTCGCTGCAACCCATCGCCTGAGCAGAAGCGAGACCATGGCATCAACTTCATCCATGCCGAAGGCTACCTTTCTCGAACTGGTCGAGAACGAGGAGGACGCCTCGGATATCCTGCCGCAGAGGGCGAAGCCGAATCTGAGCGAATATGCCCGCCAGAAGCGTCGGCGCGACCGGACACGCCGGATCGTGCGCGGGAGCATCGGAATCGCGTCGGTGCTGATCGTCTGGCAGGTCATGGCGACGGTCTATGACCTGCACCTGATCCTGCCGCCCCCGCTGACCGTGATGCGCACGATCTACAACACGCTGACACTGCACTACGACCAGCGCTGGCTGTACGGGCCGAACATCTACCAGCACCTGCTGGCCAGCTTCACAAGGGCGATCACCGGCTTCGCCCTGGCTGCCGCGATCGGCATCCCGCTCGGCATCATTGTCGGCCGGATCCAGGTCGTGCGGGAGTTCTTCGACCCGGTCGTGCGCTCGCTGTTTCCCATTCCGGGCATCGCCTGGATTCCGCTGGCGATCCTCTGGTTCGGACTGGGCAATTCGGCGGTCATCTTCGTCGTCTGCATGGCGGAGTTCTTCCCGCTCTATTTCAACGCCCAGGCCGGGGCGCGCAACATCAATCCGGTGATCGTCGACGCCGCCCGCTGCTACGGCGCGCGCGGCCCGAAACTTTTCTGGCGTGTGATCCTGCCCGCCTCGACGCCCTACATCATAACCGGCATGCGGATCGCGCTCGGCGGCGCCTGGCGCATGATCGTCGCCGGCGAGATGCTGGCGTCGCAGACGGGCATCGGCTCGGTGTTGACCGAAGCGCGGTATCAGTTCCGTGCCGGCGATCTGCTGATGGCGATGGTGCTGATCAGCATCATCGGGTTCCTGACCGAGCGGCTGATCATCGGAACGATCGAGAAGAAGACCACGCAGAAGTGGGATTTCCGAACCGATTGAAGGCACTCCCTGAAACGACCGAAGGCCGGCCAGTGCGACTGGCCGGCCTTCTTCGTTTCCGGCACGGCTGTTGCGGCGATCGAAGGCAAAGCTGCCGATCCCGCCTGGCCGCGACCCCCGACGGTCGCGGCCCGCGCATGAGACCGGTTCCGGTTCTGTCGGAGCGGTCCTCGGGGCCGAAGGGAAATCGGCAGTCAAAAAGGCCGGTCCATGGGACCGGCCTTTTAATTCTTCAGCCGCCCGATTGTCCGGCGCTTCTGGTCTGCGCGTGCCGGGCGGCGCTACGGCCGGAAAGCCGTCCGAAAACGGAACCCGCCATCAGGCCCGTGCTGCCTGGATAGTTGAAGTAGAACAGGCCGCCGACCAGCTCGCCGGCCGCGAACAGACCCGGCAGCGGGATGTCGTCTATATCGAGGACCGAGCCTTCGGTGTCGATCTTCAGGCCGCCGAAAGTGAAGGTGATGCCGCAGCCGACGGAATAGGCCTCGAAGGGCGGCTCCGAGATCGTGTTGGCCCAGTTGGTCTTGTCGACCTTGAGGCCGCTGGTGCGCCGGCCGTCCTTGACATTGGGATCGAAGGCGACATCCCGGGTGATCGCGGCGTTGTAGGCGGCAACGGTCTCGAGGAAACGCTGCGGGTTCACGTCCTGCATTTTCGTGACCAGGTCCTCCAGCGTGTCGGCACGGACCTTCGTCGCGCCGCGCATCTTGTATTCATCGCGCATCAGGTGCGACACCTGGGCGTCGAACACCTGCCAGGCGAAGCTGCCGGGCTGAGCCAGCACCACGCGGCCGTACTTGGCATAGGTGTAGTTGCGGAAATCGGCTCCTTCGTCGACGAAGCGCTCGCCATCGGCGTTGACCATGATGGAGAAGGGATAGCTGTGCCGGTAGCCGGCCGAGTGCTGGCCGTCGACGTCGCCATAGTCGTTCGCGTAGCGCTCCCACGCGACCGCGTGTGCGCCGGACCACTGGCCGTAGGACTGTGCGCCGGCCTCCAGCGCCATCTTGATCCCGTCGCCCTGGTTGTAGCGAGTGCCGCGAACCTTCGCCATGTCCCAGCCGGGGCCGAGATAACGCGTGCGCATCTCGCGGTTGGCTTCGAAGCCGCCGCAGGCGAGCACCACTGCCTTTGCCCGGATATCGCTATCGCGGCCTGCGACGCTGACGCGAACGCCCTCGATGCCGCTTTCCCCTCTGATCAGGGAGATGGCGCGCGTCCCATAGAGGATTTTCACGCCATGAGCCTCGGCCGCCTTGTATTCCTGCTCGACCAGGCCGGCGCCGCCGCCATTGGCGTAGATCACCACGCCGCCGAAGAAGCGGAAGCGGCCTTCGTGCTTGTAGGCCTGGCGGCCGTAATTCGGCACGAAGCGGACGCCACGCTGCATCAGCCAATGGACGGTGTCGGTGCTGCTATCGACGATCAGTTCGGCAAGATCCGGGTCTATGTAGTACTGGGTGAGCCGGCCAAGGTCGTCCAGATAGTCTTCCCTGGTGTACTGGCCGAAATCGGTGCGGGCGATCTCATCCTCGGTAAGGTCGGGCACGATCCGCTTGATGTCGGCCGCGCCGTGGTGAACCATGCGCATTCCGCCACCGGTAAAAGCCGAGTTGCCGCCGCGCTTTTCCTGCGGTGCGCGCTCCACAATCGTCACCGAGGCACCGGCTTCGGCAGCGGACAGCGCCGCGCACAGGGCGGCGTTCCCGCCGCCGACGACCAGGACATCGCAATCCGTCAAGGTATCCTCCCTAGTTCCATTGTATGAAATATAGTTTCATAATCGAATTCACGGGTAAGCGCTGGACGCTTTCTTGTCAACTGCGCAGCACAGGCCGGTGCCGGCTCTCTGGACCAGCCGTGCGCGCTGTCCTAGGCTTCGCCCTGCGCACGGAATCGGGGTGAGGACGACATGGCAAGAAGTGTGGCAGCGCGGAATTCCGAAGGCCGGCCGCCGGCGAGCCGCAAAACCGCAGCCGGGCAAGGCGAGGCCCAGAAGGGCGGCGCCTATGCGATTGCCGTGCTGAACCGGGCCGTCGAGATCATGAATGTCTTCTCGCCCGGTCGTCCGTCAATGAGCCTGAAGGAGATCACGGAAGCGACGGGCCTGCCGAAATCGACGGTCTTTCGCATTCTCTCGACACTTGTGAGTCACGAGTTCTGCGACCTCGATCCCAACAATGGCGAATACAGCCTTGGTTTCGCACTGGTGCGGCTCGCAGATATCCGGCGCCGCCAGGCCAATCTCCATACGGTGGCGCTGCCGGTGATGCGCGATATCCGCAACAAGCTGAACGAGACGATCGTCCTGGCGGTGCGCGCCGGCGACACCCGCGTCCACATCGATTCGCTGGAAGGGCTGCAGGCGATGCGCCGCACCGCGGACCTCGGAGTGCATGCGCCGCTCTACGCGGGAGCCTCCAGCAAGGTCCTGCTTGCCGGCATGGAGGACGACGAGATCGAAGACTACCTCGCGCGCACCGAACTCCAGCAACTGCAAAAATCCACGATCGCGACCAAGGAGGGCTTGCGCGCTGAAATCCGCTCCATCCGCAAGAAGGGCTATGCGGAAAGCAAGGGCGAGCTGGTCGCCGGCGGCGGCGCGATCGCCGTGCCCATAAAGGATTTCGACGGCCGCACCATTGCGGCGCTCGATGTCCTGACGCCCCAGCATCGCTACAGCGTCGAGCACCGTGATCGCTGCATTGCGGTGATGACGGAGGGAGCCTTGCAGATTTCGCAACGCCTCGGTTTTCGCCTATAGCAAAGGCGCTGAATATCTGCCGCAAGATCGACCGGGACAACGGTTGAAGAGGCACCAGCTTGCCTGCCGGGACGGCGCCATCCGGAACGCCCGATTTCGAAGCCCTCGCGTCATACCATGAACGACCACAATGCGGTCGATGATCCACAAACCGGCCTTTCCGCAGTCGGCTCCTAAGCTGCCGATCAGCAATGCATGTCATGTCGGTGGTGGCGATTACCTACCATGACCGCTAGCGGAATGTCTGCCATCTCGACCAGTCATCCCACATGCCAGGGGCCGGCCTCATCTCGTAGAAATCAGAAATGATGTCTTTTCAATCTATTAAGAGGAAAACCACCTCAATTTCAGGGCAGATTTCCTATGGAAAAATTATATAATAAAAACAATGACTTAGAAAGTATGGTGGAGCCAATCGGAATCGAACCGACGACCTCTTGAATGCCATTCAAGCGCTCTCCCAACTGAGCTATGGCCCCA
>OFJB01000357.1_pt1 | contig 22963 bp, 17 predicted proteins | sample 1775081 | NCBI WGS metagenome assembly OFJB01 (sample SAMN08195771, study PRJEB24354) | sludge metagenome | isolation source: initial sludge from phenol fed wastewater aerobic bioreactor | place: India: Nagpur | collected 2016-06-05
GCAGCCTTTTTTATTTGACCCTTACTTTGGTTACAACTCGATCTGAAATTGGCGACTCGATCTGGAACTCAAAACGCTTGTCACTCAGTTCGGAGCACCTTATATCTTACTCTTAAGTCTGACCTACTTGCTCACAATTTCCCAAAGCTTATCATAGCTGTTTACCACATCGTATTTGACATTGTCGCCGCTTATGGCGCGGAAATGCGCAGCAGCGCACTTGGCCTTTGTATTTTCGATTTCGCGAAGTTCCAAAGTAGCCATGTCGCCTTTTGTCTCGGCAACAAAGTAAATGTGCTTCACAGTACCCTCGTAAAAGGCGATTGCCCAGTCCGGGCTGTAATTACCGACCGGAGTGGCTATATGGAAGCTCTTAGGGAGTTTTACATAGACCTCAACTTCGTGGGCATGAGCCTCCAACTCGCCTGCGAACTTCTGTTCATTTTGAGAGTCATACACGACGTAGTCGTACAGGTGCCGCGTAGCCGGCATGGCATTAATACCCAAGGTTGCCCTCTTTAACTCAGGCTCGGTAAAGATGTCCGTGCCATACGCTGCGGTGAGCTTATTGTACGTGATGTGTTCGATAATCGCGGTAGCTTTTTGCTCATTGATAAGATTTGCAGCACGCATGATGAATTCTTCAGGGTTGTCGCCGAATTGATCGAAAATGTCCCTTCTGATGCCACCGAGAATTGCGACCACTGCTTTCCGGGTGAGTCCTGTCTCCGCTACTATTTTGCCTACAAGATCGTAACGTACCGTATTGCTGGCCTTCATCACCGTGTACGGTACTGCTTCGGCCCGTGTGACCTCCAGCCGTTCAAAGGCGTTGCCTTCCGCCAGTTGCTCCTTGGACTCAATGGTCTTTACTTGTTCGCCTTTTTCCACCTTGAAATAGACTTTTGAAACGCGCAAATGATCGTTGAGCGCTGCAATGGCCTTGCTCACAAGTTCATTTTCGTCAAAACTGACAATGTAGTAACTTTTTTGATTTATGCGCGACCACAATTCCTGGAATGCGCGACTACTGAATTTAGACTGATCAAGCGTAGGGTGAACCGTTCCTGAACGTCCGTTCTCCGGCATGATCGCATTGGGATCATAGACGGAATCCAATACCTTAAGAACGTCTGCAGAGCGGCCAGCGGCTTCCGGCGGAAGTTGAAGCGTACCGTTTTTTCTGTCCTCGTAAAATTTCTGTGTCAATTCGCCGCGCCTGACATAGCCATATTCGATAAGGCCTTCATAAATAGCGAGCGCAGTGTCGTAGTCCTCTCCGAACACACTTTCGAACAGCTTTGCTTCGACCTTGCGCGGACGGTCTGCAACCGCTTGAGCAATTTCGCTCTGTAAAGCTTTGGCGAAGCTCTCATAACTTTCGTTTGCGATAACGGTGAGCACATTGACGCTGTGAATCTCATCTCTGGAGAGCATATTTTCGTCCATACGTTCGCCATTTTGATTGACCGCGAGACGCAAACCGCGCCCCACTTCCTGCCGCTTTCGTACTTCTGCATTGCTCTGTTTCAAGGTGCAGATCTGGAACACATTGGGGTTGCCCCATCCTTCACGCAGTGCGGAATGACTAAAGATAAATCGTACGGGTTCCCGCCGGTCCAGTAGGCGTTCCTTGTCTTTCATAATGAGGTCGTATGCGTCGGTATCGTCGGAAGTACGCTCCCTTCTGTTACCCAAGGCGCTGTCGATTATGTGTCCGCTTTTTTTGTCAATAGAGAAATAGCCTGCATGTGTCTGCTCAACGGGAATGCTGCGAAGATACTGCAAATATGCATCCGAATCCGCAAGATCGAGCTGCATGCTGTTTGTAATGGCTTTGTACTCTTCTTCGAAAATCTTGGCATAGGGACCGCCGACTGCGTTGCCGTGCTCGTCATACTGTTTGTACTTTGCTACTTCATCGATAAAGAAGAGCGACAGCACCTTGATATTTTTTGAAAACAACTGTTGTTCCCGCTCAATATGAGAAATTATCGTCTCCCGTATTTGAATCCGGCGCAGCTGGTCTTCGTTTACAAAGCCAATGACGTCGCCGGCATAGAGTTTTTTGCCGTTTGTGAACTCCACCGAGGAGTCCCGGCCGTCAATATGCAGCACCGTATACCCATCTTTGTATTCGTCGAGGCCACCGGAGGTTTCAAAGAGGTTATAGCCTTCGTTGACGATTCTCGTCACTTTGCGAGGACCGGAAGCGCCTTTCACTTCAAATTCGATAGTCGCCGTCGGGTTGCCCTTGGAGAGGTTGATACCTTGTACATAGACATAGCCTTCTGTTGCTGTGCTTCCGGAAACGGAGATGCCCTTTACTGCGATCTTCTTGACGAGCTTCTTATTATAGGCATCCAGCGCATCGAGGCGGTAAATCATGTTGTAGATGCTGTCTGGACGATGTGTCGCCGAATAGCGGAGGGTGAACAGGGGAGCGAATTCTTTGAGCCGATCCTTGGTGGCCGTGCCTTCTACAGACTGTGGTTCGTCGATGATCATGATCGGGTTTGTCTTGGCCAAAATGTCGATGGGACGCCTTGAGCGGAATTCGTCGAGGTACTTGCCGATGCGCCGCGCATCTTTGCTCCGCGAGTTAAAAGCCTGGCTATTGATAATCATCACGTTGATGGCACTGTCTGAAGCAAAGCGGTCAATCTCCGTAAGCTGCGCCGAATTGTAGATGAAATAACGGATTTTCTTGCCGTAGTCCTCGGCAAAATGATCCTCGGTAATCTGGAACGACTTATAGACGCCTTCTCTGATAGCAACGCTCGGCACGACGATGATGAACTTACTCCAGCCGTAACGCTTAATGAGCTCGTACATCGTCTTAATGTAAGTGTAGGTTATGCCGACCCCGGTTTACATCTCGATGGTGAGGTTATAATGCCCCTCCAACTTATCAGAAGGTTTGATCTGTCCCGCGCGCTGAATAGCCTGAATATGTTGGAGTACTTCCTCATCGGACACTGAGACAGGCGCGTTGCCAAAACCCGTAAAGTGCCAGTCGTGTTGGAGTGAAAGTTGTCCTGGTTCCAGATTGGGCTCGGCTCCCGGATCGATCATGTATGACGGAGTACGGTGGGGTTGTCCGGCGAATACCTCGCACACGACATTTGCTGCTTCTGCCTGGAATGCCTGATGTCTAAACTGTAGCTTCATAGAGCGCTCCCTGCGAGCAGTGCTCTTCCTTTGTCCGTCAAACGGTATTTTTGGAGGCTGCTCCTCGGCTTATCTGGCACGGTTCTCTCAACAAGGCCAGCGTCGATGAGCGGTTCGACGATGCGCTTAAAGGAGCGTGAGTCGCCTTTCATTCCGATTCCAGCAAAGATTTCTTTGCGGGAAAGGCTCTTATTCTCTAGTGAGCTAAGAATTGCGTGCTGTGTATCGGTGATTTCAACTTGGTGCTCAACTTGGTGCTGGACTTGGTGCTCAACTTGAAGCGCAATTGTATCGAGTATCGCAGAAAGCGTAAACTCGATAAATGCGCCGGAGTCGTTTTTCTCTCTGGCATACTCAATGGCCTCGTAGTATTGTGGCCGGTTTTCGTACAAGATCGATTCCATTGGTATCCAGGCAAAAATCGGATTCCATTTTGCAAGAAGAAGTGTTTGCCACAACCGGCCCATCCGTCCGTTGCCGTCCTCAAAAGGGTGAATGGTTTCGATTTCATAATGCATAATCGCGCTCTTCAGCACGGGGTGAAGCTGTGATTCTCTAGCCCATGCAAAGAGATCCTGCATCAACTGAGGGACAAATTGGGGTCGCGCCCCAATGTGAACGACAGTATCTCCGTCAAAGACACCGACGTCTCCGCTGCGGAATCTACCAGACTCTTTCACAAGACCATTTGTCATAAGTCTATGTGCAGTAAGAAAGTCATTTATATCATAAGGATCAAACGTCATAATTTTGTCATAGGCCTCGTAGGCATTTTTTACTTCTTTGATCTCGGCCTGCTTTCCTGCAACTACTTTTCCTTGCAATACAGCAGTTACTTCATCCAGTGAAAGCGAGTTACCTTCGATCGCGAGAGATGAATGGATCGTCCGCACGCGATTTTCCCTGTGGAGCCTTATGTCGCGCTTGAATTTTGTTCCAAGTTCGAGCCGCGTGGCGGCTTCCACTATTTTTGCGAGCAAATCTGCGGCTTTCTCGGTTATGGTATAAGGAGGCTTCTCAAACATCTGGATTACCTTCGCCCTTTTTGTATTCTATCATGACAGCTTGGCGTTTTGTACCAGTTTTGGCAGCTTGCTAAGCTATTCATAGTTTAACCATGCACACAACGCCTCAAGCTGCGCGGTTATTAGTGGCCAATCCTTATTCAGGTCCAGCGTCTTTATGCCGATTCGATTGCCCCCAATTAGTATGTCCTCATCTGGCGTAATTGTTTCGTCGGTTTTGGCATAAAGAAGAACGCCTGCCACATTGCCGGTTGGGTGTTTATCATCTGGTGAGCCTTTTTCGCTGTTCTTGACGTAGGCGTAGATTTGGTACAGGTTGCCAGAAATAAAAGTCTGTTTATCATAGAGGGCGTTGTATTGCATTGTGTGCTGGTAATACTTTGTGTCAATTATGAGCTTTTTCTGCCCCTTGTGCAGGGTCACATCCGACTTCATCTTGGGCAAGTACGGGCTTTGTGTATCGGAGGCGACATCCCAATCGATAAAGGATGCAGTTGGCGAAAGCTCTGGATGATGCCGTAGATAATATGAAAGCACAAACTTCTCATACAGACGGGACATTTGCTCGTCCTGAAGCCAGGTATCGAGCTTTTGGCTACCAGCCTCAGTGGTTAAGAGCAGTCCTTTAACGGCCAGACGGCAAATGCCCAATAACATTCGATACGATGCGTTGTTGTGGTGGTACTTTAGTGCATCCCATCGAATGGACGTGGGCTCGACGTTCGTTACACCTGAAAAATATGGAAGCAATCTGTGGATAGATTCTCTGTTCTCGCGTTTCACCTCTTTTTGCCGCATCAAGAGGAGCAGAACGCTTTTTAGGGCTTGATTATGTGGAGAATCGGGCGAAAACTCGTCGAATGAGCAGACTAGTTTCCCCTGTAGTTGGGTTTGGTGCTTGATAGTCTGGGCAATGTTTACTTGGCCGCGCAGCCCGGCAAGTGCTTCCTGCTCCTCAGTATAGTCCCTGTTGAGCCCGCGCTTTGCCTGAGCGCTCACTCCCTGAATAAGGATAGCGGCAAAAAGGTCATAGATATTGTCAAAATCCTCCGTTGCGATGTTCTCGAACCCGTCTTCGCGAAGAGTCTGGAAGGCATACGAGAGCATGTAGTAGATATTCTTTACTTTGATCTTATCCTTTACCTTAATGTTATCCATTGACCGCATTCCGTAACTGTTCTGTCCACGCTTGGATCCTGCTAGGTTCATCGAACCAGTATTCATTCAGAAGAGGCAGCACTTCGTATTCAACGACAGCGTGCAACCAGTCATCTGTGACCTCATCATTTGTGCACAAGTAGCTGTGCCCGATGCGAAAGCCAATGCCAAGCGATGGATCCTTTGCGATATCTTCATTCAGTTTATTTATTGCATTCACCAGTTTTTGGAATTTGGGGTTTTGAAGCGCGGTCTTTTGATGTTCCCTAAAGCCGTCCGAATTGAACGCAGGTTCCATATCGAAGAAGGCGAATCGGCGTCTGAGGGCGTAGTCGATCATTGCAAGGCTTCGGTCTGCTGTGTTCATCATCCCGATGATGTAGACATTGGCAGGAACGTAGAACAACTCTTCCTTGTAAAGAAGGCGAACTGCGTATTCTTTACCTCGTTTGGCGTTCTCGATGAGCATGAGGAGTTCGCCAAAAATCTTGCTGAGATTGCCACGGTTTATTTCGTCTATGATGAAAAAATACGGCCTTTGACCATCGGATTCCGCCTTTTTGCAAAATCTATAGAAAGGCCCTTCAACAAGGATAAAACCACTTCCGTTCGGGCGATAGCCCATTATAAAATCTTCGTAGCTATAGCTTTGGTGAAACTGAATTACTTGGACTCGGCCAGTGTCCTTTTGCCTCATAATAGAAAAGGCCAATCGCTGTGCCACAAAGGTTTTCCCTACCCCTGGCGCTCCTTGAAGTATGATGTTCTTTTTTCGAAGTAGCAGTCCTCTTAAAGTGGCATATTGTTCTGGGCTCATATAAACTTCGTTTAAGAAGTCTGCCTCTGAGTAGGATGTGACGGACTGTGGAGATTGAGAACTTAACAAATTCCCTGATGCGCTCAACGCTGTGCCGGGCGGCATTGGCTTATAAGTACCATTGATAATGCTTTCGATAACTGTTGCCTGCTCCTCTGTGACACTGAAGTTTGTTCCTCTTGAGAACCGCAAAATCTCCAGTTCTTTCGTATGCTCATCTACAAGCAGCGTGTCGCGTGTCACTTTGTTATTCGTCAGCTTTCTTTCAACTCGAATGTCTACCGCTAAATATGGCTCGGTTTTTAATGGCCCCCCACGAGCATACGGATCGCTTAGGTTGGGCTGTTTCGTTTCAGGGTCGCAGAGAATGATCCCCGAAGCGATAATCCCGCTATTCGGCCCAGATTGCCAAATATATGCCTTGTCGCCCTTCTTTATTTGGCTTTCGTACTGAGTTACGGCCCACGTCATTTTGTCAAGATTCTCAACTGCGCCCACGACATCGTAGCGTTTTGGGTTCCCTTGAAAGATCCATGCCCTGGGATTTGACTTCAAGCCTGCGTTGCCGACTGCTTTTCCACTCCATTCCGAAGCTAGGGTTGGATGCTCTTTGCCCAGAAACTCCTTGAGCAATTTGAGCGCGACTAGGTAGTGATTTGCCCTTTCCTCCACATTTCCAGGTTTGTTGGAATTCTTGAGATAGTCTCTGATCTTGTCGCGCACCGTTTCGAGCGCACTTTGGCTGGCAAGGCTCGCCCAAAAGTCCACACCTACATTATTGTTGAAGGCAAAAAAGGCGTCAGAAGCATAGGTGGAGACTGTGTTGTCGTTCCAGTCATGGTTTTCTTTTCTCATATCACTCAGATACTTCTTGAATTCCCTTTTCAGTTTTTTCAGTTCTTCGACTTCAATAAAATCGCTCACAATCTGATTCCTCCTGGAATAGAATTGATGCTGTTATTATTCACTAAGGATCATCGATTCATCTGTCCCAAAGGTCTGCATCTAGAACTAGTTGGCCGGCGCTTTCCACAAAATTGTCTTCCTGTTCGTAATAGCATGAGTAGTCGATGCCTTTGATGAAAACTCTCCGGTCATTGCTTCTCCCGTCATAATCGAACAGGTCGGTAATATATTTCTTGCCATCAGCAGCAGTTAGCTTCAGTTGGTTAGCACGGCTAACCAACTCGCCATTTTCTCTCTTGCGCTTTGGTCGTCCCAAACGGCGCGCACTTCCTTATCGTCGTAAAATCGAATGGAGATTTTGCTCATCTACAATACCTTGACTGTCGTATTCGGCGCGAGCAACTTGAATATTTCAAATACGTTGATTTTTTCTGGCGAGCTTGTGAACGACGAGTCGCGGAACACGGCGCGCAGAGGCTGGCGGCTTGCAATTTCGCGCACAGCCTTTTCGCTGACATGCTCGTCAAAGCACGCGACAAGATCGCCGTTGTTGTAAGTGTGTACTGTAAAGCCATCGATTGTTTCGTGCGTGTGGGGCATGGAAAGTGGTAAGCCCCAGTCGAGCAAGCATCCGAAGAGCAAGTCCAAATCGGTACGGTCGCTCTTGATGTTATCTTCCATCTGGCCAAGCATATCCTGCGTGTAGTCTCCGGCTGCATAGTAGACGTCGTTCATGTTTGATTCGTCGACTTTGAGGACGCGGAAGCCGATATCGAGGTCCTGTCCGTTTAAGCCTGCTTCGGATTTGACCTTGTTCCCGGCACGGCGGATCCGCTCTTTGCCAATTTCGCAGATGTTCTTGTAACCCGCCTTGGCGGCTTCCGAACCCTCGGCACAAACTTCGGGCAATTGCACCATAATGAACTTACGCTTGCCGCCATCTTCTGCGTTGAGCTGCATGACGGCGTGAGCGGTGGTGGCCGAGCCGGAGAAGAAGTCGAGAACGATACCACTATCATCTGTGTTTGAAAGCCTTATCAGTTCCTTTAAGACTTCTGCGTTTTTGGGGTTTTCAAAAGGTATATCAACTCCAGTAGGTTTTGATGCTAGCAAATCCGACCAGTTAGTATTTCTTAATATACCCTCAGCCGGAGGAATCCAGTGTTCTATACCAGAATTCTTGCCATTTCCAGTAGCGTTACGACGGATGAACTTCTTTTTTCCTCCTGTTTTTTTCCAGTATTCCTCTATTGTCATTGATTGAGAATACTCTCTGATATATGTTAAATAGTTTTGGACAGCTTCCTCAGCAATCTCTTCTTTCCATTTCCATTGTCCATCTTTGGGTTTAATGCCAAGTATCTCATAACGCATTGTCGGTCTGTCAGCATCATTCCAAAAGCCTTTCCAATAACCCACAGCAGCTCTTTTTTGACTTGCTTCTCTGAAGACTGGGTGATAAGTTGCTATTTTGGTCCTTGAATACATCAATATATACTCAAGCCCAACATTCATGGTTGCCAATCCTGTTTCCATAAACTGCCTATTCAAATTCTTATCATACCTACGAACAAAAATGGTGTTACGGAAATTGCTTTCACCAAAAACTTCATTGCAGATATTCTTTAGTGTATGTACTTCTTCTTCTCCGATGCTTATAAAAATCACCCCATCATCTGTTAGCAGATTCCTCGCCAGGACCAACCTCGGATACATCATGCTGCACCAGTCGGAATGGAAGCGCCCGTTGCTTTCGTTGTTGCGGAAGAGCCGCTCTCCTTGCTCGTTGTAACCGCCGGCTTCTTCGTCATAGTCTTCTTTGTCCTTGGCAAAGTCGTCCTTGTATATGAAGTCATTGCCCGTATTGTAGGGCGGATCGATATAGATCATTTTGATCTTGCCCAGGTAACTCTCTTGCAGGAGTTTCAATACTTCAAGATTGTCACCTTCTATGTAGAGATTCTCAGTTGTGTCCCAGTTGCGGCTGCCACTGCTACAATAGGGCTTATCTGTGCTGTCGGAGCCAGTTGGTGTCGTCTCGTCCTGAACAACGGGCCGTAACGTTTTGCGAATTGAGCGGCCAGCTTCGGCTATGGCAGCCCGCTTTCCTACCCAGGTAAATTCATAGGCTTCATCTTTGAAAACCTCGTCGCCGAGCATGGTGCGAAGAAGATCAAAATTGACTTTTCCCTCGGAGACTACTCCAGGGAAGAGTTCTGCAATCTTTGCCACATTTTCGGCAGTGAGGTTTGGGCTTTCAAATCCCATCTTGTGTAGGTTATTCATCAAAGATGTTCTCCTAGTTTAAGCTTCAGAATATTCTCTCTGATATAGGTTTCCAATACGAGAATTTCGCTTGACTTTATGACAAAACCCAGATTTGTAGGGATGTTTGTTATAGGTCTAGGTATAACTGGAATGCTCTCATATGTTAAGTTCCCTGTAGCCGGGAATTGCGGGCCTGCAAACAAAACGCCCAAGAAAAGTATTCTATTGCCACCGATGGTTAAGTTGCCATTCTGGTTGACAATTCCCTCGTTGAGAATGAATACAGGAGAGCCGCTAGAACCAGGAAAACATGCACAGTCAATTAAGAACTGCTTCTTGCCTTGGTAGTCATACTTTAGGTGCGTAGCCGTGATACCTTTTCGAATTACAGGCTTATGGTTGATGGTGTCCGAAAGGCCAATCGGGTATCCAATCATAATCACATCTTCAATTGCCGATAGGTCGTTAATCTCCTCTTTAGCTGGAATCAAATTAGTGCCCAAAGGAATATAGAATACCTTAATCCCTCTTGAAGCAATCTCATTTAGTTTTTCATCAATCGGCAGGCAGCACAAATCAACTTCTGGGTCTGGGTGCTGAATCCATGTGCGGTTTTCCAAATCAAAGATAAAGCTTTCGTTGTCAATTGGCATGCCTGCGGGATCAGCCTTGCAAAAACCAAAAACGCACTTCACGCTGTCATTCGTGACGTGTTTATTCGTCAAGACGACTGGTACGCAGCGATTTGATTCCGCATCCCGACAAAGATTCATAATGAACCCAGTTCCGATTCCGGTCGTGCCATTCTTATATTGGCATTGAAGCATAACTGTTGAGTACATTACCATATTTGACAGTCGCATTTCTTGATTAGCCATTTATTAGATCCTTCAACTCGGTTCTAAGCCGTATTAGTTCACTATTCAATTCCACCTGACGGTTGAACTGCTTTTCGTGCAGAATTTTCTTTTCAAGGGCCGATATTTCTCGTTCCAGTTTCTGTCGTTCTTTGTCGCGGTTAACCGCGTCGGCGAGGTCTCCTTCGGAGTCTAGGCGGCCACCTGCTATGTGCCGAACAAGATTCTCGTACACGGAATCCAGATTAAGCCCTTCCAGCCTGATCGTAAAGTCGTCTAATGCAAACCAGGCAGTATTATAGAACGTGCCTGAAGCCTCGATCCACGCCTGTGCCTCGCCGGCAAAGGTCGAAATGAAGAGAATCTTGTACGGTATGGCCTGAGCTATGGCGGACAACACACGCTTATTTACTGACTTTTGCCGAAGCAGAACCTCAAAAACCTCAATCTCCTCAATGGTTTCTCCAGAGCTCACGCCTAAGGTGCTCTCAGCCAATTTGTTGCGCCAGATTATCGACTCTATATGGTCTTTTATCGAATCGCGTACCTGGGGCGTCAGATTTGCGTTGAGGTAGAGTTTCTCCTTTGGTATGCGACGGTCGACCTGCGTGCTTTGAGGAAGCCCTAACATTTATTTTACCACCAGGAAACAAATAAGCTCAAAATCATCAAGTCCGCCAATTCTGTTGGTCAGCGCCGAAGTGCCACCTGGCCTGAATAAGCTGTCAATGTCGCTCTCGTTTTTTACCTCGATGATGGAGTTTATCGCATCAGTGAGCAAGGACGAGATCCTACGCATATCCCGTCCGTCTTTTGTCTCGCTGTTGAAGGGCCTGCATACGTTCATGACAGGCTCAGTTTTGCCCTTGCACAGAATTCTGACCTTATCCAACAGTTCCTTAGGCGACAAGTGATTACATACGATATCGCCATTTTCTGCAACATAGACCATATAGAAAGGATGCAAACGGTTTTGCTTATCGATATTCACGCTGTTGTTGCGGTTTTTCAAGACGAAGATAGCACCAGGCGGGCAGTCCTGCGAGGCAGGTACGACTGCGTGGAGGCCGAATGGTACCCTATCCATGTCGCCATTTTGCTTTACATAATCCAGGAGATCGAGCCTAAACTCATTGAGGCCCAGGTCCATAATCGAGATGCCAGATTGCATGTCTTCTATATCGACGACTTCTTCTTGGAGCTGCTTTAATTGCGCCTTGCGGTATTCAAGGTCTCCTTTTTCCTCTGTGTTGATAAGATCATCGTCTCCGCTCGCGGTCATGACCGAGATGCGCATTTTTGTCTCAACGCGGCTCTTAAGGGACAGGTATTCATCGAGGTCAAGATCGGGCCAGAAGTTGACAAGCTGAATGACAGAATTGTGGCTGCCTATACGGTCGATTCGTCCAAAGCGCTGGATAATCCGCACCGGATTCCAGTGGATGTCGTAGTTGACGCAGTAGTCGCAGTCCTGCAGGTTTTGGCCTTCCGAAATGCAGTCTGTGGCAATGAGCACAGAAATGTCGGCTTTGTTGTCGGGCATGAGTAAGGCCTTGTCTTTGGAAAGAGGAGAAAACAAGGTGAGTATGTCGTTCATGGAGGCGCGCTGCCCTTTGATTGTACTTCTGCCTTCCACACCTCCTGTCACCATCGCAGTGTCCAAGCCAAAGCGCGACTTTACGAATTTGCTTACATGTTGGTAAAGATATTCGACCGTATCCGAAAAGGCCGAAAAGATAAGAATCTTGCGGTTGCTATCGTTTATCGGATTTGTCACCTTTTTCTCAACAAGCTTGAGGAGCGTCTGCAGTTTTGTGTCGTGTTCTGGGCTAATGTCGTCAACGAGCGACTTGAGCAAGCCCAGCGTCTCTGCATCCTCGTTGAGCTTAGCTTTCCATGTCTTGTAGTCCATATCTTCAAGGTTGATTTTGATGTTGTGTTCGACGGTAAAATAATCGGTGTTGCGGTCGTCGTCGTCAAAGTCTACGTCGTCGCCGGCCAGTTCTTGTGCATCAATGACGGAAGCTCCACCGCGTTCATACGCATCTATCTCCGCGATGGTGTCTTGGATCAGCTTTAGTACTCGCTCAAGGGTAAGCCTGAACGATGCCACAGAACTCTCGAGTCGTTTGAGTAAGTTGATGCTCATAAGGCGGCGAATGCCCATTTCGCGCCCTGCACGGTTGATATTCAGTGACGTGTCCACATATTTATTGATCTTACTGGGAAAAACAAAATCGGTGGGGATGTACACCGCAAGGTTGAGCCGCATGAGCTCTTCATAGATTTCGTGGTAACTGATTGCATTATCTAAGTCACTTAAATGTGGCTGCAACGATATTGGTTTTAGCCGTTCCGGGAACGAGCCGATTTTGTCCATGTTGTAGTATTTTTCTATGTGCTTCCGGGAGCGCGCGATGGTTACGCTGTCAAGCAATTTAAAGAAGTCGAAGTCCAGAGCTTTGAGGAGCGCTTCCGTGGTGCGTTTGCCTTCTTCGAGTTTGCTCCATTGATTAAAGGTAGTTTGAGCGTTCTTGAATATCTCGTCGATGGAGTGGGTAGTGCCGAGCTTAGCGTTTATGAGATTCGGATCACCTTCGTAGGCGAGTTCCAATTGGTTTCGCAGATCGACAAAGCGGTTGTTTACCGGCGTAGCGGAGAGCATCAGGACTTTTGTTTTTACCCCTGAGCGAATGACGCGATTCATTAAGCGCAGGTATCGGTTTTCTCGACGATCTTCGCCATAAACCTGGCCGCCATTTCTGAAATTGTGGGATTCGTCAATAACGACAAGGTCATAGTTGCCCCAGTTCAATCTGCTCAAATCGATTCCGTTCGATTCTCCATGGTTCCGCGACAAATCGGTGTGGTACAGAACATCATAACGCAGGCGGTCGGATGCGATCGGATTGTTGACATAATTGCCCTTAAAGGTGTTCCAGTTGTTTGCCAGTTTTTTGGGACAGAGTACGAGCACGGAGCGGTTGCGATTTTCGTAATACTTGATAATTGCGAGCGCCGTAAACGTTTTGCCAAGGCCAACACTGTCCGCCAGGATGCATCCGTTAAAGGTTTCCAGCTTATTGATGATGGCAAGCGCTGCGTCTTTCTGAAAGTCGTAAAGCATGTTCCAGATTTTGCTGTCCCGAAAGCCTGTTGCCTCGTTTGGCAGAACATCCTCGGAGATATCTTCAAGGAATTCGTTGAAGATATTGTATATTGCAACGAAATAGATGAATTCGGGCGCATTTTCGTCGTAGGCGGCGGTAATCCCATCGATGACCTGGTCGGTCACGTCTTGCAGAAGTGTTTTGTCGTTCCATAGTTGGTCGAACATGCGGAGGTACTGCTCCGAGATAGGTGCGTAAATCTTATTGACGGGGTTGATGATGTTGTTTCCGCGTTCGCAGCCAATATCAGCAGTGGTAAAGCCCTGGAGCGGAGTATACGTTATTGGTTCGTCACCAGCAATATTCATAAAACCGATGATGTTGCCAGCTGTGAGGTTGGAACGAAAGTGGACTTTGGCGCGAATCCAATCGGCGCATTCGCGCGCAATCGCTTTTTGCGTGAGTTCGTTGCGGAGTCTTACCTCGAATTCAGTGCCGTAAAGCGAGCGTTCGCGTTCGAGGCGCGGAATGTAGAACTCCCGTTTGTCTTTTGGGGCTTTTTCCTTGAGAAAGGTTGGCGAGGTAAAGATAAAACGCAGCTCGGCAATATCGTCGAATTGCTTTTTGAGGGACTGGTAGGCGTAAATGGAAAAGCACGCAGCTGCCACGGACAGCTTGTCGCCCTTCTTGACGGTCTTGGCCAAATCGTCTTTTACCGTTCTGCTCACATTGTCGAGCATTTCCGGCATGCGCATACGTTGTTGCTCCTGGGCTTACTTTATCAGACAATACTCAGGTAAAGTAGTAGGAATCGACAAGATTTAGGTCGTCATAAAGGATTTTATTCTAGAGCGCACTAAAAGTGAGGGTCAGCGTGTCGCTGTATGAGCCAGATTCGTAGAATTCACCTGCAACAGGGTTTATTTTGATTCCGATATAAAACTGAATGCCGTCTCGGGGCGTCTTTTTGAAAAACCACATACTCTGAGTACCGGTCAGCTGAACATATCCTGCAACGATTGCAGGTGTTCCGAACAAGCCAGTATTGCTACTAATGGCAGTCGCTTTAACATAGTATGGTATGTAATTCGTACCTTGTTTGAGCTGCCCCAAGTTCTGTGACGAAAAATCGACGTGATAGATTCTGGTGCTGCCTGATTTGATGGTCATTGTTCCCTGATGGTCGTTTTGATACGTCGTGCTTCCGTCATTTGCAAACGAGATGCTCCACAGGTAGGAATCCATAGTAATAGCTGCTCCCGGAGGAGGAGCAACTATTACTGTTATGGCTATACCTGTCTGAGCATTTAGCTTGAGAATCATAGACAAAACAAAAAGCAAGACAATCCACTTTTTCATTTTGTGCGCCTTTTTGGCAAGGCAAAAATCGAGAAAGTACAAAAATCAGGGAACGAAAGTACTTTGATCAAGTAGCTGCAATAGTGATCGTTACGGTATCGGTGTATGCGCCGTCGGCATAGTATTCGGTGTACGATTCAATATTGAATCCGATATTGAATGTTTTGCCTGCGGTAGGAGTTCTTTTCTTGAAAACTATAGTTTTTGAAGTAGCCAACTGTGTATACGAACTCAGGTTGTTTGTGTCCACTCCATCGTTCCACCCGCTAGTGTTCACCTTAATCTTATAGGGAATCGTTTCTGTTCCATTCATGAGAACACCGCTGTTTGTTGAAGCAAATGTCACGGTGTAACTCGACTTGCTGGCTTTAACAGTCAACAGGCCTTGGGCATCATTTTGGATCGCGGTTCCCGTGTTGTCCAGCGCGATAGTCCACGTCGCGGCATCAACGCTCACTTCAAGTTTTGAAGCGACTGTCGCATTGATAACGACTTGTGCACCCCATGCGGTGCTGGCGGCAAGAACCCCGATGACTGCCAAGAGAAAAAACTTTTTCATAAAGCACCTCCCTACGAAATCATGACAGGAAAACTTTAGAATCTCCAAAAAATCTAATTCAACTTTAGAAATTTGTCAAGCGCAAATGTTGCCCCAATAAAGATTTGACTGAAGAATCGGAGGTTGCCGAGGGCAGAAATTTTAGCATACGAGGAGCATAGAAAAATGTACTGTTTACCGCAAATAATGTAGAATAATGTAAAAACAGCAGTGTGAATTAGTAAGGTATACTCGGCCTCCGGGAACACGTGATTCAAGCCCTAGGGCTCAGACACTGGAAACCCACACCGCTGCGGCGTAGTGCGTCACTTAGTGCTCAACTTGGTACTGAACTTAGTGCTCAACTTGGTGGCGAGATTGGCGCCTATTCTTGCCCAAAGATTTCGCGCAGCCACTCGTCCACGACGGGCGTGGCGGGGTAGGTGGGGTCTCCGAGGCGGCGGTTAATTTCCAGGTGGCCCGCGAGGCCTTTGCCCTCGAAACCGAAGACTCGGGCGTCGGTGCCGGCGTCTTGGAGCGCGCCCGCCAGAGCATTGGACTGAGCAATGCTGTCTGGGCGCTGTACGTGGAGGATGAGAAAAGCGCCGACGTTGGGCGCGGCTGCATGATGGATTGGAGACAACTCGAGCTGGCGCGACTCGTCTTTGCCGAAGGCCTCGAGGTAGGTTCTTTGCATCATCTTGCCGACATTGGCTACCTGATAGGGTACGTCGTAAGCAGCGCCATCGATGAGAACAATGCCGCGCAACGCGTCAGGCCCAAGCCCAACCGCGGTCAAATATTGCATGTCGGTGCCAACGAGCGCCGCGAGATGTGCCCCCGCACTGTGCCCCATCAGGACAACGCGATTGGAATCGAATCCGAGCTCGCCTGCATGGGCCAACAGGAAGGCAAGTGCCGATGCTACGTCCTCGGCCTGTTCTTCCACCGTGCAGCTCGGAATGAGTCGATAATTGAGCGAGGCAAACGCGTAGCCTTGGGCAAGAAAATGGTCTGTTTTTTCTTTGCCCGTGGCGTTGGCCTTGTCGCCGGCATTCCAGGCGCCGCCATGGACAAAGACGACGAGCGGCGAGCCTTGCGCGGGGGCCGGCGATGGAGTGGCCGCGGGGCGATAATAGTCGAGCTTTTGCAAGGGGGCGGGGCCGTAGCTCAACTCAAAGGGAGCGTTTTGCGCCGCGGCAAGGCTCGCCGCCGCAAGGGGTGGCACTACGCCGCCCACGCCGAGCGCCATCAGAAGGAGAAGTGCGCCCGAGCTTTTGCCTGTCATCCTGTCAATCCTCCTTATCCGGTCATCATGTCCTCATCCGGTCATCATGTCCTCATCATGCCACCAATCGCGCCATCATGTTTATCGTGTCGAAGCAAAGCGAAGCACATGGGAGCAATGCGGAGCACGCGGGAGCAGCGTGAAGCACACGGCGCGGGATATATCAGTCCACGGTGATCGACTTGGAGACGTTCTTTGGAACGTCCGGGTGCACACCGTGGTCCACGATGCCTAACTCGTTCAGCCACTCCATCTTGCGCACCGACATGCGGAAGGCGAGGTACTGCAGTGCAATGGCGGCGCCAAAGACGAAAATGTAAGGATCTCCAGTGTGCGGAATCTCGACATACTTAGACCAATAAGTCGCGTCGTTCATCGGGCGCCCTTCCACCGCCAGGGCGAGGTCCTGGCGCCGCTCAGCTATGAGAATGATGTCTGCGCCGCGGATCTTGTGTGTGTGGATCTGGCTCACCGTGATGCGTGCGTCGCGCTCGTCAGGCGGGCAGACAAAAATAAGCGGGTAGCCGCGGTACAGATTCTCGATGAGTTCGGGTTTGGACTTTAGGACTTCGTGTGCGAGCTGCCCGCTTTCCGCTTCGATTTTGTCAGCCGGAACGTTCGGGCCGAACGTAAGCGCAGAGACGGTGTCGGAGGCGCCCGAGAGTGTGGTTGCCGCCTGGAGCGCGACGAACTCGGCAAGGAGCTTCTCCATATCGGAGAGCGAATACACCGTGTTTTTCCCTAAGATCGTGTTTGGTCCATGCTTGAACTCGGCAGCGTCGTAGCCTTCGGTGTGGTTGAGCACCACCTCGCGGATCTTGAGCGCGCCTTCTTTGGCAATACCGAGCAGGTCCGTACCCAGAATGTGAATGGACGGGCGCTGATAGAGCCTCTCGGCCACAACCTCGACGCTGTCCGTGGCCGTGGCAATTGTGCCCTGCATGAGCTTCTTGGCTTGCCCGATTTTCTCCTTGACGTCCTTTTCAGCCATAACCATGCTCGCCGCCAAGACATAGAGAATCGCCACCTGGTTGATAAACGACTTCGTGGCAGCAACGGCGGTTTCCGGGCCACAGAGCAGCGGCAGGTAGAAGTCCGACAGCTCCTGCGGAATGCGGGAATTCTCGTTGTTGACAAGACATGCTCGCCTTATTCCAGGAACGAGTTCCTTGACGTCCTGGAAAATGTCCACTAAGTCCTTGGTCTCGCCCGATTGAGTGATCCCCAGGATAAAGTCGTCGCTACGCAGGCAGGAAATGTACATCGAGCGGAACATGCCCGGGTTGCAGGGATAAATCGGTATGTGCGCAATGCCGTTGAAGAAGTAGGCCGCCGTGAGCGCCGCGTGGTACGAGGTGCCGGCGGCAACGAAGTAGATGCGGCCTCCTGAGTTGTTGGTTTCTAGGAGGGTGGACTTGAGCTCGGCGACGTAGCGGAGTACCGCGCGGCGCTTTCGCCAGACAAAAATTTGGTCCATCAGACGCAATTCCACCGCACGCTCCGGCGAGAGCTTGGCAAGGTCCGCAAGGAGCTCGGCCTCGTCGGATACAAAAGGCGCATTTTTATCCGGCAACCTGCCCGCAGCGGAAACGTGGCTGCGCACATCGGCCCAGGACGGACTTGCAAACACTTTTTCAAGGTCAGCTTTGAGCGCATCGTCGCCAAACTTCTCAGAAAGATGCCCAAGCTCGTCTGCGCACTCCTTGCACTCGTCCTTTCGGTCTTCAAAAACTGCGCTCAAGGCCTCGTCTTTTGGATCGCGGAAATAGTAGCGCAGAATCTGGTCCATATTTGCGGGGCTGCTCAATATTTCCTGTTCCATATAGAATTTATAGTGAGGGTCGAGCTGCGTGTCCTTGACTGAGAGTTTGGACCTCTTGAGCCGCGGTTTGGAGAAAGTCATCGGGCCGTGCAGCGCAAAAACAAGGTAGGCGTCTTCCGTAAACCAAAGCCCCTCGCCTTCGGCAAGCGGAATAAGCGCCCGCGTTTTGGAGAGCACGGACGTAAGGTCCGAAGATACGACGATGAAATCCCCGTGCGAATCCGAACCCACGCCCGCATAGAGCGAAGAGCCCGACTTCATGGCAAAAACGCCCGGAAGCTGAGGGTCTGCAACCGCTGCAGCATAGGAGCCTTCTGCCAGAGCATCGGCTTTGCGTATAGCATCCACCATACGAAGCACGCCATCTGGTACTCCCTCGTGGAATCCCGATGCTGCATAGGCCTGGCGCATGGCAGTAATCTCGGCGCTGGAGAGAGTCGCGTTTTGTGCGTAGTATTCCTCTACAAGATGCACGATGATCTCTCCGTCGTTGTCAGAAATAACCGCGTGCCCGTGCGAGGTAAGCCAATTCTTGAGCGAGTCAGTGTTGGAAATGTTCCCATTGTGAGCGCCAACCATCTCCACCTTGCACTGCACATGGTGCGGCTGGCTGTTGATATCGGTGACGGCGCCATACGTCGCCCATCGCACCTGTCCAATAAAGCGCTGTCCCGATTGTTTATCGATACCGAGGGCGGGGCAAACCTTAGATGGTCCTCCCACCTTCTTAAAGAGTGAAATTTGCTTCTTGTCGTTGATAAACGACGCGCCCGTCGAGTCATAGCCCCGATATTCAAGGCGTTTGAGGAGCGCCGTGGCCTCTTGGCCGAGATCGGCGTTTTCGTCCTTATAGACCAGTGAAACAATGCCGCACATGCTCGCCCCCTTTTTCCGCAGACAGTATACCATGACTTTTGAAAATGCCATGACTTTTAAAAGCAGTTAGAAACTGGTAGAATTCCCGCTATGTCTGCTTCAGCTTTGGAATGCCCGTACCACGTACGGGGTTACGATTGCGGTTATGGCGGCCCCTTGAGGCCGTTCGCTTTGGGTAATTTCTTTCAGGAAGCCGCGGGCGACAGTGCGAGTACACTCGACATCGGAATGGAACAAATGTTCGCCCAAGGGCTCACCTGGATGCTCTCCAAAATCGACATTCATATCGAAGACCTGCCCAAGACCGGAGATGATGTAGTCATCAGAACCTGGCCCAACGGCACCGACCGGATTTATGCCATGCGCTGTATCGAGATGATCGATGCCCAAGGCAAAAAGCTTGCGGGCGCGTTGTACGCTTATCTTGTGGTAGACATAAAGTCGCGCAAACTGGTCCGCCCCGAGCGCATCATGACCGAGGCTATGAAGACCGACAGGCCTCTGCCTTTTGCCGACCTCGAGCCTGGGCTACACGGGGTTGCGGGGTTCGAACCCGAGGCTTTGGGATCGTTTACTGATTCGTTTCTGGTGATGGCCGCTCCGCGGCATATCGACAACAATGGACACGTCAATAATGCATTCGAGCTCAACTGGCTTTGCGATGCAGTGCCTTTGGAAGAGCGTGGCGCAGGCAATCTCAAGCGCATCAAGATTGAGTTTAATTCCGAGATTAAGATGAGTGAGTTGCTCAAGGTGAAATGGAAGCGCTGCGAGGGGACGAGAGATTTTCTATCCGTGGTAGAAAGAGATGGACAAACCGTGTGCCGGGGCTTGACGCGGTGGGAATGATGCCCTAAAACGGTCTATTAGGTTTTGATTATGTTCTATTTTCGGACATTTTAAGGATTTGGCGCCAAAAAGCCAAAAGGAAGACCCTCTAAGGGAGGAAGGAAGGATTTTATGTCGGTTCAGCGTTTAAACAAAGTTCCGAGCGACATTGATATCGCTCAGGCAGCGGATGTACGTCCAATTTCCGAGATCGCCGCTCGTTACGGCATCGACGAGAAGTACCTGGAACACTATGGCACGGATAAAGCCAAGGTCAGGCTTGAGTTTCTAAAGGAAGCGGCCAAGCCCGCCCGCCGCGCCAAATACATCGACGTGACCGCCATCACCCCAACCCCCTTGGGCGAAGGCAAGACCACCACCACCGTCGGCCTCGCGCAAGGCCTCGGCTACATCGGCAAAAAAGCCATCGCCACAATCCGCCAGCCCTCCATGGGCCCCACCTTCGGCATAAAAGGTGGCGCGGCGGGCGGCGGCTATAGCCAGATCGTCCCCATGGCCGACTTCAACCTTCACCTCACCGGCGACATCCACGCCGTCTCTGCGGCTCACAACCTCTGTGCAGCCGCTCTCGATGCGCGCATGTACCACGAAAGCCGCTGGTCGGATGCGTACTTCCAGAAACTCGGGCTCAAAAAGCTCAACATAGACCCTTATAACGTGCAGTGGCGCCGCGTTGTCGACATGAACGACCGCGCAATGCGCAAAATCATCGTCGGCATGGGCGGCCAGGAAAATGGCCCCTTGCGCGAAACCGGCTTCGATATTTCCGTCGCGAGCGAAGTCATGGCCGTTTTGGCCCTGGCCACGAGCCTCGAGGACTTGAGGCGCCGCCTTGGCCGCATCGTCGTTGCGCTTGACAAATCCGGCAAGGCCATCACCACGGAAGACCTCCAGGTTGCCGGTGCCATGACCATCCTCATGAAAGATGCTCTCAAACCCAATATCCTCCAGACCCTGGAAGAGCAGCTCGCCTTTGTTCATGCCGGTCCGTTTGCCAATATCGCGCACGGCAACTCCTCCATTTTAGCGGATAAAATCGCCACAAGTGTGGCCGATTACGTTGTTACGGAGTCGGGCTTCGGTTCCGACATGGGCTTCGAAAAGTTCATGGACATCAAGTGCCGTAATTCCGGTATGATGCCCGATGCAGTCGTTATAGTGGCAACTGTGCGTGCCCTCAAAATGCACGGCGGCGGCCCCAAGGTCGTCCCGGGTAAGCCGCTTTCTTCCGCCTATACGCAGGAGAACATCGAGCTTCTGAAAAACGGGCTTGCAAACCTCAAAGCACATATCGGTATTGTGCAGAAATACGGCCTTCCCGCGGTCGTCGCCATCAACAACTTCCCGACTGACACCGAGGCCGAGCACGAACTCATCCGCCAGGCTGCCCTGGAAGCGGGTGCGGTGGATGCGGTTGTGGCCAACAACTGGGCCCTTGGCGGCGAAGGCGCTGCCGACCTTGCCCGCGCCGTGGAGCGCGCCGCGTCCATGCCGAGCAACCCCAAGTTCCTCTATCCTTCTGAGCTGTCCATCAAAGAGAAGATCGAGACGGTCGCAACGCAGATTTACGGTGCCGGCAATGTCGTCTATTCGCCGGTCGCCGAAGAAGCCATTGCCAAGTTCACCGAGCTCGGCTATAGCGATCTGCCCATCTGCATGGCCAAGACCCAGTATTCGCTGTCGCATGACCCATCTGTGAAGAATGCGCCCAAGGGTTACGACTTCCCGGTCAACGACTTGAGGCTCGCCGCCGGTGCAGGGTTTATCTATCCGCTCACTGGCGAGATCACCACGATGCCGGGTCTGCCCTCTGTGCCCGGGTACATGGGTATGGACATCGACACCGAGACCGGTATGATCAAGGGGCTGTCCTGATTTTTGCTGCGTGGCGACATTGTGTTGAGGAAGCCGCGCTGAAAAAAGCGCATCGACGGTGTCGACTGGCCGCTTGGCCCGCCCGCATCGCCGGTTGCTCTTTGAGTACAAAAAAACCTGAGTGGCTTCCATGCCGCCCAGGTTTTTATTTTGTTTGCGTAAGTTCTGCTCGGTAGTCGCGCGGATCTGATTCGAATACGTCCTACGTACTGTCCGCGTGAATTAAGGTTATAGCTTCTTACAGCGCTGCCTTAGCTGCGGCTAAGGCCTTCTCGTAGTCCGGCTCCTGGCCAATTTCGGGAACCTGCTGGGTGTAAACAACTTCGTTTTCTCTGTTTAGCACCACAACTGCCCTGGAAAGAAGACCCGCCATCGGACCATCGATAATCTCGACCCCGTAATCCTTGCCAAAAGTGCGCGAACGCAGTTCGGAGAGCGTTACCACAGCGTCGATACCTTCGGCTTCGCAAAAACGCTTCTGTGCAAAGGGCAGGTCTCTGCTGATGGTCAGGATGACAACGTTGCCCAGCGATGCGGCAGCCTTGTTGAATGTCCTTGCGCTGGTGGCGCAAACGCCGGTATCCAGGCTCGGCACAATGCTCAAAATCTTAACTTTGCCGTCAAAATCCTTAAGACTGACATCGGTGAGATCGTTTTTTGTCAATTTGAAATCTGGTGCAAGTGTTCCTACTTCGGGCAGCGCACCGATCGTATTCACTGGAACACCTTTAAGAGTAATTTTTGCCATTGGAACCTCCTCACATTTATTCTACCAGAGAAGGTACCGATTTTTCTCCTTGTCGGCTATAGAGTTGCAGAAGAATCTTCGACTTAATTGCATGTTATCCGCATGCTGCCTCGGCCAGATTTCTCTGGAATCGGGTGAGCGCATTATGAGCGCGTGGTGCCTTCAATCATATCTGATTCCAGAAGTTTGACTTTTGCCTCTCAAACCGCTATCGTGTACCCATGGATCGAGTGGTTACAGGGTTGTTCAACGACAGTTTTGTTCCAATCATGGACGGTGTTACCCTCACCGTCAAG
>OFJB01000358.1_pt1 | contig 22963 bp, 23 predicted proteins | sample 1775081 | NCBI WGS metagenome assembly OFJB01 (sample SAMN08195771, study PRJEB24354) | sludge metagenome | isolation source: initial sludge from phenol fed wastewater aerobic bioreactor | place: India: Nagpur | collected 2016-06-05
GGAGCGTCGTCTCGGCGGACTTCTGGCCGTGGCTGGCGAAGGTGATCGGCGCTACGGTGGGAATGTCCCTGATCATCCTGCTGACGACCAACCGGCTCGAACGGGCGATGGTCTTCGCGCCGAACAGCATCATGCGCTACGGCATCTTCCTCTTCGCGATGGCGATGTATGTCCTCGGCTTCCTCGTCTTCGCGCAGGTGCTGCGCATCCCGGAGCTGGAGGCCGTGCTCGACCGGATCGTGTCCCGCCTCCCCGCACCCCTGGCAAGGATCGCCAGGATGTTCGGGTTCGGGAGCCGCCGCGCCTGAAATGACGACGCGTCAGGGCAACGATTCCTGAAACCATGACATTCTCTCCACTAAATGCGACTATTCCGTTTGGTAAGCCCACTCGAGTCAGTGCGTTCTCACGTTGGACAACACGATATGAACGAGCGCCTTGGCCGAACGACTGACATTTGGAGTTTGGGAATCCGTGACCAACGGGGATCAGCGAGCAGCACTCGACGCGGCGTTCCGCATCGGGAGGGAACAGGCGACTGATGCGCTCCTCGAGGTGCTCGTGGCCCACCAACCTGCGGCGGCGGCGCGAAGTGCGGCGGCGCTGCGAAAGCGCGCCCAGAGTGCCGTCATTGGCATCCAGGAGACGATCGCCTCCGCGATTGTGCTTCCGCAGTTCGTCGAGGAACTAGGAGCTATCCTCTGCGGCGTGACGGACGGTTCCGACGAGGCGCTGCTGGCCACCACGGCCTGTGTCGAAGATGCGCTCCTGTTCCAGATCCCGCCGGAATTGGCAGAACAGATCCGGGAGCCCGCGCTCCAGATCACCATGCGTCTCATGCTGGGTTGGCTCCGGCGGCGGGAGATGGGTACACGCCCGCCCGAAGGAATCATGACGGTGGTCGGAGCCCTCCGCGACCAGGCCCAGGGTGAGAGGAGCCCCGATGCCATCGCCCCGCTCCGTTCGATGTTCGACCAGGCGCCGCTGGGGATGATGGTGGTCGACCTGAGCGTGGGATTGCCAGTCCTGTATAACCCAGCACTGGAGCGGCTGTTCGGGTTCTCGCTTGAAGAGGAAATCGCGCTTCCTCCCGAGCAGATGCAGAACGAGGATTCCGCAGACGACGACTTCGACCTCCTGGGCGATATGGTCGCCGGACGGATTCCGTTCCTGGAGCGCATCTCGGCCCGGCCACACAAGGATGGCCATTCTGTCCCATTCCATCTCATCGCCTGGCCCGTCCGCAATGCCGCAGGGGAGGTGACGCATCTGGTCAATCAACTGCGGCATGCCGACGCCCAATCTGCCGCCACAGCCGGGAGCGGGCTGGCCGAAAAGCGGGCGCGCTTCCTGATGCAGATCTCCCCCGATCCGGTCGTAATCTCGAGCGCCGAGGGGATCATCCGTTATGCGAGCCCTTCGATGGAGACCGTCTTCGGACAGGACCCTGACTCGTTCATCGGGCGAAATGTCCGGACGCTGGTGACCGATGGATCCGACGAGGCAGGGCGCCAGATGATGCAGGCCGTGGTCGGCGTCCCGCGCGCCCGCGTGGTTGCCGAGCTGGAGACGAACCTCAGCGGCGGTGGGTCGCGCTGGTTCGAGGTCGTCGCGACCAACATGCTCGATGTCGACGATGTTCACGGCATCGTCTTCCAGGCGCGGGACATCACGGACCGGCGCGAGCTTCAGGCCAGACTGGAACACATGGCGAAGACCGAATCGTTGACGGGGCTGCTCAACCGGCGTGGATTCCTGGACGGCCTCCACGCATGGCTCGAAAGGCGGCGGTCCGACGGGAGCGTTGGAGACGATGCGCCGGTCGCATGCTTCATCGACCTCGACGACTTCAAATCGATCAACGACCGCGCCGGCCACCCTTTCGGCGACCGGGTGATCCAGGCGGTGGCCGACTGCTGCACCGGACAGATCCGGCGCGAGGATGCGTTGGGAAGGATCGGCGGGGAGGAGTTCGCCATCCTGTTGCCGGAAACCGGAGTGGAAGCCGGCCGGATGTTGGCCGAGCGTCTGCGCGGTGCCATCGAGCGGCAACTGGCCCAGCTCGGCGCCGAGGCCGGGGTGACGGTGACCTGCAGCATCGGCGGCGTCAGCCTGACCCGGGCGCACAGCGAGTTTTCCGACCTGATGGCCCAGTCGGACAGCGCGCTTTACGACGCCAAGCATGCCGGGCGCAATCAGGTGCGCTTCTTCCCCGAAGCGGCGCATCCGGTGCCCATGCCCGCCTGATCCCCGCCTGTGGTCCGGCAAGCGGGGCCGGTTAGAAAAAACGGCCGGCGCACGGCCGCCTTTACCCGCGCGACCGCTTGCCGCATTATCCGCGCCGGTCCCCCCCGGACGGTTTGCCCCGCCCGATCCTTCGGGGTCCGATCCGCCGGGTCCGATCCGGCTCCGTCCCTTCCGGCAACATCGGCGTAAGGTCGTGGTTCTTTCCAATCTCGGCTCCGGCGGCCTGGAGCCGCAGCGGTCGCAGCTGACGCTCGGCACGAAAATCAGGCTCATCAACTGGGGGCTGGTCCTGCTGATCTGCACGATCACCGGGGTCGGCGTCGGGCTGCTCTATTCCGCCGCCGGCGGCCATTGGAAGCCCTGGGCCCAGCCGCAGCTGGTCCGCGCCATTCCCGGCCTGATCCTGATGCTGGGCATCGCGTTGGTGGATATCCGCCACCTGATGAAATCGGCCTATGTCATCTTCTTCGTCGTGCTGTGCCTGCTGATCGCGGTGGAGCTGATGGGCCGCATCGGCATGGGCGCGCAGCGCTGCCAGTGCGTCGTCATGGCTGGCATACAGGGTGAGCACGTGGGCGTTGGGGTCGAAGGCCACGGCGAATGCGCGTTCCAAGTCGGCGTGCAGCGCGGCAATCTGCGGCGCCAGGCGCGCCTGGGCCTGGCGTTCGGCCCACAGCAGCTTGCTGCCGAACTCGCTGAGCTGTGCCGACTGGCCCTTGCCCCAGATGATCAATTCGCCGCCCAGCTGGTCTTCCCAGCGCTTGAGGGCACCCCAGACATGGCGGTACGACAGGTCCAGCGCGCGCGCGGCGCCTGAGATGGAGCCGCGCTCGGCCACGGCCTGCAGCAGCTCGGGCAGCGGGTTGCGGATGAGCGCAGTGCCCGCGTCCCGGCTGAGTGTGTAATGAAGTTGGACCCTATGCACGGGAGTTCATATCGCTGGATATTGGATGGGTGCCTACGATAGCCCAAACCGATCCCCTGGCCCATGTCCACCCTCACCGAAAGCGCGACCACAGCGCTTGAACTCACCCTCTCGTCCGACCCCGTCCTCTGGACCATCGTGGGCCGCTCCTTGTCCGTCAGCGCCACCGCCTGTCTGATGGCCTGCGGGGTGGGCCTGGTGCTGGGCGCGTGGTTGGGCGTCGCGCGCTTCGCGGGCCGTGGCGCCGTGCTGGCCGTGCTCAACACCTTGCTGGCCGTGCCGTCGGTGGTGGTGGGGCTGGTGGTGTACCTGGTGCTGTCGCGCAGCGGGCCACTGGGCTCGCTGGGCTGGCTGTTCAGCTTCAAGGCCATGGTGCTGGCGCAGGCCATTCTGGTGCTGCCGGTGGTCACCGCGCTCACGCGCCAGACGGTGGAAGACGCCGAGCGCGCGCATGGCGAGCAGCTGCGCTCCATGGGCGCCGGCCCGCTGTTGCGCAGCCTGCTGCTGGCCTGGGACGAGCGCTATGCGCTGCTCACCGTACTGCTGGCATCGTTTGGTCGTGCCATCTCCGAGGTGGGCGCGGTGATGATCGTGGGCGGCAACATTGACGGCTTCACGCGGGTGATGACCACCGCCATCGCGCTGGAGACCAGCAAGGGCGACCTGCCGCTGGCGCTGGCGCTGGGCATGATCCTGCTGGCCGTGGTGCTGGCGCTGAATGTGCTGATTGCGTTGCTGAGGCGCTGGCGCGAGCGGGTGGATGGCTCGGCCTCCAGTACGCCGGTGGGAGTGGCCGCATGAGCGGGCCTGTGCCAAACCCCTGGGTGGATCTGCGCCAGGTGACCGTGCGCTACGGCCGTGTGCAAGCCCTGGACCAGGTCACGCTGCGCATTGCGCCCGGCGAGCGTGTGGCCTTGGTGGGCGCCAACGGCAGTGGCAAGAGCACCCTGCTGCGTGTGCTGCATGGCCTGGCCGATACGCATGGGGGCGGCCTGCAGTGCGATGCATCGCTGCGCCAGGCCATGCTGTTCCAGCGCCCGCACATGCTGCGTACCAGCGCCCAAAACAACGTGGCGCTGGCACTGTGGCTGCGTGGCACCCGCTGGCGCGATGCGCGCCCGCTGGCCCTGACGGCCTTGCAGCGGGTGGGCCTGCAGGGCATTGCTGCGCAGAACGCGCGCACCCTGTCAGGCGGCCAGCAGCAGCGGGTGGCGCTGGCCCGCGCGTGGGCCCTGCGGCCCGACGTGCTGCTGCTGGACGAGCCCACCGCCAGCCTCGACCCCCATGCCAAGCGCGAGGTCGAGGCCCTGATGGCCGACTTTGCGGCCAGCCATGGCGCTGCCGGTCCGGCGCACCCCGTGACCATGGTGTTCAGCAGCCACAACCTGGGGCAGGTCAAGCGCCTGGCCAGCCGCGTCATCTACATGGAGCACGGCCGCCTGGTGGCGGACTTGCCGGTGCACGATTTTTTCAACGGCCCCTTGCCGGAGGCCGCCCGTTTGTTTGTCAAAGGAGAGCTGGTATGACGAGTTTTAGGTCTTTTCGCGCGGTAGCGCTAGTGTCCAAAGCGGTGACAGCTATCGTTTTGGTAGCGTCTGGTTCCGCGTTCGCGCAGAGCATCACCATGGCGTCCACCACCTCCACCGAGCAGTCGGGCCTGTTTGGCTACCTGCTGCCCGAGTTCAAGAAGGCCAGTGGCCTCGACATCAAGGTGGTGGCGCTGGGCACCGGCCAGGCGCTCGACATGGCGCGCCGGGGTGACGCCGACGTGCTGTTTGTGCACGACCAGGTGGCCGAAGAAAAGTTCGTGGCCGATGGCTGGGGCGTGAAGCGCTACCCCGTGATGTACAACGACTTCATCCTCATCGGCCCCAAGAACGACCCGGCTGGCACCAAAGGCAAGGACATTGTGCAGGCCCTGCAGAAGCTGGCCGGTACCAACGGCAACTTCATCTCGCGCGGCGACAAGAGCGGCACCCACGCGGCCGAGCTGCGCTACTGGAAGCTGGCCGGTGCCGAGGCCGCAAATACATCAAAAGGCAGCGGCTACAAGGAATGCGGCTGCGGCATGGGGCCCGCGCTGAATATTGCGGCATCGAGCGGCGCCTACGTGCTGGCCGACAGGGGCACCTGGCTCAACTTCAAGAACCGCGCGGACCTGGCCATCCTGGTCGAGGGCGACACCAAGCTCTTCAACCAGTACGGCGTGATGGTCGTGAACCCCGCCAAGCACCCGCATGTGAAGTCGCAGGACGCGCAGAAGTTTGTGGACTGGGTGGTGTCGCCCGCCGGTCAGCAAGCCATTGCCGGCTACAAGATCGGCGGCGAACAACTGTTCTTCCCCAACGCCACGCAGTGAGCGGACGCGATGACACACCGTTCCTTGTCGGCTGCTGCTGCAGCCGCCGTGTTAGCCCTGGCCGGTTGTTCTGCGGGCCCAGCCAAGGTACCCATGGCTGATGCGGCCCCCGTGCAGGTGTATGCCGCTGGCAGCCTGCGCGAGGCGTTCACCGAGATCGCGCGCGACCACGAGGCCCGCACGGGCCAGAAGGTGGTGCTGACCTTCGGCGCCTCGGGCCTGCTGCGCGAGCGCATCGAAAAGGGTGAGCCCGCACAGGTCTTTGCCTCGGCCGACACCGACCACCCGCAGCGCCTGGTGGCCCAGGGTGGCTGGCAGGCGCCCGTGGTGTTCACGCGCAATGCGCTGTGTGCGCTGACCAGCGAGCAGATCAGTGCCACCCCCGACACCCTGCTGGCCACCTTGCTGCGCAGCGATGTGCGCTTGGGCACCTCCACGCCCAAGGCCGACCCGTCGGGCGACTACGCCTGGGCGCTGTTCCGCCAGGCCGACCAGGTTCAGCCCGGTGCCTATGCCCAGCTGGACGCCAAGGCCCTGAAGCTCACGGGCGGTGCGGATTCGCCCAAGCCGCCTGCGGGCCGGGGCACCTACGCCTGGGTGATGGACCAGCGCCAGGCTGATGTGTTTCTGACCTACTGCACCAACGCCGTGGCCGCCCAGGCCGAGGTGCCGCGCCTGCGGGTGGTGCAGCTGCCTGCGGCCCTGCAGGTGGGTGCAGCCTACGGCTTGACGGTGCGTGCCGACGCGCCTGCTGCGGCCCAGTCGTTTGCCAGTGCGCTGCGCCAACCGCTTGCTCAGGCGGTATTGCAACGGTTGGGGTTCGGGCAGCCCTGAACATGGGCTGCCGACTGGCGGTGAGTGTGTGCACACGCCGCGTCTGTCTGCCTGGTGGGGCGGCGCGGCGTGTGTCGTTTAGAACTGCTGTCTGCTGCGCTCAGTCGTCATCACGGTGATGGCTGCTGCGCCAGATGGCGCGTACCAGCCACAGGCCACACACCACCGCGCCGAAGAACCCCAGGAAGCCAAACGCGGGCAGGCCGAACAGCGTAGGCCCGCCCTTCACGGTCATCACGATGGACGAACCGATGATCAGCGCCGCAATCACCAGCGCCATTGCCAGCCGGTTGGCAGACCGGTCGATCTGGTCGCCCACACGCTTGAGGTGCGCCAGCTCGATGCCCACTTGCAGGTGCCCGCGCCGCGCGTTGCGCAGCAGCCGCCCGATGTCGTCCGGCAACTGCTCCACCGTGGCCAGCGCGCGCCGCAAGGTGCTCCAGGCGCGCCCTGCCAGCACCTTGGGCTCGTAGCGCGCGCGCACCACCTGCTTGAGCAAGGGCAGGGCTTCGGTCGCCATGTGAAAGTCTGGGTCGAGGTTGCGGCCCATGCCTTCCAGCGAGATGAAAGCCTTGATCAGCAGTGCGAGGTCAGACGGCAGCCCCAGGTGGTGTTCGCGCAGGATGGCCGTCACGTCGGCCAGCATCTGCCCCAGGCTCAGCTGTGCCAAGGGCACGCCGTGGTACTGGTCCACAAAGGCCTCGATCTCAGTCTCCAGCTGGCCCAGGTTCAGGCCCTGCGCGTCGCCCGTCCAGTCCAGCAGCACGTCGGCCACGGCTTGCGGCTGGTGCTCGACCAAGCCCAGCAGCAACTGCAGCAGCTCGTCGCGCCGGCGCTGCGACAGGCGGCCTACCATGCCAAAGTCAATGAAGGCAATGCGGTTGCCGGGCAGGTAAAACACATTGCCCGGGTGCGGGTCGGCGTGGAAGACGCCGTCCTTCACGATCATCTGCAGCACCGCCTGCGCGCCACGCTGCGCCAGCACCGTACGGTCAAAGCCGGCCTCGGGTGTCAGCGCGGCCAGGGCGCCGCCGGGCGTGCCGTCGATGAAGTCCTGCACGTTGATGCGTTCGCGGGTGTAGGCCCAGTGCACGCGCGGGATCACGATGTGGGGCAGCACGGCCATGTTGGTGGCAATGCGCTCGGCCTGGCGGCATTCGCCCGCCAGGTCCAGTTCGCGGCGCAGCGAACGGGCGAACTCGCGCACCAGTTGCTGGGGCCGGTAGGGCTTGAGCGCGGGCAGCTCGGCCTCGGCCAGCGCAGCCAGGCGCTGCAGCAGGCGCAGGTCGGCCTGGATGGTGTCGGCAATGCCGGGGCGGCGGATCTTGACGATGACCTCGCTGCCATCCTGCAGACGGGCGCGGTGCACCTGCGCAATCGATGCGGCGGCCAGCGGCGTGGCGTCGAACCAGGCAAAGACGGCCTCAGGCTCGGCGCCCAGGTCTTCGCGCAGTTGCGGGCGCAAGGCGTCGATGGGCAAAGCGGGCACGTTGCTGTGCAGCTTCTCGAACTCGGCAATCCATTCCGGGCCAAACAGGTCGGCCCGCCCCGCGAGGATCTGGCCAAACTTGACGAACGCGGGGCCCAGCTCTTCGAGTGCCAGGCGCACCTGCACCGGCGGCTCCACGCGGGCCAGGTCGGCAGCGTGTGTCCAGTTCAGCGCCTGGCCCGCGCGCTCCAGGCGGTCGGTCAGGCCCAGGCGGCGCACGGTGTCGCCGAACCCGTGGCGCACCATCACGCCCAGGATTTCTTTCAGGCGCCCCAGGTCGCGGGCAGTGTCCAGGGTCTCGATCAGCATGGGGCGATGATAGGTTCAGAAGGTCAGGGCGGGTTTGTTCACCATCAGGTAGAACACCACGGCCATGGCCACAAAGGCCGGGTAGCCCAGCGCCTCCCACCAGCGGGCGTAGCGCCAGTACAGCGGGGGCAGCACGCCGTCGCCCTGTGCGGACTGCGCCGTCTCTGCCGCCTCTATCGCCATGTCGCGCATGCGCAGCTGCAGCCACACCACAGGCAGCCAGCAGGCACCCGCCACCAGGTACAGCGCAATGGAGACGGCGAGCCACGGCGTGCTCCAGGGCAGGCCCGCCATGGCTGCCATGGCCAGCCCCGTGGCGGGCTGGAGGAACACCGTGGGCGTGGTGAACCACCAGTCCGCCCGCACCACCAGGCGCGTGACCACCGCCTGCGCCTGCACATTGCCGCTGCGGTTGGTAAAGAACATGTAGAACGCCGAGCCTAGCCCGGTGCCCACCAGCAGCACGCTGGAGATGATGTGCAGCCATTTGAGGGTGAGGTACAGGCTCATGGCTTTTGCGGAGAAGTGGCCTCGTCTTGCCGCAGCACCCACAGGATGGCGGCAATCGGCAGGTTTTTGGTCAGCGGCCCGAAGGGGTGCAGCCACCAGGCGGGGTGTATGGCCGTGGCCAGCAACGTCATGATCAGCATCATCAGCAAAGCAGCGCCATACACTTTGCGGCCCGGGCGGAGCGCCAGCCACAGCCCCAGCACCGCATCGGCCGCCGCCCCGGCCAGGATGATGGCAGTGGGTAGCCACGGGGCATGGCGCCCGGCCCACGCGGTGGGCAGGCCTGCCACCAACTCGCGGCTTTGGCCGTGCAGCTCCCACACGCTGACCACGGCGGTGGCCAGCCAGACGACCACGAGGCTGGCGCGCAGTAGACGGGCTGACGCGTGGTTCATGGGCGGGCCTTCTGTGCTGCGGCTTGCGCGGCGCCCTGCGTCTGTTGCCAATCTGCAATATCGGCAGCACGGACCGCCAGGAACTGCGCCAGGCGCTGGAACCGCTGGCGCGTCTTGCGGACAAAGACCCAGTCCACCACAGGCTCCATCACCGTCCGCAAGGCTACAGGGCCGACTTGAAAGGTGTAGGTGTAGATCAGCAGGGACTGGTGGGGGCCCTGCGCCTGGTGGCGCATGGAGGCGGCCCACTGGGTGAAGGGAAACGACTGGCCCACCATGGCCGCAGCCGCAACCACAGGGCGGTCATAGCTGACGAACTGCGTGCGCATGGACAGCGCCCGCAATGCACCGGCGCCCAGGTTCTCGGTGGTGGCGCCCACACTGGGGTAGGGCGCACCGCTTTCCACGCTGGTGCGGCGCACCAGCGAATCCCATTGGCACCGCCACTCGTGGTAGTGAAAAGCATCGAACACAACGTCGGCCCGCGCTGGCATGGGGAAGGTCAATTTCCGGTGGGCCATCGGCTCATTCCTCCACCACATCCGTCACCATGCCCCACTTCGCAAACTCGGGAGCAAAAGCCTCCAGGGGCAGCAGGCTGGTGCTGGTGTGTGCCCCGGTGGGCAGCGGCTGCCCGGCTGCCAGCTGGCGGGCCAGCAGGATGGCGGCCATGCAGGGGATCTCGGGGCCGTGGTCGTTATCGGCCGCAATGTGCCATGCGCGGCGCCGGGGCTGGCCTTGTGCGTCGGCACCCGCCACACGCACCACCATGCCGCCCAGCGGCGTGCCCAGAAAGTCCAGCGCGCCGCCCGCGTGGTGCATCAGCCAGGCCAGCTTTTCGGGGTGGGGCAGCACGCCCCAGCGGCGCAGCGCGGCCAGGGTAGCAAAGGCCCTCTGCGCCAGGCCAACCTCCAGGGCCGCGCGGAAGGTGACGCGGTCGCGGGCCCTATAGTGGGCGGGAAAAATCTCCAGGTCCGGGATGTCGCAGACCGCCCCCAGGCGAGGGCGCAGCCGCTGGAACTGGACGGGTCTGGGCCGCGCCCAGCCCCGGTACGGCTGCCACCGTGCACCATCCCACACATCGATGGGCAGGCCGCAGTAGCTCAGCACCGCCGCTAGCGTGGCCTGGCCCCGGGGCGCCCGTTGCGCAGGGGCAATGCAGATGTCGATGCTGTCAATGCGCTGCCAGCCCGCGCACAGGTGGTCGATAACAGCCGAGGACAGCGCTGGCACCGTGCTGGCGCCAGCAACGGCCGTGCGCCCGGCGGCAGCGAATGCAGCCTGCATGGCGGCGGGAAAGTCGCACACAAACCGGCGACCGTCGGCCAGGTCGATGTAGTGCGCGCCCGCCTCGGCCGCCGCCTGGGCCACGTTGTAGGCCTGTGCCTGAAAAGGGCCTGCCGTATGGATGACCAGACCCACACCCCACTCGCGCAAGGTAGCGGCCAGGCCGGGCGCCTGGTGGTCCAGCGCCACGCCCTGGGCACCGTGGCCCAGCGCGTCTGCCAGAGCCTTCGCTTGCGATGCGTCCCGGCCCGCCACCAGCAGGGCCATGTGGTGGCGTGTGGCCTCATCGCTCACCAGGGCGCGGCAGATGCGCGCCCCAAAGTTGCCGTAGCCGCCCAGGACCAGGGTTTTGAATGCAGCCATGGGGGTCATGCGCCTGATGCCCAATGCATGCTGGGCTGCGTGGGCACAAAGGAGGTATCGCTGCCCCTGCCACTGCCCGGCGTGTGCAGCAAGGCCTGCAGGGCAGCACGTTGCGGCTGCAGTTGCGTGCGGTGCCAGGTGGGTACGTCAGGCGCTGCAATGGGGCGGCTGAACAGATAGCCCTGGATGTGGTGCAGCCCGGCGGCGGCCAGGGCCCGCAGCTCCTCCGGCGTCTCTACCCCCTCGACCACCACCGACAGGCCCAGGTCCCGCGCCAGCGCGCTGATGTGCCGCAGCAGCTTCTGGCGGCGGCGGTCTTGCGGCAATTGGCGCACGAACAAGCGGTCGCACTTGATGCCCGCAATGGGCAGCTCCGCCAGCATGCCCAGCGACGAATAACCGGCGCCAAAGTCGTCCATCAGCACGGCCACGCCCAGGGCGCTCAGCGCGCTGATGGCCGCCACCATCTGGGGGCCCAGCGCAATGACGGCATGCTCGGTCATTTCGAGCTTCAGGGTGCGCGGGGGCAGGCCGCGCTGGGCCAGCTGCAGGCCGAGCCAGGGCGCAAAGCTCTCGTGCATCAGCGTGACCGGTGCCACATTGACGCTGATGGCCAGTGCATCCAGCCCCTGCGCCCGCCAGCTGCACAGATGGTCGAGCGCATTGCACACAATCATGCGGTCCACCTCCGCCGTCTTGCCCTGCAGCTCGCACACCAGCAAGAAGGTTTCGGGGTTGATGCGGCCCAGGGTGGTGTCGGTCAGCCGCAGCAGAGCCTCCAGCTGCACCCCGCTGCGCTGGGTATGGATGATGGGCTGGAAATGCAGGGCCAGGTTGTCGGGGTGCAGCAGCCGGTCCAGGTGGTCGGCAATCAGCGACTGCTGAATGTCGCTGTGGGCGTTGTGAGCCAGTGCCGAGGTGCGCATCATCGACAACCCGCGCCGCAGCAGCTGCTGGCGCCCCGCGTCTGAGCGCAGGTTGCTCAGATGTTCCATGGCTACCGCCATCGCAAACACCAGCATCACAACCAGCAAGGCAGCGCCATCGGACGCCGCGTCGTGGTTGCCCTGGTGCATGGGAAAGGTGTTGACCAACAGCCAGTGCAGCACCAGGATCGCGCCGCCGCACAGCAGCTTGTCTGCCCAGTTCTGGGCGCGGTAGCGGGGGGTGAGCACACTGAGCTTGGCGGCGCGATGGCGGATCGCGCAATAGCACGAAATGCCGGTGGCAATGCCCAGCGACAGCACGGTGGCCAGCAGGTTGATCTGCCCAAAACTCTGCACATGGCTGCTGGTGATGGTGAAGTGCCCGGCCAGCGTGCCCACCGCCAGCCACAGGCTGGCCAGCGCAATGCGGCGTTTGCTGGCGCCGGTGCTGAGGGTGGGGATGGTGAGCCGCGCACTCACCACCATGATGACCAGGCCGCTGAGCGCAGGCACCAGCTCCAGCACGTGGTGCGACAGCTCGTTGTACAGGAACAGGCCCACCACATCCAGCGCCCACACGATGGAGCCAATGCACAGCGATGCGTGGGATGCGCTGATGCGGCGGCTGGACGGGTCCACCGAATACGCGGTGTGCTCCACCAGCTGCTGGCACACGTGCACCACCAGAGCCGCAAACACCCAGAACAGCAGGCTTTGCAGCAGTGGCGGAAACCCCACCACAAACACCTGCATGGCGCCATGCCAGATTGAAACCATATCGTCCACGTGCTCCCGCCCTTTTTTGTACGCGGGTCATCATACGACCGTGGAGCGGAGCCAAAACGTAACGGCCTGTGGCGGGTACGCGCTCTTGGGCACTTGGCGACCATCTGTGGCAAGAGTGGTTTTCCAATACGTGTTTGGAAGCCTCTTTCAATAATTCAACAATCGTTGTATTATCGATCAATGCAAGAAACCGATGTTGTCCGAGCCCTCGCAGCCTTGGCCCAGGAGGTCCGCCTGCGGGTCTTCCGTGCGCTGGTGGTAGCGGGCCCTGCAGGGTTGACGCCCAGCGATCTGGCCGCCCAGTTGGAGGTGGCGCCCAACACCCTGTCCTTTCACCTCAAGGAGCTGTCACATGCCGGGCTCATCAGCCAGGAGCGACAGGGCCGCAACCTGATCTACCGCGCCGCGTTCGACACCATGAACGCACTGCTGGCCTACCTCACCGAAAACTGCTGCGAAGGCCAGGGCTGCGCGCCTGCCGACGCGGCTGCGTCTTGCCATTGCTGACCGTTCCTCGCCGTTGCCCTCAAGGAGAACCTCATGAAACGCTTCCACGCCCATGTGCATGTCGATGACCTGACCCAGAGCATCGCGTTCTATTCCAAGCTGTTTGCTGCGGCGCCCACGCGGGTGGAGGCGGACTACGCTAAGTGGATGCTGGAGGACCCGCGCGTCAACTTCGCCATCTCCACGCGGGGCGCCACGCCAGGCCTGGATCACTTTGGCATGCAGACCGACGACGCTGCGGAGCTGGCCGAAATGAAGGCCCGTGCCGAGGCCGCCGACATGGCCTTGCTCGACGAGGGCAGCACCACCTGCTGCTATGCCCGCAGCGAAAAGCACTGGGTGACCGACCCGCAGGGCATTGCGTGGGAGCACTTTCACACCCTGGGGGACATCCCGGTCTTCAACGAAGCCGCGCCGTCTTCCGCAGCGGGTGCCTGCAGCACGCCTTCGGCGGCAGCCCCTGCGCCAGCGGCGCCTCGGGCGGCGTGCTGCGGCCCGGCCACAACCACCAAAACCAGCTGCTGCTGAGCGCGCCGCATGACCGCCTTGAACGTTCTCTTTCTCTGCACCCACAACTCGGCCCGCAGCATCCTGGCCGAGGCGTTGCTCAACGACATGGCGCCGGGCCGGTTCCACGCGTATTCGGCGGGCAGCAGCCCGCGCGACAATCAGCAACCCAACCCGCTGGGCCTGGAGGTGCTGCGCGCCGCCGGCATCTCGACCGCAGGCCTGCGCAGCAAAAGCTGGGACGAGTTTGCTACCCCGGACGCGCCGGTGATGGACCTCATCATCACCGTCTGCGACAACGCGGCGGGCGAGGTCTGCCCTATCTGGCCCGGCCACCCGGCCACTGCGCACTGGGGCTACGCCGACCCGTCTGAGGGGAATGGCTCGGACGATGAAAAGCGCGAGGCTTTCCGCAAGACCTTGCATGCCATCCACCAGCGGCTGGAGCTGCTCATCAACCTACCCGCCGACAAGCTTGAAAAGACCCTGCTGCAGCACACCGCGCGCGAGCTGTCGCGTGCCGCCGCCACGCCATGACGGGGCGTTGCGAACCGGCCGGCGCGCCCGTGCCGGCACCCATGAGCGTGTTCGAGCGCTACCTCACGGTGTGGGTGCTGTTGTGCATCGTGGTGGGCATTGCGCTCGGGCAATTCTTCCCCTCAGTGTTTCAGGCGGTGGGCCGCATGGAGATCGCTAAGGTCAATCTGCCCGTGGGCCTGTTGATCTGGGTGATGGTGATCCCCATGCTGGTGAAGGTGGACTTCAGCGCATTGGGCGAAGTGCGCAAGCATGCCCGGGGCATTGGCGTGACGCTGGTGGTGAACTGGCTGGTCAAGCCGTTTTCGATGGCGCTGCTGGGCTGGCTGTTCATCCGCCACTGGTTCGCGCCCTACCTGCCAGCCGACCAGCTGGACAGCTACATCGCAGGCCTCATCCTGCTGGCAGCGGCCCCCTGCACGGCCATGGTGTTCGTGTGGAGCCGCCTCACCGGCGGCGACCCGCTGTTCACGCTGTCGCAGGTGGCGCTGAACGACAGCATCATGGTGGTCGCGTTTGCGCCGCTGGTGGCGTTCTTGCTGGGCATCTCGGCCATCACCGTGCCGTGGGACACCTTGCTGACTTCGGTGGTGCTCTACATCGTGATCCCGGTCGTGCTGGCCCAGTGGCTGCGCCGGTCGCTGCTGGCCCAGGGGCAGGCGGTGTTCGATGCCGTCATGGCGCGCATGGGGCCCTGGTCCATTGCTGCGCTGCTGGCCACGCTGGTGCTGCTGTTTGCGTTCCAGGGCCAGGCCATCTTGCAGCAGCCGCTGGTGATTGCGCTGCTGGCCGTGCCCATCCTGATCCAGGTGTTCTTCAACGCGGGGCTGGCCTACTGGCTCAACCGCGCGGTGGGGGAGAAGCACAGCGTGGCCTGCCCGTCGGCACTGATCGGTGCCTCCAACTTCTTCGAGCTGGCGGTGGCTGCTGCCATCGGCCTGTTCGGCTTTCACTCGGGCGCCGCGCTGGCCACCGTGGTGGGCGTGCTGATCGAGGTGCCGGTGATGCTGCTGGTGGTGCACATCGTCAATCGCAGCAAGGGCTGGTACGAGCGGGCGTGAGCAGCGCGGCGCAGCCCGCCCGCACGCTCAGCCCCTGGCCGTGAGCAGCGCCACCGCCTTGCGCGCCATTGGCGCTGCCAGCATCACCGCCGGAAAGGCAAACAGCCACCCGGTCAGCCATGCGCCCGCCCAAAGGCTCACAAAGTCCTGCTGCGGCTGCAGTGCGCGAAAGGTGGAGATACCCGACACCAGCAGCGACATCACGCCCGACAAGATCAGGCTGAACAGCACCGGGCCATAGCGGGCGGGAATCATGCCGCCACCTCTTCGCCAGTCTGGCGTGCGGCTGCACCGCCCACACCGCCCAGGCGTTGCAGCGTCTCGGCAAAGTGCTGGCCGAACATGCGGGCGGTTTTGGTGTCGCCGGGCACAAACGCATCGGCGGCCGCCCCGTGGCCCGCCTGCGCCATCAGACCCGACCAGGAGCCGAGGCGGTTGGCCGCTTCGTCATACGGCACCCCGGCATGCTGCTCCGGCAGGATGGGGTTGCCCACCCACACCATGCCGTGTTGCATGGCAAACACCCACATCGACATCAGCGTGGACTGCTTGTCGCCCGCTGGCAGTGACGACACGGTAAAGCCCGCTGCCAGCTTGCTCTTGAGCTGATGTGTCTTCCACAGGCGGCCTGTGGAATCCATGAAGGTCTTGAACGGCCCGGAGACCCCGCCCAGGTAGGTGGGCGAGCCCAGGATGACGCCGTCGTAGCGCAGCAGGCGGTCGGGGGCCTGCGCCAGGTCTTCGGCCCGGACCAGTTCAGCGATGATGCCCGGCACGGCGCGTGCGCCGTCCAGCACGTGGTGGGCAATGTGCGCGGTGTGGCCGTGGGCGCTGTGATAAACGATGGCAATGTGTTGCATGGGGTGGTTTCCTTGAGTGTGATTTCGGGGGGAGAAGGCGCGGGACAGGTCAGCGTGAAATCAGTGCGATGACCAGCGCGGAGAGATACAGGCCCAGGCCAAACACGGTGTGGTTGGCGAGGCTGCGCAGGCAGTTCTTGAGCGGGGTGGACGTGCGCGATGCTGCAAAGCCCGAGCCCATGGCGGGCTGCATCACCAGTAGAGGCGCCGCCACGGTGCCCATGCCTACGGCCAGCGCGGGCAGCAGGGTGGGGCTGTGGACCCAGGCGGCGCCCTGCAGGGACAGCAACACCCCGGCAAAGGCCACGCCCACGGCGTAGTGCGTGAGCCAGCCCCAGGCCAACTCGCCGCGCACCGGAGCCGCCTTGGCGATGGCCGCGTGGGCCACCTGCCCGCGCAGCAGGTGGCCCACCCAGCGGCCGATGAAAGCGAAGTTGAGCGTGGGCACGCCCAGCCTTTTGAGCAGCAACAGCCACGCATCCATGACGGCGGTGGCGCCGATGCCCAGGAGCACGGCGAGGGGAATGTCTTGCAGTGAGAGAGTCATGAAAACACCTCGAAAAGTTGACGAAAGAAGGTTTTGAACGGAATATAGAAGTTAAAGTCAACTTGAGGTCAAGAGGTTTTTCATGGACATTGCCGAAGTCGCCAAACGCTCCGGTCTGCGGGCGTCCACGCTGCGGTATTACGAGGAGAAGGGGCTGATCCAGTCGGTAGGGCAACCCGGCGAGCGCCGTCGGTTTGCGCCTGGCGTGATGGACCAGCTGGCGCTGATTGCACTGGGGCAGTCGGCCGGGTTCTCGCTGGACGACATCCGGTCGATGTTCTTGCCCAGTGGCGAGCCCAACATCGACCGGCAGCTGCTATCGGCCAAGGCCGACGAGCTCGACACCATGGTCAAGCGCCTCAAGGCCATGAGCAACGGCCTGCGGCACGCGGCCGCCTGCCCGGCCGAGAGCCATGCCCAGTGCCCGTCCTTTCAGCGGCTGCTGAAAGCCGCCGCCGACGGAGCGCTGGAACGCCAGCAGCGGCGCAGCGCGCAGCCCGTGGTGGGCCTGCGTCGGCCGCGTGCCTGAGCGGCCCGAGGCGCCTCGGTTGATGGGGTGATTGAGTTGCTATCAATTTGATAGCTTCTTAGGCATATTGCACTAGCGCTATCGGCCAAAAAGGCTTGAAGTGAAGCCGCCGGACGCTTGCACAGCGGTGTGGGCAGCGGCGCGGGCCCGTCACCCGCCTTTGGGGGCGCCCAGCTTGCGGTACACCGTGGCGCGGCTGATGCCCAGCGCACGCGCCGCCTCGGCCACGTTGCCGCGCGCTTCCTGCACCGCGCGGCGGATCATGGCCACCTCGGCCTCGCGCAGCGGGGCGGGCGCCGATGCAATGCCTGGCACCGCTGCCGTGTGGGTGTCGCCCACGGTGCGGGCGTGCGCAGGCAGCTGCGCCAGCGCGTGCAGCCGCAGGCCTGACCACAGCGGCAGATCCAGCGGCTCTCTGCGTTGCTGGCGGGCCGCGTCGAACAGCATGGTCCAGGGCATGGCCAGCAGGTCGCTGCAGTGGGTGCGGGCACCGGGCAGGCCGGGCGCGCGCAGGGGCTGCGGCACCAGCTGGCGGGCCAGGCTGTTGGCACCCACCACGCAGCCGTCGACGTCCAGCGTCAGCAGGCCGTCGCCTTCACCGCCCAGCGGGCAGCCCGGCCAGTTCACGCGCAGCAGCAGGGCGTGGGGCAGTTGCAGCAGCAGTGCGTCTTCCATGGCGCGGGCCGACCGGGCCACCAGGTGGCGCAGCTCGGGCCGTTCGGGCACATCCACACCCGTCAGGTCCAGCATGCCCATGCAGCGGCCCTGGGGGTCGAACAGCGGGGCCCCGGCGCAGCTGTAGCTGGCGTTGTCGTCAAAAAAATGCTCGCCCCGGTGCAGCCACACGGGCTGCAGCTCTTCCAGCGCGGCGCCGATGGCGGTGGTGCCCACGGCGGCTTCCGACAGGTCAATGCCCACGCGGCCAATGGCGCTGGCGCGCGGGTCGCTCCGGTCGCAATGGCCCTGCACATCGACCACGATGCCGCGCGCGTCGGTGAGCATTGCGAAGTAGCGCATGCCCGCAATGGCCCGGGTCAGCTGCTCCAGCACCGGCCGCGCCGCGCGCAGCAGGTGGTGGTTCTGCTCCTGGCTGTGGCGCAGCGCCGTGGCGCTGACGGCGTCAAACGCCACGCGCCGTGTGGGCTCCAGGCCCCGCGCCAGGCAGCGTTGCCAGGATCGCGCAATCCACGGCTCCACCTCGGCGCGCACGGGCGCTGCACCGTCGGACAGCAGGCTCTGGCGCGCCTGCGCAATCAGCGCGTGGCGGTCAGCAGCGGGGTGGGGCGCGGAGATCAGCATGTGAATGGGCTCCAGGTGGCTCGCATCATGCGCCGGTGTGCAGTGCAGCATGTTTCATTTTGAGAATATCCGGCGAGGCGCCTGGTAAATCTAGGGTTGTCCCTAGGGATGCAGGCTGGGGTGCGGCAGAAGATGCGCGAGCGATGAGCGTGATCCTGATCCCCTCCGCGAGATCGTGAGCGCGCTCCTATCCAGCCAAAACCACTCCAGGAGACAGCCAGATGCAAGTCCAGTTCACGGTCAACGGGCGCGCTGCCAGTGTTGACGTCCCTCCCAATACCCTGCTTGTCCATGCGCTGCGAGAGCACCTGATGCTCACCGGCACCCATGTGGGGTGCGACACCAGCCAGTGCGGGGCGTGTACGGTGCATGTGAACGGTCGGGCCGTCAAATCCTGCGCGATGCTGGCGGTCCAGGCCCAGGGGGCCGAGGTGACCACCATTGAAGGCATGGCCACCCCTGACGGCACCATGCACCCCATGCAGGCTGCGTTCAAGGAGTGCCATGGCCTGCAGTGCGGCTTCTGCACGCCAGGCATGGTGATGAGTGCGGTGGACCTGTGCAAGAACCACCCCAACGCCAGCGAAGGCGAGATCCGCGAGCTGCTCGAAGGCAACATCTGCCGCTGCACCGGCTACCAGAACATCGTGCGCGCAGTGCAGGTCGGCCAGAAGGCCATGGCCGGCGCCTGAGCGCGCCCGCCGTCCCCACGCCAGAACAATCCAAGGAGACAAGACCATGGGTGCATCCGACTTTTCCAAGCTGCCGCACATTGGCGAATCGCTCAAGCGCAAGGAAGACTACCGCTTCCTGACCGGCGCGGGCCAGTACACCGACGACGTGGTGCTGGCTGCGCAGAGCCATGCGGTGTTCGTGCGCTCGCCGCACGCCCACGCCAAGATCAACAGCATCAACATCGACGCCGCCAAAGCCGCGCCCGGCGTGCTGGGCGTGTTCACCGGCGCCGATGTGGCCGCCGACAACATCAACGGCCTGCCCTGCGGCTGGCTCATCACCAGCACCAACGGCGAGCCCATGAAGGAGCCGCCACACCCCATCCTGGCCCAGGGCAAGGTGCGCTATGTGGGCGACCACGTGGCCATGGTGGTGGCGCTGACCCAGCAGCAGGCGCGCGATGCGGCCGAGCTGGTGGAGGTGGACTACGACGTGCTGCCTGCCGTGGTGAACGTGGCCGACGCCGCATCGGGCGCCGTGGCCGGTGCGGCGCTGCATGACATTGCGCCTGACAACCACTGCTTCAAGTGGGCCATCGGCGACAAGGGCGCCGTGGATGCCGCATTTGCCAACGCGGCGCACGTCACCAAGCTCGACCTGATCAACAACCGGCTGATTCCCAACGCCATGGAACCGCGTGCGGCCATCGGCAGCTATAACCGCGCGAGCGACGAATACACGCTGTACGTCAGCAACCAGAACCCGCACGTCGAGCGCCTGCTGATGACGGCGTTTGTGATGGGCCTGCCCGAGCACAAGGTGCGCGTGATTGCGCCCGATGTGGGCGGTGGCTTCGGCTCCAAGATCTATCTGTACGCTGAAGACGTGTGCCTGACCTGGGCGGCCAAGAAGCTCAACCGCAACATCAAGTGGGTGGCGGACCGCAGCGAGGCGTTCCTGAGCGACGCGCATGGCCGCGACCACGTGAGCCATGCCGAAATGGCGATGGACAAAGACGGCAAGTTTCTGGCCATGCGGGTACACACCCACGCCAACCTGGGCGCGTATCTGAGCACCTTTGCCAGCGCCGTGCCCACCATCCTGTACGCCACGCTGCTCGCCGGCCAGTACACCACGCCGCAGGTGTATGTGGAGGTGGATTCGTGGTTCACCAACACCGCGCCCGTGGATGCTTACCGGGGCGCGGGCCGGCCTGAGGCGACCTACCTGCTGGAGCGGCTGGTGACCCGCTGCGGCTGGGAGATGGGCCTGGGCCAGGACGAGATCCGCAAGCGCAACTTCATCACCAGCTGGCCTTACCAGACGCCGGTGGCACTGCAGTACGACGTGGGCGATTACCACGCGTGCATGACGCAGGCGCAGCAGCTGGCAGACGTGGCGGGCTTTGCCGCGCGCAAGGCTGCCAGCGAGGCCAAGGGTCTCAAGCGCGGTATCGGCTACAGCAGCTACATCGAAGCCTGCGGCATTGCGCCGTCCAACATCGCAGGTGCTTTGGGCGCGCGGGCAGGGCTGTTTGAATGCGGCGAGGTCCGCGTGCACCCCACGGGCAGCGTGACGGTGTTCACCGGCTCGCACAGCCACGGCCAAGGGCATGAGACCACGTTTGCACAGGTGGTGGCCGCGCGCCTGGGCATTCCGGTGGAGAACGTGGACATCGTGCACGGCGACACGGGCCGCGTGCCGTTCGGCATGGGTACCTATGGCTCGCGTTCCATCAGCGTGGGCGGTGCGGCCATCATGAAGGCGCTGGACAAGATCGAGGCCAAGGCCAAGAAGATTGCCGCGCATTTGATGGAGGCCAGCGACGCCGACATCGACTTCAGCGGCGGCGAATTCACCGTGCGGGGCACGGACAAGAAGATCCCGTTCGGCCAGGTGGCGCTCACGGCCTATGTGCCGCACAACTACCCGCTGGACAAGCTGGAGCCGGGCCTGAACGAAACCGCGTTCTACGACCCCACCAACTTCACCTTCCCGGCAGGCACCTACATCTGCGAGGTGGAGATCGACCCGCAGACCGGCGTGACGCGTGTGGACAAGTTCACCGCCGTGGACGACTTCGGCACCATCATCAACCCCATGATCGTGGAAGGCCAGGTGCACGGCGGACTGGTGCAGGGCATAGGTCAGGCGCTGCTGGAGAACTGCGTGTACGACCGCGAAACCGGCCAGCTGCTCACCGGCAGCTTCATGGACTACGCCATGCCGCGCGCTGACGACTTCCCCGAGTTCAAGCTGGGCCATGTGTGCACACCCTGCACCCACAACCCGCTGGGCACCAAGGGCTGCGGCGAGGCTGGGGCCATCGGCTCGCCACCGGCGGTGATCAACGCCGTGCTCGATGCGCTGCGCCCCCTGGGCGTGAAGGACTTCGACATGCCCGCATCACCCCACCGCGTGTGGGAAGCCATCCAAAGCGCCAAGGCATAAGGAGATCAACCATGTACGCATTCACCTTTGAGGCTCCTTCCTCCACTGCCGCTGCCGCGCAGCTTATCGCCCAGGGCGGCAAGCTGCTCGCGGGCGGGCAAAGCCTGCTGCCGTCCATGCGGCTGCGCCTGGCCAATCCTGAAAAGATCGTGGACCTGAACGGCATTGCCGAGCTGGCGGGCATCCGCCGCGAAGGCAACGCGCTGGTCATCGGCGCCATGACGCGCCACATGGACGTGGCGGCCAGCAGCGAGGTCAAGTCGGCCATCCCGGCCCTGGCCGACTTGGCCGCCCACATCGGCGACCGCCAGGTGCGCGCACGGGGTACCTTGGGCGGCTCGGTGGCCAACAACGACCCCGCCGCCTGCTACCCCAGCGCGGTGCTGGGCCTGGGCGCCACGGTCATCACCAACCGGCGCGAGATCCCAGCCGACGACTTCTTCGTGGGCATGTACACCACGGCGCTGGAGGAGGGCGAGATCATTACTGCCATCCGCTTCCCCATCCCCCAACGCGCCGCGTACATGAAGTTCAAGCAGGCGGCATCGCGCTTCTCGCTGGTGGGGGTGTTTGTGGCGCAGACCGACAGCGGTGTGCGCGTGGCCGTCACCGGTGCGGCCAGCAGCGTGTTCCGCCATGCGGGGCTGGAGGCAGCGCTCAACCAGAGCTTCACGCCGCAGTCGGCGGCCAGCGTGAAGATCGATGCGAGCGACCTGAACGCCGACATCCACGCCAGCGCTGCCTACCGCGCCAACCTCATCAGCGTGCAAACGCAGCGCGCTGTGCAGCAGATGCTGGGATGACATGAGGGCAACCCCACCACCGTGGTGCGGCACCCGGTGGCGGGTTTTTGAGTGAAATTGGCCGCTAGCGATAGAAGAATATGCGCTAGCAGCTATGAATTGGATAGCAATGAACTCGTTGAACGCCGCGCCGGTTCCGGCTTCCATCGACGCCCTGGTGCAGGCCCTGCAAAGCGTGGGCTATTTTGCCGACCGTCGCCTGGCCACGGCGGTGTTTCTGGCGCTCAAGCTGCAGCGGCCTTTGCTGCTGGAGGGCGAGCCCGGCGTGGGCAAGACGGCGCTGGCCAAGGCCCTCTCGGAAGTGCTGTCGCGCAGCCTGATACGCCTGCAGTGCTACGACGGCCTGGAGCAGCGCGAGGCGCTGTACGAGTGGAACTACGCGGCCCAGCTGCTGCACATGCGCGCAGCCGAGGGGCAGGGCGGTGCCGACATGGCGCAGGTGGAGCGCGAGGTGTACCAAGACCGCTACCTCATCCGCCGCCCTTTGTTGCAGGCGCTGCAGGCGCCAGCACCGGGCGCCGTGCTGCTGATCGACGAGGTGGACCGCGCCGATGAACCGTTCGAGGCCTTTTTGCTGGAGTACCTGGGCGAGTACCAGGTGAGCATTCCCGAGATCGGCACCGTGCGCGCCACGGCCACGCCGGTCACCATCCTCACCAGCAACCGCACGCGCGATCTGCACGACGCCGTCAAGCGCCGCTGCCTGTACCACTGGCTGGACTACCCCGAGCGCGAGCGCGAGCTGGCCATCGTGCGC
>OFJB01000359.1_pt1 | contig 22948 bp, 23 predicted proteins | sample 1775081 | NCBI WGS metagenome assembly OFJB01 (sample SAMN08195771, study PRJEB24354) | sludge metagenome | isolation source: initial sludge from phenol fed wastewater aerobic bioreactor | place: India: Nagpur | collected 2016-06-05
ACCACCTGGCGCTCGCGTCAATTGACTGAGGTTGGAAAATACAGGGCGCAGCCTAACGCAGAAGCTGGTCGAGAAGTTTTCCGACCTCTCCCTTCGGCTGGACATCGGGAGCGGGTGGCGCTGCGGGGTCTGGCTCAGGCTGCACCGCCGCATCGCCTTGAGCGCCCCCTACGTTGCCCGGATCGGTGGCGCTTCGGTGTCCTGAGGCCTGCCGTTGGCCGCTTGATCGGCTTGCTGCCCCGACAGGGCACCACCTATGGCGTCGGTCAGCCCCGATCCGCTGTTCTTGTCCTTGCCGCCGCCCTTGATCAGGTCGCCGATCAGATCGCCCGCCCCTTTTGAATTCCTAATATAATTGCATGCGCATTCAAAATAGACATGTAGAGATACATGAGATTGACAATTCACGCCGCAATGATAGTATGCATGCGCATTCATTTCTAGCATAAAGCGTCACAAGGCGCGCCCGCTCAGAAACGAGAAGGGGAAAGAATGGCAATGACGCCGCGCGAGAACTTCGAGGCCGCCATGAAGCGGAGCGGGCCGGAATGGGTGCCGCTCGACATGGGCAAGCACATCGGTTCGATCCACAAGAAGCACTACGCCATGCTCGGGCCGCTCCTGCCGCGGATCGAGCTGAGGAACGGCGACCTGATCCTCGACCGGATGGCGCAGACCGTGGTGCCCGACGAGGCGCTTCTGCGGCATTTCGGCGTCGATTTCCGGTGGCTGGTGCCGAACTGGGTGCAGGTGAAGGAGCGCGCCGATGTCGAAGGCTACTTCGACATGTGGGGCGTCCCCTACAGGGGGGCGCATGGCGACCATTTCGCCGTCGACACCCTGTCGAAGGCGCCGCTCGCCGATTGCGAGACGCCGGAGGACGTCGAGCGGGCCGCTTGCTGGCCCGATCCCGAGGACCCGGCCCAGTTCGCGGGCCTTCGGGAGAGGGCGAAGCAGCTTCACGAAACGACCGGCTACGTGCTCGGCGCCGACGCGATCAAGGCGGGGCCGCTGATGTCGGCGTTGCAGATGCGCGGCTATCAGCAGTTCTTCATGGACCTGGTCATCAACCCTTCGCTCGCCGATGCGATCCTCGGCCGGGTCACCGATCTCCTGTGCCGGATGTGGACGCGGTTCCTGGACGAGGTGGGGCCTTACGTCCGGATCGCCTATGTCACCGACGATCTCGGGACGCAGACCTCGCTTCTCGTCTCGCCCAAGGTCTATCGCAACCGGATCAAGCCGTTCCACACGAGGCTGCACCGGCACATCAAGGCCCAGGCGGATGTCTATCTGATGATGCATACCGACGGCGCGGTGCTGCCTCTCATCGAGGACCTGATAGAGACGGGAGCCGACATCCTCAATCCGGTGCAGACCTCGACCTCGGGCATGCAGGACACCGCGGCGCTGAAGGCGCGCTTCGGCGACCGGCTGGCCTTTCACGGAGCGATGGACGTCCAGCAGATGATGCCGAACGCCACGCATGAGGAACTGCGCTGGGAGATCGCCCGCCGCATGGCCGACCTGGGCGCCGACGGCGGCTACATTCTCGCGCCCTGCCACAATATCGGCCACGACATACCGCCCGAAAACACGCTCGCTTTCTTCGAGATAGCAAACCGGATGAACCGCTACCCGCTCGCGCTCGACGAGGCGCTGGCGAGCGGCGCCTCCTATTTCGAGCGGCTCGGGCGCGAGGGCGGGGCATGACGCCGAACGCACGCTTCAAGGCCCGGCTTGTCGCGCGGGAGCCGCTGCTGGGCACTTTCGTCAAGACGCCGCATCCCACGGTCGTCGAGATCGTCGGCGCCATGGGGCTCGACTTCCTCGTGCTCGACGGCGAGCATTCGCCCTTCGACCGGGCCGCGACCGACATCTGCCTGCTCGCGGCGCGGACGGTGGGGGTGCCGGTGCTGGTCCGGGTGCCGGAATCGAACCCGTCCACGATCCTCCATGTCCTCGATTGCGGCGCCGCCGGGGTCGTGGTGCCGCACGTCGTTTCGGTGGAGCAGGCCCGCGCGCTGGCCGATGCGGTGCGCTACGTGCCCGGCGGGCGCGGCATAGCCGGCACCACGCGGGCCGGCCGTTACGGCCTGCGCCCGCTCGCCGAGCACCGGCGCGAGGCCGCCAAAGAGGTGTCGCTCGTCTGCCAGATCGAGGACCGCGAGGGTGTGGACAACCATGTCGCGATCGCCGCGGTCGAGGGGGTCGACGCGCTCTTCGTCGGCCGCGCCGATCTGAGCCTGTCCTATGGCTGCGATGATCCCGGCTCGCCCGAGATCGACGCCGTCGCCGCCCGTATCCTGGGCGCAGACGGCGCCGCCACCGGTCTCTATTGCGCGCCCGGCGAGGATTTCGCCCGCTGGGCCGCGCACGGCGCGAGCTTCGCGGTGACGGGCTCGGATCACAGCTTTCTCATCGGAGGCGCCCGCGCGCTCGTCGCCGGGTTCGCCCCGCTTCGCAAGACCGCCGGAGACCAACGATGAACGACCTTCCCATCCCCGAGCACGCCCGCAAAATGCGCATTCTCGGCCACTCGGACCAGGGCGGACGCGCCGACGGCATCCAGATCATGGTCTCGGGCGGCTTCGCCTATGTCGGCCATGTCTTCAACACCGGCTTTTCCGTCATGGACGTGCGCGATCCGCGGAATCCGCGCTTCGTGCGCCACGTTCCCCAGCCGGAAGGCACCTGGAGCCAGCATCTGCAGACCCATGGCGACATCCTGATCGTCAACAACATGCGCGACATGCTGAAGGCCCGGAACATCGCGGCGGGCGACTACTACAAGGGCTCGATCGGCGAGAAGATCGACGTAACCGCGCAAGGCTACGCGGCGGGCATGCGGGTCTACGACATCAGCGACCGCGCCAACCCGCGCGAGATCGCCTTTCTGGAGGTTCCGGGGCTCGGCGTTCACCGGGTGTTCTGGGACGGCGGCGACTGGGCCTATATCTCGGCGCTGCCGCCCGGCTTCACCGACGACATCTTCATGATCGTCGATTTCCGCGACCCGCGCGAGCCCGAGGTGGTCTCGAAGCTCTGGCTGCCGGGGATGAATGCGGCGGCGGGCGAGAAGCCGGCCTGGGATACGAGGCAGCGCTTCGCGCTCCACCATGCCATCGTGAAGGGCGACCTGGCCTGCGGCGCCTGGCGCGACGGCGGGGTGACGCTGATGGACGTGTCCGACCGCCGCAACCCGAAGCTGCTCGCGCACGACAACCCGTGCCCGCCCTTCGCCGGAGGCACCCACAATACGCTGCCGCTGCCGGGACGCGGCCTGATGTTCGTGGTCGAGGAGGCGGTCTTCGACAACTGCCAGGACGGAATCAAGCGCAACTGGGTCTACGACATCTCGGTGCCGACGAACCCCGTCACCATCGCCACGACCCCGCTGCCGGCCGAGGCCGACTACAAGGCCAAGGGCGGCCAGTTCGGACCGCACAACGTGCACGAGAACCGCTCCGAAGGCTTCCAGAGCGAGGAACTGATGTTCGTCAGCTACCAGAACGCGGGCGTCAGGGTCTACGACATCTCCGACCCGTTCCGCCCCGAGGAGGTGGCCGCCTGCGTGCCGCCGGCGCCCGCAACGCTGATGGACTACCGCCCGGACCGGCCGCTGGTGGTCGACACCACCGATGTCTACGTGGACCGGAACGGCATCGTCTACACCACCGACATGAACGCCGGCCTCACCATCATGGAAGTGGACGGGCTGTGATGGCGCGGGTTCTGGTCGCGGGCAGGATCCACCCTTCCGGCATGGCTGTGCTGACAGCCGAGGACGGGCTCGAGATCGAGGTCGTCACCGACCCCGGAGCGGCCCTGCCGATGGAGAAACTGCGCGAGGCCGACGCGCTGCTGATCCGCTACGGCACGCTGACGGCGGAGCAGGCGGCGGCAATGCCGAAGCTGAAGGTGGTCTCGCGCCACGGGGTCGGCTGCGACAACCTGCCGGTCGACGCTCTTGCCGCGCGCGGCATCCCGGTGACGACCGTCGGGCCGGTGAACTCGGTCTCGGTGGCCGAACAGGTGATGGCCATGCTGCTGGCGCTCGTCAAGCGGATCGGGCGCTACGACGAGGCCGTGCGCGCGGGCGACTGGGGCATCCGCGATACGCTCGCCGCCGGGGAACTCGCCGGGCGCAAGCTGCTGCTGCTGGGCTTCGGCCGGATCGGACGCGAGGTGGCGCGGCGGGCGCTCGCCTTCGACATGGAGGTTCTGGCCTTCGACCCCTACGTCGATGCCGGGGCGATCGCGGCGGCGGGCTGCCGCCCGGTGGAGGACTGGCGGGCAGCGCTGCCGGAGATCGATGCACTGAGCCTGCACCTGCCGGCGGCGCCCGAAACCCGCGGGCTGATCGCATCGGCGGAACTCGCGGCGATGAAGCCCTCGGCCATCGTCGTGAACGCCGCGCGGGGAGGCATGATGGACGAGACGGCGCTGCACGCCGCGCTGACGGGCCGGATGGCTTCAGGGGGCGCGGCGCTGGACTGCTTCGCCGCGGAGCCGCCGGCGCGCGACCTGCCGCTCCTTCAGCTGCCAAACGTGGTGCTCAGCCCGCATTCCGCGGCGCTGAGCATGGAGGCGGCCGAGCGGATGGGCATGGTCGCGGCACGCAATATCATCTCCGGGCTTCGGGGTAGGCTGGACCCGGCTCTGGTCTTCAACCTCAGGGCGCTGGAGGCGGCGGGCCATGGTCTCTGACATCCCGACGCAGGGCCGCATCCCCTTCCTCGACATCACGATCCCGATCCACTGGGAGAACCATGCCATCCTGATGTTCACCGTCTGGTTCGTGATGGTGCCCTTCGCGGTGATGTTCCTGCGCTTCGGCAAGATCGCGCCCCTGACCTGGGGCATTCCGCGCGGTTCGCCGAAATGGTCCTGGCCGGAACTGTGCTGGACCGTGCACAAGCGGCTGCTCTACGTGGCGATCTTCCTTGCCCTGGGCGGAGCGGGCTTCGCGATCATGCTCACCGGCGGGTTTTCGGGCAGCCTTCATTCCGTCTTCGGGTTGGCGACGGTCGTGCTCGGCGTCCTTCAGGGGGTCTCGGCCTGGTTCCGCGGCAGCCATGGCGGCCGCAAGGACCCCGGCGCCGACCCCGAAGACCGCGCCACCTGGGGTGGCGACCATTTCGACATGACGCCGCGGCGCTGGTGGTTCGAAGCCTGGCACAAGACCGCCGGCTATTTCGCGCTGTTCTGCGCGGGGGCAGCGGTGGCGACGGGGCTGGCGCAGTTCTGGATACCGGGGATCGCCATCGCCTTGGCCGGCATCGTGGCGGGAAGCCTGCTGAGCGCGGTGATCCTGCAAGGCATGGGACGCCACCACGACACCTACATGTCGGTCTATGGCACCCATCCCGACAACCCGTTCAACAAGCGCCGGTTCCGCAAGCTGTTCGAGGATCAGGCAAAAAAGCCCTGAGCTTCAAACGGGCGCCCGCATGAGCATCATTCCGAGGAGCGAGTGCAGCGGCTGGAAGAAGCCGGTTTCAGTCAGGCAGACCCCGGGATTTACCCCTTCGAAGGCGGCAAGGAGCGACTGAACCCGGGCCGCATCCCAGCTATGCCGCTGGCCGCACAGTTCGTTAGCCTGCACCGGAATGCGCTGCATGCGCCAGCCGGGCATGCTTTCCCGCTCCTCGCGGTCGGCGGCGCGGGCGAGCGCGAACAGCGTTTCCCGCGCCAGATCGGTCTGGACATGAAACAGCGCATAGTCGTGCCCGAGCCATTCGAAGGCCTCCGCCTGTCCGTATGCGAGCGTTGAAAGGCTCGCTGTGAGCCTGCCGCCCGAGGCGAGGCCGGCAACGAGGCCGAGGTCGTCGACGAAAACCTTGCCGGCGATCAGGATGCCTTCGCCGCTCACCTGGGCGGCAAGGGGAATCCGCACCGCCTGGGGCCGCGCCAGCGCCGCCACGCATTCGGCGGCCCGATCCAGCCAGTCATGCGCCGTCGCCGCCTTGCGGCCACCCTTCGCGATCAGCGCCGCATACTGGGCCTGCCGCCCGACCCTCGAGCGGGCGACGGCGACGAGATCGCGGGCGCTGTACCGGGTGCAGGCCGGCTCCGGCCGGGGCGCGGGGGTCATCGCACGGCGGCTCAGTTGCCCAGGCCGAGCGCGCGCTTGACGGCCTTGACCGCCCCCGGGGCATCCTCGCCGAAGGCGTTCGCACCGATCTTGTCGGCATAGTCCTGGGTGATCACGGCACCGCCGATGACCACCTTGGCGGTCTTGCCCGCGGCCTTGAGATGATTGATCACATTTATCATCTGCGGCTTGGTGGTGGTCAGCAGCGCGCTGAGGCAGACCACGTCGGCGCGGTCGCAGGCGGCGGCGAAGGTTTCGTTGGAAACATCGACGCCAAGGTCCTCGACCGCGAAGCCGGCACCCTTCAGCATCATCACCACGAGGTTCTTGCCGATGTCGTGCAGGTCGCCCCTGACGCTGCCGATGCAGACCCGCGCCAGGGGCTCGTGATCGCTTGCGGCGAGGATAGGCTCGATGATGTCGATGCCGCCCTGCATCGCCCGCGCCGCCACCAGCATCTCGGGCACGAAGATTTCGCCGGCCGAGAACTGGTCGCCCACTTCGGCCATCGCCGGAATCATCGCGTCCTTGACGAGCTGGCCAAGGTCTTCGCCTCCATCCCGGGCCCGTGTCACGAGAGCGACGACAGCGTCGCGGTCGCCGTCACAGATCGCATCGAACAAGTCGTCCTTTTCGGTTTCCGTCAGCATCGCAGCGCCGTCCAGTTTTTGAATGCGCATTCATATTAGATAAACTCGGGATGCAAGTCAATCAAATCTCCTAATTAGCAAATCTTTCAGGAGTATGCAGCGCGTGGAGGCGCGGGCTTTTCAACACGACGGTGAATAGCTATCTTGCATCGAATTCATGAAATTCAGTTGAGGTTGCAGCCGCCGCCGTGAACAGGAAATCCATCACCTCCTACGATGTCGCGCGCTTGGCCGGCGTCTCGCAGTCGGCCGTGTCGCGTGCTTTCTCGCCCGGCGCATCCATCTCGAAGGCCGCGCGCGCGCGCGTGCTCGAAGCTGCGCGGGAGCTCGGCTACCAACCCAACGCCATAGCGCGATCGATGTCGTCCGCCCGCAACGAGGCGCAGCAGAAGTCGGGCATGGTCGGTCTGATCGTCACCCGAATGCAGGACCCCTTCTTCGCACACACGATCGCCGGGTTCAGCCACAATATCCAGGCGAAGGGCTGGCAGATCCTGCTGTTTACGGTCGAGAGCCAGGCGGAGGTCGATGCCGCGCTGGCAACGCTGATGCGCTACAAGATCGACGGCGTCGTGATTCTTTCGGCCATCCTCAGCGGACGCATGGCCGCCGCCTGTCGCGCCGCCGGCATACCGGTGATCCTCTACAATCGCGGCGCTGCGGAACTCGAGGTCAGTTCGGTGCAGATCGAGAACCGTGAAGGCGGGCGGATCGCCGCAGATTTCCTGATCGAGGGCGGCCACGAGCGAATCGCCTTCGTGGCGGGCGACGATGCCGATTCCACCTCACGCCTTCGAGAGGAGGGGTTCGTCGAGCGACTGGCCGAGGCAGGCAGGATGCTGTTCATGCGTGAGGCGGGCGACTACACCTTCGTCAGCGGACGGGAGGCCGGGCTGCGCTTGCTTTCGCGTCAGGAGCGTCCCGACGCGGTGTTCTGCGCCAGCGACGTGATGGCTCTTGGGGTTCTGCACGCCGCGCGTCACGATCTAAATCTCGACGTGCCCCGCGATTTCTCTTTGATCGGTTTCGACGACATACCCGCCGCCGACTGGCCCGGCCACCAGCTTACCACCATCAGGCAGCCGATCCATCGGATGATCCGCGAGGCTACCGATATACTGGTCGAAATGATGGAGAGCCCGGACCAGCGGCCGCGCACGCGGCGTTTCTCGGGCACGCTGATTGTCCGTGGTTCCTGTCGGCTTCGCGCCGATACGATGTAAGTCTCTGGGCTCATGCCGCAGCGCCAGAGTCAGATGCGCGATCTTTCAAACGCGGCCCATGCGGCTTCGAAAGCCCGGAAATCAAATCCCGGGCGCCGCGCCGGATCGAGGATCAGGCGCTCGCTCGCCTGGAGCTTCGCAATGCAGCCGGCCAGAACGGGTAGTACCTCGGCCGGCACCACCACAGCCCCGTGGCGATCCGCGTGGACCAGTTCGCCCGGCGCCACCTCAAGGCCGAAGACATCGATCCGTTCGTCGAAATCGACGACGTGGACAAAGCCATGGCTGGGGCCGATCGAGCCGGCGACGACCTGAAAATCTGCCGCCATGTCGCCCAGGTCGCGCATCACGCCGTTGGTCAGAGCCCCCGAGATGCCAAGGCCCTTGTGGACTTCCGTATTGATTTCGCCCCAGTAGGCGCCGACGCAGCTTGGAAAGTCGAGGTCCTCGATCACGGCGACAGCCGGCCGGGGCGCTTCCGCCATGTATTTGTAATAGGCCATGCGCCGGGCTCTGACGGTCTCGGCCGCTTCGTCGGAGGGCCTGCTGGCGCGTATCCGCGCCGTTCTGGCGAACCCGGCCATCGCAGGCAATCCGGGATGAGCCGCCAGCACCGTCTGGCGGGTGAACCGATCAAATCCCCGCTTGCCCTGCGCCACTTCGATCGCGTTGCAGATGGTCGGCGTATCGACCGCGCGTAGAAGATGGAGAAGGTTGGGGTCCAAGGTTCTGGTATTCATGCTTTTCGCGTGAGCCAAGATTCGATTGCGGCATTGACGTGCGCGGGCTGTTCGAGCGTCGAGAGGTGCCCCGCCGAGGCGATGATCCTGAGCTCCGCGTGCCGGCTGAGAGCCGAAATCGCTTGATGGCGGGACACCGGACATATGGTGTCCTCCTCCCCGCACAGAACCAGCATCGGGCCGGCATATGCCGCGACAACGTCTTCGGCGCCCCTGCGATCACGCAGGGCGATCGACTGGTTGACGAAAGCGTCCGCCCCCATGTCGCGGGCCATGGCCATGACGATGCCCTGGAGCGTCGCGTCGTCCTTGTTCGCGGCCGAGAAATAGAACGGCATCATCTCCTCGGCGACAACGCGTTCGAACCCGCCCGAGCGGGCGATCGAGATTTGCCGGTTGCGTATCTCGTGGCGCTCCGGAGCGTCGGCCAGATGATTGGTGTCGAGAAGCGCCAGGCGCCCGACCCTGTCCGGGGACTGCCTCGCCATTTCCATCGCCACGATGCCGCCCATCGAAAGCCCGCAAAGGGCGAACGTCGCAAAGGGGCAGGAGCTCAGCACGTCCCTCGCCAGTTCCTGGATCGAAGCCTTGCCGCCAATGTCGGGGATCCAGATATCGCAGCTTGCCGAAAGATGCGCCACCTGCGGCGCGAAGAGCCTTTCATCGCACATCATTCCCGGCACAAGGACCAAGGCGTGCCGCATGGCTTGCATCATGTCGCTTCCCGGGAAAAGGGGCGCCATTCGAAAAATGGCGCCCCGTCAAGATTCACTGCCGCGTCGGACCCGCGGCATCGTCGGTGTTGCGGACGCGGAACAGGGCCGCTTCCCCGGACATGGACGGCGCTAGCGAGCGTTCCAGACCTGGCGGAACGGCACAGGTGTCGCCCGGAGCGAGCGTGACCGAACCGGCTTGCCACTCCAGCCGCCAGTGGCCGCGATGCACGAGCAGCACTTCGTGCCGATCCGTCCAATAGCGACCCGCCCCGAGCGAGTGCCTGCTCAGGAATTCAACCTCGAACCCCGTCCTGTCGCGGATCATGGCGCCGGCAGACGCTCCGATCACGCGCGCGGGCGCGGATTTCGACAGCGATACCATGTCGAGATAGCGTCCGACGTAGGCGGGAACCACCTGATCGACAGGCGTTTCCGGGAACGCCTTGAGCTGCTCCGCGGTCAGCAACGGCATCGGCTTCACGCCCGCCGGCAGGCGTTCGCCCTTCTTGCTGTCGTAGAGCTTGCCGGTCTCGGACAGCACCAGTCCATGGTCGCGGGCGTCCTCGATGACCTGGGGCGCCCAGATCACCCCGCCACCGGCGTCGTCCCCGCCGAGGATCGCCATGATGATCCCGTAGTCCGTGCCGATGTTCTCGAAGCCGCGGAAAATGCCCGTCGGAATGTCGAAGATGTCGCCCTCTTCGAGGATGACCTCCCCGGCCGTGCCGTTGCGGCCCCAGAAGAAGCGCCAGCGGCCCTTGTGCACATAGAACACTTCCGCGGTGCGGTGCGAATGCAGCGAATTGCGGCATTTCGGCGGCTGTCCGGCCGCGCCGATGTTGAAGCCGGGCGTATCCCTGATGTGGACATGCTGGTCGGCGCTTTCCGAAACCCCGCCGCCGATGATGGTGAAATTCTCCTTCTGGTCGGAGCCCGGCGTGTGGGCATCGATGAAGGCGGTCTTGCACGGCATGAGATCGCCGTAGCGCACGATGCGCTTTTCCATGTCTGCGGGTGTCATGTGATCATCCTGTCTTGAGAAGAATTTGCTTCCAGATCGCGGTCTCGTCGAAGAGCACATATTCGCGCCGAAGCCCCCAGGGGCCGAACTCCGCGTGGCTGATGCCCATCACATGGACATTGGCTCCGGTGGGGGTGCCAAATGCACCCCAGCCGTCATGCTTGCCGGTCAACGACCAGCGCAGTGCGGCACGAGGAGAGAATTCCGGATCATCGCGCCCGATCCGGTGATGGATTTCGAATTTCGCGTTGGGCAGCGCGGCTCTCAGGCTCATCCAGAACTGATCCGCGTCGCCGAAACCGTGCCCGGTCACGCCGCCCGGCAACTCCAGCTGGACCGCGCGGTCGTATTCCTCGCCGATGACCGCCATGTCGGCGTTCATGACACGGCTCAAAATATCTGCGTAGCGCTGGCCTGCCGGATGATCGTTGCCCCGGCCGGCATAGCCGCCGCTCACGTCCATTTCCGGCGTGAACGGCTTCACGCATTTTTCCGGACCGCCTTCGCGTTCGATCAGATCGGCGGCGAACGCCTTCGGGTTCCAACCCATCTGGCGAACGATCGCACCCTGGTCGCGGACCAGCCATTCGTCATAGATCTGGTTGTTGCGCACCGCGCAGTCGGCGAGGATGCGATATGCCAGCTTCTTGCCGGTAGGCTCCCCGTACATTCCGGGCCGGGAGTGGGTAGCGGTCGAGAGCAGACGGTGAGACGAAAGAAATCCCGTCTCGTCGTCTCCGCACCAGATCACGTCCTCGCCCAGAAGCGTCCGGTCGGGAAATTCCGCGAGCGGCGCCATGGTCGCGGCGATGACGTTCTTGTGGCCGACGACCAGCGATGCCGGCGAGCGGACGGGCATCGTCTCCGCATAGTAGCGGTGCAACGTGGAGATTCTGCGATCTTCCCAGATCTCCTTGGTGATCCCGATGATATAGTCGGGCAAATCCCTGAACCTGGGATCGAATCCTTTAAGCGCCATGTCCATACCTCATCCGGCGGTCCAGCCGCCATCGATCAGCAGCGAAGTCCCGGTGATCATCGCCGCGGCATCCCCCGCCAGGAAGACCACCGCGCCCATGATGTCCTCGATCTCGGCCAGCCGCCCGAGCTTGATCTTGGAAGCGATCCAGGCCGCACGCTCCGGATTGGCGAAGGTCTGTTCGGTGAGCGGCGTGCGGACGAAGGTGGGACAGACGGTATTGACCCTTATGCCGTGTGGCGCGAGCTCGATCGCGGCGGACTTTGTCATGCCTTCGAGGGCATGCTTGGTGGCCGCGTAGACGGTACGGTCGATGCCGCCGACATGCCCCATCTGCGACGAGATACTGAGAATGGATCCACCCCGCCCCGCCGCGATCATGCCTTTGGCCACGGCCTGGACGGCGAAGTAGGCGCCCCGCAAATTCACGTTCACGACGGCGTCGAAGTCAGCCGTCGTCGTGGACGCGAGCGGCGCATGGCGAGCGGTCCCCGCATTGGAGACGAAGATGTCGAAGGGACCGGCATATTCGATGGCGACGCCGGCAGCCGCGACGTCGTCCACGTCGAGCACCAGCGGCTCGGCGGAGAAGCCAGCCGTCGCGATCGCCCCGACAGCCTCGTCAAGGGCGCTCCTTCCCCGAGCGGCGCACACCACATGCGCGCCCGCCTCGGCAAGGGCCACCGCGCAGCCCAGCCCGATGCCGCGCGAGGCACCCGTCACCAGGGCCCGGCGGCCGTCGAGCCGCAGCGAGGGCGTGCGCGGCAGCGACATCATTCCGCAGCCTCGGCGTAGGGGATATTGCGGTGGCCGTACCGCCTGACCCGAACGTTCGCCTGCTCGGCATGTCCGACAAAGCCCTCAAGCATGCACAGGCGCGAACAATATTCGCCGACCAGGGCGGACGCCTCGTCCGTCAGCACCTTCTGGTAGCTGTGGGTCTTGAGGAACTTTCCGACCCACAATCCTCCGGTATAGCGGCCCGCCTTCTTCGTTGGCAGCGTGTGGTTGGTGCCGATCACCTTGTCGCCATAGGCGACGTTGGTCCTCGGTCCGAGGAAGAGCGCACCGTAGCTGGTCATGTTTTCGAGGAACCAGTCGTCGCGGTCGGTCATCACCTGGACGTGCTCGGAGGCGATGAAGTCCGCCTGTTCGAGCATTTCTTCATAGGTGTCGCAAACGATGACCTCGCCGTAATCGTCCCAGGACTTGCGGGCCGTCGCGCCCGTGGGCAGGATTTTCAGCAAGCGCTCGATCTCGGCCATGGTCGCGCGCGCCAGCTTCTCGGAATTGGTCAGCAGCACGGCGGGAGAGTTCACCCCGTGCTCCGCCTGGCCGAGCAGGTCGGTCGCGCAGATCTCGGCGTCGACCGTGTCGTCGGCGATGACCATGGTTTCGGTCGGGCCCGCGAAAAGATCGATGCCGACACGGCCGAACAGCTGCCGCTTGGCTTCGGCCACGAAGGCGTTGCCCGGACCGACCAGCATGTCGACGGACGCGATCGTCTCGGTGCCGAGCGCCATCGCACCGATCGCCTGGATGCCGCCCAGGCAATAGATTTCGTCGGCGCCGCCGAGATGCATCGCGGCGACGATTGCCGGGTGCGGCGCACCGTCCTGCGGCGGCGCCGAGGCGATAATGCGCTTCACCCCGGCGACCTTGGCCGTGACCACGCTCATATGAGCCGAAGCCACCATCGGGTACTTCCCGCCCGGGACATAGCAGCCGACCGAATTGACGGGGATGTTGCGATGGCCGAGAACGACGCCCGGCAGCGTTTCGACCTCGATGTCGCGCATGGAAGCCTTCTGGGCCTCCGCGAAATTCCGCACCTGCGCCTGCGCGAACCTGATGTCGTCGAGATCGCGTTTGGCGACCTTCGCCAGCGCCGCCTCGATCTCCCGTTCGCTCAGCCGGAACGAGTCCGGGCTGAATTTGTCGAACTTCTCCGAAAGCTCGCGCACGGCCGCGTCGCCGCGCTTTTCGATGTCTGCGAGGATGGCCTCCACCGTCGCCCTGACCCGGGCGTCGTCCTCGGCGCGGGCCTCGGCGCTCCTGGCCGTCTTGAGATGGCGTATCATCAGCTTTTCCTGTGTCCCTTCCCGTCAGGCGGCCTTGTTGCCGGGGCGCGGAGGAACCTTGCGGCCGGCGTCGTACTCTTCCCAGCCTTGACCGTTGAAAGGATCGACGCCGAGCTGGCGCATCACATGCGGGAAATCGACCATCACCCAGTTGTCGACGATCTTGCCGTCGACGACTTTCCAGAAATCCATGTAGCGGATCTCGACGCGCTTTCCGGTCGGGGCGATGCCCATGAACTCGCCCGAATGCGTCGCCTCCTGGCGGCCGAACGCCGCCATCCACTCGCCCTCGGCAAGCCTTGCCTCGTCGATGCAGACCTTGTCCGAGAAGGCGGCCTGGAACGGGCGCTGCCAGTTGTCCTGGAATTCCTTCAGACCGTTCTTGGTGCCGCAACCGGCGTTCCCCATCCAGCGGAAGCTCTGGGAGAAGAAGGTGCCGATGCCGTCGATGACATGATCGTTGAGACCGTCGACCATGCCTTCAACGACGCGCCGTGTCGCCGCCGTCTTCGAGAGATCGTTGTTCTTGGTGAGCACTGCCTGCTCGGGACGCGAGCCTTTCATGAGCTTTCTCCGTTCATCCTTTGACCGCGCCGGCGGTGAGGCCGGACACGAGCTGTTTTTGGAAAACCATGACCAGGAGGAACAGCGGCGCCGTGATCGATACGGCCGCCGCCACCGCCTGGACCTGGTCGGTGGTGGTGGTTTCGCGGTTGAAGAAGCCGGTGATGGCCGGCACCATGGTCTGGGACTGCGCGTCGAGCAGCAGCGAGCACACAAGGTAGTCGTTGTAGGCGAGAAGGAAGGAGAACAGGCCGGTGGTGATGACGCCAGGCCACATAACCGGCATGATGACGCGCCAGAAGGCACCGAAATGCGAACAGCCGTCGACGCGCGCCGCCTCGTCCAACTCGGGCGGGATGTTCTGGAAGAACGAGCGCAGCATCCAGATCGTAAAGGGCTGGTTGATCGAGACCAGCACCATGATCACCGCCAGAGGCTGGCCGTAAAGCGTCGGCGGAGCGTCGGAAAACAGGTGCAGGAGATTGCCGACAAGCGGCGCGTCCCACAGCGGCATCAGCAATTCGCGCGAATTGATGAAGGCGGGCAGGTAGCCGGTGACCAGAACCGAATGCGGCAGGGCCCGGAAGATGAGCGCGGCGATCAGCAGCCAGAAAGCCAGATTGCTGTTGGTCCGCGCCAGACCGTAGCCGGCCAGCGTGCCCACGGTCAGCGAAATCGCGACCGTTCCGAAGGTGATGATCAGCGAGTTGATGAAGTTGCGGTAGAAGCCGTATCCGAACCACACGGCACGGTAATGTTCGGTGGTAAGGCCGAAGATCGGCCGGGCCAACAGCTGAAGAACCGGCAGGCGTGCCAGAGCCCCGTCGACGACGTGCATGACTGCCGGCACCAGCCACCAGAAAACCACGACGGCTGCCGCCATGCAAAGGATGGAAACGACGATCCAGCCCAGGGGCACCAACGGGCCGCGCGCGATCGCCAGGACCAGTTTGCTGGCATAGCGGGCCGTCAGCTTCCATAGCGACCAGGAAACGGCAACGAAGACAAGGATATCGGCGATCGATATGCCGCCGCGCTCGGCCAGCGTGCTGTAGCCGAGCACAACCTGAAGCGGGTCGTCGGCAAAGGCGTCGAGCGGCAGCTTGACCGACATCAGCACGATCCACACCAGCGGAAATGCCGCCAGCAACGACCAGAAGGTCACAAAGCCCGCCGTAACGAGTTTCAGGCCGAACGGGTGTTCGAGCGCCTTCGTGTGGGTCATCCTGTCCCTCCTAGCGGATTCTGCTGTGATCGCGCCAGGCGCGGCGCAGCAGCGGGATGAGCAGGATGACGATACCGACCATGGTCAGCATCGAAGAGGCGGAAGCCCGAGGAATCGACCTGTTGCCGGTATTGTCCGGGATCAGGAAGTCGTAGGTCAGCCATTGCAGCGAAATGCGGTAGGCCTGGCTCGAAAAGCCGACCACTTCCTCGAAAACGCGATAGGCGTCCATGAGATGGATCAGCGCCACGAATACGATCAAAGGCATGAGGTGCGGGACGATCACATAGCGCAACCGCTCGTAGCGGGAGGCGCCGTCGATGATGGCGGATTCCATCGTGTCGTTGTCGAGCGTCTGCAAACCCGCATAGAAGATGACGAAGGCGAAGGGCGTGATCGACCAGACCCGGTAGAACAGCATCAGCGCTTCGATCGCCCAGCCGTTCGAGAAGATGGAGACCTGGCGCCCGAGAAGGTGCTCGAGCGCCGCCGTCATGATCCCGTCGCTGACGAAGAGCCAACGGATTGAAAGCGCGCCGATGACGGGGGTGATGATGAACGGAAGCAGCGTGACGAAAATGAGCGGCCCTCGCAGCGAACGCTGCGTGTTGTCCACCGCCAGCGCCACGAGAAGGCCGAGCCCGATCACCAGCGGCAGGGTGACGAAAGTGAAGGTCAGGGTAAACCGCAGCGCCTTGTAGAAATCGATGTTGAGCAAGGCGGCGATCCCGCCACTTCCCGCAGTGAACGCGTTCGCCACCGCCTGGGGCTGCAGAAGTTCCAGATAGTTGGCGAAACCGACGAAGCGGGTCTCCACGACAGGTTTGCCGTTTTCATCCAGTACGGCCTGGCTTTTCGTCTCCTGGACGCAGTTCTGGGTCACGAACCCCGGCGTGCAGGTCTCGACGGTGACCTGCTTGTAGACCTGCTGCGTGACCTGGAAGCTCTGGACGAACACCACGACCAGCGGCAGGGCGATAAACAGGACCATCAGCGCCAGCGAAGGCGCCACGAAGGCGAAGAAAACGCGGGGTTTCATCGGCGTGCTCCCTTGCTGGCGGTTCAGGCTTGTCCCGGGCGAACGGCCCGGGACGGCTCCTTGCGACCCGGCCTACTTGACCAGGCCCTGTTCCTTGGCTGCGGTCGTGTATTGCGCCTCGATGTCGGCGAGCGTTTCCTTGGCCGTCTTCTTGCCGGTCAGGAAGTCGGCGGTGTGGTCGCCGAACGCGCTGTGCAGCAGGCCCATGGCGGTGGTTGCCGGATAGGCCGGCGCTCCAGCCTCGGCCGACTCGAACGCCCCTTGCGCCAGTGCGTTGGGCTTGTAGCCCTTCACCAGCCAGACAGCGGCATCGTTGTTCGCCTTCACCATATCTTCGTCCATGCCCTCCATCACCAGTCGGAAGGCGGCGTCGGCCTGCTCGTCAGTGATGTTCTTGGCAATCGTCGCGCCGTCCCACCAGATTGTCGTCGCCGGCTTGCCGCCCTGGACGGCGGCGGGCGCCGGGCCGACCCCGATCTTTCCGACCACCTTGGATTCGGTCGGGTCTTCCAGCGAGCCGGCGCGTGAAGCCCAGAAGTTGGAAAGCGCGATCTTGCCTTGCTGGAACTGCTGCTGGACCACCGTGGAGTCGGCGATCAGGAATTCCGGGTCCATGTATTGGCTGAGCGCCTTCAGCATTTCGAGCGTCTTGACGCCGGCGTCGTTGTTCACGGTCGCGACGTTGTTGTCGCCGAAGAACTTGCCGCCGAAGCCCAGATACATGTTGACGAACTCTTCGCCGAGGTTCCACCCGGTCTTGTAGGTGCCGCCGATCGGGTACTGCATCTTTCCCGACTCCTTGATCTTCTTCGCCGCGGCCAGCATCTCGTCATAGGTCTTCGGCGGCTGGATGCCGAGCTCGTCGAGGATGTCCTTGCGGTAGATCAGATGCTGGGTGTTGACCATCATGGCGATAGCCATGGTCTTGCCGTCGATCTTGATCAACTGGTTCGGCTGCAGGTTCTGGCCGTATTTTGCGACCAGATCATCGAGCGGACGGATCGTGCCGTCCTGGAGCAGCGGCACGATCGTTTCGGTCGCAACACCGGCGATCTGATAGAGCGCCGGCTTGGCCGCCATGGCGGCGGGCTCCTTCTGGCCAAAATCCTGATCCAGCTCCGGCTGGAAGTTGCCGCACTCCGCCATCGCGCCGGTAACCGCCTTCCAGGCTTCGAAACCGGCGCTGAGCGACTTCAACGGCACGGCATTCTGATAGGCGCAGGCCGCGTAGGCGGATGCGGCGGTCGACAATGTGAGCGCCACGGCCAGTCCGATTTTCTTGAGCATTTTTACCTCCCTTGAGTTTGTGGTTATGCGCGCAACGCCCTCGGTGGCGCTGCGAATTGCCGTTCGTCCTGGAGCCGCGCACCTGTCGCCTTGTCGAACAGATGGCAGATCTGCGGACGCACGACGAAGCCGACCGGATCGCCGATCTCGGCCCTGAACTCCTTGGACGCCTTGACGGCGAGCAACGCCTCCCCCGCCCTGATCGTAACCATCGTGGCTTCTCCGAGCAGTTCGACGCTGTAGATCGGGGCGCCGATCTGGGCGTCTCCGACACTGCCTATGCTGGCATCTTCGGCCCGGAAGCCGAGCGTCACGGGGCCATGGAAATCCGTGCGCAGCCCGCCGACGCTAACATGCTCGGCGCTGAAGACGCCGCCAGCGAGTTCCCCGTCGACCAGGTTCATGGCCGGCGAGCCGATGAAGCCGGCGACGAAAGTGTTGGCGGGCCTGTCGTAGATCTCCGTCGGCGTGCCGACCTGCTGGAAGGCGCCCTTGTTCATCACCACGACGCGGTCGGCCAGCGTCATCGCCTCGATCTGGTCGTGCGTGACGTAGATGGTGGTGACCTTGAGTTCGTGCTGCAGGTTCTTGATCTGGGCTCGGGTCGACACCCTCAGCTTGGCATCGAGGTTGGAAAGCGGCTCATCCATCAAGAAGACCGTCGGCTGCCGCACGATGGCGCGCGCCAGAGCCACACGCTGGCGCTGGCCGCCCGACAATTCGCGCGGCCGCCGGTCGAGCAGCGGTCCGAGCTCGACCATTTCGGCCGCCCTTCGAACCCGAGCGCCTTGATTGGCCGGATCGATCTTGCGAACCTTGAGCGGGAAGCGGATGTTTTCGTAGACTGTGAGATTGGGATAGAGGCCATAGCTCTGGAAGACCATGGCCACGTCGCGATCCTTCGGCTCCAGATTGTTTACGATCCGGTCCCCGATCATGATCTGGCCCGAGGTCGGATCTTCCAGCCCCGCAATCATGCGCATCGTCGTGGTCTTGCCGCAGCCGGACGGCCCCAGGAAAACGACGAATTCGTGGTCCGCGATTTCGAGATCGATCGCGTCGACGCCGACAAAGGCGCCCCAGCGCTTGGAAACATTCTTCAAGGTGACCGAAGCCATCAGCCGCACCCTTTCGCCGACAAGGAAAGGTTCATTTTCCGCCACCCGCGCCTGCTTTTCCAGTTCGTCGCCGCGAGCGGAACGCATTTTTGACTTTTGGCAGGCTTTGAATACGTATTCAACAGTGAATGCACGATCCGGGCCAATTGCATCGCCTTCCTGCTCAGGTGCGCGGAAATTTCTGCATGCGCTCGAGCACGTTCACGCCGAGGCAAGACAGGAAGTGCAGCAGGTCTATGAAGATCCAGTTCTCGGCCAGCCTGTCGCCTTCGCGGCGATAGACGTCGACGACACGCATCTCCGCAGTCCGTTCCGAAGCAGGCAGGCCGATGAAGCCTCCCGCCGATTTCATGGTCAGGTTCGGCCATCCGAACCAGGCGCCATAGGCTCCTTCCGCGATACGCGCGACGTGGCCGTGGAAGACGATATCCTTCAGGTGACGGCTGAAAGGCCCCTGGTGCTGCACGTCGTAGCGCTCGGTCGTGTAAGTTGCCCCGATGCCGGCGGGGCCGAACCAGATCATGTCCTTGTGCCATGTCCGCAAAAGCTCGTCCTGCGGCGATCCCATGTCCGCCGAGGTCAGATCGCTCGCCATGCGGTTGATCAGCTCCATCGTCTTTTCGCCTTCGGTCGGATCGACCTCCCCGAACATCAAACCGTCATGCGTCCTCGGGCCGGGCGTGAGGATGAATGCGCCCGATTGCGGCGGCAACGGGGCCAGGCCCACCTGCATCATGATGCCGATGATGTCGCAGAACAGGGCCGACTCCGCGATCCTGCCCTCGGCGACCCGGTGAAACTCGCAATAGCGCAGAAACGCCATCTTACCGCTCGGCGGTATGCCGAGCCACGGCTCGTCGAACAGGCCCATCAGGTGGCCCATGCTGCAAACCCATTCGCCGCCCTTCTGCTTCACGTCGTTGGAACCGGCCATGAAGAGGTCTTCACGGCGCTGCAGCGGCCTAATGGCCTTGCGGAGCGGCTTCCAGAATGTATCGGCAACCGCTTCGGCGCCCTGCTGCTCGTAGAAAGGATGCATGCCGCGCCAGAAATAGTCCCGGCTCGTATGACGGCTGATGACGCCGGCCAAATCGGAGTCGGACGCCGTGTCCAGTTCGCTTTGATAGCGACGCACGATATCCTTGCTCTGCTGGAATCCGGGCATTCGGGCGGTCGCCAAGGTTGTTCGATTCGATGGAGGGACGAGAAGCGCGCTAAAGCTCCTCCGCTTCCTCTCCATTCTTCAATTGACAGAATTTGAATACGTATGCAATACCCTTTCGGTAAAACCTTTCCGAGGAGACCCGCAAGGTGACGGCCCAAAGCATCAACCTCCGGAACAAGATTGCCGCAAGAGAGCTGCTTTGCGCCATTGCGTCGTCATCTCCCGCAGAAGTGGAGGCGCGGCTGGACGACGCCTATCATGAAGATGCACGCTGGCGCGGCTCTCACCCCCTGAACGAAATGCAAGGGATTCGGGCAATCGCCGAAAAGGTGTGGCAGCCGCTGCTGCATTCCTTCCCCGACCTCGAGCGGCGGGACACGATCCTGGTCGGCGGCAATTGCTATGGCACAGACCTGGTAGGCGCCGTCGGTCACTATTGCGGCACCTTCCGCCATGACTGGCTCACCATCCCCGCCACCGGCCGGCCGATATATATCCGCTACGGCGAATTCCATCAGATGGTCGGCGGCAAGATCGCGCAAAGCACCGTCATTCTCGACGTGCTGGACGTGATCCGCCAGGCCGGTTTCTGGCCGCTGCCGCCGAGCCTCGGATGCGAGGAGCAGTGGCCGTGCCCGATCACCGCCGACGGCATCGTCCTGACCGAGCAGGACGCCGGGCAATCCGCCGCCAGCCTGAAGCTCACGCTGGACATGCAGGCGACGCTCGGCGCGTATGACGACGAACGCCGCGAGGGCCGCGACGGGCTGCTCAACATGCCGCAGAAACAGTACTGGCACCCGAAAATGATGTGGTACGGGCCTTGCGGCATCGGCACGACGCGCGGCCTGCAAGGCTTCGTGGACTACCACCAGCTGCCATTCCGCATCGCGTTTCCCAACCGCAAGGGCGGCAATCACTACGCCCGGATCGGCGACGGCAAATATTCCGCCACCGGCGGCTGGCCCAGCGTGCTTGCCGTGCATCGCGGCGGCAACTTTCTCGGCACCGGCCCCACCGGCCGCGAAGTCGGCATGCGCGTCATGGATTTCTACCTGGCCGACGAAGGTCTGATCCGCGAGAACTGGGTTCCCCTGGACATCATCCACCTGCTGCTGCAGATGGATGTCGACGTGTTCGCCCGCATGCAGTCCTTTTTCCGCAGGGGCGGCTGAAACTATCCTGCCTCGGCGACGAGCCGGTCAAGAATGTCCGCGGCCGGCAGGCGCGCCGAAGCCCTGACCACCAGTTTCGCGGGCAGGACCACATTCCGCTTCTGAACCTTGCGGCTTTCGATCTGCTTCATCAGCAGATCGACGGTCTCCTCGATCATGCCGGCTCCCGGCTGTTTGACCGTGGTAAGCTTGTAGCCGCCCCAGCCGGCTTCGGGCACGTCGTCAAAACCGACGACGGACACGTCCTTTGGAACCTGCAGTTTCATCTCATCGCGGATGACGTCCATGGCGGAAAAGGCCATGTGGTCGTTGGCGACGAAAATCGCATCCGGCCGCTCGCCGCCGGCGAAGAGGTTCCTGGTCGCCCGGGCCGCTCCCGCGAAGGAATAATCTCCGACCTCCCGCCGCCACAACGGGTTTCCAGCCTCTTCCAGCGCCTGCACGAAGCCCGCTTCGCGGTCGCGCGAGGTCGAGGAATCCTCCGCACCGGCAATGAAAGCGATGCGTCGGTGACCGCTCGCAGCAAGCAGCCGGCCGACCAGCCTTCCCCCGCTGGTGTTGTCGGACGCAATGCTGCTGGCCGGCAACGACGGAACATAGCGGTTGAACAGCACCACGGGTATGCCGGTCTCCGCGCATTCGCGCGCCAGGCTGGACGACATGGTCGCGGAAGCCATCACAATCCCCTCAACCTGGAACTGCAGCATCTTCTGCACCATCTGGTCCTGGTTGCCGGGATCGGTCATGAACAACAGAACCTGGTAGCCATTCGCCTGCAGCGACCGCGACAAATCCTCCAGCACGATCGGATAGAACTGATTGTCGAGATAGGCGACCAGGACGGCGATCAATTGCGACCGGCCGCTGATCATGGCCCGCGCCAATGCGTTCGGCCGGTAGCCGAGCTCCTTGGCCGCGGCCAGCACGCGCGCGCGGGTGCCGCGCGACACGCTGGCGCCCGGCGTGAAGGCGCGACTGACCGCCGACTGCGAGACGTTCGCGAGCCGGGCGACATCTTCCGAAGTAACGGTCTCCTTGGCCATTCTAGCGTTCCCCGCTGTTTCGTGAGGGCGACCTTGTCTCTGGAGACCGCATTCTGGCAAACAGATCAACACCCGGTTGCAGGAACAGGTGTGGAAAATCGACAAGGACCCGGTTTTCCGCCGGCAGGCCCCCTTCCCGGCGCCGCCGGTCCGTCACCCGCGGCGGCGCGCCGCTCTCATGACGCTTCGGCCGGCCTGTCGCCTAGCGACCGGACATGCCGGCCATCAGATCGACCCCGAGTTGGCGCATGACATCGACATGGTCGACCATCACCCAGTTCTCGTGCAGCCTGCCGTCCTTCACCGACCAGAAGTCGGAGAAGCGCATCCGCATCGGCCTGTTGGAGGGGGCGAAGCCAAGCCACTCGCCGCGCTGGTGGCCGGTGACAAAGCCGGTAGCCGAAACCCAACCCTCGTCGGCCACCTCGATGTCGTTCCTGGCGTGGTAATCCGGGAACGCCTTGTAGAACGGCTTCAGCACCTCGTTCTTGAAGCCTTCGATACCGTGAATGTCGCCGAAGCCGGGCGGCCCGTGCCAGACCATGTCCTCGTGCCAGAACTGGTGATGGGCTTCGAGATCCTGCCGGTTCAGCGCGTCATACATGCGGTGGACAAGATCGAGATTGTCGGATGCGGACATGACTTTTCCCGTCGGTTTTCGCGAGCGGACCGGATGGGCCAAGCCGCCTCGCGGTCAAGGAAGATGGATCGACGATGCCGCCGCCTGCGTCGGCGGGAGCGCATACCGCTAGATGTTTGATCCCAGGCTTTGATGGGGCATCCTTATCGTCCGAATCGAAGGATGCGCTATGGGCCAAGTTCTGC
>OFJB01000360.1_pt1 | contig 22944 bp, 20 predicted proteins | sample 1775081 | NCBI WGS metagenome assembly OFJB01 (sample SAMN08195771, study PRJEB24354) | sludge metagenome | isolation source: initial sludge from phenol fed wastewater aerobic bioreactor | place: India: Nagpur | collected 2016-06-05
ATGTTGGAGCGCATGTACTCAACGATGGGCTCCTTGTTCAGGGCGATGGAGCAGGCGGCGGCGGAGCGCTCGGCGGCGGCGTCGGAGAGTTCGAACGCTTGCTCGACCTTGAGGTCGGGCAGGCCTTCGATTTCCAGGATGCGGCCGGAGAAGACGTTCTTCTTGCCCTTCTTCTCCACGGTCAGCAGACCGGCCTTGATGGCGTAGAGGGGAATGGCGTTGACCAGATCACGCAGGGTGATGCCGGGCTGCATCTTGCCCTTGAAGCGCACCAGCACGGATTCGGGCATGTCCAGGGGCATCACGCCGGTAGCGGCGGCGAAGGCCACCAGACCGGAACCGGCCGGGAAGGAGATGCCGATGGGGAAACGGGTGTGGGAGTCACCGCCGGTGCCCACGGTATCGGGCAGCAGCAGACGGTTCAGCCAGGAGTGGATGACGCCGTCACCGGGGCGCAGGGAAACGCCGCCGCGGGTGCTGATGAAGGAGGGCAGTTCGCGGTGCATCTTCACGTCCACCAGCTTGGGGTAAGCGGCGGTGTGGCAGAAGGACTGCATCACCAGATCGGCGGAGAAGCCCAGACAAGCCAGATCCTTCAGCTCGTCGCGGGTCATGGGGCCGGTGGTGTCCTGGGAACCCACGGTGGTCATCTTCGGTTCGCAGTAGGTGCCGGGCAGGATGCCCTTGCCTTCGGGCAGGCCACAGGCGCGACCCACCATCTTCTGAGCCTGGGAGTAACCCTTGCCGCTATCCACCGGGTTCTGCGGCAGGCGGAACAGGGTGGACACGGGCAGGCCCAGGGCTTCGCGGGCCTTGGTGGTCAGGCCACGGCCGATGATCAGGGGAATACGACCACCGGCGCGGACTTCGTCCAGGATCACCGGGGTCTTCAGCTGGGATTCGGCGATTACGGCGCCGTTCTTCAGGGCAGTGACCTTGGCAGTGGCGTGATCGACCTTCAGTTCGATCTCGTCGCCCATGTCCATCTGGCCGGCGTCGATTTCGATCGGCAGGGCGCCGGCATCTTCCATCGTGTTGAAGAAGATCGGAGCGATCTTGGAGCCCAGGCAGACGCCGCCGAAACGCTTGTTCGGCACGAAGGGGATGTCTTCGCCGGTGAACCACAGCACCGAGTTGGTGGCGGACTTGCGCGAGGAGCCGGTACCGACCACGTCACCGACGTAGGCGATCAGGTTGCCCTTGGCAGCCAGCTTTTCCAGTTGCTTGATCGGGCCGCGGGTGCCCGGCTCGTCGGCTTCGATACCCGGACGCGGGTTCTTCAGCATGGCCAGCGCGTGCAGCGGAATGTCGGGACGCGACCAGGCGTCCGGGGCGGGCGACAGGTCGTCGGTGTTGGTTTCGCCGGTGACCTTGAACACGGTCAGCTTCTGCGAGGCCGGCACGGCCGGGCGCGAGGTGAACCACTCACCGTCGGCCCAGGATTGCATGACTGCCTTGGCGTTGGCGTTGCCGCCCTTGGCCAGTTCGGCGACATCGTGGAAGAAGTCGAAGACGAGCAGGGTCTTCTTCAGGCCTTCGGCGGCGACGGCGCCGCAGGTCGGGCAGGCGAGCAGGTCGATCAAGGGCTTGACGTTGTAGCCACCGAGCATGGTGCCGAGCAGCTCGGCCGCCTTTTCGCGGGAAATCAGGGCACAGGTTTCTTCGCCCTTGGCGACCTTGGCCAGGAACTCGGCCTTGACCTTGGCGGCATCGTCGACGCCGGCCGGCACGCGGTAGGTCAGCAGTTCGACCAGCGCGGCTTCTTCGCCGGCGGGGGGATTCTTCAGCAGGGCCACCAGTTCGGTGGTCTGTTGCTTGGTCAGGGGCAGCGGCGGGATACCGAGGGCTGCACGCTCTGCTACGTGGGCGCGATAGGCTTCAAGCACGGCGACTTCCTTTCGTAAAGGGTTGCTCTAGGGGTAAAGGACGAATTTTACGACAACGGCGACGGCCTGATGGTTCTGGAAAACCTTCCCCGCCGGCACCCGCAGGTCTTATATATTTTATATGTTAGTTCACCACTACGCCACTGCCTGCTGCAGTGCGAGGACGAATTCGCCCAAAAAACAGGCAACGGTCGCAAGTTCCTTGCGGCTCAGGCATTTGCCGCCGCTATCCCGAGCTTATCCACAGCCTTGTCCGACCCGGACGGGGATAAATGCGCTTCCGTGCCCAGGCTGTTAGACTGAGGGCTTTTCCACGACTCCTGAAATTCCATGTCCCGCATCGCCGCGATTTCCCGCCTGGGCCAGCAGGTCTGGCTCGACAATCTCTCCCGCCAATTGCTCGAATCCGGCGAGCTGGCCCGCTGGATCGCCGATGACGCGGTCGCCGGCGTCACCTCGAACCCGGCCATCTTCTACAACGCGATCCGCAACGATCCGGCCTACCAAAAGGCCGTCGCCGAACTCCAGGGCAGCGCGCTGGACGCCGAACAGCGCTTCGAAACCCTGGCCCTGCCGGACGTCCAGAAAGCCTGCGAGCTCTTCCTGCCGATGCACGAACAAAGCGGCGGCCGCGCCGGTTTCGTCAGTTTCGAGGTCTCGCCCGGCCTGGCCGACGATGCCGCCGGCACCGCCGCCGCCGCCCGCCGCCTGTGGGCGGAGATCGCCCGCCCGAACGCGATGATCAAGATTCCGGCAACGCCGGCCGGCATGGTGGCGATCGCCGATACCATCGCCGCCGGCATCAACGTCAATGTGACGCTGATCTTCTCGCCCGGCCAACTGGCCGACGTCCAGGCCGCCTATAGCGCCGGCATCGAACGGCGCTTCGCCGCCGGCCTGCCGGTCGACCGCATCGCCTCGGTGGCCAGCGTCTTCATCAGCCGCCTGGACAGCCTGCTCGACCCCAAACTGCCCGCCGAACTGCAGGGCAAGACCGCCATCGCCATGGCCCGCCAGGCCTACGCCGACTGGCAGGCACTGCCCGCCCTGCCCGGCAACGCCCGCCAGCAGATGCTGCTGTGGGCGTCGACCTCGACCAAGAACCCGGCTTACCGCGACGTCATCTACGTCGAGCAACTGATCGGCGACGGCACCGTCAACACGGTGCCCGACGCGACGCTGCTCGCCTTCCGCGACCACGGCGAAGCGGCGCCGACGCTGGCCGCCGATGCGACCGGCACGGCGGCGCAACTGGCCGGCGTGGCGGCGCTCGGCATCGACCTCGACGCGGTCGGCGAGGAATTGCAGGCAGCCGGCCTCAAGCAGTTCGACGAGGCCTTCGGCAAGCTGCTCGACCTGGTGCGCTGAAAGGCGGCGCGTGACGCTCCGGCCTCTCCGCTGCCTGCTGAGCGCCGCGCTGCTGGCGGCGACGTTCGCCGCCCAGGCCGGCGAAGCGCTGACCCTGCAGCTGAAATGGACGCACGCCTTCCAGTTCGCCGGCTATTACGCGGCGGACGCCAAGGGCTATTACCGCGACGCCGGCATCGAAGTCCGCATTGACGAAGCGGCGCCGGAAACCGACGTCGTCGGCCGGGTCATGAGCGGCGAAGCGCAGTTCGGCGTCGGCGGCAGCAACCTGATCCTCGAACGCCACGCCGGCAAGCCGGTGGTGGCGCTGGCCGCCATCTTCCAGCATTCGCCGGTGGCGATCATCGCCCGCCGCGGCAGCAATCTGCAGAGCATCCACGACCTGGCCGGCAAGCGGCTGATGCTCGAAGGTCAATCCGACGAACTTGCCGCTTACCTGAAATACGAAGGTCTCGGACCGGACAAGCTGCACCGCCTCAAGCACAGCTTCAATGTCGAAGACCTGATCGAAGGCCACACCGACGCCATGTCGGCCTACCAGACCTTCGAACCCTTCCTGCTGCAGCAGCGCAATTTCCCCTACCTGCTGCTGACACCGCGCTCGGCCGGCATCGACTTCTACGGCGACGTGCTGTTCACCAGCGAGCGCGAACTGCGCGAACAACCGGAACGGGCACGCGCCTTCCTGCAGGCCAGCCTGCGCGGCTGGCAGTACGCGATGGCCCATCCGGACGAGATCATCGCCCTGATCCGCGAACGCTACCCCGAGCGCCTGAGCCGCGAACACCTCGAATTCGAAGCGGCGCGGACGGCGCCGCTGGTACGCGCCGATCTGGTGCCGGTCGGCTACATGAATCCCGGCCGCTGGCGCCACATTGCCGACACCTACGCCGGACTCGGCATGCTGCCGGCTGACTTTCCGCTCACCGGTTTCCTGCCCGCCGACGAGTCGAGCGATGCCTGGAAGCGCCTGCTGCTACCGCTGATCGCCGCCCTGCTCGCGGTCGCCGCCCTCTCCGCCATCGCCCTCAACATGCGTCGGCTCAATCGGCGGCTACGCCAGAGCCAGCGCCAGCTAGCCGAACGCAGCCAGGAACTGGCATTGCAGAACCGGGTGCTGCAACAGCTCAACCATGGCGCGCCGCTCGGCGAAGTGCTCGACAGCCTGACCCGCGAGGTCGAGGCACAGCGCCCAGGCGTGCTCTGCTCGATCCTCCTGCTCGACGCCGACGGCAGCCATCTGCGCCACGGCTCGGCACCCAGCCTGCCCGATTTCTACAACCAGGCGATCGACGGCGTCGCCATCGGCGACGCTGTCGGCTCCTGCGGCACCGCCGCCTGGCGCGACGAACGGGTGATCGTCGACGACATCGAGCGCCACCCCTACTGGGCCGACTACCGCCCGCTGGCGGCGCGCGCCGGGCTGCGCGCCTGCTGGTCGCAACCTTTCCACGGGCGCGACGGCAAGGTCCGCGGCACCTTCGCGCTTTACCACCGCCAGCCCGCCACGCCCGACCAGCGCGACATCGCGCTGATCGAAGGCTACGCGCAACTGGCCGAACTGGCGGTTGAACGCAGCCGCTCCGACGAAGCGCTGCGGCTCGCCGAAAGCCGTTACCGGCTGATCTCGGAAAATGCCAACGACGTCATCTGGCTGCTCGAACTGCCGAGCCTGCGCTTCAGCTACATCAGCCCCTCGGTCGAACGCCTGCGCGGCTGGAGCGCCGAGGAAATCATGGCGCAACCGATGAGCGCCGCGCTGACCCCGGAATCGGCGGCGCGCGTCGAGCAGGCCCTGCGCGAAACGATGGCCGCCGTCGCCGCCGGTGCTCCCGGCCCGTATGCACGAACGATGGAAGTCGACCAGCCGCACCGGGACGGCAGCATCGTCCCGACCGAAGTCGTCACCACCGTGCTGCTCGACGACAACGGCCAGCCGACGCGCATCCTCGGCATCACCCGCGACATTTCCGAACGGCGCCGCAACGAAGCGGCGCTCGCCCGCCACCAGGCCGAACTGGAACAACGCGTCGAAGAGCGCACGGTGGCGCTGTCGATCGCCAAGGAAGCGGCGGAAGCGGCGAGCCGGGCGAAGAGCACCTTCCTGGCGACGATGAGCCACGAGCTGCGGACGCCGATGAACGCCATCCTCGGCATGACCGACCTGGCGCTGCGCCGTGCCAGCGACGCCAAGCAGAAGGACCAGTTGGGCAAGGTCGCCGACGCCGCCCGCCACCTGCTGGCGGTGATCAACGACATCCTCGACCTGTCACGCATCGAGGCCGACCGCCTGACGCTGGAGCACATTCCCTTCCAGTTGAACGAGATCGTCGCCCCGGTGCAGCGCCTGCTCGAACACCTGGCCGCCGAAAAGGGCCTCTACCTGGTTTTCGAAGTACCGGAAACGCTCGCCCGCACCCAGGTCAGCGGCGACCCGCACCGGCTTAAGCAGGTGCTGCTCAACCTGTGCATCAACGCGATCAAGTTCACCGACTGCGGCGGCGTCACCGTCCACCTCGCGCTGAGCGGCGAGGCCCCGCATTTCGTCCTGCACTGTTCGGTCGAAGATACCGGGATCGGCGTCACGCCGGAAATCCAGCGCCGTCTGTTCGAACCCTTCGTCCAGGCCGACGGTTCGATGACCCGCCGCTACGGCGGCTCCGGCCTCGGGCTGGCGATCTGCAAGCGGCTGGTGGAGATGATGGACGGCCGCATCGGCCTCGACAGCCAGCCCGGCCGTGGCAGCCGCTTCTGGTTCGAAGCCCGGCTGGGCGGCAGCGATGCGCTCCTGCCGCTGCCGCGCAACAGCACGCTGGACGCCATCGCAGCCCTGGAGCGCCGGTTTGCCGGCAAACGCATCCTGCTTGCCGAGGACGAACCGGTGAACCGCGAGGTCTTTCGCGAACTGCTGGGCGACGCCGGGCTGCTGGTGGATACCGCGAACAATGGCGAAACGGCGGTCGCCATGGCCGGCAGCACCGACTACGCGCTGATCCTGATGGACATCCAGATGCCCGGCATCGACGGCGTTGCCGCCAGCCAGGCGATCCGCGCCCAGCCCGGCGGCAGCGAACTGCCGATCATCGCGCTGACCGCCAATGCCTTCAGCGAGGACCGCCAGCGCTGCCTCGACGCCGGCATGGACGACCACATCACCAAGCCGGTCGACCCGGAACGCCTGTTCGCGACGCTCTACCGCTGGCTGGCCATCGCTGACGAAAGACACGAGCACCGCCTTTCCTGATCGGCCAACATTCGGCCATGGCTGTCGCCTGGATTACCATGTCGTCAGTGGTATCCTCCAGCCATTGCATCAGGAGGAAACATGCTGAACCATCTTTCGCTCAGGGCTCGTCTCTGGCTGCTGGGCATCGTCGCCGCGCTGGGCATGCTGCTGCTCGCCGTCTCTTCGCTCATTTTCACCGGGCGTAGCGAAGTCCTGTTCACTTCCTTCGTCGATGAACGGATCGCCGTTCGTCACATGGCGACGCTGGCTTACGCCAACGGCTTGCAGAAAGGCCAGGCCATCCGCAACATCCTGCTCGACCCCGGCAAACAGACGGCCTACGACAACTTTGACAAGGCGCATGCGGTTTTCCTGCAGAAAACCGAAAAACTGCTGCCAGCCCTGGCCAACGACGCCGCCACCCACGATATCGCCCCGCGCCTGAAAGCCAATCTCGAGCGCTGGCAACCTTTGCAGAAGGAAGTCATCGATCTGGTCCGGGCGGGCAACGGCGAGGCTGCCAAGGCACTGCTGGTGAGCCAGGAAACCCCGGCCTGGCGTCAGGTGCGCGACGACCTGCTGGAAATCGGCAAGCTCGCCGAGACGGCTGCAGCAACCGAGCGCGCTGAATTGATCGATGGCCTCGACTGGTTGAGCAAGCTGTCGATCATCATCGGCTCGCTCAGCCTGCTGCTGGTGGCCAGCATCATCGTCCTGGTCGGCCGCAGCATCTATCGGCAGATCGGCGGCGAACCCGCGCTTGCCGCCGTCGCCCTGCAACGGATCGCCCAGGGCGACCTGAGCGAATCCCTGACCCTGATCCCCGGCGACGAGAGCAGCGTCGTCGCTGCCATGCAGCGCATGCAGGGACAGATCCGCCAACTGATCGCCGAAACCGTCCATAGCGCCGATTCCGTGGTCAAGGAAAGCGAAGCGATGCTCACCGAAGCGGCGCAACTGGACAAAACAGCCGAAGAGCAAAGCAACGCAACGGCAGCCATTGCCGCCGCCGTCGAGGAATTCACCGTCAGCATCGGCGTCATGTCGGATAACGCCGGCGAAGCCGGGCGCCTCTCCGGAGAGTCCGAAAACCATGCCCACGAGAGTCTGGGCGTGGTCTCCGATGCCACCGGAATCATCCAGCGGGTGGCGACCGGAATGTCCGACGCGGCAGCCACCATGGACGAGCTTTCCGCCAAGGTGGCGGCGATCACCGGCATCGTCAAGACGATCCGCGACATTGCCGACCAGACCAACCTGCTTGCCCTCAATGCCGCCATCGAAGCCGCCCGCGCCGGCGAACAGGGCCGTGGCTTCGCCGTCGTTGCCGACGAGGTGCGCAAGCTGGCGGAATCGACGACCAAATCGACCCAGGAGATATCCGACATCGTCAACGGCGTCCGGCAAAGTACCGACAAGGCTTTCGCCACGATGACCCAGGCCAAGGATCTCGCGCTGTCGAGCGCCGGCCGCACCGAGGAAGTCCGTCAGACCGTCGCCAACATGGACCAATCGTCGGCCCGGGTCAGCCAGGCGATCGACGCCATTGCCGCATCGCTGCGCGAGCAGTCGTCGGCCAGTACCGACATCGCGCAGCGGGTGGAACTGATTGCCCTGGGCATCGACCAGACCCACGCCGCCGCGAGCGAATCCAGCCAGCGCGCCGAAACCCTGGTCAATCTCTCCCGCCGGCTCAAGGAAAACGTGCGCCGCTTCCGGGTTTAAGCCAACAGCGGCGGCAACCCGCACTGACGCCTCGCCCGGGCGCAAGCCGCGTGTTCGACATCGAATTCGCGGCAGGGCGACGGTCGCGCATCGTAAATCGTGCAGCGCACCGCGCCCCCGATTTCGCCCTCCAGCGCGACGCAGCGCGGCGGCGCCGCGTCTGTGCCGCGCATGCGAACGATCTTCGCCGTCACCGGCAGCGTCATCGCCAAGGGCACGCCGTCCGCCCAGGCGTAGGCGCCGCCGGCCAGTTCGGCGGGATGGAAATCGACGCGCAGGCTGGCGCAGCAGGCGCCGCAGGTCTGGCAGACGCTCATCCCAGATCCGCCCGGCAGCGCCATAGCTCGTGGCCGGAAGCGAGGTACTTCTTCTCGAACGGCGTCAAGGGATCGTCCGTTACATAGGGCTCGGCCGCCACCGCGCAAGCGCCCAGCCAGCCCAGCGCCAGCGCCATTTCCTCGATGTAGATGCGCCAGTTGCTGCGGCATTCGACGATGCCGCCCAGCTCGCGCCAGACCGGGAAGACGGCGTGGCCGTGCCAGCGCCGGGCAAGGTGGCCGATTTTCGGCCAGGGGTTCGGGTAGAGATTGTAATGGCGCGCCAGGCGGACGCCGCGCTCGGCGAGCAGGCGCCAGAAATCGACCAGATCGGCCCGCAGCAGCAGCGCATTGGCCGGCAGCGGCAAGGGTTTGCCGCGTTCCAGACGGTCGCTCGACTGGTCGACGCCGATCACGAAATGGTCCGGGAATTCGGCCGCCAGGCGCAGCGTGCTCCAGCCGACACCGCAGCCGGCATCGAGGATCAGCGGCGAATCCGGTTTCCAGGCGGCGTGCGCGGCGAGCGCCCGGCCGCAGGCGGCGCGGTTGTAGTCGAGCAACGGCTTGCGGAAAGGCTGCGCCAGGTGACGGCGCAGCAGCATCTCCAGGTCGGCGTGCGGGCCATCCTGGGCGCTGGCGATGAAGCGTGAGTTGCCGTCCATGGTCTCAGGCGGCCAGCGGCAGTTCGCCGAGGATGCCGGCGGCGAGCAGCAGGCGGTCGATCTCCTCGGCCGCCTTGACCGGACGCAGTTGCTGGTAGAGCGCCTCGGCCTCGGGATAGTTGCGGCGCAGCAACATCAGCCACTGCTTCAGGCGGCCGCCGGCATGTACCGGCAGCACGCGGACGCGCACGCCGCGCCAGAACATTTCCAGCCATGGCCGCAGTTCGCCCCAGCCGCCCAGCACCTCGCCACGGATGCGCCGGGCGAGGAAGGGGTCGGCCAGCGCGCCGCGACCGATCATGACGTCGGCGCAGCCGCTCTCCTCGCGGATGCGTCGCCAGTCGTCGACGGTCCACACCTCGCCGTTGGCGATCACCGGGATGTCGATCGCCGCCCGCACCCGGTCGATCTGCGCCCAGCGCGCCGGCGGCCGGTAGCCGTCGGCCTTGGTCCGGCCGTGCACGATCAGCGCGTCGGCGCCGCCGGCCTCGATCGCCTGCGCGCAATCGACTGCCAGGCAGGTGTCGTCGATGCCGAGCCGCATCTTGGCGGTGAAGGGAATGGCCGCCGGCACCTCGGCACGCACCGCAGCAACGATGTCGTGCAGCAGTTGCGGCTCGCCGAGCAGCGCCGAACCGCCGCGATGGCGGAACACCGTCGGCGCCGGACAGCCGAAGTTGATGTCGATGCCGGCCGGATTGTGTTTCACCAGTCGCCGCGCGTTGCCGGCCATGAAATGCGGGTCGGAACCGAGCAACTGGACCCGCATCGGCGTCCCGGCCGGCGTCCGGCTGCCGTTCTTCAGCTCCGGACAGGTGCGCAGGAAGGTCCGGTTGGGCAGAACGCTCTCGGTCACCCGGACGAACTCGCAGATGCCCCAGTCATAGCCACCGACCGCCGTCAGCACGTCGCGCATCAGCGGATCGGCGAGGCCTTCCATCGGGGCGAGAGCGATTCGTGACATCCGCAACCTTTCGGCAAATACTTGAAATGGCGCGCATTATCGCGGATTGCGCAAGACCGTGCGAGCCGCGATAATGCCAGACAGCCGTTTACGGACCCGACTGCAATTCCTGCAATTACACCTGCCGCGTGAGACTTGGCGATGAAACATCAGAAAAGCATTCTTGTTGAAACGCTGCCGCGCATGATGACGGAAATCACCAGCGAAATTGCGCATATCGTCGCCACATCAGGCGTCCCCAGCGGTCTGGTCAATGTTTTCGTACGTCACACGTCCTGCTCGCTGACCATCACCGAAAAAGCCGACGCCGACATTCGCGGCGACCTGGAAACCCTCGCCAGACGCTGGGCCCCCGACGGCGATCCGGCCTATCGGCGCGACACCGAAGGCGAGGACGACATGGCCTCGCTGGCCCGCAGCGTGCTCACCGGCGTCTCGCTCAACATCCCCTGCGCCAACGGCCGCCTGCTGCTCGGCAGACTGCAAGGCATCTACCTCTGGGAACACCGCGCCCAGGCCCACCAGCGCGAGATCGTCGTCAGCGTGCTGGGGTGATAGGCAGGCGCCAACCCTCCCATAGTCCCGATTGATTGGCCTGGCGAAGCTGATATGCGCTATATTTGCCAACGACGTAAGCCCCTGCCGCCAACGCAGGATTCGCCCGGAAACGGCCCGCCGAGGTAAGCCAGCGCCGCTCCCGGTCAGGTCGCGCAGCAATGCGCCCAACCCGATGTTTTCACGAAGGAGAACCGTCCATGGCAAACAAGAAAGCCAAATCCCCGAGCATCGACATCGGCATTTCCGACGCCGACCGCAAGAAGATCGTCGAAGGCCTGTCCGGCCTGCTCGCCGACAGCTACACGCTGTACCTGATGACGCACAACTTCCACTGGAACGTCAAAGGCCCGCAGTTCAACAGCCTGCACCTGATGTTCATGGGCCAATACACCGAGCAGTGGAACGCCCTCGACCTGATCGCCGAGCGCATCCGCGCCTTGGGTTTCCCGGCGCCGGGCACCTACAAGGAATTCGTCAAGCTCGCCTCGATCAAGGAAGTCGAAGGCGTGCCGAGCGCCGACGACATGGTCCGCCACCTGGTCGCCGCCCAGGAAGCCACCGCCCGCACCGCGCGCAAGCTGTTTCCGGTGGTCGCCGAAGCCGACGACCAGCCGACCGCCGACCTGCTCACCCAGCGCCTGGAAGTCCATGAAAAGACCGCCTGGATGCTGCGCAGCCTGCTCGAAGACTGAGGCGCCAAAGCGCTAACGCACGCAGGGCAGGATGGCAATCCTGCCCTTTTTTTATTTTCCGACTTGAATCCTCCGCCATGCACCTTCCCCAGCACCAACTCGCAATGACCGTCCTGATGACGCCGGACATGGCCAACTTCTCCGGCAACGTCCACGGCGGCACCATCCTCAAGCTGCTCGACCAGGTCGCCTACGCCTGCGCCGCGCGCTACGCCAGCGAATACGTCGTCACGCTGTCGGTCGACCAGGTGATGTTCCGCCAGGCCATCCACGTCGGCGAACTGGTCACTTTTCTCGCCTCGGTCAATTACACCGGCAACACCTCGATGGAAATCGGCATCAAGGTGCTGACCGAAGACATCCGCGCCAAGGTCATCCGCCACGCCAACTCCTGTTTCTTCACCATGGTTGCCGTCGACGCCGACGGCAAGCCGACGCCGATCCCGCCGCTGACGCCGACCACGCCGGAAGAAATCCGCCGCTACCAGGCGGCGCAGGTGCGGCGCGAACTGCGCAAGGAATTCGAGGGACGGATGCAGGCGCTGACGCCGAAGGCCGCCTGAGCGCCCCGGCTGACGCAGGTTATTTCTGTGTTGACAGAAATTACAGACGCAACTACATTGCGGCCATGGAACTCAAACCTATCTCCGAAAGATTCATCCTCCACTGGGGCGAAATGGGCTCGCGCTGGGGCGTCAACCGTACCGTCGCGCAGATTCATGCCCTACTCTATCTGGCCGGGCGGCCGATGGAAGCCGAGGAAATCGCCAGCACGCTGGGCGTCGCCCGCTCCAATGTCAGCACCAGCATCAAGGAGCTGCAATCGTGGAAGCTCGTGCGCACGGTGCATCTGAAGGGCGACCGGCGCGACCATTTCGAGACCTCGACCGACGTCTGGGAACTGTTCAAGCTGATCGTCGAAGGCCGCCGCCAGCGCGAGATCGACCCGACCATAGCCGTCCTCAACGGTTTTCTCAGCAACCCGGACCTGGCCGCCGAGGATGAAGGCGCCCAGCAGCGCATCCGCGAGACGCTGGAGTTCATCCAGATCCTCACCACCTGGTCCGACGAAATGCTGCGCCTGAAGCCGGAAACGCTGATGAAGATGCTCGGCATCGGCGCCAAATTGAGCCAGACCTTCCGCAAGGGCAGCAGCAGCGAATAAACAGCTTTCACCCGGCATGGGCCGTTCCGGCCCATTTTTTTGAAACATTAATTTCTGTTTTTACAGAAATATTCGTAAGCGAGAAAACACCATGGACTCGACCCTGATCTTCCTGCTGCAAGTGACCATCGCCCTGCTCGCCGGCGGCCTCGCTGCCTACTACCTGAAAGCCGCGCTCACCGGCATCCTGACCGACCTGTGCGGCACCGCCGGACGTGCCGATTTCTGGTGGCGGACGAGCGCGATTCTGTTGCTCGGGCTGCCGCTGCTGCTCGTCCTCTTCTTCGCCGCCAATCCCGTCTTCAGCGACCCGGCGCTGGCCTTGCGCGACGCCTTCCGCCTCAGCCTGATCGGCGTGCTGGCCGCCGTCGGCCTGCTCTCGCGTCGCATCTGGAAGCACATACCGCCGCCAGCCGCCTTGCCGCAACGCCAGCCCGGCACCGGCCAGGAGACGACGCCATGCGCATCCTGATCGCCGGCGCCAGCGGCTTCATCGGCAGCGCGCTGGGCCGGACGCTGAGCGCCGCCGGCCACCAGGTGCTGCGCGGCGTGCGCCGGCCGCAAGCTGCCGACGAGGTCGCCATCGACTTCAGCCGTCCCGACCCGGCCGCCTGGCAGCAGGCTTTGCGCGGCTGCGACGCCGCCATCAACGCCGTCGGCATCCTGCGCGAACGGGGCGAGCAGACTTTTTCGGCCCTGCACACGCGTGGACCGCAGGCTTTCTTCAGCGCCTGCGTCGCCGCCGGCGTACGCCGCATCGTGCAGGTTTCGGCGCAGGGCGCGGACCGTGGCACAGCGCCTTTCCTCGCCAGCAAGCGCGCCGCCGACGATTTCCTGCGCGGCCTGCCGCTGGATTGGCAGATCGTCCGCCCGGCGCTGGTCCATGGTGAAGCCGGCGCCTCGGCCCGCGCCTTCCGCCTGCTCGCCAGCCTGCCGCTGACGCCGCTGCCACTGGGCGGCCACCAGAAAGTGCACTGCATCCACATCGACGACCAGTGCGGCGAAATCCGCCGCCTGCTCGACCCGGCGACGCCAGCCGGCCAGTGCCTTGAGTTGCGCGGCGGCGAGGCGCTGACACTGCGCGAACTGATCGCCACCTACCGCCACAGCCTGGGTTTTGCGCCCGCGCCGGTCCTGCCGCTGCCAGGCTGGCTGATGGCCATCGCCGCCCGCGTCGGCGAACACCTGCCCGGCGGCCTGCTCGACACGCAAACCTGGCGCATGCTGCAAAGCGCCGATGCCTGCGTCGGCACGCCCCACCCGCCCGAAGCCCGCCGCCCGGCCCAATTCATCACGCCCAGCGAGGCCCCCTGCCTGCGCCAGCAAGCCCTGGCCGCCTGGCGCGCCCCGCTGCTACGCGTGGCGCTCGCCGCCGTCTGGCTGATCACCGCCTGGGTCAGCCTGTTCGCTTATCCAATCCCCGACAGCCTGGCGCTGCTCGCCCGCACCGGCCTGAATGGCACGCCGGCCCTAGTCGCGCTGATCGGCGCCGCGCTGCTCGATGCCGCCTTCGGCCTCGCCACGCTGCTCGCCCCCGGCCGCCGCCTGTGGCTGGCGCAGATGGCGCTGATCGTCGGCTATTCGGCGGTGATCGCCGTCTGCCTGCCGGAATTCCTGATCCATCCCTACGGCCCGCTCAGCAAGAACCTGACTATCCTGGCCGTGCTCATCCTGCTTTACGCCGAGGAGGAAAGACCATGACCACCTATTTCGTTCTCAAAGCCCTGCACATCCTGTCGTCCGTGCTGCTCGTCGGCACCGGCTTCGGTTCGGCTTTCTACCTGTACTTCACCAACCGCCGCGGCCCGGTCGCCGCCATCGCCACCACCGCCCGCCTGGTGGTGCGCGCCGACTGGTGGTTCACCACGCCGACCGTGCTCTTCCAGCCGCTTTCCGGCCTCTGGCTCGCCCACCTCGGCGGCTACGAATGGACGACGCCGTGGTTCGTCGTCACGCTGGTGCTCTACGTCATCGCCGGCCTGTGCTGGCTGCCGGTGGTCTGGCTGCAACTGCGCATGGCCGACATGGCCGAAGCCGCCGCGGCCGCCAACGAGCAACTGCCGCCGCGCTACTGGCGCTACGCCCGGCTCTGGGAACGCCTCGGCTACCCGGCTTTCCTCGCCATGCTCGCCATTTTCTTCCTGATGGTCCTCAAGCCCGCTTTCTGAATTCCACCGACAAGGAGATCGCCATGCACCAGCCTTCGCTCATGCAGCAAGCCCTCGGCACCGATTGGGAAGCCCTGCCGGCGCCGCTGCGCCGCCATTACCAGCGCGCCGGACATAGCACCGTCGGCACCCTCGACATCGCCTACCCGCGCTGGATGCAGCCGCTGCTCAGCGGTCTGCACCGGATCGGCGCGCTCATCCATCGGCGCGGCAAGCGCGTGCCGACCACGGTCGCCAAGCAGATGAACGCCGACGGCCTGACCCAACGCTGGCACCGCGACATCCGCTTCGCCGACGGCCAGCTCATCGCCTTCAAAAGCCACTGGCGCTACGCGGGCGGCAACCGCCTGGTCGAATACGTCAATCCCTTCCTCGGCCTGTGCATGGCGGTGTCGCTCGAAAACGGCTGCCTGCGCTACTGTGGCCGGCATTTCGAACTGAAGCTCGGCGCCCTGTACCTGCCGCTGCCGGAATGGCTGCTGCTCGGTCATACCGAGATCGTCGAACAAGCCGTCGACGACGAGCATTTCGTCATGGATTTCCGCATCAGCCACCCGCTATTCGGCGAGACCTTTCGCTACGGCGGTGAATTCCGCGCCTGAAGCCACCTTATAATCCCGCCCATGCTGCGCTTCGTCCTCGACACCAACGTCGTCCTCGATCTCTACCACTGGGCCAATGTCGAGGCGGTGCCGATCATGGCCGCGCTGGAAGCCGGGCAGATCGAATGCCTGGTCGACGAACGCACGCTCGACGAACTGCAGCGCGTGCTGACCTACCCGCAACTGAAGCTGACGCCGGAGATGATTGCCGAGCGCTACGCCCGCTACCGCGCGCTGGTCAGCTGCATTCCCGAAGGCGAGGCGCCGCCGCTGCCGCGCTGCAAGGACCGCGACGACCAGAAATTCCTCGAACTCGCCGCCCGCGCCGGCGCCGACATCCTGGTCAGCAAGGACAAGGCGCTGCTCAAGCTGACCGGCCGCACCAAGCTGGCCTTCCGCATCGTCAAACCGGCGGCCGCCTGCGCGCTGCTGCCGGCCATTCCCGACTCTCCCGCCCACGGCTGAAGCGAACATGACCGATACCCTGCCCCACCTCTCCCTGGCCGAAACCCGCGTCCTCGGCACGCTGGTCGAAAAGCAGCGCACCGTGCCCGACACCTACCCGCTGTCGCTCAACGCGCTGGCCGCCGGCTGCAACCAGAAGACCAGCCGCCAACCGGTGCTCGAACTGGCCGAGGCGGAAATCCTGCAGGCGCTCGACGGGCTCAAGGACGCCGGCCTGGCTGTCGAAGTCAGCGGCAGTCGCGTCGTCCGCTTCGAACATCGGCTGGAGAAAGTGCTCGCCGTGCCGACCCAGGCCTCAGCGCTGCTCACCGTGCTGATGCTGCGCGGCCCGCAGACCGCTGGCGAATTGCGCCTGAACTGCGAGCGCCTGCACCGCTTCGCCGACATCTCGGCGGTCGAAGCCTTCCTCGAAGAACTCGCCGGCAAGGGGCTGGTCGTCGAACTGCCCCGCCTGCCCGGATCGCGCGAAAACCGCTGGAGCCATCTGCTGAGCGGCCAGCCGACCGTGGAAGCAGCGCCGGCAAGCGGCGGACGCGTCGACAATCAGGAAATCGACGAACTGAAAAGCCGCGTCAGCGCATTGGAAAACGAAGTCGCCGAACTGCGCGCCCAGTTCGCCGCGCTTCGCGCCGAACTCGGCGGCTGAGCGGAGCCGTCTCAGGCCGCCGGCAACAGCTTCAGGAAGTGATCGAGGATCATGAAGTGGTCCTCGAACAACGCGCCTTCCATTGCCGCCAGTTCGCCGATCGGCACCCATTTTGCCGCTGCCGCGTCGTCGGCGCCGGCGACTGCCGGTAGCCGGCTGTCGCCGAGGTCGAACCAGTGGGCGTGGGTGATGGTGCGGCCGCGCTGGCTGCGGTCGGGGTGGTCGAAAACCGCCGTGCCGCGCAGCAGGCTTTCGAGCGTCGCCGGCAACAGCGCGAAGCCGGTTTCTTCCTGCAGTTCGCGCATCGCCCCCTGCAAAACCCGCTCGCGCGGCTCCAGGAAGCCGCCGGGCAACGCCCATTGGCCCTTGCCGGGCGGCTGGCCGCGTTCGATCAGGAGCACATGGCCAGCGGCGGTGACCACCGCGTCGACGGTGATGAAGGGCCCGGTGCCCCAGGTTTTCTTGCCCGCTTCGACGCGCGCATGTTCCTCGCGCAGGCCGCCAACGAACGGCAGGTTCAGCCAGCCCAGCAGGTAATGGACGACGGCGGCCGGCGCCTGGCCGGCGAGCAGCGCCTGCGTCGCGGCGCGGTCCTCGCCCTCGAACAGGATGCGGCGCAGGCTGGTGGCGTTGATCGCGCCGTAGGCCGGCGCCGGCAGCAGCGTCCAGCCGGGGAAGCCGTGCAGGTATTCGCTGGTTGCGTCCTTGGCGTGGCCGATCAGCGCGATGCGCGCCCCCGGCGCCGCCTGCGCCTGCACCGCGGCCTGCGCCGCCGTGCGCCAGCGGCGCTCGTCGTAGTAGTCGCGCAGCGGCAGGAAGCTGACGCGCGCTTTCGTCGCCTCGTCCAGCGTCAGCGCGATCATGCTCGCCCGCTCTTCCCAGCTGAACGGGTTCTTGGCGCTGCGCGCGGCGTGCGCCGAACCGAGCAGGACGATGACTTTGTCCGCACAGCCCAGCGCCTGCGCCAGCAACGCCGCGTGGCCGTTGTGGAAGGGCTGGAAGCGGCCGATGACGACGGCGATGTCGAATTTCTCTTTACTGTTCATGCGCGTTTCCTCAATCGTATTTGGCGGCAATCGGCATCTGCCGCCCGCTACCGAAGGCGCGGCCGCGCAGGCGGAGGATGGGCGGGGCCTGGCGGCGCTTATACTCGTTGCGGGCGATCAGGCGGCGGACGCGGGCGATCAGCGCCGGGCCGTCGGGGCCGGCAGCGAGCGTGGCGTAGTCGGCCTGCACGGCGGCGCGCTCGTCGGCGCCCAGGCGCTCGCCCTCGATCAGCACTTTCAGGATGGTGTCGAGCACCGGGTAAGGCGGCAGGCTGTCGCTGTCGCGCTGGTCGGGCGCCAGCTCGGCCGACGGTTCCTTGTCGATGATGGCGGTCGGGATCAGCTCGCGCCCGGCTTCGGCGTTGAGGTGGCGGCACAGTTCGAAGACCTCGGTCTTGTAGAGGTCGCCGATCAGGCCGAGGCCGCCGTTGGTGTCGCCGTAGAGGGTGCAGTAGCCGACCGAGATCTCGCTCTTGTTGCCGGTGGTCAGCAGCAGGTGGCCGTAGCGGTTGGAGTAAGCCATGAGCACGGTGCCGCGCACGCGCGCCTGCAGGTTTTCCAGCGCCAGGCCGTGCAGCGGCTCGCCGAAGGCGGCGGCGAAATCAGCCTCGTACTGGCCGACCAGCGCCTTGATCGGGTGCGTGTACAGCTTGATGCCGAGGTTGGCGCACAGCGTCACCGAGTCATCAACGCTGCCGCTGCTGGAAAAGCGCGAGGGCAGCGTCACCGCGACGACGTTTTCCGGCCCCAGCGCCTCGGCGGCGAGCGCCAGAGTCAGCGCCGAATCGATGCCGCCGGAGGAGCCGACCACCACCTGCTTGAAGCCGCAGCGGCGGGCGTAGTCGCGCAGGCCGAGGACGATCTGCCGGCGGTAGAACTCCATTACCGGCAACCCGGCCGCCGCCACCGGCGCCAGCGGCGCGCCGTCGCCGGCGCGGAAGGCGGTGCCGTCCCATTGCAGCGTGACTTGCGCCTCGACGAAACGCGGCGCCTCGAAGACCACGCCCTCGTCCGGCGTCACCGCGAAAGAGGCGCCGTCGTAGACCAGCTGGTCATGACCGCCGATCTGGTTCACATAGACCAGCGGCAGCTTGTGACGACGGCTGGCGGCGGCGAACAGCGCGTGCCGCTGCTCGCGCTTGCCGATGTTGGACGGACTGGCGTTGATCGACACGACCAGGTCGGGCGCCGCGTCGGCCAGGCGGCGGAAGGGATTGACCGCGTAATCGGCGCCGTCGTCGTTCCAGCCATCCTCGCAGATCAGGAAGCCGACCTGGGCGCCGCCGACGCGCAGCACACGGGCGACATCCGGTCCCGGCGCGAAGTGGCGCGATTCGTCGAAGACGTTGTAGGTCGGCAGCAACTGCTTGGCGTAGCTCAGCACCACCTCACCATCGCGCAGCACCAGCAGGCTGTTGTGCAGGCGCTTGCCCGGCCCCTCGCGCCGGGTCGGCGCGCCGACCACCCAGCACAGGCCGGGCGTGGCGCGGCTGGCGGCGGCGAGTTGCGCCAGGCCGCCATCGACGCGGGCGAGGAAATCCGCTTCATCGAGCAGGTCGCCCGGCCAGTAGCCGGTCAGCGACAGCTCCGGAAAAATCACCATGCTGGCGCCGTCGACCGCAGCATTTTGCGCGGCGGCACTCATCAGCGCGACATTGCCGGCGATGTCGCCGACGGTCGGGTTGATCTGGGCCAGCGACAGACGCAGCGCGCTCATGATCCACCGTCCTTTCGTCCGAACACCTGGCGCAGGTAGGCCAGGAAGGTCTGGTCGTCGCACAGCGTCTTGCCCGGCGAATCCGAGAGCTTGGCCACCGGCTGGCCGTTGCAGGCGACGATCTTCATGACCACGTTGAGCGCGGCAAAGGGCGTGTCGTTGGACAGGTTGGTGCCGATGCCGTAGGAAGTCATGACGCGGCCGCGATAGCGCCGGAACAGCTCGACGGCACGCGGCAAATCCAGGCCGTCGGAGAAGACCAGGCGCTTGCTGCGCTGGTCGATATGCAGCTTGCGGTAGTGCGCCAGCGCCTTTTCCGCCCACTCGACCGGGTCGCCGGAATCGTGCCGGAGGCCGTCGAAAAGCTTGGCGAAGTAGAGGTCGAAGTCGCCGAGGAAGGCGTCCATGCCGACCACGTCGGTCAGCGCCACGCCGAGGTCGCCGCGGAATTCCTGCACCCAGCCTTCGAGCGCCGCCTTCTGGAAATCGCGCAGGCGGAAGCCGAAGGACTGGTAGGCCTGCAGGTATTCGTGCGCCATGGTGCCGATCGGGGTCAGGCCCATGTCCTTGGCGAAGAGCACGTTCGAGGTGCCGCGGAAATTGACCGGCAATTCGGCCGCCAGCGTGCGCACCACTTCCTCATGCCAGGCGCCGGAATAGCGGCGGCGCAGGCCGAAATCGAAGAAGACGAAAGGCTCGTCGGCCGAGCACAGCTCGTCGCTCAAGCCGCGGATGAAGTCGATCTTCTCGCGCAGGCGCTGGCGCGCCACCGTCAGCAGGTTGTCATCCACCGGCAGGCGGCGGAAGTACAGCTCATTGACGATGTAGAGCACGAAAATCTCGAAGGCCATCACATGCACCAGCGGCCCGCGCGCGACGATCTCCAGCCTGTCGCCATTGACGCGGGTTTCGATGAAGCGGCGCTGGAAGCGGAAGACGGTGAGGAAATCGACGAAATCGCTCTTGATGAAACGCAGGCTGCGCAGATAAGCCAGCTCGTCGTCGGCGAAAGTCAGCGAACAGAGCCGGTCCAGTTCCGCATCCACCGCCGGCTTCAACTCGGCCAGCGGGAACAGCGGCGTGTTGCGGCAGACGAAGGCGTACTCGGCCTGGGCGCCGGGATGACTGTGCAGCAGCGCCTGCCACATGGTGAACTTGTAGAGGTCGTTCTCCAGCAAGCTGCGGACGACGGGTTGCTGTGCCATGGTGCTCATCTTCCTTCTCCTTGTTCCTGCCGTTGCCGGCGGCCGCAGGCGCGGCTTTCAGCAAAATCCTGCGGTCAACGCCGAAAACGGCACAAATTTTTCAGCAGTTCGCCAACAACTCCGGCAACACCGCCTGCGCCGTACTCAGGCGCAAGCCCCGCTGCCGCATGTCGTCAAGAAATTCGGCGTACTGCGCCTCGAACCCGCCCACCGCGCTCATGCAGTCGGTGAGCAGCACCAGCCGCCCGAGTTCGCCGGCCGGCCAGTTCTCCACCACGTGCTCGACGGTGGCCCGCACGCAGTGGCTGCCCGCCTCGCCGGTGAACAACACCACATCGGCCGTCGCCAGGCTGGCCAGGAAACCGGCGTTCAACTGGGTATCGGCATCGTCGGCATCCGGCACCTCGGCCTGGATGGCGCTGAAGTGCTCGGTCCACGGATTGCTGCCCTTGAACACCTTGGTCACCACGGCGGCATTCGCCTCTTCCCAGGCGTTGTAGGCGGCGCGCACGGCGGCATGGACGCTGTGGCCCCAGGTACCGATCTCGCAGTGCACCGGCCAGACCATGTGCACATACCGCCCAGCCGCCTCCAGTGCCTCCAGATAGGCCAGCACACGCGGCAGCGCCTCGGTCCGGCGCGGCAGGAAACGCCCGCCACGCACATCGGCCGCGCGAATCTGCGTAAACGCCCCGACCGCACTGCCATCGCCCTGCCGCCAGAAGGTCGGATGCGCGATATCGACGCGCTGGTGGGCATCGAGCGTCAGCGAAATATCGCTCAAACCGGCACCGCCGGCCCGGATCAATTCCGCCACCCGCAACAAATCCGCATCCGCCCCCGCCACCGGCAAAGCCGGCACCTGCTGCACGCCGCCGATGACCGGACAATCGGCCGCCGGCAGATCGCAGAAATCGTTCTGCGGATCGATGATGACCAGATGAATACGCTGCTTCGCCATGATCGTTCTCCTTGGGTACAAGCGCTGAAACCTGCGCTTGAGTGCACTGTAGAACAGTTAGTTTAAGTTTGCAACTAATTGGAGCAAGCGGAGGTATTCGGTAGATGCGATGCTTGGTGAAAAATGACAACGCTTTGGTTTCCATGTGCAGTGAATAATGCGAAAGTGATACGCTTCCGGCTGCACAAAAACGACCGCCGCGTTTGCCATGAATCCACTGCAGCAAATTAACGAAGCATCTGTAAAAACTACTGCCGGATCAGGCTTTCGCTGCGCCACGTTCACGAGCATGGGCGGCATGCGTATGGCATTCGTGGCGGATATGAAATTAACTTTACGTTAGCCGTTCTCCTCTCACCTTATGACATCACCTCATCATGGAAGAAACTAGCCGCGCCGCACTCGATGTATTTAGATCAGATGAAAACGTCGCATGGATTGCTGATCAACTGATTGCCTCGTTCTCCGAAGGAATTGCACACAGCGCAAAAGATGGGGTGCAGGTTTTTCAGCGTGACTTCATAGAATCGATGGGACTCTCTTCGCGTGAAAAGACAAAGCGAGAGAAGTACGAAACATCGCGCCCTTACGAGGAACACGAAAAGATAGAGCTAGTTAAATTCGCGCTGGAGGAGGTGTTCGTAACCCTACCGACCATGCAGATGGCTACGGAAAGAGCCCTAAGAGAACTGGGAGCTAATGCAACAGCAATTGAGTTTCTTGCGCCCGATGATGAGGAACGCCCAGAGGGCTCTTATGCGCAAGAACTTGGACGGGAGGATGAAAGGCGCGTTGAGAACCTCAAGCAACGCCTTGCAGAATTTTCAGAGAGGCTCTCATCATGACTAGCCTTGCTGATCTACAAAACGCCTACAACGCAACCCTTGCAGGTATTGCTCCTGTGACCTCATCAGGACAAGCCAACGACGCTTTTGAGGTCTATGTATTAACTCTTGCGGTGCGTGCAGCAAGAGGCGAAGGAGCCGCAATTACATTTGAATCATGTTCAGGAATCACAAACCCTTCCCCTCTGAAATTTCGCACTTCACCAGGGCGTATCTATGCGCCTGCGCACGACTATACCCATGCTGTATTAAGCTTTCCGCAAGGCTTAACTTACGAGGCTCATATCGGTGTTTACATCGAGGGGTTGGCCGGTGTTTTGCACGAGTGTGATATTGCTGTCATAGAAGCATCCGAAGCCCAGTTTTGTCGGAGAACTCACGTTCATCCAAAGAAGGCAGATGTGCTGCTTACGGCTGAGTGCAAGTTCTATACAGGAAAACTTGGTATCGCGCTCGGCAGGGAGTTTCTTGGCACTACTGCGGAATTGGGAACCGAAGGGCGATTCATGCTTAGCAATAGCGACGGACGATCTGTGGACCGTGTGCTCGCCCACCATAAACGAAAACGGCATTTCCGGCTCACGCCACTTGATCCTGACTCCGAAACGCAGGTACTTGCTCAGTTTCGAGAAGTTTTTAGAAATGCCATTGCTAGGGGCTGTTCACATTTGCGGAATTGTGTTTACATCCTGTCTTTTGGATACAAGACATGGATCGCCGAATGCT
>OFJB01000361.1_pt1 | contig 22927 bp, 23 predicted proteins | sample 1775081 | NCBI WGS metagenome assembly OFJB01 (sample SAMN08195771, study PRJEB24354) | sludge metagenome | isolation source: initial sludge from phenol fed wastewater aerobic bioreactor | place: India: Nagpur | collected 2016-06-05
TGGCCCACGAACAGGATCATGGGGGTTGAATCCTGGTGCGCGATGTGCACCCCGGCCGAGGCATTGGTGGCGCCTGGCCCCCGCGTCACAAAGCAAATGCCAGGCTGGCCGGTGAGCTTGCCCTGCGCCTCGGCCATCATGGCCGCGCCGCCTTCCTGGCGGCACACGGTCACGCCGATATCCGCGTCATGCAGCGCATCAAGCACAGCCAAGTAGCTTTCGCCAGGCACACAAAAGAGCTGCTTCACACCATGGGTGATGAGCTGCTGCACCAGGATCTGGCCGCCGGTGCGGGGGGTGGGGGACGAGGTATTCATGTCTTCAGTGACTGGATCAGAAAAAATTCAGAACAGAGCCTGGCAGGCGCGCTGGATGCGCGCGCAGGCCTCTTGCAAATCAGCGGTAGAGGCTGCGTACGAGATGCGGAAGTATGGAGCCAGCCCCAGCACCCCGCCGGGCACCACGGCAACATGGTGTTCGCGCAGCAGGTAGGCGCAGAAGTCGGCATCGGTGCGCAGCAGCATGCCGCCCGGCGTGGTGCGCCCCAGCACGCCTTCGCAGCTGGCAAAGGTGTAGAACGCGCCCTCGGGCACACGGCAACGCAGGCCGGGTGAGGCATTGAGTGCGGCCACCACCAGATCGCGCCGGTCTTGGAACGCTTGGCAGCGCTCGCGCACCACGTCTTGCGGCCCCGTCAGCGCCGCCACGGCAGCCGCCTGGCTGATGGATGAGGGGCAGGACGTGGCCTGGCTCTGCACCACGGCCATGGCGGCAATCAGCGCCTTGGGGCCTGCGCCGTAGCCCAGGCGCCAGCCCGTCATGGCATACGACTTGGAGACGCCGTTCACCGTCAACGTGCGATGGCGCAGCGAGGGCAACACGGCGGCGGGCGTGGCAAACGCGCGGCCGTCGTACAGGATGTGTTCGTAGATGTCGTCCGCCAGCAGCCACACCTGCGGGTGGCGCTCCACCACTTCCAGCACCGGCCGCAGCTGCTCGGCGCTGTAGGCCGCGCCGCTGGGGTTGGAGGGCGAGTTGATGAACACCCAGCGCGTGCGCGGAGTGATGGCCGCCTCCAGCTGCTGGGGCGTGATGCGAAAGCCGTTGGCCTCGGTGCAGGGCACCACCACTGGCACACCCCCTGCAATCAGCACCATGTCGGCGTACGACGTCCAGTACGGCGCGGGCAGGATCACCTCGTCACCCGGGTTCACCGATGCCATCAGCGCGTTGTAGAGTATCTGTTTGGCGCCTGCACCGGCGGTGATTTCGTTGAGCGCAAAGTCCAGCCCATTGTCATGCTTGAACTTGTGCTGGATGGCGGCCTTGAGTTCGGCCGTGCCATCCAGCACCGTGTAGTGCGTCTCCCCCCGCGCCATGGCCTGCTGCGCGGCTTCCAGAATGTGGGCTGGCGTATCGAAGTCGGGCTCGCCCAGGCCCAGCACGATCACGGGCTGGCCCTGGCGCTTGAGCTGGTTGGCCTCTTGGGTCAGGCGCACGATTTCGGAAACGCCGATGGCAGCGAGGCGGTCGGCCGCGCGGAAGGCCGTGGCGGGGATGGGAGCGTTCATTGCTGGTAGGTCTCCAGGGGCTTGTCGTTAGGAGTGGCAAACAGCTGGCGCAGCGTGGTGCCCAGCGGCAGGTTCAGGCTCATGTTCTTGGGCGGGATGGGGTTCACAAACCACTTGGTGTAGATCTTTTCCATCTCGCCGGACTGCATCAGCTTGATGAGCACACCATCCACCGCCGCTTTGAACGTGGGGTCATCCTTGCGGAACAGCAGTGCAATCGGCTCAGCACCCAGCGGCTCGCCCACGATACGGTAGGCCGAGGGGTCTTTGGAGTTGGCAATCATCCCGGCCAGCAGGTTGTCGTCGAGCACAAAGGCGTCGGCGCGGCCGGTCTCCAGCAGCAAGAAGCTCTCGTGGTGGTCCTTGCCCAGCACGGTCTTGATGGGGGCGCCACCCAGCGCGCGTTCTTGCTTGCGCAGCAGTTGCACGGCGGTGGTGCCGGTGGATGCGGCAATGGTGCGGCCTGCGAGCTGGCTGATGGACTTCAGGTCCGAATCCTTGCGCACCGCCATGCGCACTTCGCTCACGTAGGTGGTTACGGCAAAGGCCACCTGCTGCTGGCGCGCGGTGTTGTTGGTGGTGGGACCGCAGCCGATATCCAACGTGCCGTTCTGCACCAGCGGCAGCGTGTTCTGCGCCGTCACGGCCATGTATTCAAGCTTGGCGTCGGGCGCGATTTCTTTCAGCACGCGCTCGCACAGCTCGACGTGGTAGCCCACATATTTCTCGTTTGCGCCCAGCGCGTAGGCCATGGGCGGCGAGGTCTCGCGCACGCCCAGCACGGCCTTGCCGCTGGCCTTGATCTTCTCCAGCGTGGGCTGGTTGACCGTCTGCGCCAGCGCAGGGGCCGTGGCCATGCAGGCCAGGGCCAGGCCAGCGGCGAGCGCGGTGAAGGTCTTGCGGGAAATTGCCATGTCGTTGTCTCCGTGTGTTTTGTGGTTGGCAGGTGGATGAATCGGTAAGAGAGAAATCGGGCGGCTTTGGTGACGCTCAGATCACGTTCTTTTCGAGCAGCGGCGCGTTGCGCGCAATGCGTTCAATGGACAGCGGCGACAGGTCTAGGCTTTGGTAGCTGCCCGTGAGCAACAGCTCGGCCACGCCCCGGCCCACGGCAGGGCACTGCTGCAGGCCGTGGCCCGAAAAGCCGTTGGCAAACACCAGGTTGTCGCACGCCGGGTGCAGGCCCACGATGGCGTTGTGGTCGAAGGTGTTCGTCTCGTAGTAGCCCGCCCAGGCACCCTGCATGCGCAGTGCCTCAAAGCCAGGGATGCGCTCGGCCAGCGTGGGCCAGATGTGGTCTTCGAACGCGGTGTACTCCGGCTCCAGCGGGGCAAAGTCAGCGTCGTTGTCGGCATCGGGCGCAAAGCCGCAGATAAAGCCTTTGCCCTCGGGCCGCAGCCAGATGCCGCTGGTATCGATCAGCAGTGGGCAACCCGGCAGCGCTGCAGGGCTGGCGAGGTTGAACACCGTACGGCGCTTGCCCACCACGGGCAGATCAATGCCCGCCCAGCCCGCAACGGCGGCAGCCCAGGGGCCACCGGCATTCACGGCATAGCGGCAGGGCAGCACGGTGCCGCTTTGCAGGCGCACCGCGTTCACGTGCAGCACGCCGTCGCTGGCCGCCGTATCCAGCCCCACAGCCTCATCGGCCACGTAGCGGACACCCTGGCTCTGCGCCTTTTTGCGCAGGGCCGTGAGCAGCAGATAGCCATCAAACCAACCCTCGCCCGACAGGCCCAGTGAGCCCAGCACCACATCCTGCGAAGCCAGCCAAGGAAAGCGCTCGGCCAGTTGCTGCGGGCTCAGCAGCGCGACATCGGCACCGTGCTGCTTTTGCAGCGCGTGGTTTGCGCGCAGTGTGACCTCGCCAGCCTGGGTGGCCAGATACAGGTAGCCGCCTTCATGCAAACCAATATCGGGCGCGTCGCCATGGCACGCCAACAGCTGGCCCACATTGCGCAAAAAACCGATGCCAAACGCCGAGATCCGGATGTTGATGTCGGTAGAAAACTGCTGACGAATGGAGCTGGCCGACAGCGCGGACGATGCACGCGCGTAGGTCGGGTCGCGCTCAACCACCACCACCTCGCAGCCCGGTTGCTGCAGGGTGAGGAAGTACGCAATTGCGTTACCAATGACGCCACCGCCAATGATGACGATGGGGTGTGGGGCCTTAGCGGTCAACATGGGCGGTGCCAGCAGCGCGTGGCTTACACGTCAAACGTCACGCCCTGCGCCAGCGGCAAAGCGGTGGAGTAGTTGATGGTGTTCGTCGCCCGGCGCATGTAGGCCTTCCAGCTGTCCGATCCCGCCTCGCGGCCACCGCCGGTTTCCTTCTCGCCGCCAAACGCTCCGCCAATCTCGGCGCCGCTGGGGCCGATGTTGACATTGGCGATGCCACAGTCCGAACCGGCGGCCGACATGAACTGTTCCGCCTCGCGCACATTGAGCGTGAAGATGGACGACGACAGGCCTGCGCCCACGGCGTTGTTCATGGCAATGGCTTCGTCGATGCTGCTGTACCGCACCACGTACAGGATGGGCGCAAAGGTTTCGTGCAGCGCGGGGCCTTCGTGCTTTTGCAGCTCCACCAGCGCAGGGCGCACGTAGTACGCGTCCGCACCGCCCACGCCTTCCACACGGCCACCGCCGTGCACCGTGGCACCCAGCGCGCGGCTTTGCTCCAGCGCCTTTTGCATGCCGTCAAAAGCCATGCGGTCAATCAGTGGGCCCACCAGCGTGCCAGCGGTGCGCGGGTCGCCCACCTGCACGTTGGCGTACACCTTGGCCAGCTGGGGCACCAGTTGGTCGTAAATACTCTCGTGCACAAACAGGCGGCGCAGCGTGGTACAGCGCTGGCCCGCCGTGCCCATGGCGGCAAACGCAATGCCGCGCAGGGCCAGGTTCAGGTCAGCCGTGGGGGCCACGATGGCCGCGTTGTTGCCGCCCAGCTCCAGAATGCCGCGCGCAAAACGAGCTGCCAGGCGCGGGCCCACGGCGCGGCCCATGGCGGTGGAGCCGGTGGCCGACAGCACGGGCACGCGGGCATCATCCACCAGCACCTCGCCAATGTCGCGCTGGCCCACGATCAACTCCAGCAAGCCTTCGGGTGCATCGGTGCCAAAACGTGCAATGGCACGCTGTGCGATGGCGTGCGTGGCCAGGGCGGTGAGCGGGGTCTTTTCCGATGGCTTCCACACCACCGAATCACCACACACCAGCGCCAGCGCGGCGTTCCACGACCACACGGCCACGGGGAAGTTGAAGGCAGAGATCACGCCGCACACACCCAGCGGGTGCCAGGTTTCCATCATGCGGTGGCCGGGGCGCTCGGTGGCGATGGTCAGGCCGTACAGCTGGCGCGACAGGCCCACGGCAAAGTCGCAGATGTCGATCATTTCCTGCACCTCGCCCAGGCCTTCGGACGGGATCTTGCCCGCCTCGATGGTCACCAGCAGGCCCAGGTCGGCCTTGGCGGCGCGCAGTTCTTCGCCCAGCAGGCGCACCAGCTCGCCCCGGCGCGGTGCGGGCACATTGCGCCACGCCAAAAAGGCCGCATGCGCGCGGCCGATGGCGGCCGTGGCGTCGGCCGCGCTTTGCTGCGGCACCTGGGCCAGCACCTCGCCCGTGATGGGCGAGCGCGCCGCCAGCGTGCCGCCGGTGTATGCGGCGCGGGGCACGCCCAGGCGTTGCAGCAGTTGATCGACTTCGGACACAAGGGGCGTAACGGCAAGGGTGGCAGACATGGCGGCTCGCAAAGGTGAATGGAGGCAGAGAGATGGCAACAGCGTGGGAGAACACACGCAATGAATGCGCCAATATCCGCCAATCGCGCCGTGCTGGATAGCAAAAAAATGGAACTACTTGATCACAAATCAGCATGAAGTGCCTGAAAATTGCAGAGCTGCCGACGCTTGATGTAGTAGCGCTACAGCCCAAAACCATGCACAACGAGATAGAGCCGCTCATTCCCCCTGCGCATGATTGACCCCATTTGCCACCATGACCCTGCTGCGCCGTGCCTTCCTGCCCTCCACCGCCGACCTGCTGGCCTTTGAGGCGGCCGCGCGCCACCAAAGCGTGTCGCGTGCGGCCGAGGAGCTGCACCTCACCCAAAGCGCCGTGTCGCGCCAGATCCGCCAGCTGGAGGAGCAGATCGGCACCGCCCTCTTCCACCGCGTGCGCCAGCGTGTGGTGCTCACCGACGCGGGCCGCGTCTATGCGGCCGATGTGCAAAACGTCTTGCAGCAGCTGTCGGCCAGCACGCAGAAAGCCATGGCGTTCTCCAGCACCGACGGCCTGCTCAACCTGGCCGTACTGCCCACGCTGGGCACCCGCTGGCTCATCCCGCGCCTGGGCGGCTTCATGGCGCTGCACCCTGAGGCCATGGTCAACTTCTCTGCCCGCACTGAGCCGTTTGACTTTGCGGGCACGCCGTTTGACGCCGCCATCCACTTCGGCACCCCGCATTGGGCGGGCGCCGTGTGCGAATACCTGATGCACGAAGAAACCGTGCCCGTGTGCAGCCCCACCTACCGCGACCGCCACCACATCCGCACCCCGCAGGACCTGACCCGCGTGGTACTGCTGCAGCAAAGCACCCGCCCCACGCAGTGGGCCGAGTGGTTTGAACTGGTGGGCGCCCCCACCGCCCTGGCCCTGCGCGGCCCGCAGTCGGAGCACTTCGCCATGATTGCGCAGGCCGCTGTGTCGCACCTGGGTGCGGCGCTGCTGCCGCGCTTCCTGATCGAGCAGGAGCTGGCGGCAGGCAGCCTGGTGGAGCTGTCAGACCAGGTGCTGACGAGCACCGATGCGTACTACCTGGTGTACCCCGAGGCGCGGGCACAGACGCCGCTGGTGAAGGCGTTCAGGGACTGGCTGGTAGGGGAGTGCGCAGGGCAGAGGCCGGGGTGAAACGCTCACCGCTGACGCAGAAGGGCACCCGTGCTCAGGCGCTTGAGGAAGTAGGCAGGCAGTATGCGCGGCCCAAGGTTGACCCAAGTGCCTGACGATGCCTGAACGCTAGTGAAAAAACTGCACTAGGTCAAAATTGTCAATCGACTTCGCCAGTTCCAAAGGAGAGATACCGTAGTTGTTCTCCTTGTTTCTGTCAGCCCCCGAGCGAAGTAACAACTTGATCAAATCGCCGTTGCCGTCTGAATGAAAAACAGCATCTGAAAGCGGTGTATTTCCATTGGCATCAGCAGAGTCGACGCTCGCCCCTGCCAGTATCAGGGCCTCCATGACGGCGTAGCTGTTGGACTGCGCGGCGAAGTGCAAGGGGGTCAAGCCATTGTCATCAGATGCATTGGGGTCCGCGCTGGCCAACAGAAGTTCTTTCACCTTCGACAAGTCAGCCTCCACAGCCGCGTAGTGAAGTTCGGTTCGCCCCATGCGATCCACGCCAGAGCGTTCGTTCTTCTTCGGACTTTTGCGCGTCATTGCCTCTCCGTCACTTGCATTGCAGAACCATCGAGGATGGAAGGGGCCGTTCTGAAGACGCTGGACATCGATACCTCGTGGAGATGGCGGACGACCCGGGTTTACAGATGTGAAGCGTTGCGCGAATGGTGAAGGCCAAGATCCCATGGCACCTCGGAATTTCAACCCAGCGAACTATAGCGTTCGAAGAAGCAGCTACATGGCCCGTATCTGCTTTGGAAATTGATGCGCTCCAAAGCGTCCCACCACGCGGCAAAACTCTGCGCCATGTCGAATTCGTTCAAGACGCTGCCCCCAGCGCCAGGGCATCCTCCGGCGCCATGCAACTTGAATCCCTCGCCACCCATCTCTGGCACGCCACCCACGCTTTCAAGGCCAACGGACTTCCCATCACCACGCGCATGACGGTGGTGCGGCTGCCAGGAGAGCAGCTTCTGGTCCACTCACCGATTCCAATGCCCCCAGGGAGTGCCCTGCTGGAGCAGCTGCAGGCACTTGGCACGGTGGCTTTCATCGTGGCGCCGAACAAGATGCACCACCTGTTTCTGGCGCCTTGCGCCCAGACCTTCCCGAACGCCAGGGTGTATGGCCCCAAGGGCCTGGCTCAGAAGCGGCCAGACCTGGCAGCCAGGCTGCACGATCTGCCCTCAGGCGATGTGCCCGAATGGCTGCCAGACCTGGAGCATTTGGCTTTTGAGGGCATTCCTGCAGGCAATGAGTCGGTATGGTTCCACCGCCCTTCGGCCACGCTCATCGTGACAGACCTTCTGCAGTGGATGGCGGGGGACCTGCCTTGGTCCACGCGTGCCTATGCCACGCTGACCGGGGTGCGGCGCCAACTGGCCGTCCCGCTCACAGTGCGCGCGCTGGTGCGTGACCGTCGCGCCGCAGCCCGCAGCGCAGAGCGCGTGCTGCGCTGGCCCTTTGAGCGGGTCGTGACGGCCCACAACCAGGTGCTGGACGACCATGCCCACGCACGGGTCAAAAAAGCATTCGCCGTGCGCTGCTGACCGGACCGCCAGCCGCCTATTTCTGCTCCTGTCCCGCAGGCTGAATGGCCTGGTCGGGGCGCACGCTCGACAGGCTTTGTGCTGGCCGCCGCAGCGTCACATCAAACGGATTGATCTTGGGCCCCACCGCTAAGGCTTCGCGCTTGAGCAGCTCCACCACCGTGGGCAGCCGGTCGTCATTGAGCCGCGCAGAAATGGTGCCCACGCTCAGCGCTGCCACTGCGCGCCCCTCGCGGTCCAGGATAGGCACGGCCACGCCGGCCATGCCTTCGAGCAAGCCGGTATTGCGCCCCGCATAGCCCAGCTGGCGCACGCGCTCGATTTCGGTGCGCAGATAGACCTCGTCAAACACGCCGTAGTCCCGCACGCGCGACAGGTTGAAGCGGATGACCTCTTCGCGCTCTGCCTCGGGCAAAAAGGCCAGGATGGCCAGCGCGCCCTGCCCCACACCCAGGGCCACGCGGCCGCCGATGTCGCCGGTGAACGAACGGATGGGGAACGGGCCCTCGCTGCGGTCCAAGCACACGGCGTCAAACCCGCTGCGCACCAACAGAAAGATGCTGTCGCCCAGGCTGGCGCACAGGCGCAGCAGCGCAGGGCGGCACAGGCTGCGCAGGTCGCCGGGGTTGCCAGCCTTCGCCGCCAAGGCAAAGAAATCCATGCTCAAGCGGTAGAGCTTGCTGCGCTCGTCCTGCTCGACCATGCCCTCTGCCACCAGCGATTGCAGCAAACGGTGCGTGGTGGCCTGGGTGAGGCCCACGGCACGCGCCAATTGGGTGACTCGCCCGCCCTCGGCCTGCACGGCCGACAGGGCCCGGATGACGGCAAACACCCGGGGTACGCCGCCGGTGGCGGTGGATGCGGCTTCCATACCTCGCTCCTGTGGAATTCGTTGAATAAACTGAAGGCATCATATTTCATTCAACGGAATAAATTCAACATAAATTCTGATTAATGGAATACCCGAAGCGTTCTGGTTTGTTTATTGCAATAGATTCCACCGAATCAAGCGGCTGTTCCATTCTTTGTGCGGCGCTTGCACCACCCCGGTGCAAACGCCCCCAAAGGCCCACAGCCCATCCATCCAACTCCACAGCAGATGGCACGCACCGCCCCTAGGCAACCCGTGCGATGCCACCACCGGAAAGGCTTTCGCCATGTCGTTTCTCAAGCTCACGGATGTGACCAAGTTCTATGGCAGCACCTGCGCGGTGCAGGCCATGAACCTCACGGTGCAAAAGGGTGAATTTGTGTCGCTGCTGGGCCCCTCGGGCTGCGGCAAGACGACCACGCTGCAGATGGTGGCGGGGTTTGAGGCCGTGACCAGCGGGCGCATCGAACTGGACGGAAAGGACATCACCCACGCCAAGGCCAACACGCGCGGCCTGGGCATCGTGTTCCAGAGCTATGCGCTCTTCCCCCACATGACGGTGGCGGACAACGTGAGCTTTGGGCTGGAAATGCGCAAGGTGCCCAAGGCCGAGCGCGCCGAGCGCGTGGCCCAGGCGCTGGCCCTGGTGCACCTGGAAAAGCACGCCACGCGCTACCCCCGCGAGTTGTCCGGCGGCCAGCGCCAGCGGGTGGCCCTGGCCCGCGCGCTGGTGATCGAGCCGCCCGTGCTGCTGCTGGACGAGCCTCTGTCCAACCTCGATGCCAAGCTACGCGAGGAGATGCAGTTTGAGCTGCGGCAAATCCAGCGCAAGGTGGGCACCACCACCATCATGGTCACGCACGACCAGAGCGAGGCCATGTCCATCAGCGACCGCGTGGTGGTGATGGAAGCAGGCCGCGCCACACAAATCGACCACCCGCACCGCGTGTACGAACACCCGCGTACGCGTTTCATCTCCACCTTTGTGGGCAAGGCCAACCTGCTGCCGGGACAGGTCGCGCACGCGAGCGGCACGCGCACGCAGGTGAAGGTGGGCGCCCTGACGATGGAGGTGGACGGTGCCCGCTACCGCCCCGGCGCCGCCGTGCTGCTGAGCGTGCGACCCGAAAAAGTGCAGCTGGTGCCCGCCGTGCAGGGTCGGATGGACGGCCAGGTGTGCGAGCGCTTCTTTTTGGGCAGCCAATGGCTGTACCGCGTGGGTACCCCCGTGGGTGACCTGATGGTGCTGGCCCCCAATGACGGCCGCGCTGCGCTGGCCGAGGGTGAGCGCACGGGCGTGGACTGGCCCGACCACTGCATGCGCCTGCTGCCCGCCGATGAAACGGCGATGGCTGAGCTGGAAGCCGAAGACGCTGCCGCCGAGGTGGCGCCATGAGCCTGGCCACCACCTTGCTGCACAAAAAGGCCGCGCCCTGGTGGCTGTCCGGCCCGGCGCTGCTGTTGTTCACGGTGTTGTTGCTGGTGCCGTTGGCACTCACCGCCGTGCTGTCGTTCAACGCGTTCGACCCGACCACGGGGGTGAAGGCGGGCGAGTTCACGCTGGAGCACTACGCCCATGTGTTCACCGATTCGTACTACTACTCCATTTTTTGGCGCACGTTCTGGATCGCGGGTCTGGTCACGCTGATCTGCGTGGTCGTTGGAGCGCCCGAGGCCTACATCCTGAGCCGCATGGGCAACCCGTGGCGCTCCATCTTGCTGCTGGTGGTGCTGGCGCCGCTGCTGGTGTCGGTGGTGGTGCGCGCCTTTGGCTGGAGCATGTTGCTGGGCCCCGAGGGGCTGGTGAATGGCGCGCTGCAGCTCGTCGGTATCGGCCCCGTGAAGATGCTCTACACCGAGATTGCGGTGGTCATCGCCCTGGTGCACGTGATGCTGCCTTTCATGGTGATCCCCGTGTGGACCTCGCTGCAGAAGCTGGACCCTGGTGTGGAAAACGCCGCCCTGTCGCTGCAGGCCACGCCCTTCACCACGCTGCGGCGCATCGTGTTGCCGCAGGTGCTGCCAGGCATCTTGTCGGGCAGCCTGATCGTGTTTGGCCTGGCGGCCAGCTCGTTTGCCATCCCCGGCCTGCTGGGTGGGCGGCGGCTGAAGATGGTGGCCACGGTGGTGTACGACGAGTACCTGCACGAGCTGAACTGGCCCCTGGGCGCCGCGATTGCGCTGACGCTGCTGGTGGCCAATCTGGTGGTCATGCTGAGCTACAACCGCTTGGTTGAAGGCCGCTACAAGAAAGCGCTGGGCTGAAGCTATGCAGAAGAACGGACCTTTAGCCCTCGCGTTCAACGCGCTGGTCATCACCTTCATGCTCGCCCCGCTGCTGGTGGTGTGCATCGTGGCGTTCACGCCGCACAACACGCTGACGCTGCCCACCACCGAGTTATCGCTGCGCTGGTTCAAGGCGGTGTTCGAGCACCCTGACTTTGTGCAGTCGTTCTGGAACAGCCTGTGGCTGGCGCTGGCCTCTGCCACGCTGGCCACGGTGCTGGCCGTGCCTGCGGGCATTGCCATCACACGCTACGACTTCCCCGGGCGGGGCTTTTTGAATGGCTTGTTCCTGTCGCCACTGATCATTCCGCACCTGGTGCTGGGTGTAGCCCTGCTGCGCCTGTTTGCGCTGATCGGCGGTACGGGCAGCTTTGGCTGGCTGGTGTTTGCGCATGCGCTCATCGTCACGCCCTACACGCTGCGGCTGGTGGTGGCGGCCCTGGTGGGCTTTGACCGCAGCGCCGAGCATGCCGCCCTGTCGCTGGGCGCCAGCCAGGCCACGGTGTTCACACGCATCACGCTGCCAATGATCCTGCCCGGCGTCACCGGCGGATGGATGCTGGCCTTCATCAACAGCTTTGACGAAGTGACCATGTCGATCTTTGTCACCTCGCCCAGCACGGTGACGCTGCCAGTGCGCATGTACATGTACGCCACCGAATCGATTGACCCGCTGATGGCGGCGGTGTCCGCGCTGATGGTGGGCCTGACCGCCTTCGCCATGGTGCTGCTGGACCGCGTGTATGGGCTGGACCGCGTTTTGGTGGGCAAGAAGTAAATGGGCACGACCTCCATGACTGTGAATACCGCCCTGCTCCACCGCGTAGCCGAGAAAGACCGCGCCCCCGTGCCCTTCATGCTCGATGGCGAGCCCGCCACCGCGCTCGAAGGTGACACGGTGCTCACGGCCATCCTCACCCACCGCGCCCAGTTGCGCCGCAACGAGTTCAGCCACGAGCCGCGTGCAGGCTTTTGCCTGATGGGTGCGTGCCAGGACTGCTGGGTGATGACCGCCACGGGCGAACGCCTGCGGTCTTGCGCCACCTTCATCCAGGCGGGCATGCAGCTGACCACCGGAGCGCCCACATGACCGGCCCCACCTTGCAACCTGTGATCGTGGGCGCAGGCCCTGCGGGCATTCGCGCTGCGCAAACCCTGGTGGCGCATGGCGTGCGACCCGTGGTGATTGACGAGGCCGCACGCGGTGGCGGACAAATCTACCGCCGCCCACCTGCCCACTTTGCCCGCAGCGCACAAACGCTGTACGGCACCGAGGCAGCACGCGCTACGGCGCTGCACAGCGCCTTTGACAGCTTGAACGCGCACATCGACTACCAACCCGACAGCCTGGTGTGGAACGCCCAGGGTGGCGTGCTGGATGTGCTGCACGCCCCCACGCAGACCACGCGCACGGTGCCCTACGGCCAGCTCATCGTCGCCAGCGGCGCTACCGACCGTGTGCTGCCCATGCCGGGCTGGACGCTGCCCGGCGTGTACACGCTGGGTGGTGCGCAGGTGGCGCTCAAGTTCCAGGGCTGCACCATTGGCCGCAACGTGGTGCTGATGGGCACTGGGCCACTGCTGTACCTGGTGGCGTACCAATATGCCAAGGCGGGTGCGAAGGTCGCTGCAGTGCTGGACACCGCCCGCTTTGCGGACCAGTTGGCCGCACTGCCCGGCATGCTCACACAGCCCACCGTGCTGGGCAAAGGCCTGTACTACGTGGGCTGGCTGCGTGCGCATGGCGTGGCCGTACACACCGGGGTGCGGCCGGTACGCGTGGAAGGTGACACCCGAGTGAACGCCGTGGTGTGGAGCGATGGGAACACCGAGCACACCGTGCCCTGCGATGCCGTGGGCTTTGGCTACGCCCTGCGGTCCGAGACCCAGCTAGCTGACCTGCTGGGTTGCCGCTTTGCCTGGGCGCCCATGCACCGCGCCCACATGCCCGGGCGCGACGCTGCGGGCCGCACCAGCGTGGCAGGCGTGTACCTGGCGGGCGATGGCGCGGGCATCATGGGTGCCGATGCGGCGGAATGGGCGGGCGAGCTCGCCGCACTGGCGCTGCTGGCCGACCATGGCGTGAAGGTAGATGCGGCACGCGCCGCAGAGCTGAAACGCAAGCTGACGAATCTGATGCCGTTCCGCCAAGGGCTGGAGCGCGCCTTCCCCTTCCCCACCGACTGGGCGGCCCACGCACCCGATGCGCTGGTGGTGTGCCGCTGCGAGAACATCACGGCGGGTGAGCTGCGCGCCTGTGCCCGCGATGCAGGCGCCGACGAGATGAACCGACTGAAGGCCCTGACCCGGGTGGGCATGGGCCGCTGCCAGGGCCGCATGTGCGGTGTGGCGGCGGCAGAAATCCTGGCCCAGGCCACCGGCAAGCCGATTGATGCGGTGGGACGGCTGCGCGGGCAGGCACCGATCAAGCCCATTCCCATCCACCTGCAGACCCGGGCGGAGGCCACCGAATGAGCACAACCACCCGAACCATCGACACCGACGTCGCCATCGTGGGCGGCGGAATCATGGGTGCATCCGCCGCACTGGCGCTGCGCCGCAAGGGCGTGAGCGTGGTGCTGCTGGAGCGCGACCTGTGCGGCTCCCGATCCAGCGGTGTGAACTACGGCGGCGTGCGCCGCCAAGGCCGCCCGGTGAGTCAGTTGCCGCTGGCACAGCGCGCGCACCAGGTGTGGGCAGACCTGCCTGCGCTGATTGGCACGGATGGCGAATACCAGCGCAGCGGGCACTTCAAGATCGGCCGCAGCGAGGCGGACATGGCTTCGCTGGAAGCCTACGCCAACCTGAGCCGCGACTTCGACCTAGGCATACAGCTCATCTCTGGCACCACGCTGCGCGAGCGCTGCCCGTGGCTGGGCGGGCGCGCCGTGGGCGGGTCGCTGTGCCCGGATGACGGCCAGGCCAACCCGCGCCTGGTGTCGCCCGCCTTTGCACTGGCTGCGCGGCGTGCGGGTGCGCAGATTCTGGAGCGCACACCGATGACCTCGGTGGAGCACGACGGCAAGCTCTTCACCGTGCGATCTGGCACCGCCGTGGCTGTGCGTGCGCCCGTGCTCATCAACTGCGCAGGCGCATGGGCCGGTGCCCTGGCCGCGCAGTTTGGCGAAGCCGTGCCCATCCACTCAGGCCACCCGGCCATGGCCGTGACCGAGCCCCTGCCCTTCTTCATGCACTGGAGCCTGGGCGTGGAAGGCGGCGGCATTTACTGCCGCCAGGTGGCGCGTGGCAACCTGGTGCTGGGCGGCGGATCGGGCGTGGCGCTGGATGCCGACCGCGCCCGCTCGGAGCGCAGCGCCATTGCCACGCTGGCCGTGCAGGCGGTGGAGCTGCTGCCCGCGCTGAAGAATGCGCACTTCATCCGCACCTGGAGCGGCACCGAGGGCTACCTGCCCGACCGCCAGCCCGTGCTGGGTAAGAGCAGCACCACGCCCGGCTTGATCCACGGCTTTGGCTTTGCCGGTGCGGGCTTTCAGATCGGCCCCGGTGCGGGCGAGGTGCTGGCCGAGCTGGCGCGCGATGGCCGCAGCACCACGCCGATTGATGCGTTTGCAATTGAGCGATTTGTTCCCAAAGCAGTGGCTGAAGTGGCCAGCACTGCGGCTGTCCAGTGACCCGTTTGCCACCGACCCGTCCCCACTCTCCCACCAGAAAGGAAACCACCATGACCTTCTCCCCCCGCTTTACCAGCCGCACCCGCCGCGCCCTTTTGGCAGCCGCCGCACTGGCCACCATGGCCGCCGCAGGCACCGCTACTGCGCAGACCAAGACGCTGTACATCGGCATGAACGGCGGCACCATGGAGAAGGCGTACACGCAGTACGTGTTCCCGGCATTTGAAAAGCTGCACGGCGTGAAGGTGGTGGTGGTGCCCGGCACGTCCTCGGACATCCTGGCCAAGGCGCAGGCCAACAAGGACAAGCCGCAGATGCATGTGATGTTTCTGGACGACGGCATCATGGTGCGCGCCATGGGCATGGGCCTGTGCGAAAAGCAAAAGCCCAACCAGAACCTGAACGACCTGTACCCCGCCGCCCGCTTCAAGGACGACCTGGCCAGCGGCGTGAGCCTGGGCATGACGGGCATTGCCTACAACACCAAGATGTTTGCCGAAAAGGGCTGGGCCGCGCCCACGTCGTGGATGGACTTTGCCGACCCCAAGTACAAGGGCAAGGTGGTGTTCCAGTCCATGCCATCGTCATCGTTCGGGCTGCACGGCTTCTTGATGTTCAACCGCATCCAGGGGGGCAATGACAAGAACGTGGAGCCAGGCTTTAGCAACTGGGCCAAGACCATCGGCCCGAACGTGCTGGAGTACATCCCCAGCTCGGCCAAGATTTCGGAGATGGTGCAGACGGGTGAAGCCGCGATCTTCCCGCTCACGCCCACCAGCGTGGCGGCCCTCAAGGCCAAGGGCATTCCGGTGGAATACGCGCAACCCAAGGAGGGCTCAGTGGTGCTGATGACTGGCCAGTGCGTGATCGCCAAGAACAGCGAGCCCGAGCTGGCGCAAAAGCTGGCCGAGTTTCTGCTGAGCCCGCTGGCCCAGGCCAACGTGCTGCAGTTTGGCGCGCAGATCCCTACCAACCCCAAGGCACCGGCCGTGGGTGAAGGCGCGGCGCAAGTGGCACAGATCAGCCAGTGGATGAAAAACGCTGTGACCCTGGACTGGGACAGCGTGAACGCGAACCGCCCCGCCTGGAATGCACGCTGGAACAAAACCATCGAGCGCTGACAGGACGTTGAGAGAGCGTTGAGAGAGCGTGGCGAGCGTGTGAGCGGGCTACACCTGCTCACACCGGCGGGCCGTTTGTGACAAATGTCACCGGCCCCGCTGTCCCCTGCGGTGGTGGGGTGTCACAAACCCCTGCTTCGACTTCAGAATCCGGCGCCTGGACACGCTGATCCTTTCAGCCAGTCCGCCCACATTCGAAGAAGAGGGATACCACCATGAAACGCTGGATCAAATGGACCGCTGGCAGCGCGCTGCTGCTGGGCGTGATCGTTGTCGCCACCGCCGCCAGCGGCCTGTACCTGGCCGAGCAAAAGCGCAACCGCTACATCGACATCAAACCCCGCCCCGTGGCCTACACCACCGATGCGCAGACCATCGAGCGCGGGCGCTATCTGTATGCATCGCGCGGCTGCACCGACTGCCACGGCGCACAAGGCACGGGCCGCGAGTTCGTCAACGATGGCAAGGGCACGCGCATCGTGGGGCCCAACATCACGCCCGCTGGCGTGGTGGCACGCTACCAGCCCGAGGACTGGAACAGCGTGATCCGCCATGGCGTCAAACCCAACGGCCGCCCGGTGCTGGTCATGCCCAGCGAGGACTACAACCGCTTCACCAACGAGGACCTGAACGCCCTGGTGTCGTATGTGCGCCAGTTCCCCCCCAAGGAGGGCACGCAGGCCGTGGTCGATCTGCCGCACCCTGCCTGGGTGCTGTATGGGCTGGGTGCGATTCCTGACGCGGCCTCGCGCATCGACCACCAGTTGGCGCCCTCGCGCCCCACCGCTGCCGGTGTGACGCTGGCCAACGGCCAGTACGTGGCCAACATGTGCATCGGCTGCCATGGTGCCGACCTGTCGGGCGGCAAAATCCCCGGCGGCCCGCCTGACTGGCCTGCGGCAGCAGACATCCGCCCTGGCACACACAGTGCCGACAGCGCCCTGGCACGCTACCCCAACGCCGCAAGCTTTGTGGCCATGCTGCGCACGGGTAAGCGGCCTGACGGCACACCGATCCAGGTGATGCCCTTCGAGTCGCTCGGGCAACTCAGCGACGTGGATGCGCAAGCGCTGTACCTGTACCTGAATGCCCCCCCTGGCAGCGTGAAGCAGGACGTGGGGAGTGCAACGGCCGGCAGCCAAAAGAGCAGCGCCAACACCATGCCCTCCGGACCGGGCGGGCTCAAGCTGCCGGGTTGACTTGAGAGCCTGTGGACGACCCCGCAGGGGGACGCCCGCAGACACTCAGACGAAAGGCGGGCGACGAACCACGCCCCCAAAAATCGCTGCCCTGCTGACCCGCCCCCGGTGGACCACCCGCTGGTGTGGCGGGTCAGCTGCCGGGGTGCTGATGGGCTGGGTGAGCCGAAACAGGAGCCAGGCTGTAAGACCCCATGGGTCCGCCCGGGGTATTGCCGGGGCCTCCGGGCACAGCCGGGGGCGCACGCCTCACGCGGGGCACCACGCTGAGCTGCACGGTATCCAGCACCGGGCCGGGCACCACATTCAGCGCCTTGCGCGGCAGGTCCACCAGTTGTTCGGCATGCCACACGCGCACTTGCGCGGCCCCATCGGGCACGCTGGCAAAACGGGCGATGCCGTCGCTGTCGGTCTTGAGCGTCCAGGCCGAATCGGTCACAAACACATGGCCCCGCATGGAGCCGTGCAGGTGGCAGCCCAGCAGCACCACGCCGGGCGTATCCAGCTTCACATCGGCAAAGTTGGCAGGCTTGCCATCGGCCTTGCCCGCCAGGCGCAGCTCGAAGTTGGAACTGGCCGCAGCCGGTGCTGCCGCAGCGGCCGCCCCCGTGGGGTTGCCGCGTACATGGTGGTCCCAGCGGTCCTGGTTGGTAAAGCGCACCGTGGAGCCCGGCATGACCACTGTGACGGCAGGCACAAACCGCATGCGCTCCTGCTCGATGGTGGGACTGGGCTGCAGCAGGCTGGGGGCCGCAGCGGTGGTGGCGCTGGGGTACACCACCACCACGGCGTCGGGCACGGGCTTGCCGTCGCGGTCCAGCACCTGAATTTGGACATTTCCGGCCCAAGCGCTAGTGAATATTGCGCTAGCAGCTATGAAAAAAATAGCATTTTTCATCGTCTTAGTGTTTGGTGATCACATCGCGGTGCATGGGCGCCAACAAGGCCAGCAGGCGGTTTTGTTGAGCGAACGGTATGCCCTGGGCGTCCATGGCGCTTTGCAGCACCTCCACCAAGGCGTTGAAGTGGCCCTTGTTGATGTCCATGTCGGCATGGGCCGATTTCATGTCAGCGCCCTCATATTTGCAAGGGCCACCGCTCAGCTGGCAGAACTGGTCGGTCAGGCTCTCCTTGAGGGCGGCTGGTTTGGTGTCCTTGAAGTGGCCGCCAATGCGCGGGTCCTTGACCACGCGGTTCACAAAATCGTCCACCAGGCGGGTGATGCCCGGCTTTTCGCCCAGGGCCTGGTATAGGCCTGCAGGGGCTGCTGGGGCAGCACTTGTGGCTGCCGGAGCCGCAGCGGTCTGCGCAAAGGCCGGGGCAGCAAGCAAGTTGCCGAGAGAGACGGCCAGGGCGATGAGGGTTTTGGAGTGCGTCATGACAATGTCCTCAGAAGGCGACTTGAGCCGACAGGTAATAGCCGGTCTGGCGGCGGTTGTTGGTGATGCCGGGCACGACGCGGCCCAGGTCCACATAGGCGAGCGTGAGCGACACGTTCTTGCTGGGCGCCCAGGCCACAAAGATGTCCTTCCAGTCGTCCTCACGCAGCGCGGCGCCCAGGCCCGCTGCTGCGCCCAGGGCCTGCAGGTTGTTGGGCTTGAAGCGGTACTCGGCGCCCACCGCCAGGTTCTTGTTGATGAGGTACGCCACCGAGAACTCGGGCTGCAGGCTGCGGCCGTTCTTGCCCGGTGCAGCCGAGCCAAAGCCCAGCAGGCCGTTCTGGTTGGCGTTGGTGTAGCGCAGCGTGCCGTTGACCAGCACGCTTTGCGCCAGCAGCAGCTTGGTGGCGCTCACATACACATCGGTGCCGCTGGTTCTCGTGCCCAGAAAGTCCAGCACCGACCCGATGGAGCCCGGGTGCACCTGCTTGTGTTCCAGCCCCACCGCAATCTGCGGCATCCAGCTGTCGCTGTTGAGCACGGCGTCGCCCGCCACCTTGAGCTTGATGCCCAGCACGTCCATCTTGATGTGCTGGCCGGGCGTCACACCAAACGGCGCAATGCCGTTGAGCGCGATGGCGGGCGACGCATCAAAGTCCTGCCGCGCCAGCGACAGCTCCAGGCGGTCGTGCAGGCCCAGGGCCACGCCATAGCCGTTCAGGCTGTAGTCCTGCGTGGCCGCGCGGGTGGCATAGGCGCTGACGCCCACCTCGCCCTCGGTGGCGTTACTGCCAATCACCGCCCAGGGGGTTAGCCCGCCACCGGCCGACCCGGCGATGGTGCTGACGCCGCCCGTGAGCAGCAGCTTGCCGGTATCGGCCTGGGCCAGGCCGCTGACCAGGGTCAGCGTGGCAGCAGCCAGAAGGGTAAATGGGGGCCTGTGGGTCATCGTGGTCTCCAGGGGGGAATGTAAGAAGATGTTGCCATCTGTATACGCCCCCGGGTGACCAGCGGATTCACGAATTTTCAAAAATGTTGCGCGGCTGCATCAAACCGCTGCGCAGGCGCTTAGAGCGGCTCGCAAAACTCAGCGAAGCGGCCCTGGCTAGGCGTTTCGCCGCAGGGAGTACATACAACTAGTACGACAAGGCGAGACAACGACGCCAGGGGAGTTTTGTGAGCCGCTCTTACAGCATCCGCTGGATCAGCTCGCCCTTGAACAGCACCGGCCCGGTAGGACCCGTCTCGCTGGGCACGCCGCCCTTGGGCTCCAGGCTGATGGCCAGGGCGGGCACCTGGCGCACATCGGCCTCGCCGGCGACCAGCTTGAGCAACTTGTCCTGGCCCAGCACCCCTAGCGAGCGCGGCCCGCCCGCCGGTGGCAGTGCCCACAGCTGCAGCGACTTGTCCGCCCCCTCCTGAAAACCGCCCACGCGTTGCAGCACCAGCTGGTTGTTCTTGGGGTCAAAGGTGACCAGCATGGAGGCAGCTGCCTTGTCGTCCGCCAGCACGGCCACGTACTGGATCTGGGGCGTGGCCTGCAGTTGCTGCTGCAGCGCGGCAATCTGCGCACCGGTGGTGGCACGCAAGCCTCCGTTGACCTGCACGCCCACCACCACCGCCGCCAGTGTGGCGATGGCCCCCGCAGCGGCCGCACCGCGCCACACCAGCAGGTTGCGCCACCAGCCGCCTGGGGCCTGGGCGGGCGCGGCCTGCCGGGCGGCCAGCATGGCCTGCTCCAGCTGGCCAGCCCGCACCAGGTTGTCAATGCGCGTCCAGACGGCGGGCGAAGGCTCCACCTGCGGTTGCAGCTCGGTCAGGCCCGACCAGCGGGTCTGCCACACCAGCGCGGCAGCGCGCACGGTGGCGTGTTCGCGCGCCAGGGCCTCAAAACGGCGGCGGGCGCCACCGCGCAGCGTGCCTAGAGCGTAGCTGGCGGCAAGGCGGTCCAGCAGATCGGGGTGTTGGGTGATGTTCATGGCGACGACCTCAGGCGTAGCGCGCCATGCAGGCACGCAGTTGCTCCAGCCCCCGGCGAATCCAGGTCTTGACGGTGCCCAGCGGCAGCTTGAGCTGCTCGGCCAGCTCGCCATGGCTCTGGTCGCGCAGGTAGGCCAAGCTCACCACCTCGCGCTGCTTGTGGTCCAGCTTGCCCAGGCAGTGGTGCAGCGCAAACGCCTGCTCGCTGGCATCGGCGGCGTCCATGGGGTTGGGGGCATCGCCTTCCAGCGTCTGCGCCATGGTGTCATCCAGCTCGTTCATCAGGTCGGCCCGGTCGGTGGTGCGCTTACGCAGGGCGTCCAGCGCCCGGCTGCGCACGATGAGCCCCATCCAGGCCATGGGCGGGCTCAGCGATGCGCGGTAGCTACCCGCACCGCGCCAGATGGTCAAAAACGCCTCCTGCAACACATCCTCCGCCGCGTCGCGGTTGCGGACGATGCGCAGCGCCAGGCCAAAAAGCTGAGACGAGGTGCGCTCGTACAGTCTTTTCAGCGCGGCGTCGTCCTGCGCGGCAATACGGTCTAGGAGATCCATCAGTTCGCTATCTGGGTGGAGGGTGCTCATGCGCCCATTCTCTGGGATTGGTAGGGTTGGCAGGGCCTTTTGGGCTTTGCTGTAGGTGAATACGCCACAAGATGCCGTTTGGATGTGGCACGAACACATGACGTGAACGGAGCCCATGAAAGAAAACGGCGTGGCACCTGAATCCAGCGGGTGGGATGGACCGTACTACCGGGACCCATAACGCGCTCACCCTTGCGCTGACTCCCCTAGCTACCGCCATGCCTCTGCCACGCCCGCTGCCCCCCGTTCATCATGTGGCATTTGCCGCCGCCCTGCTCTGGGGCGCCAGCGGCTCCGCCATGGCCCAGTCGGTGGAGCGAGGTGCTGCGCTGTACGCAGCGCATTGCAGCAGTTGCCACAGCCCGGACCAGCACGGAGACGGCCCGGCACACCGGGGCGTGGTGGGGCGCCGCGCTGGCGCCCTGAAGGACTTTGACTACTCGCCGGCCTTGCGCGCCAGCAAGATCCTGTGGACGCGGGCCACGCTCAAGGCCTGGCTGACGGACCCCGAGGCGCTGATACCCGGCCAGGGCATGGACTACCACCTTGACGATGCACAGGACCGCGAGGACGTGGTGGCCTATCTGGCCACGCTCAAACGCCTGCCGGCAGCCGTGCCAGCAGCAAGGTAGAGCGCATTCCGCCGCTCAGGCCGTGGGATACGTGCCGGGCAGCAGGATCGACGAATCCACGTTGTTGATGTTGGTGTGACCGCAGAACGCCATGGTGATGTCTAGCTCTTTCTGGATGATCTGAAGCGCACGCGTGACGCCCGCCTCGCCATACGCACCCAGGCCATACAAAAAGCTGCGGCCGATCAACGTGCCCTGCGCGCCCAGCGCGCGGGCCTTGAGCACGTCCTGCCCGCTGCGGATGCCGCCGTCCATGTGCACCTCGATGTCCTTCGGATCGACGCCTGGGATGTCGGCCAGGATCACGAAGCGCTTGTCCTCTTCCTTGATGTCGACGCGCGGCGTCCACTGGCTGGTCACGACGTTCGACTGGTCGGTGTCGTCGGTGCTGAAGAAGCGGTCGAAGACCCCCTTGAGCTCGTCCTGCAGATTCGCATGGGGAACCACCCAGGGGTTGTAGCGGGTAATGGCCATGGCTCGTCTCCACGAATGGCGGCGTCGGCCGCCGGATGGCGCATAGGTAGGGCTGCCAGCCGGGCTTTCAAGCGCATGGGCATCCGCCGCGACCGGCCGTATGATGACCGCCCTTCCCTTCCCAGCCAGGACCCTTCCGATGACGATCCAGATCGGCGACCGCATCCCCGACGCGACGCTCCACCACTACAAGGACGGCGTGCAGGCCCTGTCCACCGGCGACCTGTTCCGTGGCCGCAAGATCGTGCTGTTCTCGGTCCCCGGCGCGTTCACGCCGACCTGCTCGGAGCGCCACCTGCCCGGTTTCGTCACGCACTACGACGCGTTCCGCCAGCGCGGCGTCGACGTCGCCTGCATCGCGGTCAACGATGCGTTCGTGATGGGCGCTTGGGGCAAGGCGCATAACGTACCGGAAGGCCTGCTGATGCTGGCCGACGGCAACGGCGACTTCATGCGCGCGCTCGGCCTGGAAATGGACGCGACGCGCTTCGGCATGGGCTTGCGCGGCAAGCGCTTCGCGCTGTACGCCGAGGACGGCGTGGTCAAGCAGCTCGCGGTCGAGGCGCCGGGCGAGTTCAAGGTTTCCAGCGCCGAGGCGATGCTCGACGCGATCGGCTGAGGCCCGACACACCCCCTGTAGGGTGGGACACAGCCGCATGGCGGCGAGTCCCACCGAACCCCATGCCTGGTGGGACTCGCGCCGATGGCGCTGCGTCCCACCCTAAGTGTTGCTTGATCTTGTTGG
>OFJB01000362.1_pt1 | contig 22900 bp, 24 predicted proteins | sample 1775081 | NCBI WGS metagenome assembly OFJB01 (sample SAMN08195771, study PRJEB24354) | sludge metagenome | isolation source: initial sludge from phenol fed wastewater aerobic bioreactor | place: India: Nagpur | collected 2016-06-05
GTCACGCCCAGCTCGCGCACCTCGCGCACCTTGGCGAACACCACGCCCACCAGCTTGGGCGACAGGCCGGCCGAGGGTTCGTCCAGCATCAGCATGCTGGGCCGTGCCATCAGCGCGCGCGCCAGCGCCACCATCTGCCGCTCGCCGCCCGACAGGGTGCCCGCCGCCTGCCGGCGCCGCTCGTGCAGGCGCGGAAACAGCGTGTACATGCGCGCCAGGTCCTCGGCGATGCCGGCGCGGTCGCGGCGCGCGCAGGCGCCCAGCTCCAGGTTGTCCTGGATCGTCAGGCGCTCGAACACGTTGGCGGTCTGCGGCACGTAGGCCAGCCCGCGCCCGACCATGCGGTGCGCGGCCTCGCCCACCAGGGACTGGCCGAACAGCAGCACCTGGCCGTGGCGCACCGGCACCAGGCCGGCGATGGCCTTGATCAGCGTGGACTTGCCGGCGCCGTTGGGGCCCAGCACGGTGACGATCTCGCCGCGCGCCACCTGCAGGCTGGCGCCGCGCAGGATGTCCACCTCGGGCGTGTAGCCGGCCACCAGGTCGCGCACCGACAGCGCGAGTTCAGCCCGGTTCATGCTGCCTCTCCCCCCAGGTAGGCCTCGAGCACGCGCGGGTCGCTGCGCACCGCCTGCGGCGTGCCCTGCATCAGCAGCCGTCCCTGGGCCAGCACCAGCACCGGGTCGCACAGCTGCGTGATCAGGTCCATGTTGTGCTCGATGATGAGAAAGGTGATGCCGCGCGCGTGCAGCTCCTGCAGCTTGTCCATGATGGTGGCCAGCAGGGTGGGGTTGACGCCGGCGCCGGGCTCGTCCAGCAGGATCAGCCTGGGCTCGGCCATCAGCACGCGGGCCAGCTCCAGCAGCTTTTGCTGGCCGCCCGACAGGTTGCGGGCGAACTCGCCCGACAGCCGCTCCAGGCCGACGAAGTCCAGCACCTGGCGGGCGTGCTCGCGCACGCGCCGCTCCTGCGCGCGCACGGCGGGGCGTGCGAACCAGTTGTTCCAGAACCGCTCGCCGGCTTGGCCCGCGGGCGCCAGCATGGCGTTCTCCAGCACGGTCATGCCGGCGAACGGGCGCGGAATCTGGAAGGTGCGCACCAGCCCCGCCGCAAAGATGCGGTGCGGCGGCAGCCCGCCGATGGGCTGGCCCAGGAACGAGATGGAGCCGGAGCTGGGCCGGTGCGCGCCGGCAATGGTGTTGAACAGCGTGGTCTTGCCCGCGCCGTTGGGGCCGATCAGCCCGGTGATGGTGCGCGCGGCCAGCGTGAAGGACACGCCGTCCACCGCGCGCAGACCGCCGAACTCCTTGACCAGGTCACGGACCTCGAGCATCGCTGTCCCCGATTGTTGTTCACGTGGGCGGCGGCCGATTCGGCGCCGCCCACGCGGGGCCTGCATGCGGCTACTTCTTGGCCACGCGCATCGCGTCGATCTGGGCCACGGTCACCATGCCCGTCGGTTCGACCTTGCCCTGGGCCGAAACGTTCCACACCTGCATGGGCGCGGCGATGTCGCCGTTGGCGTCGAACTGCAGCGGCCCGGTGGCGCCCACGTACTGGATGCTCTTGCCCTCGGCCAGCAGCGCCGCGGCCTTCTTCAGCTCGGCCACGCCGGCGTACACCTTCTGGCCCTTCGGGTCGGTCACCTTGCGGATCGCGTCGCGGATCGCCGGGCCCTTGCTGCTCTTGGCCTGCTCCATGGCCAGCCCCACCAGCACCGTGGCGTCGTACGCGTTGGGGATGTAGGCCTGCGTCGGCAGGGTGCCGAACTTGGCCTGGAACTCGCCCTGGAAGGTGGCCAGCGAGGGCGTCTTGTCCGTGCCCGGCGCCGTGCCGTGCACGTCCTTCATGTACTGCGCGCCGACGTCGTTGACGAAGTCCTGCGACTCCAGCCCGTCCGGGAACAGGAACTTCTGCGGCCCGCCGGCGGCGATCCATTCGCGCGTGATGGTGGTGCCGTCGCCCGGGTAGCCGATCAGAAACAGCGCGTCCGGCGCGGGGCTCAGCGCCTTGCCGACCTCGGCGCGGTACGAGGGCTGGCTGGGGTTGTAGACCACGTTCTCGGTCACCGTGCCGCCCAGCTGCCTGAAGCCGGCCGTGAACTCCTGGCTCAGGCCCTGGCCGTACGGGTTGTTCAGGTACATCACGGCCACCTTCTTCAGGCCCGCGTCATGCGCCACCTTGGCCATGGCCAGGCCCTGCAGCGCGTCCGACGGGCAGGTGCGGAACCAGAAGCCGCCGGTCTTGCCCTGCCTGGCCAGGTCGCTGAAGGTCGGCGAGGTCGACGCCGGCGAGATCTGCACCACCTGGCTGGGCGCCGTCACCGAGGTCAGGATGGCCGCGCTCACGCCGCTGGACAGCGCGCCGATGAGGGCCGGCACCTGCTGCACGTCGACCAGCTTCTTGGCCGCGTCCACGCCCACCGAGGGGCTGGTCTGGTCGTCCAGCAGCGACAGCTTCAGCTCGCAGGTGTTGCCGCCGCGCGCGGCGTTCAGGTCGCTGATGGCCAGCTCGCTGCCCTTGGCGATCTGCTGGCCCAGCACGCCCAGCGAGCCGGTGAGCGACATCACGGCGCCCACCGTGGTGCTGCAGGCGGCATGGGCGGGCGCCGCGCCCAGCGTGGCCATCGCAAGGCCGATGGCGGCCAGTTTCAAGGACGGGTGTTTCATCTCGAAAACCTCCACAAGGTCAACTCGCCACAAACGGCGGCAACGGACCTGTCCCGAAGGGGTGAAGGCATCGAGGCATTTGCCCAGCACCGGATGGCAATCCGAAAAACAGCGGGGAAAGTCATCTGGTGTTGACGATCCGGCCGCCGGGCACCGACCACTTTACATCGCATCGACCGGCTTTGCAGGCCGGCTGGCCAGCTGGTGCGGGCCGTATGAAAGAATGCCGCCATGCAAGACGCGGACGTGCTCATCATCGGTGCCGGCATGGCCGGCGCATCGCTGGCCTGGCGGTTGGCGCGCGGCGGCCAGCGCGTGCGGCTGCTGGAGCGCGAGGCCCAGCCCGGCATGCACAGCACGGGCCGCTCGGCGGCGATGTTCATGGAAAGCTACGGGCCGCCCGGCGTGCGCGCGCTCACGCGCGCCAGCCGCGACTTCTATCTGCATCCGCCCGCCGGTTTTGCCGACGTGCCCCTGCTCACGCCGCGCAGCGCCTTGTTCGTGGCCACCGCCGATCAGCGCGCCGCGTTGGAGAGCCTGCAGGCCGAGCTGGCGGCCAGCGGCACCGCCTTGAAGCTATTGAATTCGGAGCTGATCGCGCAGGTGGCGCCCGGGCTGCGGGCCGATTTGTTTGAAAGCGCGCTGCTGGACGAGAACGGCTTCGACATCGACGTCGACGCGCTGCTGCAGGGCTTCTTGCGTGGCGCGCGCCAGGCCGGCGCGCAGCTGTCGACCGGTACGCAGCCGCGGTCGGCCGAGCGCGCCGCGGGCGGCTGGCGGGTGCGGCTGTCCGACGGGCAGAGCGTGCAGGCGCGCGTGGTGGTCAACGCCGCCGGTGCCTGGGCCGACGAGCTGGCGCCCCTGTTCGGCGCCGCGCCGATCGGCCTGGTGCCCTGCCGGCGCAGCGCCTTCACCTTCCGTCCGCCGGCGGGCGTGGACGTGTCGGGCTGGCCCATGGTGGCCGACGTGGACGAGGCCTGGTACTTCAAGCCCGACGCGGGCCAGTTGCTGGGTTCGCCGGCCAACGCCGACCCGGTGGCGCCGCACGACGTGCAGCCGGAGGAGCTGGACATCGCGCTGGGCATCCACCGCATCGAGGAGGCCACCACGCTGCGCATTGCGCGGCCCACCGCCACCTGGGCCGGGCTGCGCAGCTTCGTGCCCGACGGCGAGATCGTGATCGGCTTCGACGACGCGTGCGCGGGCTTCTTCTGGCTGGCCGGGCAGGGCGGCTACGGCATCCAGAGCGCCGCCGGCGCCAGCGCGCTGGCAGCCAGCCTGGTCATGGGCGCGCCACTGCCTGACGAACTGGCGCGCCACGGCGTTGACGCGCAGGTGGTTGCGCCGCGGCGCCTGCGCTGACGGTGGGATAGCGTGGCGGCTTGAGCGGCTACGCCCCGGCCAGCGAACGCAGGCCGTTCACGTTGAGCAGGCGCAGCTGGCGCCCGCGGCCGGCGATCAGCCCGCGCTCGCGCAGCTGGCGCAGCACGCGCGAGAAGGTCTCGGGCGCGATGCCCAGTTGCGCGGCGATGGAGCGCTTGCGCTGCTGCAGCGTCACGGCCGGCTGCGGCGAGGCGTCGGGCGCGGACTCGACGTGGCGCAGCAGCCATTCGGCGCAGCGCGCCTCGGCGTCCTTGCCCAGCCGGCTGACGGCCAGCTCGGCCTGCTGGCGATGCGCCTGGGCCAGGTCGCGCACCAGCGCCAGCGTGGGCGCGGGCAGGGTGCCCAGGTCGGCCGAGAACTCGGCCAGCGGCACGGCGCGCGCCTCCACCGGGGTGTCGGCCACCACGTCCATCAAGGGGGTTTGCCCCAGCACGGCGCTGCCGGGGTCGAGCCAGCACGGGCCTTCGATCCAGCCCAGCTGATGCGCCAGGCCGTCGGGGCCCAGCAGGCCCATGGCCAGGCGGCCGCGGGCGATGTGGTAGATGGCGTCGTTGGGGCGGGCTCGGTGCAGCAGCACCGAGCCGGCCGGCAACAGCACGGCCTGGTGGGTCGGGTCGGGCAGGGGGACGGTGAGCATGGACGCACTGTGCCTTTCGCCCACGGCGGGGGCATTGATGCATATCAACCACGCGAGAGTTGCGGAACCCTTGTCCGGGAGTTCTGAGATGACGCAAACGACCCTCGGCGCCGTGCGCCCGCGGACGATGGACATCACCGTTTCAGCTCCAGGATCAGGTGCGGGTTGGTTCACGCCGCCCAGCTCGGCCGTGTCGTATTAGGTCTGGAAGGGCGCCAGCACCTCGCCCGGATCGTTGACGAAGCCCAGCACATAGGTGATGCCTTTCAGCCCATACGGGCCGTTGTACGCCCGGTTCAGGTGGCTCAGGGTTCAGCGCGCGCCGCGGCTGGCGTCTTGCTGGTCGAGGCGATCCAGGATGGCCAGTGCCTGCCTTGCATCGCCGCGCGCGGCCAGCGTGCGAAATCGCGTTTCCACGTCGAAGGCGGCAATGGCCTTGGCGCTGAGCTCTTCCATCAGCTTGTTGATGCTTAGGCCCCGGGTCTGCGCAAGATACTTCAAGCGCTGCGCGGTGTCGTCGGGCAGGCGAATCGTCAGTGTGCTCATGGCTGTTCCTCCAGAAATTGGGCGGGGGTCAGAATGCGCAAGTGCGGCCAGGCCAGCTCGCCGCGCGTCAGGTCGCGCACGTTGTGTGTCACCACCGCCTGGGCATTGCCGGCAACCAGTTCATCGTCGGTGGTCGGGGCCGCTTGGGCTTGTCCGTCGTCCATGGATGTGTCCTTGTTTCATCGCGCGCAGGCCACCCGCGCGCAGCAATCACGGTTTGGGCAGGTGGCTACCCGGTAACGGAGCGCAGCAGGCGGCGCGTTGCGCCTTCATCGCGGTGTTTGTTCAGGTTCAGCGCGGCCAGCTTGCCGCCCTCAACCATGCGGCTCAGGATGGCCTCGAAATCGTCCGTGACGGCGGCAAACTGGCGCGCCAGCTTCAAGCCCTCGGCATCGCGGATGTCGGTGGCCTTGAAGGCCCGGTGCGCCAGCTCGTGCACGCGCTTGATGGCCTCCAGATAGGCCGGGTTTTCCAGCACAAGGCGCGCATGCACGCCAAATTCAACAGCTTGATGAGCGGCGATCAGGAGCAGACGCAGACCTCGAGCAAGGAGCCGTGGTCTGAAGCTGCGCCGTGGATCAAGGACAACATCTCACGCGGCCAGCAGCTGCAGGACTATTACCAGGCCAACCCGTTCAACGCAATCCAGATGGGCGCCATCGAACAGGCGCTGAGCGATCAGTCCTACTTCCGCAACACCATGATGCCAGGCCTGCTGTCGGGGCTAAACAACCTGCTTGGCAGCCACAAGGGCCAGACCTCGATCCTCGGCACGCTGGTGCCCACGCCAATGTCCAAGCCCGGTCTGCTGCAGTCGGCCGCGCCAATGGCCGCTGGCCAGCCGGCGCAGCAACAGCCCGGGCTGCTGAACTGGCAGGCGATGAACCCGTTCAGCGCGCAGAACCAGCCGCAAAAGCCGGCCACCGACCTGGGCGACGTGGATGCCTTCCGCCAGATGATGGGCCGCGCCATGTTCGCCGACACCAGCCCGCAGCAGTCGGTGTGGGAGGACAACATCAACCCGCAAGAGCGCTGGATGCGCCAGCAGCTTGGGCGGCCCGATAACCGCATGGTGCGCTACAGCGGGGGTTGATCCGTGGCCGGCTTGCTGGATTTCGTCAGCGACCCGCAGGCTCGCGCCGACATGCGCATCGGCCTGCTGGACGCGGCCAACCGTGGCGTTGTGGCCGGGCTGCTTGGGGCTCCGGTTGACTTGGCCACCTTGGCGCTGCGCCCACTGGGCTACGGCGTTGAAAAGCCCGTGGGCGGCAGCGAGTGGATCGGCCAGAAGATGCAGGACGCCGGGATGGTGTCTGCACAGCGCAATCCGCTGGCCGAGGCGCTGGCGGGCCTGGCAATTCCAGCGGCTGCGTATCGAGCCGCGCCGGCATTGTTCGCGGCAGAGCAGGCCGTGGCCCGCAACGCTGCGACGAAAACGCCGTTCAACGCCCGCACCATGGGGCAGGGCGGCGGCTTGCCCATGCCAGCGCAGATCGACGATGCCGAGCGCGCAAGACGCATGGCGGATGCCGGCATGGAGCGCGGATGGTTTCGCGGCGGCCCAACGCCGCAAGGCGGCCTGCGCACCGGCCCGTGGTACACGCAAGATGCGGACGAGGCGGCCAGCTATGCGGCGCGCTTCGGCAACAAGGGCGACGTGCGCGAATACGCCCTGCCGAAAGCCGGTTTTCTGGATGCCGCCAAGAGCTACGACAACCGTCTTGCGCACGATGTGGCGCGCATTGTGGATACGCCGGAATACGGCAAGCCTGGCGCACAGTTGGCGAAAGAGTTGCGATCGTTTCAGGGCGACGAGCGCATCATCGGCGGCCACTTGTGGCAGGCCCTGGAGGCGCGTTTTGGCAATGACGGCGCCGCTCAGACCATGGACAAACTTGGGGCCTTCAGTGGCGTGAAGAACATCACCCACGGCCCCGAAGTGATGATGTTCAAGTCCGCCCCGGTGCGAGACGCCAACCTGGCCGCGTTCAACCCCGACCGGATGAAGGTTGACGATATTTACGGCTTCACGACGCCTGAATTTGCGGCTGCGCTGGCTGGCGTATCGGGTGGACTGGGGCTTTTGGCCCCGTCTTTTCTCGATAAGCGTAGTAGTCCTCGCTGAGGGGCAAAAAGAACACTGTCGCGCCGCCAAATTGCTTGACGTAAACGTAATCGCAGTCCATGTGACGGCTCAAAAACTTGGCATCGTTCAAGTCCTCGAACGAGGCCATGTAGTGCCGATGCTTGATGCCGTTGACTATTTTGACGCCATAGACGGAATACATTGCGAGCCCTCTCAAAGAGGGTGATTTTACCGCATTTCCCTTTTTGCATCAATAACTTATAGACAAAAATGGCCGGACTTCTCGACTTCCAATCCAAACTGCCCGGCTTGCTGCAGGACGACGGCTTCCGCCTGGGCCTGTCGCTGCTTGCCGCCGCCGGGCCATCGGCCACGCCCATGAGCGCTGGCCAGCGCATCCAGCAGGGGTTGCTGGCCTTCCAGCAGCAGAAAGAGGCCGAGACCGATCAGCAGCTGAAGCGGCGAATGCTGGAGGCGCAGATTGGCGAGCATCAGGCCAAGGCAAACAAGCAAGCCCAGGTGCAGGCGCTGTTGGACCGCTATTCGAACCCAAACGCTGAAGGCTTCGGTGGTGCCGGCGTGGCCGGGATGAGCCCGAGCGACATGCTGACGCTGAAGGCCTACGGCATCGACCCGACCGAGATCGTCAAGTACGCCGGACAGGGCAACAAGTTCGATCCGGGATCGGTGTATCAGAACCCCACCACCGGGGCGGTGATGCACGTGCCCAAGGTGGCCGATGGCGTGCACCTGAATCCTGACGGCTCGGCCTCAATGGTGCCGGGCTATGCCGGCGCGACGGGCCAGATCGAAGGCGCCAAACAGTGGGCCGGCGTGGCGCCGACCCTGGCTATCGAGTCCGGCAAGGCCGGCATTGCTTCCAGGAACGACGCCATGCAGGTGTACGACCCGGCCCGCCAGTCCATGGTGTTCGTGCCGCGCGCGCAGGTGCTGGGCGCGGCGCAGCCGGGATACGCCACCGATGGCCAAATGCGCGCCACGGCGCAGGGCGACATGGGCGGCAATTTGGCCGATCTTGACCGCGAAATCAGCGCCACCAAGCGCAGCCTGCAAACCCCCAACCTCGACGCCAGCAGCCGCCAGCTGCTGGAGCAGCACATCGCCACCCTGCAGGGCCAGCGCGCGAAGTATTTCGGCGCCCCGATGCAGGCTGGACCATCCGAGGCGGACAAGGCTGCGGCTGCGGCGGCGCAGGCTGGCGCCGTCAAGCAAGCAGAGGCCGACGTGGTGCCGGCTCAGCAAAAGAGCAACGCGCTGGCCAAGTTCGATCAGTTGCTTGGCACGGTCGACTCGGTGCTCAAGCATCCCGGGCTGGGTACTGCGGTGGGATTGCCCGGCACGCTCGACCCGCGCAACTACATACCTGGCACGGATGCGCGTGACTTCGCGGCCAAGGCCGATCAGTTGCAGGGCCAGGTGTTCATATCGGCCTACGAGGGCCTGCGAGGTGGTGGCGCCATTACCGAGGTCGAGGGCAAGAAGGCCGAGAACGCCATCGCGGCGCTGAGCCGCGCGCAGTCGAGCGAGCAGTACCGCAAATCGCTTGGCGAGCTGCGCGACGTGGTGGCCGGGGCGCGCCAGCGGCTGCTGGGCGGGCAGGAGCCCGCAGCGGCCCCGGAGCCCACCCGCAAGCCGGTAAAAACCGGCACCTATCAGGGCCGCAAGGTAGTGCAATACAGCGATGGGACGGTGAGCTATGCCGATTGATCCTCGCATGGTGAAGTGGGACGATGCCACCCCCGATATCGACGCCCGCATGGTCAAGTGGGATGGCGCGCCCGTTGCGCCACAGGCTGCGCCAGCCAGCAGGATGGATCGGTTCTTGACCGGCCTGGCCGACCCAATCCAGGGCGGCGCGCAGCTTCTGACGAAGGCGCTCCCGTCCGCAGTGGTGCAGGCCGGAGACCGGCTGAACAACTGGCTGGCCGACAACACCGGCCTGGTGCCTCGACTGCCCGAGGGCGGCGTGGATCAGGCGGTGCGCGAGCGCGAGGCGACGTATCGGGCGCAGCGCGCCGCCGCCGGCGATGGTGGGTTTGACGTCTATCGCGTGCTGGGCAACGTGGTCAGCCCGGCCAACGTGGCGCTGGGCGTGCGCGGCCTGGGTGCCGCCAGTACGGGGGCCAAAATTCTCCAAGGTGCTGCCACGGGCGGGGCGAGTGCCTTGCTGAACCCGGTTGCCGGCGGAGACTTCGGCTCCGAGAAGGCAAAGCAGATCGCCACGGGGGCCGTCTTTGGCGCGGCCGTGCCTGCGCTGATGGCCGGTGTTGGTCGGTTGATCAGCCCTGCCGCTTCGCGCAACGCCGATATTGCGCTGCTCAAGTCCGAGGGCGTGACGCCTACGGTTGGGCAGGCCCTGGGCGGCAAGGCCAACGTGCTGGAGCAAAAGTTGACCAGCACGCCGCTGATGGGGGACGCCATTGCCGGCGCGCGCACGCGCGCACAGGAGCAGTTCAACGTGGCCGCCATCAACCGCGCCACGGCTCCCATCGGTGTGAAAATCGACGTGGCTGGCAGCGAAGGGGTGGCGCGCGCCCAGCAGGCGGTATCGCAGGCTTACGACGACGCGCTCAGGCAGATCAAGCACGTTCGCCTGGACGGCCAATTCGCAGGCGATCTTGGGCAGTTGCAGCAGTTGACGCGCTCGCTCACGCCACCGATGCGGAGCCGCTTCGACAAGACGCTCAGTGACATTGTGGGCGGTCGCGCCGGCACCACGGGTGTGATGACGGCAGAAACCTTCAAGCGCATGGACAGTGAGCTTGGCACCATCGCTGGCAAGTATTCCGGCTCGGCCGTGGCCAGCGAGAAGGAGCTTGGCGATGCGGTGATGCAGCTGCGCGACTTGCTCAAGCAGCAGGCCATTCGCAGTAACCCAAAGGCCGCCGCCGCGTTGAGTGCGGCCGATACCGCCTATGCCAATCTGGTGCGGGTGGAGGGCGCTGCCAACAAATCGGCCGCCAGCGAGTTGTTCACTCCGGCGCAGCTTGGTGGCGCGGTGCGCGCGGCCGACCGGACGGCGCGCCACCGGGCCAACGCGGCAGGCAAGGCGTTGATGCAAGACCTGTCCTCCGCAGGCCAGAGCGTCCTTGGCAACACGGTGGCCGACAGCGGCACCGCCGGGCGCCTGATGCCGTTTGTGACCGGTGCCGGCGCTTATGCCAATCCGGTGGCTACCGGCGCCGGCTTGCTGGGCGGATCACTGCTGTACTCGCGCCCGATGCAGAGCCTGCTTTCCGGCGCGATAACCGCGCGCCCACAGGCGGCCCAGGCGGTACGCAACACGCTGCTCCAGGCAGCGCCCGGTTTTGTCCCGCTCGGCAGTCAGGTGGGCCTTGGTCTTCTGGCCTATCCAGCCCCATAGAGGCAGGGCGGCCGAAACGGCGGCGATGCGCCAAAACTCGTCAGTGGTCATCCGCCCATTGTCCACCAACCAACCGCCTTCGGGTGGTTTTTTCATGACCTCACGCCATGTCCAACTTCGACCCCATCACCTACGACGAAGTCAGCCAGATCAAGAAGCTGTTTGACAGCAGCGGCAAGGCCCTGGCTGTCATACTGGCCGGCGGCTGGCCGGGCCTGTAGTCAAGCTGGCGCAGCATGGCGCGCACCTCCGCCCCGGTGATGATGCGCTCACGGTGTTTTGGGCTCTTGGGCCGGCGCACCTCGGCCAGCGGGTTGGTGGTGATCCAGCGCCACTCGCGCACCGCGTGCGACAACACCGATCCCAGCAGATTCATGTCGCGCAGCACTGATCCGGCGCTCACGTCGGCAAGGCGGGCATCGCGCCAGCGCAGCAGGTGATCGGGTGTCACCTGCGCCAGCGGCAGCCGTGCCGGCATGGCCGGGTGGCGCAGCATGGCGTCCAGCCGCAGCGCCTCCCAGCGCTCGCCCTTGTGGCCGGGCGAGATTTCATCGCGGAATTTTTCCAGCGCATCGCCCAGCGTTTTCAGCTCACCAAGCCGGCCGGCCTTGGCTTTCTTCAGCTCCAGCCGACGCGCTGCCTGCCATTCGTCCGCCTCGCGCCGCGTGTCGAAGGTGCCCGACTCGCGCACGCCGCCGGCCTTGAATTGCACCCACCATTTGCCACTGGCGGTTTTGACGGGTTTGGACATTGGGCTTTTTCTTGGGCGAAATTTGGGCCGCAGATTGCACAACCACGGTGAAAACGGACGAAAAAAAGCAGCCCGGAGGCTGCATCATAGAGTGAAATTGCACTGTGCTGCACTCTGACGGTGCAATGGATGGTGCGGCTGCCGGAATCGAATATCGCCTCGCAACCCGCATGGATGCTGGATTTCAGGCACGGGCGACGAAAACATGCCAACGGAAATACCAACAAATCTCAGCGCTGGGGCTTGTCGCGCCTTCCGAACACTTCCACGGGCGAAGCAGCCTTGATCGCTTCGGCAGCGTCGGCGTTGAACGGGCTGGCGCGCCCGCGGAGGCCGCCAACAAAAGGAAAGGCTCCCAACGTGCCCAGGTTAAAAGCCCGGGAAAGGGAGCCTTTCGGCGCTTGACAAGCGTCTCCCTCGTAGATAGATTCGCCCTGAGCTTGGGGAAAGTCGAAAGAGCCTTATGGGAATTGGCCCCGTCCGGTTCAAGCTCCGAAGCCCTCGCACGCGCGAGGGCTTCTTTGTTTCAGGGGAACCGCCTCGACGACGCCCCCGCCGCTCTGGTAGGGCCTGATCCTGCCGCTCAGGATATCGCGCACGGTGCGCCGGGGCATGTCCATCGCCTGGGCGATTCGCCGCGACACCATCCCTTCGCGCGCCAGCTCGGCCACGAGCTCGACTTCCCGGTCGGTGTACTTCGCCCTGGGGTGATCCTGACCGTAGCGGTGACCTTCAGTACGAGACAAACCCAAAAGCTTACCGCGCATGGTATTCTTTCCTTTCCTCGGGTCGCAGGGTCAAGGGAATTAGCCCCGTAGCCCTCCGAGGACGAAGCCCTTGTTCTTACGAGGGCTTCATTGTTTTGGGCGCCCACTTTAGAGCAGGTGTGGCCCAGCCCACGGCGACACGGAGGTGGTTCTGACCAATAGCAGTGCCAGTGGTGTTTGGTCATTTGATCGCGGTACGTTACATTGGCCGCAAAGCGGGATGAACGGCGCATGGGAATCAGCCCCGAAGCCGCCCCTTCAAAGGAATCTTGAATGCGGACACCCTTTGCCGCCTCTTCGGTTCCTTGCACAGAAGCCCTGATCGTTTTCAGGGCTTCTGTGTTTCTGGCGTAGCCCTTGGCGCCTCACCATCCCCGGATGATGCCAGACCCGCTGCGCGCCTACGCGCACGCGAGGCAGGCAGGGGCGGGGCTTTTTCAGGTGTCACCTTTGCCTGCCTTTTTCAGGCGTCAACTCGCAGGCATCGCGCGCGCAGGTATCGCGCCGAAACCCCCCTGCCTGGCGCGCGCGATGCGTCCCTTTTCAGGCGATACCGGCTGGGGGGCTTCATGCGCTGCCCCCCTGAACCGATAAATCAACATCCGCAAAGACTGCGGATTCGCAGGAAATCGCGCGCTCATTTGCAACGCCCAAGGTGCCCTTTTCCCCCGAAGGTGCCCAAGATGCCCTTTTTAAAACGTGGGCACCTTGGGCACCTTCGGCGCTTTCGAGGGCACCTTGGGCGGTGCCTGTTGGAAACGCAGGATCATCGCCGCCGGGCAGGCGCCAGTACCAAACGTCCTTGAATCCGCCCTTTTTGCAGATTACTGCCAGCTTGCCGCGCGCCGTCCGCACCTGCTTCTTGGTGAACCCCAGCGCCGCCAATGCACGCACGGCCTCAGCCACAGGCGTCCAGGAATCGGCAGCCAGCTCGCCGCGCAGCGTCTCCACAGCGTCTCCTGTTTCGGCCTCGCCCTCGGTGTCCGCGTCCGGGTCGGTCAGCAGTTCGCGCGCCGTGCCCTCGACCGGCGCGCCCCAGCCGATGCGCGAAGCCTCGATTCCCTCGGCAACGTCGCATTGCTCCAGGTGATAGCCGAAGCCGCCCCCATCCGGGCCGATGTTGGACTTGGCGCGCGCCAGGACGCGGCCCGGTGCGCCGGCTTCGCCTTTGACCTTGGCGGCCACCATCACCACCCGCGCCAGGGCGGTGAAGGCGACGGAGCCAATCACGCGCATGGCTGGGTCGGTGCCCTGCCCGCCCTTGGAAAAGTGCGTGATGCCGATCAGCGCGCACCGGCAGGCGGCGGCCAGGTCAACCAGCGGTTGCAGGCCGCGCCGGGTTTCGGTGTTCTTGTGGCTGTCGCCCGTGACGGCCCCGACGATGGGATCGACGATCAGCAGGTCAACCCCGCCGATTTTCTCAACGGCGCTCCGCAACAGCGCCAGGTCGCGTGCCGGATCGAACGGCGCAATCTCGCCATCGATGCGAGTGCCGCTGATGAAGCGCACGCGCGACAGGTCAGCACCAGCGGCCAGCAGGCGGGGGGCCAGCGTGTCGGCTGGATCGTCCTCGCCCGAGTACATCAGCACGTTGCCAGGGGCGCAGCGCGTGCCGTCAGGCCAGTGCCCGCCGATGGTGACGGTTGCGGCCAGTGACAAGGCGATGGTGGTTTTGCCCTGACCGGGTGCGCCTGCCAGCAGGTGCATCTTTCCGCGCGCCAGCCAGCCATCCCACAGCCAGGCAACGGGCTCGATACGCAGGTCAGACGCGCGGGTGAGGATGATGCCCTCGGGCACCGGCTGCGGCCCCTTACCGCCCTTCTTCGGGTTCACCCACCCCAGCGCCTCAGCGGCCTTGAAAACCGCCCCTATCCCGGTGCGCTCGCCCGTGAAGGTGTCCCACTTGGCGGCGGCCTCGCCCTCGTCGAACTTCGCACTTGTCGCGCCCCATTGCATCCACAGCTCGCGCCCCCGCTCGCCCTTCTTGCAAAGCGCCTGGCCCATGTCGATCCAAACGTCGTAGCTGTCGGCGTCCAAGTGCCCCAGCGCGGCGCGCAGGTCGTGCACTTGCTCGGCAGTCAAGGGTTCACGGGCGAGCGCATCGCCCAGGCCGTCCAGATCGTCGCTGGCGCCCTGGCCGGGTGCGGGCAGGGGGTTGCCCTTGCTCGCCCGGATCGCGGCAGCCAAGGGCGCGACAACGGTACCCACGTACTCGGCCAGGTCCTCGACCTCGCCGCGCCCCTGCGCGCCTGTCACCGTGAAATAGCGCCCGCTCGCGTAGGCCTCGACCCCGGTGCCGTTGCCGTCCTTTTCGGCCAGTGATTTGAAGTGCGGGCCATAGCCGATCAGGTGCACGCCCTCGCCGCTGGGGCTGGCCTCGACATAGCCGGGCGAGTCGGCCAGCAGCTCAGCCACGCGCTCGGGCGGCTGGTGGTCATAGTCCACCCCCTGCCAGTGCCCGCCTGCGCCGTCCGGGCCCAGCGCAAAGCCCAGCCCTGCCCATCGCTTGCCAGTGCCCGCCCGCAGGGCCGCCTGCGCCTCGTCGAAGTTCGCCAGGCGGGCCGCGTCCGTTCGGGTGTCGGTGGTGCCTCGTTTGTTGCCGTCCACGTAGTGCGGCACCTTGCGCGAACCTTCGCGCTGCCACAGCAGCCAGCGCTGCGCCTGGCGCATCTTCTCGGGGATCGCGGTGTAGTCGGTCATTCGGCGTCCTCCACCACGAAAGCCCCAGTGTGCCCGGTGCGTGCGGCCAGGCTGGCGACGAACCGGTTGCGCACTTGGCGATAGCGCTCCAGGAGGCGCCGCTGATCGCGCGCGCCGGGCAGGCGGGGGCTCCATTCACCGTCGATGCACGCGATGCCCTCTTCGATGAAGGTGTAGGTGAACCGCACCGAGTAGCCCAGCCCGACGCGGTAGGCGTCGGAGTAGATTTTTTGCGGCGCCGGTGCCGCTTTGTTCGTAGAATTCATGTGTTACCTCGATCCGTGATTCAAGCCCGCACGCCAGCGGGCTTTTTCTTGCGCGTTCGCCTGAGCGCATCGGCGCGGGCTACCGGGCATCGCGCCAGGCCAGCAATTCGGCAACATCGAACACGGTGCATGACCGGCTCAGCCTGCGGGCAGGGGGGAAGCCGGGGCGTTTTGCCCAGCGCCAGAACGTCGAAAGACCGATGCCCAGCAACGCGGCAGCGTCGCGCGGGCGCACGGTCACAGGTTTATGAAGTGGTGAATTCATGGGGCGAACCCTCGCGGATGCTCGCCACCAGCCAGATATGAGGGAAGGGCACGGCGGCGCGCAGTCGGCGCCGTCCTGCAATCATCTTTTGATTCAAGTGGTGAAGGGCTCGGGGCGTGCCTTACCCGAGTACCTCAGCACAGGCCACGGTGCCCTATAGGCCAACCGTGATTTTGTCGGGGTCTCTTGCCCCGCCATGCTCGCTGCCTGTTGGAGCCCCACCCACCCCCGTGATTGCCAGTCGGGGGCTTCGTCTTAGGGCGCAGTCTACCCGAGAGGGGCACGCCACGGGACACAGGCGAGGCGCGCGGGGACGCCAGTGCCACAAAATGGTTCCAGCGCCATCAGCCCCGCAAGCGGATCACCTGCGCACCCATGCGCAGCTTGTCCAGATAGTCCGCCCATGCCTGAAGCATGACGGCGCGCGCGTCGATGAACTGCGCCCGGTCGTAAGCGCCCCCGTGCGTGACCTGGCCGCGGTGCGCAAGCTGGGTCTCGATCACGTCAACGTCGAAGCCCAGCACCTCGCGCAGCATCGTGCGCCCGCTGGCGCGGTAGCCGTGCCAGGAATGGCGGCCCTTGTATCCCATGGCGTGCAGGGCGGCGCTGATGCCCGCCTCGCTCATGGGCGCGGTCGGGTCACGAAAGCCGGGGAACACGTATTCACCCGCGCCGGTCAGGGGTTGCAGCTCGCGCAGGGTGGCAAGTGCCTGCCGCGGCAGGGGCACGGTATGGGCTTGCCCGTTGATCTTCTGCGCCTTGGTGCGCTTCATGTCCTCGCTGGGGATGGCCCACAGTGCCGCGTCCAGGTCAACGTCCGCCCATCGCATCGTGCGCAGGTTGCCAGGGCGCTGGAACAGCAGCGGCGCCAGCACCAGCGCCGCGCGCATCACCGGCCCTCCCTGATAGGCATCACTGGCGCGCAGCAGCTCGCCAAAGGCTTGGGGCTCGATGATGGCGGGCAGGTTGCGGCGCAGGTGGGGCTTCAGGGCCTTCTTGATGTCCTGGGTCACGTCGCGCGTGGCGTGCCCGTGCGCGATGGCGTGCTGCCACACGCCACGGGCGGTAATCAGCACGCGGTGCGCCACGTCCAACGCCCCGCGCGCCTCAACCTTGCGGACTACGGCCAGCAGCTCGGGCGGCTCGATATCGCCGATGCGGCGCTTGCCCATGTAGGGGAACACGTCCTTTTTCAGGTTGCGCTCTTCGCGGGTGAAGTGCGCCGCGCTCCACCCGGCCCGGTGCGTCGCCAGCCAGTCCAGGCCCACGGCCTGCACGGTGCCCGAATCAGCGGCCACGGATGCGGCCTTGCGGACTTGCTTCGCCTCGCTGGGGTCTACCCCATCGGCCAGCAACTCGCGCGCGGCGTCCCGGCCTTTGCGGGCACGGGCCAGAGTGACGGCGGGGTAAGCCCCCAGCGCCAGCGTGCGCCGCTTGCCGTTGATGCGGTAGTCAAAGCGCCAGAGCCTGCCACCTGAGGGCGTTGCCAGCAGGTACAGCCCCTGCCCGTCCGCGTGCTTGTCGCCTGGCCGCTTGCCCGTGGGCTTGATGCCCCTCAGCATGGTGTCCGTCAGTGCCATTTCGCCCCCGTGTTGACGGTAGATTTCGGGGACGAAACCACCAAAACCCCGATCTACCGTCGAATCTACCGTCAAATTGACGGGATGCAACGGTATCACGCGGGACACTCTGAGACAAGAAAAAACCCACAGAGCTAGGCCACATGCGGGTTTCAGAGACTTTGCGAGGCTGTCTGAGATTATTAAATGGTGCCGCCTGTCGGATTCGAACTGACGACCTACCGCTTACAAGGCGGTTGCTCTACCAACTGAGCTAAGGCGGCAAACCGGGGCGATTCTAGAGGACGACGCCGGGCGTCCAGACCCGGTGCCTACTTGATGCGCTTGAGCGCCGGCCGCTTGCGCGGATCGGGCGAGGCGGGGCCGGGCGGCTCGGTGTCATCGTCGGCCGCCGCCGCCGGCGAAGCGCCGGCGTCGACCACGCCGAGCGTGCTGACGGAAGCCGCGGGCTTCGCCTCGGGCCGGGCCGCGCCGGCGGGCGCGCGCGCCTGCAGGGGAAAGGCCATGCCCTGGCCGTTTTCGCGGGCGTAGATGGCCATGACGCGGTCGATGGGCACGATGATCTCGCGCGGCACGCCGCCGAAGCGAGCGCGGAACTCGATGAACTCGTTGCCGATCTTCAGGCCGCTGGTGGCGTCGGTGCTGACGTTCAGCACGATCTCGCCGTTTTGCACGTACTCGCGCGGCACCTGGACGCTGTCGTCGGCAAACACCGCGACGTAGGGCGTGAGCGCGTTGTCGGCGCACCACTCGTACAGCGCGCGGATGAGATACGGGCGGGTGGAGGCGGATTCCAGGGCGTTCATCGTCGTTGCCGGGGCCGGGGGCCCCTGTGCCGTTACTTGCGCATCACCTTCTCGGACGGCGTGAGCGCCTCGATGTAGGCCGGGCGCGAGAAGATGCGCTCGGCGTACTTGAGCAGGGGCGCGGCGTTCTTGGACAGGTCGATCCCGTAGTAGTCCAGACGCCACAGCAGCGGCGCCAGGGCCACGTCGAGCATGGAGAAGTTGTCGCCCAGGATGAACTTGTTCTTCAGGAACACCGGGGCCATCTGCGTCAGGCGGTCGCGGATGTTGCCGCGCGCCTTCTCCAGCGCCTTCTCGTTGCTGCGCGCGGCGCGGTTCTCGAGCACGCTGACGTGCGAGAACAGCTCCTTCTCGAAGTTGAGCAGGAACAGGCGCACGCGCGCGCGGTCCACCGGGTCGCCCGGCATCAGCTGCGGGTGCGGAAAGCGCTCGTCGATGTACTCGTTGATGATGTTCGACTCGTACAGGATCAGGTCGCGCTCGACCAGGATCGGCACCTGCCCGTAGGGGTTCATCACGCTGATGTCCTCGGGCTTGTTGTAGAGATCGACGTCGCGGATCTCGAAGTCCATGCCCTTCTCGAACAGAACGAAGCGGCAGCGATGCGAGAACGGGCAGGTCGTTCCTGAATACAGCACCATCATGGCGGGTCAACTCCTTAAAACCGAAGGAGTGGAAGCCCGCCATCACCCAGGCGGACCCCACTCCGAAGAAAAAGCCCGGACGCGCGAGCGCCCGGATGATCGATGCGTGTTACGTGACGTCTTTCCAGTACGCCGCATTCAGGCGCCATGCGATCAGGGTGAACAGGGCCAGGAACAGCAGCACCCACACCCCGATCTGCACGCGCTTGGTCTGAGCCGGCTCGCTCATCCACTTGAGGAAGTTGACCAGGTCGCCCACGGCCTGGTCGTACTGCAGCGGCGTCAGGGTGCCGGGCGTGACCTGCTCCCAGCGGCCGCTGAAGGTGTGCACCTCCTGGCCGTGCGACTCGCTCGTATGGTAGATCGGCTTGCGCTCGCCCTGCAGCTGCCACAGCGGATGCGGCATGCCGATGTTGGGGAAGGCCAGGTTGTTCCAGCCCGTGGGGCGCGAGTCGTCGCGGTAGTAGGTCCGGAACAGCGTGTAGATGTAGTCGGCGCCGGTGCCGCCCGCGCCCGAGCGCGAACGCGCGACCAGGGTCAGGTCGGGCGGGTTGGCGCCGAACCAGGCCTTGGCTTCATTGGGGTCGATGGCGGCCTTCATCATGGCGCCGACCTTGTCGCTGGTGAACAGCAGGTTGTCCTTGATCTCCTGGTCGGTCAGGCCGATGTCCTGCAGGCGGTTGAAGCGCATGAAGGCCGCCGAGTGGCAGCTCAGACAGTAGTTGACGAAAATCTTGGCGCCGCGCTGCAGCGAGGCCGTGTCGTCCAGCTTGCCGGGCGCCTTGTCCCAGGCAATGCCGCCGGTGGACGCCTGCGCCACGGCGCCAATGCCCAGCGCCAGGGTCAGCCCGAGGATGATCTTTTTCCACATGGTCATGGTTGTTGTACTCCGGCCGGCATCAATGGGGCTTGAAGGTGACGCGATCGGGCACCGGCTTGGGCGTGCCCAGCTGGCTCCACCACGGCATCAGCAGGAAGAAGCCGAAGTACACCAGGGTGCCCACCAGCGCCACGCGCTCGTTGGTCAGCCATTCCAGCGACGGCTGCGAGAAGATCGGACCTGGCGCCATGATGCCCAGGATCATCAGCACCACAAACCAGATGATGAAGACCACGTACACGGTCTTGTGCCAGTCCGGCCGGTAGCGGATCGAGCGCGCGGGGCTGCGGTCCAGCCAGGGCAGGAAGAACAGGATGATGACCGCGCCGCCCATGATGATCACGCCCCAGAACTTGGGATCGAAGGTCTTGAGCAGGGCCACGCCGACGATGGCCGCCACGGTCAGGATGATCTTGGACTTGGTCGAGCCGTGGCCCTTGAGCCAGGCCAGCACGGTGGCCAGCGCGATGATCAGGCACAGCACGTTGACCATGGTGTCGGTGGTGGCGCGCAGCATCGAGTAGAAGGGCGTGAAGTACCACACTGGCGCGATGTGCGCGGGCGTGACCAGCGGGTCGGCCGGGATGAAGTTGTTGTACTCCAGGAAGTAGCCACCCATCTCCGGCGCGAAGAACAGCACGGCGAAGAAGATCATCAGGAAACCGCCCACGCCCACGATGTCGTGCACGCTGTAGTAGGGGTGGAACGGAATGCCGTCGGCCGGCGCGGTGGGCGACCAGCGGTTGCCCTTGGGGCCGGCCTTGATCTCGATGCCGTCGGGGTTGTTGGAGCCCACGTCGTGCAGCGCCAGCAGGTGCGCCACCACCAAGCCGATCAGCACCAGCGGCACGGCGATGACGTGGAAGCTGAAGAAGCGGTTGAGCGTGGCGTCGCCCACCACGTAGTCGCCGCGAATGAGCAGCGACAAATCGGGCCCGATGAACGGAATGGCCGAGAACAGGTTGACGATCACCTGCGCCCCCCAGTACGACATCTGGCCCCAGGGCAGCAGGTAGCCCATGAAGGCCTCGGCCATCAGGCACAGGAAGATGGCGCAGCCGAAGATCCACACCAGCTCGCGCGGCTTGCGGTAGCTGCCGTAGATCAGCCCGCGGTACATGTGCAGGTACACCACGATGAAGAAGGCCGAGGCGCCGGTGGAGTGCATGTAGCGGATGAACCAGCCGCCCGGCACGTCGCGCATGATGTACTCGACCGACTCGAAGGCCTTGGCCGCGTCGGGCTTGTAGTGCATCACCAGGAAGATGCCGGTGACCACCTGGATCACCAGCACCAGCAGCGCCAGCGAGCCGAAGAAGTACCAGAAGTTGAAGTTCTTGGGCGCGAAGTACTCCGACATGTGCTTGCGGTATTCCGCAAACAGCGTCGGGAAGCGGTTGTCCAGCCAGTTGTGCAGCTTGGCACCGGCGGATGCGTTGGGAGAGATTTCCTTGAATTCAGCCATGACCGCCTCTTATGCTTTCTTGTCTTCGCCGATCAGCAGCTTGGTGTCCGACAGGTACGTGTACGGCGGCACCACCAGGTTGGACGGCGCCGGCTTGTTCTTGAACACGCGCGCCGAGAAGTCGAAGGTCGAGCCGTGGCAGGGGCAGAAGAAGCCGCCTACCCAGTTGTCGGGCAGCGAGGGCTGGGGCCCGGCCTTGAACTTCTCGACCGGCGAGCAGCCCAAGTGCGTGCAGATGCCCACCACCACCAGAATGTCCTTGTGATCGGCGCGCGCGCGGTCCTCGTTTTGCGCCCACTCGGGCGTGGGAAAGTCGGTGCGCTTGGACAGGGGGTCGGCCACCTCGCTGTCGGTGGTCTTGAGCGTGGCCAGCATCTCGGGCGTGCGCTTGAACACCCACACCGGCTGGCCGCGCCACTCGACGATCATGCGCTCGCCCGGCTGCAGGGCGGAGATGTCCACCTCGACCGGGGCGCCGGCGGCCTTGGCGCGCTCGGACGGCGAAAAGCTCTCGACGAAAGGGGTAGCCAGCGCCACCGCACCGACGGCGCCGGCGGCGCCGGACGCGAGCAGCCAGGTGCGCTTGCTGCTGTCCATGGGTGCAGGGGTGAAGTTGCTGGGTGGTGCGTCACTCATGGCGGTCCTCTGAAACGGCAGGGATGTGTTTTTTTATGCGAATCAACCAAGGATTGTAGCGGAGCGCATCGGGGCCCCGCACAGCGCGGCGGCTGCGCGCGTCGGGCCGCACCGCCCGGATTGACATTCCCTGACGGCGCGCAATACTGGCCGTCCGTTCAACAACTCAGGAGGTTTCCACCATGGGCATGATGCAGGAATTTCGGGAATTCGCCGTCAAGGGCAACGCCATCGACTTGGCGGTCGGCGTGATCATCGGCGGCGCGTTTGGCAAGATCGTCGACTCGATCGTCGGCGACCTGATCATGCCGATTGTCAGCAAGATTTTTGGCGGGCTGGACTTTTCCAGCTACTACATCCCGCTGGCCGGCCAGGCCGCCGGCCTGGGCCTGGCCGAGGCCAAGAAGGCCGGCGCGGTGTTCGCTTACGGCAACTTCATCACCATCCTGGTCAACTTCATCCTGCTGGCCTTCATCATCTTCATGATGGTCAGGCAGATCAACCGCCTGAAGAAGGAAGAGCCGGCCCCCGCGCCCGCGGCGCCGCCGGAGGACATTCAGCTGCTGCGCGAGATTCGCGACAGCCTCAAGCGCTGACAAGCTCCTTTATTCATAGCTGCTAACGCCCGTCCGCTCCGCGCGACGGGCGTTTTTATTCGGCAAGCTGGCGCGCCATGCGCACCGCCGCCAGCAGGCTGCCGGCGTCGGCGCGGCCAGTGCCGGCCAGGTCGAAGGCCGTGCCGTGGTCGGGGCTGGTGCGCACCAGCGGCAGGCCCAGGGTGACGTTGACGCCGCGCTCCACGCCCAGGTATTTCACCGGGATCAGGCCCTGGTCGTGGTACATGGCCAGCACCAGGTCGAACTCGGCCAGGCCGCGCGCGCGCATGAACACCGTGTCGGGCGCGAAGGGGCCTTGCGCGTCGATGCCCTCGGCGCGCGCGCGGGCGATGGCCGGCGCGATGGCCTCGATTTCCTCGCGCCCGAACAGCCCGCCCTCGCCGGCATGCGGGTTCAGGCCGGCCACCGCGATGCGCGGCGCCCGCTGTAGCGCGGCGCCAACGGATTGGTGCGCAATTCGCAGGGTCTGCAGGACGTTGCCTTCGGTTACCAGCGCGATCGCCTCGCGCAGCGACACGTGGATGCTCACCAGCACGGTGCGCAGCTCGTCGTTGGCCAGCATCATGCGCACCGGCATGGCCGACACCGGCACGCCCGCGTGCTCGGCCGCCAGCGCCTGCAGCAGCTCGGTGTGGCCGGGGTAGCGCGCATACGGCTCGCCCGCGGCCGCCAGCGCCTCCTTGTGCAGGGGCGCCGTCACCAGGGCGGCGACCTCGCTGCGCAGCGCGGCGCGCGCCGCCCACGCCACGCAGTCGCCCGCCAGCCGGCCCGCCGCGGCGCTGATGCGGCCGGGCTCGGGCACGGCCGCGGGCGGCCC
>OFJB01000364.1_pt1 | contig 22769 bp, 22 predicted proteins | sample 1775081 | NCBI WGS metagenome assembly OFJB01 (sample SAMN08195771, study PRJEB24354) | sludge metagenome | isolation source: initial sludge from phenol fed wastewater aerobic bioreactor | place: India: Nagpur | collected 2016-06-05
ATTCTTCTACTCGTTGAAAGATAGAGAACCTCAGCAACTTGTATACAAAATCTTTAATTTCGATAACTCCCACAGGAAGGAGAATAATATGTTTCGACAGCAATTGTGGATGAATCTTCCATTGGACGAATCTCACAAAACTCTCGTAGAAAGGGTTAAATATGAATGGAACTCACTTGTTGAATATTTCTCCCTGTTTAATAATAAATTTGCCTCTAATATGGCTGAAAATGGGCTTGAGAGAGCAGATCTCTCTACCCAAATTAATAGAAGAGAGGGGGCTAAATACTTTTTTAAGATAAAACCGGCATATACAAATACAAAATTATCATTAGATGGTCCTGCAATCTCCGATGGTGTTACACTGACCCAGAAAGGAGGACTCTCTATAGGACTTGAATTTGAATATATTCTTCCTTTCAATAAAAATAAGTGGGGGCTCTTTATAGAACCTGCTCTGCATCATTTTAAAGATAGTGCACAAAAAAATAATATAACGCTTAAGGCAGATTTCTATCGAGTTGAGATGCCGTTCGGAATCAGACACTATATGTTCATGAACAACAGTTTTAAACTCTTTGCAGATCTCTTCTATACTATTAATTTAAGCGGAACCGATGCGGAGATTGAGGCAGTTAATCTGGTTAAATATGATTTATATGCCTCAAATGCACTTGGTGCCGGAGTAGGCGTTGCCTACAAAAACTTCTCAATTGAAGCGAGAACTCTTATAAAGAATGTTATTCCTCCTCGTTGCGATTTTCAAAGAATTTCAGTTGTCTTGGGATATAATATATTTAAGAGATAGTCCTCTTTTAACTCCTGATTCTATTAATTCTTTAATAGATAAATGCAAATTAATGGATAAATGCAAAGCTTAGATGATATTTAAAAAGAAAAAGCTGCCCCGAAAAAGGCAGCTTTTTATAAATCTTCAAATAAGAATTACTTCTTAATGTTTTTGTATCTGTTGAGGAATTTATCAACACGACCAGCAGTGTCAACCAGTTTCATCTTACCAGTGTAGAATGGGTGCGATGTGTTTGAAATTTCAACTTTAATCACAGGATATTCTACGCCTTCGTGAACGATTGTCTCTCTTGTGTTTGCGCATGAGCGAGTAATAAACACGTGCTCGTTAGACATATCCTTGAAAGCTACAAGACGGTAACTTTCGGGATGTATTCCTTTTTTCATATTCTTCTAAATTTTAAAATATTCAAGGTTGCAAAGGTAAAAATAATTTGCACACCACCAAAAAATATCTGCCAGGCAATATTACTCTCTGCTTCCCGCAAATTTAGCAAGGAGCTTGAGAATTTCCAGATAGAGCCATATAAGGGTAACCATCAGGCCAAAAGCTCCATACCACTCCATATATTTTGGAGCACCTGCTTCTGATGCCTTCTCGATAAAGTTAAAATCCATTAGCAGACTGAATGCTGCCACACCAACGATTACCAGGCTTATGCCTATACTTAAAGGGCTGCTGTTATGGAGCATTGTTAAATTGACCCCGAACATACTAAGTACCATACTTACTATGTAAAAGAGTGCAATTGAGCCGACTGCAATAGTCATTATGCGGGCAAATGTGCCGTTTACTTTAATGATATTTGTTCGGTATATGAAGAGCATCACCAGAGCAGTTAGCATTGTCAGCAGTACTGCATTTAGAACAAGCCCCGGAGCTGTTGCTGCAAACATCTGATTGAATATTGCAGAAATTGCACCCAGAAAAAGACCCTCAACTACAGCATAAATTGGCGCTAAATAGGGGGCTGTTGTAGGTTTGAAACTAATTATAAGAGCCAATACCAATCCTCCTATAGCTCCACCTATCATCCAAGGTTGAAGTGATGCAGGATTAATTGCCTGATAAGCTATTTTCCATGTATATGCTGCTCCCGCAAGAACCATAAGTGTCAGAAGAAGCGTTTTTGTAGCAGTCCCCTTAACAGTCATTGTCCCACTGTCCGATGTTAGGGCGCTATCTCTAAAAATTTTGTCACTAAGAACAGGATTTGCCATTTGTTATAATGTTTAAAATTAATTACTTGCAACGGAAGAGCTGGTCGTCATAAAGCAGATACTTTTTAGCTTTACGAATCCACTTTTGCTCCTCTGTCTTTATATGTTCCCATACATCTGCCCAATTTCCCTCTCCTTTAACGAAGTCTATAAGGAGTTGATCGCCCAGAAGAATTTCAATTGCACTCTTTTCGCTACCACTCTCATATTTGCCGGATGGAAATGAAAACTCACGGCAGTTTTCTGTCATATATCTTATTATTTTCAAATTGTGTGCCAGTGCATTGTATGGCACTCCGGGAACAGGCATCAGTTGAAAACCTGAACAAACCTCACCTTTATATTTGTGAAAAGTTGGTATAAACCTTAGCCATCTCATGTAAACAGCCTCATCATAAATGGGATGCGATGGATCGTTCCAATTCTCAAAGCCGTTTTTTACATTAAAGTCCTCCAGTGTACTCAGGAATGGTGCACCGAAGATTTCAAATGGCCTGGTTGTACCTCTTCCCTCACTTATATTAGTTCCCTCCCAGAGGCATTGTCCACTATAGAAGTGGGCAGTAAATAGTCCGGGGAAATTGGGTGATGGGGGAATGCTCCAGGGTAACAGGTTTTTAGATACTGATTCGGCATTGTGCGATATTACGTGAAGCGGAAATTTTGCATTAAGTTCACTGTGTATGAGGCCGGCCATCTCCCCAATAGTCAATCCGTGCCTGTGAGGTATACCCTCTATTCCGATAAATGATTCGAAATCCTTGCGCAACATCGTGCCCTCTACCTGCCGGCCGGCAGGATTCAATCTGTCGATAAGATAAACCGGAAGATCAATCTTCTCATCCTTAAGAACCTTGAATAGATTGAAAATAGTTGTGTTGTATGTGTAGTATCTAGCTCCTACATCCTGTAATTCAATTACTAATGCATCAATATCCGTAAGATATTTTTTTGCTGCCGAAAGGGATGATTCATTTGATCCATAAAGTGTGATAAATTCAACATCACTCCCTGTTAGAGTCGAGTATGCAGATACGTCATCGAGCTTGACCTGATCCTGTAACTCTCCGAACAATCCATGCTCAGGGGTTAACAACCTCTTAAGCTTCTTCCTTTTAGCAAGCGTTTCAAACAGATACTCGCCACTCTCGGGATGCCATGAACATTGATTAGTTAACAGTGCAAGTCGCCCGGTCCTTAGAACGTAATCGGGTTGAGATAGAAATGGTGTTGTTCTGAATGAAAACATTATTCGCCAGCAATTTTTTTAATTTTATTTAAGATAGATTCTGCCAGTTTGTCAGCAATTTCCTGAGATGGAGCCTCCGAAAATATTCTGATTATGGGCTCCGTATTGGATTTACGCAGATGTATCCAGCTGCGACTCTCTTCAAAATCCACCTTTACCCCGTCAATATCGGATATCTTCTCGCCAGAATACTCTGACTTGATTGCATCTAATATTGAATCAACGTCTATATTCTCCGATAGTTCAATTTTATTTTTTGACATAAAATAGTCAGGAAACTCTCTCCTTAGCTCAGATGCCTTTTTATCTTTTTGAGCCAGCAGAGTAAGGAACAGCGCAATCCCAATCAGAGCATCTCTTCCGTAGTGAAGGTCCGGTAGAATCACCCCTCCGTTACCTTCTCCTCCAATTACAGCTCCTACACTCTTCATTTGGGCAACAACATTTACCTCGCCTACAGCCGATGAGAAATATTCACATCCGTGTCGCCCGGCTACATCCCTCAAAGCCCTGGACGATGACATATTGGATACCGCCGGGCCTCTCCTCTGAGAAAGAACAAGATCAGCTACTGCGGTTAAGGTGTACTCCTCCCCGAAAGGCTCACCGTTCTCACAAATAAGCACCAGCCTGTCAACATCCGGGTCAACTGAAATACCAAGATCTGCTTCGCTCTCCTTAACCATTGCCGACAGCTCGGTTAGATTTTGAGGAAGTGGCTCCGGATTGTGAGCAAAGTTACCGGTAGGTTCACAGTGCAGTTCAACACACTGAACGCCAAGCTCTGCAAGAAGTTGAGGGACAACAATACCCCCTACGGAGTTAACGGCATCCAGGACCACTTTAAAACCCTTTCTGTAGATGATTTCTGGATCAACAAGAGGGTGGGCGAGGACAGACTCAATATGTCTACGATCAAACGATTCTCTGGAAATCACTCCCAATGAAAAGATATCTACAAAGTCATAATTCTCATTCTCAATATATTTAATAAGCTCTTGACCTTCGGAGGCACTCAGGAACTCCCCTTTTGAATTGAGCAGTTTAAGGGCATTCCATTGAACAGGATTGTGTGAGGCAGTGCAGATAATACCCCCCTGAGCACCGGCAAACAATACACCCATCTCCACTGTAGGGGTGGTTGCCAGTCCACAATTAACAACATCTGCCCCACAGGCCATAAGGGTGCCGCAAACCAATGAATCAACCATCTCTCCTGATATACGTGCATCCCTTCCAACAACAATTTTTACCTTGTTACATTCAGGATGCTGAGATTTGATTAATTTGGCGTAGGCAGATGTAAATTTTACAATGTCCAGCGGAGTTAAAGCCTCTCCCGGTTTTCCCCCGATAGTACCTCTAATTCCGGCAATTGACTTAATAAGACTCATTGAATATCAATTTAATATAAAACAAAAAGGGTATCGGAATCCTATCCCAATACCCTTCAAAGATAATAAAAAATGTTATGCAGGCAGCGCCAAAAAAGCAGCTGCGAATGCAAGAATTGCGTATAGCTCAGGGAATACGGCAAGAATGAGTGTTTTACCGAAAACATCGTGTCCGTTACCCATCTCTACAATACCATTTGCAATCATATTAGATTGTCTAATTGCAGAGTACCAGCCAACAACACCTACTGCAATACCTACAGCAAGAATGGCAAGACTCTGATTAAGTGTTAATGCAGTAATCTCCTTCATCTTGTTAAGCATAAGGAAGAAAGCAGCAAACCCATACAAACCCTGGGTTGAAGGGAGGGCACAAAGAATCATAGATGATCCGAAAATGTCAGGATTCTTTTTAAGCGCACCAATTGTTGCGTTCCCACCGATTGTTACACCAATGGCACTTCCGATACAGGCTACTGTAAGCATAATTGCCATACCTGTATAAGCTAAAAAAAGCGGTAATGATTGTTCCATAATATTAGAGTTTTATTGTTTTTATCTATTCTATAATTTCTTTAATGGATTGTATGCTTTTCCGCCACCGGTAAAGCCCATATTTTTGTAAAATTCCACAAATGTTAGACGCATAGGGTGAACAAATGCACCTAAACTTGAGAGTGCAAGAACCGCTGTGTGTCCGACTAGCAACATAAGTCCGGTAAAGAACCATCCGACATACGGAATGCCAAGCATATTCATTGCAACAGAGTTGACTACAAGCCCGAGAATACCACCGGATGTTCCAAGCCCGAACAGACGGATATATGAGAGAAGGTCTCCAAAAATCCCTGTTATATCGTAAAGAGCGAAAGTTCCCTTACCAATACGGGCAAATATGTTACCACCTGTTTCCGAAAAGAGAATGATCATAAGGGCTCCCAGACCTCCTGTAAGATAGTTAAACAGAGATGAAGGTTTCAGCTCCGGAATCATTGTGGCTGCATAAGCTACCCCTGCCCAGATGATTACAAGTGTCCATCCGATGTTGCTAATACCATATTGCCAACCAAATCTCATCATTGAATCAATAGCTCTAAGAACCCTCGCAAAAATTATCTGGAATAATCCGAAGAGAATTGCAAACCAGAACATCTGCAGATCGTTCAGGAAGAGATTGTTTATGGATTCTGGCAGAGTAAAAAGCTCATAAACCTTGGCTCCGAAGAATGTCCCAGAAAGAGATGCCATTAAAACCGCCCCCAATCCAAGGAATTGAACAAGGTTAATATATCCTCTGTACTCTTTGAGTTTTTTCTTGGCAAACGCTCCTCCAATAAGAAGGACCAACCCGTAACCAAGATCCCCGAAGCAGAGTCCGAAGAATAACATATAGAACGGCGCAAAAAACGGGGTAAGGTCAAGCTCTCCGTATGTAGGAAGCATATACATCTCCCCAATAGGTTCAAAAAGCCTTGAGAACCAATTGTTCTTTAATTTTATTGGAGGATTGTCTTCAATCTTAGCCTCTTCGTGAATGTAGTAATAACCCTCGCTATCAATAAGTTCCATTACCGAAGCGTGACTTTCACAAGGGGCAAAAGCGTTGAGCAGAGCTATACTCCCTTCAACCTCATCCCTTTTGGCCGCTTTTGCAAAGTAAGTATCTAGCTCTTTATGTAGCTCATTAATACCCAGGTTAAGCCTATCTTTTGCAAGCCATAGAGCGAGTAACTTAATACGGATACTATCTAATTTCTGATTAACTTCAGTGATAATTGAGTCTATCTCCAAACTGGATCTTTGAGGAAACTTTGTCTCCGAAAGTCCAATTTCAAGATCCTCTTCACCCTCTGTAAGTAAAACAAAGTACACTCTTCCGGCGAATCGGTTCAACTCATATATCTTGTATTGCCCGTACCACTCATCGTGAAATCCGTTTTCAAGTACAGAGTAGAAATGTGGAGACAGTCCAAGCTCTTCAAGTTTAGTTATATCACCTCTGTTGAAAACACCCCAAGGTTCGCTCTCAACTCTCTCCTTACTGAGTACATCTCTCTCCTGAATCAGAGAGTCATACTCAGAAAACAGAGACTCAGCCTCGGTAAAAAGCTCACGGTAGCCCTTATTCGATAAATCGGATTGAATACTCTCTCCCTCTTTGATCTCTTTGGAGTGGAAATTTTCCAATCGTTTCAATAGAGCATTACACTGCTTAATTTTATCATACAACTTGAATGAAGTCTCGTCCATGGGTCTTGATGAGCGGGTAATATCCACTAACCCAAGGGATCTGATCTTTTCAATGAAGTTATCTACATCGGCTTGATAGAGCACAAATGTGTATTTATCCATTTTGGTTATCATACTGCCTCCTCCTCTTCCGACTGGTGTCGCGTTTTAACGATTTTTTGAGAGGCTTTAGAGAGATTCTCCTCATCCTCCATAAACCGTTTGATCTTTAGAATTGCCTCTTTATATCCGGGAATCTGAACCTTTTCATAAAGGTTTACCTTTTGAGTCGTCTTTTTCCTTGAATAGTCGAGTAGTCTCATCTTCTCCAGATATATCTCAGATTCGATACCCAATTTTGCAAGATTTTTAAGAATCTCAATCCCATCGAAATACCAGAATGGTTTTACGAAGAGATTAAAACTGCGGGTTTCAAAAATGATATTTTTTAGCGAAGGTGTTTTCACACCGGCAACTTTTGTAGTCTCAAGTTCAATCTCCTTTACAGAAACAAGGTCAGGTTCGAACTCATTCCACAATCCCGAAAACCGTTCATACTCCTTAATGAGACGATCAAGTTCGTGAAGTAACTCGTCGGAACGGCTCTTCGCTTTTTTAACCTCCATCCGAAGGGCAGATTCCTTATTCTTGAGCGTAGGCAAAGCATTAACCCTGATCTTGAGCTGTTTGTTCAAGTCATTCAGGGATGTTTTGTTGAATTGGAATTTTATTGCCATTTAGTTCTTGGTTAATCTTTCCAGTATTGATTCATTATCGACTCCTTAATACCAACCTCTGCCTTTGTGAAGTATTTCATAAAGAGACCCCAGGCGACATCGAGCATTTCGGTGGTGTTGATATTAACGTCTATTGCAAGGAGATTAGTTGAATATGCCTTTGCAAATTCAAGACAGCGCATATCGTAATCACTCAGGTCAAAACCATTCTCGAGCTTCGTTTTTGCATTTGCAGCATCGGCATATAGACGCACAGCCGTATTCATAACCTGATTGTGATCCTCTCTTGTTTTTTTGCCGATAACCAGCTGTTTTAACCTTGAAAGTGAACGGAACGGATCGACGATGACCTTTCCGGTATCGGAATCTGCTCTGAGGAAGAGCTGACCTTCGGTTATATATCCGGTGTTATCAGGAATCGCGTGAGTGATATCCCCTCCGCTGAGAGTTGTTACTGCAATAATTGTAATGGATCCTCCGTCGGGAAGCTGGAGCGGCTTTGTGTAAATCGTGGGAAGGTCGGAGTAGAGCGATCCGGGCATCGAGTCTTTTGAAGGTATCTGATCCATACGGTTACTTACGATACTGAGCGCATCGGCATAGAGTGTCATATCGGTAAGCAGTACTAGAACCTTCTCGTTTTTATCCACAGCAAAATACTCCGCTGCGGTAAGAGCCATATCAGGAATCAAAAGCCTCTCTACAGGTGGTTGCTCTGTAGTGTTTACAAAACTTATAATTTTACTGAGAGCTCCCGCATTCTCAAATACCTGTTTAAAGTACAGATAGTCGTCATTTGATAGACCCATACCTCCCAGAATAATCTTATCCACATCGGCACGAAGTGCAACCTGTGCCATAACCTGGTTATATGGTTGATCCGGGTCTGCAAAGAATGGGATCTTTTGTCCCGATACAAGAGTGTTATTTAGGTCAATACCTGCAATACCGGTCGGAATAAGCTGTGAAGGTTGTTTCCTTCTGAAAGGGTTTACCGAAGGCCCTCCAATATATCTTCTCTCTCCTGCAACTTCTGGTCCGTTATCGAGCGGTAATCCGTATGCATTAAAGAATCTTCCCGCAAGATCATCACTCACATTAAGTGCTGGTGGCTCGCCGAAGAATACAACTTCGGCATTTGTAGCAATCCCATCGGTCCCTGCAAATACTTGCAGAGTAACAAGGTCGCCTTTAATCTTAACCACTTGTGCCAGTCTTCCGGCAACAGTTGCCAGTTCGTCGTTAGCAACACCCTGTGCTCTCAGAGAGATTGTAGCCTTGGTAATTGCTTCAAGCTTTGTGTAAATTTTCTGAAATGCCTTAGTTGCCATTGTTTATCTTAAGTTTTAATTGTTCAAGATATTTGTTGAAATCGGCACTCTGGAACTCTGAATAGTTCATCTGCCTTAGGATGTTGATTATATCCTTATAGAAGAGCGAGCACTCCTCAAAGTTTTCAAACTCCCACTCCTTGTCACAAATATCTATCACGAGATTGTACATAAATGACTGTCTTGCAAGTGGGGAGGTTGCATCGATCTTGTCAAATGCATCCTGCTGCAAAATAATGAAGTCAATAAGCTCCGATTTCCAGAATCTCTTGTGGTAATCGAGAGGAACTCCGTCGTCACCAAGAATATTTATCTGCTCGTAAGCCTCTTTACCTCTGAGTACAAGATTTTTCCCCTTAAATACCTTGTCCACCCAATCTTCGCTGATTCTGGCCTTTAGATCCTCTACAATTTCGGGATACTCCAGATACTTTGAATACGAGTCTATCGGGTCAACAGCTGGGTATCTCTTTCTGTCCGCTCTATTCTGAGAGAGAGCGTAAAAGCATCTTGCCGATTTTTTGGTAGACTCTGTTACCGGCTCTTTAAGGTTACCACCAGCAGGAGATACTGTTCCGATAAATGTTACGGATCCTGTTTTGCCGTTATTCAGGTGAACTATACCGGCTCTTGAGTAGAAGTTTGATATAATCGCAGGAAGGTCCATAGGGAACGCATCTGCTCCCGGCAGCTCCTCAAGCCTGTTACTCATCTCGCGCAGAGCCTGAGCCCAGCGGGATGTTGAATCGGCCAGCAACAGAACCTTAAGCCCCATACATCTGTAGTACTCACCGATCGTCATTGCCGTATATACGGAAGCTTCACGTGCTGCTACCGGCATATTGGAGGTATTGCAGATAATTGTAGTTCTCTCCATTAGCTTGCGACCGGTTCTGGGGTCAACAAGCTCCGGAAACTCTGTAAAGATCTCCACAACTTCGTTGGCACGTTCACCACAGGCAGCAATAATAATAACATCAGCATCGGCCTGCTTGGAGATAGCGTGCTGAAGAACTGTCTTTCCACAACCGAAAGGACCGGGTATAAAACCTGTTCCTCCCTCTGCGATAGGGTTGAAGGTATCAATCACCCTCACACCGGTCTCCATAATCCTGTAAGGTCTTGGTTTCTCTTTATAATTGGTAATGGCTACTTTTACAGGCCATTTCTGATACATCTTAACAGGAACCTCCTCTCCGGAGTCATTAAGCAGAACTGCAATTGACTCCTCGACGTTGTACTCACCCTTTGGAGCAATGGATTTGATCTTGTAGGTCCCTTCGAAAGAGAATGGAACCATTATTTTATGAGGAAGCCAACCCTCCTTAACCTCTCCAAGCCAGTCGGCAGCAGTAACTTTATCTCCTGGCTTAGCAATAGGAGTAAATTCCCACTTTTTCTCAAGATCCAGAGGTTTTGTGTATTGTCCTCTTTTGAGGAATACACCCTCCATAGTCTCGAGATTGTTCTGAAGACCGTCATAATTGCTTGATAGAATTCCGGGGCCGAGTGATACCTCGAGCATATGTCCGGTAAATTCGGCACTATCTCCTGTTTTTAAGCCTCTGGTACTCTCGTAAACCTGTACAAAAGCCTGTTTGCCGCTTACTTTAATGACCTCGGACATAAGTTTAACGCCTGCAAGGTCGATATAACAGATCTCATTCTGAGCAACCGGGTCGTCTACTTCAATGGTTACCAGGTTTGCAATGATTCCGGTAACTTTTCCTGTGGTTTTCATATATTTTTAGTACTTCTTAATTCTTCAATAAGTTTATTAAGGAATATGGCACCTTCGGCCTTATCCAGTTTATTCCATCTCTCTGTAATAGCTGCCTTAAGGATAAAGCACAGTATTACATTTATGTCGAAAAGTCTGAACAGGCAGATATCATTTGCCTTGTTCCAGCGGAGAAGGTCAAGCTGTTGTTCCCGCTCCAGGAGGTCGGACATCTCCATTATCTGGAATATCCTTGAGGCTCCGTCCATTACCATTCCAAGCCCGAAATCAGGAGCCTTGCTGCTTTTAAGATGCTCGATTACAAATGAATCCCCAATGAATTCAGGTTCGGCACCCTTATATTTTCTGGAAAGAAAAGCTACCTTGATATTACGGAGCATCAGATCATACTCAAAAAACTCATTCATAAAAGGATTATTGAGCTTTTTCAGAATTCTGTAAAAGTGATGGGTCAGATTCTCCTCTTTGAGCCCGAACAGCAGCCAGTCAATGATCTTTTGATCCTCTTTGGAACAATTGATATAAATTGTATTGACCAAAGAGTCAAAACTGCTCTTCCTGCTCTCAAAATCGAGCGCAAGTTGAGGTAATCCTGCTATGATGTACGGGAAATTGTTCATTATTTTGCAGAGAATAGGATTTCATAAGTTTTTGGGCGCAGATATTCAGCGATAAGCTCACTGAAATCGGTATCGGTAAAGCTGATAAAGTAGCCCTCCTCTTTTGGCCCGATTTTGAATCCGTTCTGCAGTTTGTTGTCAAAATTAACCACTACCGATCCGGAAAACTCTCTCTTAATCTCATTTTCGATGTAAGATTCGAGCTCTTTTTTAAGATTTTCGGGTAACAGCAGATCCAGGGTATTATTTTCGGCATTTTCAGGTTTAAAGGCAGATATGGCAGCCAGTATTACTTTTTTCAGAAACTCGGTCTCAGTCATAGCCGGTTTTAAAGGTTCGGCCACAGATTTGGTAAGGATGAGTGTCTCTATTTCGGTTTTGAGTCTTTGGAGAGACTGTTTTGAAGCCATTTTCACCTCATTAAGCATTTTTAGCCTTAAATCATCGGCCTCTTTTTTAGCTTTTGCCACAATCTCCTTATACTCTTCGTTAGCTTTGGCTATAATTTCATCGGCTTCGGCTTTTGCCTTTTTCTTGAGCTCCTCGGCCTCTTTTCTGCCTTTGGAGAGCCCTTCGGAATAGAGCTTTTCGGTTAATTCTTGCAACTTGTTTTGCATAATTGTCTCCTTTTTAAAATTTGACGATAAACGCTCCAAAGTTAGTAAATAAAAAAATAAAAGCACCCCCGAAAGGGGTGCTTTTTTATTCGAAAAGACCAATATATTGGACTATGTGAGGAATCCGAGAAGAACACCGGCTGCGACAGCACTTCCGATAACTCCGGCGACATTTGGTCCCATTGCGTGCATAAGCAGATAGTTTGTCTTATCATACTCCATTCCTACCTGGTGCGAAACTCTGGCAGAATCGGGAACTGCAGAGACACCTGCGTTGCCGATTAATGGATTGATTTTGTTTCCATCTTTAAGGAAAAGATTTAGGAATTTGACAAACAATACCCCTCCAAATGTGGCAATCACAAAGGAGAGCGCACCTAGTACAAATATATAGATCGATCTGACTTGTAGGAATTTGTCGGCTTGAGTAGATGCTCCTACTGTTAATCCGATAAGAATTGTGATAACATCGATTAGCGGACCCCTTGCTGTTTCGGCAAGTCTTCTGGTAACACCACTCTCTTTAAGAAGGTTTCCAAAGAATAACATCCCAAGAAGAGGAAGACCGGAAGGTACGATAAAAGCAGTCAAAAGGAATCCTACAATTGGGAATATCCTCTTCTCATTCTGAGAAACAGCTCTTGGAGGTTTCATCCTGATAAGTCTCTCCTTATTTGAAGTAAGAAGCTTCATAACAGGAGGTTGTATTACAGGTACCAAGGCCATATAAGAGTAAGCAGATACTGCAATTGCTCCTACTAAATCGGGAGCAAGTCTCGATGAAAGAAAAATCGCTGTAGGACCATCTGCACCTCCGATTATACCAATTGCACCAGCTTCAGCTGCTGAGAATCCAAGTAGAAGTGCTATTGCATAAGCTCCAAAAATCCCCAGTTGTGCAGCTGCTCCAATAAGAAGCAGTTTAGGATTGGAGATCAGCGCAGAAAAGTCCGTCATAGCACCGATTCCTAAGAAAATCAGAGGAGGATACCAACCTTGAAGAACCCCCTGGTATAGTATGTTAAGTACAGATCCCTGTTCGTAGATTCCTATACTTAATCCATGGAAGAAAGGGATATTACCTACAATTATTCCGAATCCGATCGGAACTAACAACATAGGTTCCCACTCTTTTTTTATTGCCAGATAAATGAAGACTAACCCTATCACAATCATTAAAATATGACCGAATGAGACATTGGCTACTCCGGTATATTGCCAGAATTGAGACAGGTTATCTCCAAGCAGAGAGAATATTCCTTTACTTTCCATATTATCCAATTGTTACTAAAAGAGCACCTTCAAGAACGGTGTCACCTTTGTTTACTTTAATAGAAGTTACTTTTCCGTCTGCGCTTGATTCTATAACATTTTCCATCTTCATAGCTTCAAGAATCATCAGTTTTTGTCCCTTTTTAACCACATCGCCCTCTTTAACAGAGACCTCCAGTATTACTCCCGGGAGTGGTGATTTTACTTGACTGTCTCCAGACTGAGCTGCCGATACAGGGGCTGCACTCACAGTTGCTGTTGGTTTAGAAACAGTTTGGCTAATCGATGGAGATGAAACAACAGGGGATGGTGCCGGAGCAGGTTTAGCAATTGTTTGAGCTGAAGCCTTTTTTACAGGTGTATCAATCTCTACAGAGAAATTAATGCCGTTAACTTCAACTTCTGCTATATTATTCTCTATATCGGCAACATTAACAACATATTCGCTGCCGTTTATTTTAAACTTATATTCTTTCATTAGATTATCGTTTTGATATTTTTACAGGTGTCTCCCTTAAAGTATAAATTTTTGAACTCCACGGTGAGTATGTCTTTGGGGTCTCATTTCTTGTAAGAACAGTATACTCAAAATCGTGAACCTCAAGTTCGCGGAAGTAAAGATCTAGAGCCATTGCAATAGCTGCAAGTTGTTCGGCACTCTCCTCCTGATCCGAAACATTACCGGTAGCTGGCGAATTTGGAGAGTCACTTTCAAGTTTTTTCTTTGCTTTTCTGATTGCATTCTTGCCCATATATTTAAATGATAAATATAGAAGAACCAGTGCACAAAAAACAACACTCATAGCAGTGACTGCCATTATAATACCAAATGGATCCATCCTCTTAACGACAACGTGAGCCGGCTCACGTTCAGCAGTGATATTTGAGGTTTTAGGAGTGGTTCTCTCCATAATTCCCCATCCCTCTCCGCTTCCATCAATCGATCCCTCACCATCAGTTATTCTTCCATATGTGACATTGGTATCAATCTGTTCATGAGGAATTTTTATTCTATCAATAATTGTCCTTCCATCACTGGCAACAAGAATGATTTCGCTTGACTCTTCCAGAGTGAAGTTCAGGTGATATGTTCCTCTTGTAGGCATATTATCTGCCCAGAAGATAGTATATTGCCTCGGACCAATTTTAGTCGTTGCATCACCTTTTGGTATAACATACTTTTTAAGGTTGGCCGGATCATTTGTGAGATAACATCCGCCAATGCCCACTGCGCCGTATGAAGTATTGAAGAGCTCGATCCAGCCATGTTTGTGGCCGAAATCATCTTCGTAGTCGTCAGTATTCGTAACGAGGAATTCGTTTATCCTCATTTCGTTCTGACTTTGAGCCCATAATACGGACCCACTGAACGACAGCAGCAGGGTTAAAAATATTTTTGATACTCTTTTCATCATTAGCTGTACAATTAAAGTGGAAGGTTATCGTGTTTCTTGGCAGGGTTAGCTAGCTTCTTGGTAGCAAGCTGCTGAAGTGCCTTAATAACTCTCAACCTTGTATTTCTTGGCTCAATTACATCGTCGATATAACCGTATTTTGCTGCATTGTATGGATTTGCAAAGAGCTCTCTGTACTCTTTCTCCTTCTCTTGAGCGACTTTTGCCGGATCTTCGGCTGCTGCAACCTCTTTGCTGAAAAGAACCTCGATAGCTCCCGAAGGGCCCATAACAGCAATTTCGGCACTCGGCCAAGCATAGTTGATATCGCCTCTGAGGTGCTTACTACTCATTACGATGTATGCTCCACCATAAGCCTTTCTAAGGGTAACAGTAACTTTTGGAACTGTAGCCTCGCCATATGCATAGAGAAGTTTTGCTCCGTGTGTGATAACCGCTCCGTACTCCTGCTGTGTTCCGGGAAGGAATCCAGGTACATCGACAAGTGTTACAATCGGAATGTTGAATGCATCGCAGAAGCGAACAAAACGGGCAGCTTTACGGCTGGCGTTAATATCAAGCACACCTGCAAGCACTTTTGGCTGATTTGCAACGATACCTACTGAAGTTCCGTTGAAACGGGCAAATCCGATGATAATGTTTTTAGCGTAATCTTTGTGTACTTCTAGGAATTTTCCGTCGTCGATAATCGAACCGATAACTTCATACATATCGTATGGTTTGTTAGGACTATCCGGAATAATTTCATTAAGGTGGTCATCCAGTCTGTCAATAGGGTCAGCTGTAGGAACAATCGGAGCCTCTTCCAGATTGTTTTGAGGGATGAAACTCAAAAGGTCTTTTATTGCCTGAAGACCTTGCTCCTCTGAGTCTACAGCAAAATGTACCACACCGCTCTTGCTGGCGTGAACACTTGCGCCACCCAGCTCTTCCTGAGTAACATCTTCTCCGGTAACTGTCTTTACAACCTTAGGACCTGTAAGGAACATATAACTTGTACCTTTAGTCATAATATTGAAGTCAGTGAGTGCTGGTGAGTATACCGAACCTCCTGCGCAAGGACCGAAAATTGCTGAGATTTGTGGAATAACACCCGATGCGAGAATATTGCGTTGGAATATCTCAGCGAAACCTGCAAGAGAGTTTACACCCTCCTGAATTCTGGCTCCACCTGAGTCGTTAATACCAATTACAGGAGCTCCCATCTTCATTGCCTGATCCATAATCTTGCAGATCTTGAGAGCAAATGTCTCCGAGAGGGAACCTCCGAAAACTGTAAAATCCTGAGCAAAAATGTAAACAAGTCTACCCGCGATTGTACCATAACCTGTAACAACACCATCTCCCAGAATGGTCTCTTTATCCATTCCGAAATTTGTACAACGGTGAGTTACAAACATGTCAAACTCTTCGAAGCTACCTTCGTCAAGAAGCATGGCTATTCTCTCTCTGGCAGTGTATTTGCCTTTTTGGTGCTGACTGTCAATTCTTTTTTGACCACCACCCATACGCGCTTTTTCTCTTAGCTGTATAAGCGCTTTAACTTGATCTTGTTGATGACTCATCTTTCCTATATTATATAAATATTATTTTCCAGGTTCTTCGCAGAGTTCGGTAAGAACACCTACTGTAGATTTTGGGTGAAGGAAGGCGATATTAAGTCCTTCAGCTCCCTTTCTAGGGCTTTTGTCAATTAGTTGTACTCCTTTGCCTGCAAGTTCGTCAAGGCTTTTTTGTACTCCCTCTTCAGTAGCAAAAGCTATGTGGTGGATACCTTCACCTTTCTTTTCGATGAATTTTCCGATTGGTCCTTCGGGGTCAGTACTCTCAAGAAGTTCGATTTTTGTTTGCCCGATCTTGAAAAAAGCTGTTTTTACTTTTTGATCGGCAACCTCTTCTACAGCATAGCATTTAAGGCCAAGCATCTCTTCGTAAAAAGGAATTGCGACCTCAAGTGATTTCACAGCAATTCCGATGTGTTCGATATGCGTTAGTTTCATGATGATTTTATTGATGAATAATGAAAAATATCCTACAAAGGTATAAAAATATTTAAAGCGCCCTAAAAAGAGGCTATATAATATAATAAAAAAAGTGGCCGAAATTCTCCAGCCACTCAGTTTATTTGTTATTTATTACGATTTCATTGTATGGTAAACATTCTGAACATCGTCGTCGTTTTCAAATCTTTCGATAAGTTTTTCGATTTCAGCCTTCTGATCTTCGGGGAGCTCTTTAAGCTCTGTATTTGGAATCCTTTCAAAAGCTCCGGAAACCAACTCGAATCCCTTCTCCTCAATGAATTTCTGGATCTGTCCGTAAGACTCGAATGTTCCATAGATTACAATTGAGTCCTCATCGGCAAAAACCTCCTCCGCACCAAAATCGATCAATTCAAGTTCCAACTCCTCAAGATCCACAGGCGAGGCAGATTTTATCTTGAAAACACACTTCTTCTCAAACATAAACTCAACACTGCCGGATGTACCTAGTGAACCGCCGAATTTATTGAAGTAGCTTCTGACATTGGCAACTGTTCTGGTAGAATTATCAGTAGCAGTCTCTACCAGAAATGCAATTCCATGCGGACCATAGCCCTCATATACGATCTCTTTGTAGTCTGATATATCCTTTTCTACAGCTCTCTTTATTGCTCTCTCAATATTCTCCTTTGGCATATTTTCGGTACGTGCCGTCGAAATCAATGCCCTCAGTCTTGGATTGTTGTCAGGATCGGGACCACCCGCCTTGGCAGCCATTGTAATCTCTTTCCCCAGCCTTGTGAAAACGCGGGCCATATTACCCCAGCGTTTAAACTTCCTCTCTTTACGAAATTCAAAAGCTCTTCCCATTTTATGTAACTATTTCTGGATTTGAATTCTTGATATGTATTTATCAATTTCGTAGCCCTCAATTGTCTGAGGGTAGCGATCTTTGATTGTCTGATATGCCTCGATAGCTTTATCCTTCTTTCCAAGCTCTTCGTACATAATACCGGCTTTAAGGTAGTAGGTGGCAGATAGAGGATTATCGGCATATTTTGCAGCTTGCATATAGTAATCTACAGCTTTGGCGTTATCTTTTAAACCTGCGTAGCAGTCGCCGATACAGCAGATTGCTCTGGCTTGCATGATGTCATCTTTTGAACTGTATTTCTTGAAATATTTTAAGGCATTTTCAAAATTACCAAGCTGGAGTTCGCAAGTGCCTGCGTAAAAGTAGACTGCCTCACCGGCCATTGAGCCATATTCGTCGATTACCTTTTTGAATCCGAATGCATTACCATCTCCGTTCAGAGCTTTTGCAAATGAATCCACACGAAAATATTGCTCTGCTACAAATGTTTGGGACAGAGCCTCTTTAATACGAGGTTTTCTGTAGAAATTCTGGTATGCGAGACCGATTCCGATAACCAATAAAATCGCTATAACTCCGTAGATTATTTGGTTTTTATAGCGTTCAACAAAATGTTCGGTATGGGTTATTGCCTGCTCAACGCTCTCTTCAGCATTGTGATTTTTAATGTTCTTTGCCATGTTGTTCTGTTTTTGAGGAGTGCAAAATTACAATATTTTGTCTAATCTCAAAGTTTTGAGTGAGAAATATCGTAACTTTGCCATATAATAAGTTGGTGATGTACCTAAAGAGATTATCTGCCTCAAACTTCAAAAATTTAAAGGAAATCAGGCTGGAATTTTCGCCGAAGATAAATTGTATCTCGGGTAGAAACGGGTCGGGCAAGACAAACTTGCTGGATGCGATTTACTACCTTTCGGTAACAAAGAGCTTCTTCTCTTCCGGAGATGGTGCGGTCATCAGCCACAACAGAGACGAATCTGCCCTTCACGGGGAGTATCTGAGAGAAGACGGAACAGGGGAGAATATCTCAGTAGGTATATCAAGAAACGGTGAGAAGAGCATTAAGAGAAATGCAAAGTCATACCAGAGATTGTCGGACCATGTAGGATTGATACCTGTGGTTATGGTATCCCCATCCGACTCTGCACTCATTAATGATTCGGGAGAGGAGAGGCGCAGGTTTCTAAACTCCATTCTCTCTCAGGTTGATAAAGAGTACCTACGACGCTTACAGAAATATAACCATCTGCTTTCGGCAAGAAACAGATTGCTTAAATCTTCCGATATCTCATTTGATGTAATCGAAGCAGTCTCTATGCAGATGTCCGATCTGGCAAAATATATCAACATCAGGAGAGCTGAGTTTTGCAGCTCTCTGGAGCCTGTTTCGGCCAGATATTATGAGAAGATTTCAGGAGGGAGAGAGGAGATATCTATTAAATACAGGTCCGATTTGTCCGAAAGAGACCTGCTGTCTCTTTTTGAAGAGAATTTTGAGAGAGACCGGATGCTCCACTATACTACATCGGGTATTCAGCGTGATGATATGCTTTTTGAGCTGGAGGGCTGGCCAATCCGTAAGTTTGGGTCACAGGGGCAGCAGAAGTCGTTTCTTTTGGCTCTGAAAATGGCACAGTTTGAGATTATGCAGAAAATCTACGGAAAAGCGCCGCTGCTTTTACTCGATGATGTATTCGACAAACTGGATATGCAGAGGGTTCAATACTTACTTCACCTGGTAGCCCAGGATGGTTTTGGGCAGATATTTATCACAGATAGCAATAAGGTCAGGTTAGATTCTCTGCTGAACGAGGTTGGAGGGGAGAGTATCTCTATTGAGATTGACGGAGGAGAGGTTTGTCTATAGTTGCACTTTATGATATTATAATATGCTCTTTACGGATTTTTTTGGATATTAATTAAAGAACAATTTTTCTATACATAAGCGATCATAATAATGAAAAGGCAGGAGGCAAGATTGCTCGGAGATCTTATTCCGCTCTATCTAAGAACGATGGGGTTGGAGCAGAGTGTCAATATATCAAGGATATACAGCGCCTGGGAGATGGTTGTGGGGGAGAAGAGCGCTGCCTGTACTGTCTCCAGAAATTTTAGAAATGGCAAACTTTATTGCAGAATAAACTCACCTGTTATAAAAAACAGACTATTTATGGAGAGGGGGCAGATTCGCGATAAAATCAATACTCTATTAACATCCGATATTGTAAAGGAGATAGTACTTCTCTGATTTATGAATTTTTCTTTAATATTTTTTTGAATGATCAAGGTTGTTGTAGATTCTGATATTCCTTACATAAAAGGTGTTCTTGAACCCTTTGCCAGCGTTGAATACAAAAAGGGGAAGGATATATCCAGGTCGGATGCTATGAACTCCGATGCGTTTATTATCAGGACGCGAACCAAATGTAACGAGCAGATGCTGAATGGCGGAAGAGTCCGCTTCATTGCCTCTGCCACAATCGGAAGAGACCATGTGGATGAAGAGTTCTGTGAGAGAGCCGGCATTCGATTTACCAATGCCGCCGGCTGCAATGCATGGGGAGTTGTCCAGTATGTGTACACTGCGATATTTCATATTGCTTCAGGTCGTTGTGCAACATTGCCCGCAAATCAGATCATACCGCGTTGGCTTGGCAGATCGGGCGATCTCAAAGGGGTTACCATAGGAATTATAGGTGCGGGTAATGTGGGTGAGAGGTTAGCTTCTGTAGCGGAAAATTTCGGACTCAGGGTTCTGAGGTGTGATCCTCCGCTCAAGGCTCATTTAAAGAAGAATCACAATCTGTTTAATAGTGACCCGCTTAGGAGCGGGATTTCAGAGTCGGATTACTACACTCTTGATGAAGTATTGACAAGATCAGATATTGTTACGCTTCATGTTCCACTTAACGGAGAGACATTTGGAATGGCAGACACCTCATTTTTTGCATCAATGAAAGATGGTGCTCTGTTTATAAACAGTTCAAGAGGAGAGGTGGTCGATGAGGATGCTCTTATTAAGGCAATTATAACCGGTAAGGTGGATAATGCTGTAATAGATGTATGGAGGGGCGAGCCTGATATCAACAGAAATCTGCTTGAAATCTCTACAATTGCCACACCCCATATTGCCGGATACTCTCTGGAGGGAAAGATAAATGCAACAACCATGTCTGTAAGGAGCTTTGCCGATTATTTCGGCATAGAGGGGCTTAAAAACTTCTCTATCGGAACAGAATCTCTCTCATCATCTTTTGTTGATGGCTTCAGGTCGATTACTGACAGCTGTAGATCCGTGGAAAATGATTCTTGTATCAATAATATTGCAAGAGCACTTGAATCACTTTTTCCAATAGGAGAGGAGAATTTAATGCTTAGGAGAGATCCATCCAAATTTGAGGAGCTTCGTTCGGAATATAATTACAGGAGAGAGATTCCATCTGAGGTTTTTCATTTTATCGCCAATCTTTTGTAACTTGTCGCTCAAAATTGAACAAGCGCTATGTCACACTCCTTTCTATTTCCTGAAGATATAAAAATGCTGGATGAGCTTGAGATCTCTCAGGAGACACTTACGGCACAAATAGAGTTTTTTAAAAAAGAGAGAGTATTCCCCAAACTTATATCGGCGGCATCCGTACCCGAAACGATTCAGAGGATTAGCGGTGAACTGCAATCCTATTATGTGAATCTTTATGATTCATTTGTTGGTACCTCGGTGAAGTTTGTCCCTGCATCGGGAGCTGCAACAAGGATGTTTAAGGAGATATTTGAGCTGAGAGAGGCTCTATCCAAAGGAGCATTAACTCCAAAAGGTGAAATCTTTTTTAAGAGTATAGATCGATTTCCATTTTATACAAACCTGCAAGAGATATGCGGGAATGCTTTATATAAGCTATACAGAGCCGATGGTTCTCCCGATTATGAAAATATGTTTCTGGTGGTCGATTCTCTCCTCTCTCCTGAGGGTCTCAATTACGGCTCTCTGCCGAAAGGGCTTGTCAGCTTTCACTCATACGGGCCTGACGATCCCTTTGGATCATCAAGGAGTGCATTTATAGAGCAACTTGTTGAGGGCGCAAAATATCTGAGGAGTATAGAGAACCCGGAGGATATAAATTTTCACTTTACTGTTCCTGAAAATTTTGAGAAAACCTTCAGGGATATCTGTATATCTGCCACTCCCATTATAAAGCATAACTTCGGGAAAGTGCCCGTTGTCAAATTCTCAGTCCAAAAACGCTCAACAGATACAATAGCTGTCGATCATAATTTCAATCCTGTTAGAGTAAAGGGAGGAGGGCTTCTTTTTCGCCCGGGTGGTCACGGTGCTCTGCTGGAGAATCTCAATCAGACCGAGGGGGATATAATTTTTGTAAAGAATATCGACAATGTTGCAACAGAGAGCTATCTACCCGATAATGTGAAATGGAAAAAGGTTCTGGCCGGGAAATTACTGGAGGTTAGAGAGCAGATATGGAAATATCTCAATCTTTTGGATTGCGAGCGGAGTGAGGGGCTTTATGAAGAGATAATTGATTTTATGAGGTCTCATCTTTGTATCGATATCCCAAATATTAACAGAGAGATATTGGGAGACTACCTAAGGGCTAAATTGGACAGGCCTATCCGCGTTTGCGGAATGGTTCTCAATGAGGGAGAGCCTGGTGGAGGCCCTTTTCTGGTAAGAGATGCAGATGGTTCGACATCGTTGCAGATTCTTGAGCAGGCACAGATAGATAAAAATGTACCTGAATATGTTGATATGTTCAGAAAGGGAACACACTTTAACCCTGTTGATGTAGTCTGTACGATTACAAGATATAATGGTGAGCGCTTCGATCTAAATCGCTTTACCGATCCCGAAACTGCATTTGTAAGCGAGAAGAGTTTTGAGGGTATATCTATTTTGGCGCTTGAACTGCCCGGTCTGTGGAATGGCTCTATGAGCAATTGGAATACTGTTTTTGTAGAGGTTCCTTCGTCAACTTTTACTCCTGTAAAGACTCTGTTCGACCTTCTACGTCCTGAACACGCATAGATTTGTGGCACAAAAATGTTTGTGCCACAAACATTTTTGTGCCACAAATAAAAAACCGCCCGGTCGGGCGGTTTTTGCTAATTTTCAGATTTTACTGACAAATTTCCCTTTAATATATCGTGTCTGATTCAATATTGACTCAGATCTGAAAACTATATACTAGTTGTAGTTAACAGTAACAGTAAGGTCAGATGTGTTAGAGTAAGTTCCTTTAGGAGCGTTAGCAGGAACAA
>OFJB01000365.1_pt1 | contig 22761 bp, 22 predicted proteins | sample 1775081 | NCBI WGS metagenome assembly OFJB01 (sample SAMN08195771, study PRJEB24354) | sludge metagenome | isolation source: initial sludge from phenol fed wastewater aerobic bioreactor | place: India: Nagpur | collected 2016-06-05
CCCGCGCCGCCGCTGCCAACGAAGGCGGCTCCGGTACTGAGCACCCGGACGCCCGTTCCGGCCGCCCAGCCGACGCTGGCGGCGGCCCCCGAGGCGGCGCCCGAGCCCGCCGCCGCACCGTCCGTCGCAACGCCGCCGGCCGCGGCGTCGGGGCCGGCGGCGGAAAGCCTGAGCCCGCCGTCCTACCAGGCGGCCTACCTGAACAACCCGCAGCCCGCCTACCCGCTGCTCTCGCGCAAGCAGCGGGAAGAGGGGACGGTGCGCCTGCGCGTGCTGGTCAGCGCCGCCGGCCGCGCCGAGCAGCTACGCGTGCACACCGGCAGCGGTCACGAGCGTCTCGACCGGGCGGCGCTCGCCGCCGTTCAGGAATGGCGCTTCGTCCCCGCCCGGCGGGGCGAGCAGAACGTATCCGGATGGGTCGAAGTGCCCATCCAGTTCAAATTGGAGAACTGACATGCAGTCCATGAACCCCATCGAATATTTCCTCGCCCATACCGATCCCCTGGGCGCCACCCTGTTCTGCCTGCTGGCCCTGATGTCGCTCGCCTCCTGGTACGCGATCTTCAGCAAGGCGCTGCTGTTCTGGCAGTTGCACCGTCAGGGACGGCGCTTCCGCCGCGAGTTCTGGGCCGGGCAGACGCCCGCCGCCCCGGCAGCCGCCGCCAGCGACCCCTTTTCCCGGCTGGCGCTGGCTTCCTTCCAGGTGCATGGGGAAGTGCGCCGGGCCCGCGGCGACGACGGCGAGGAACTGCTGCTGCGCTGCATGAGCCGGGTGGTCGGCGAAGAGGGGGCGCGCCTCGATAACGGCCAGACACTGCTCGCCTCGATTGCCGCAGTGGCGCCCTTCGTCGGTCTGTTCGGCACCGTCTGGGGGGTTCATAACGCGCTGGCGGCGATCGGCATCGAAGGCGCCGCGACCCTGGAGCAGATTGCCGGCCCGGTCGGCGAAGCGCTGATCATGACCGCCCTCGGTCTGGCCGTGGCGATTCCCGCCGTCCTCGCCTACAACGTCTTCTCGCGCAGCAGCCAGATGCTGCTGGCGCAGATGGACGCCCTGGCCCACGATCTGCACCACTACCTGATCACCGGCCAGGCGCTGCCGGCCAGCGTCCGGGGAGCCTGAGCATGGCCTTCCTCAATCCGGGCGCTGCCGGGCGCGGGGTGCCGCGCGCCGAGATCAACATGATTCCGCTGATCGACGTCATGCTGGTGCTGCTGGTGATCTTCATGATCACCGCGCCGCTGCTCACCCACGCCGTCAAGCTCGACCTGCCGCAGGCCTCTTCCAGTCACGAAGCGGCGGCCGACAAGGTCGATGTCAGCATCGACGCCGCCGGTCATTACTACTGGAACGGCGAGCCGGTCGACGCCGCCACCCTGGCGGCGCGCTTCGCCGGCCTCGGGCGCAGCCGGCCCAGCACCGAGATCCACCTCTACGCCGACAAGACGACCCGCTACGAACAGGTGGCCGAGGCCATGGCCCAGGCCGCGCGCGCCGGGCTGGGGCGGATCGGCTTCGTTACCCAGCCGGCCCCGGCGGGCCGTTGAACGCAAGGGAGTCGCCATGAAAGGCATACAGCATCCGGTCAACGACGAAAGTCGCAACGAATCCGGCAATCCTTCGATCCGCGAGCTGCTGGCCGGCGTCGATCCGGCCCGCCGGCGTTTCCTGCAAGGCAGTGCCGGCGTCGCCAGCCTGGCGGCGGCCGGCGGGCTGACCCTGTCCGGTCTGGTGCAGGCGATGGGCAATGGCGAAAGCGCTGCGGCGCCCGCAGTCGGCATCGGCTTCGCCGCGCTGCCGCCGGCCCTGCTAGGTAACGGCCGGCTGCCCGACCGCGTCGCGGTGGCGGCCGGCCATCGGGTCGAACTGCTGGTGGCCTGGGGCGATCCGATCCTGCCCGGGGCCGTCCCCTTCCGCGCCGACGCCAGCAACACCGCCGCCGAGCAGGCCGGGCAATACGGCATGCACACCGACGGCATGCACTTCTTTCCGCTCGCCAGCAATCGCGGCCTGCTCTGCGCCAACAACGAATACACCCACGAGGCCGTGCTCTACCCGGCCGGACAGGCGGGCAAGGACGTGCTGGGCGACGGCTTCACGATCGAGAAATGCCGCAAGTCGCAGGCCGCGCACGGCGTGTCGATCTGCGAACTGCGCCTGGTGGACGGCCGCTGGCAGGTGCTGGCCGATTCCCCGCGCGGCCGGCGCATCACCGCCAACACGCCGATGCGCGTGGCCGGTCCGGCCGCCGGCCATGCCTTGCTGCGCGCCCGGGAATACCGGATCGGCGCCGCAGGTTCGCAGCCTACCGGGCGCCAGTTGGACGGCTACCGGGCTTTCGGCACGATGAACAACTGCGCCAACGGCATCACCCCCTGGGGCACCTACCTGAGCTGCGAGGAAAACTGGAACGGCAATTTCGGCGCCAGCGGCGCGCTGCCGGCGCCGCCCGACGAGAACGGCCGCCTCTACCGCCGCTACGGCTTAGACCGGGAAGGCAAGGGCTACCACTGGCACCGGGTCGACCCGCGCTTCGACCTGAGCGAAAACCCCCTGGAGCCCAACCTCTTCGGCTGGGTGGTCGAAATCGATCCCTTCGCCCCCCAGTCGACGCCGGTCAAGCGTACCGCGCTCGGCCGCTTCAAGCACGAGAGCGCCCAGTACGTTCTCGACCGCGACGGTCACCTGGCCTTCTACATGGGCGACGACGAGAAGAACGAGTACCTCTACAAGTTCGTCTGCGCCCGCCGCTGGAACCCGAAGCAGCCGGGCGACAAGACGACCATGCTCGACGAGGGCACCCTCTACGTGGCCCGCTTCAACCCCGGCCAGCGCGGCGAATGGGTGGCCTTGCAACCCGGCACACCGGGCGTCGACGGCCGGCCGCTGCGCCAGCACCCGCAGTTCGCCGGCATCGACGACAGCGAAGTGCAGGCGCGCATCCTGATCAAGACCCGGATGGCCGCCGACGCGGTCGGCGCCACCATGATGGACCGCCCGGAATGGACCGGTGCCCGGCCGCGCCACGCCGGCCAGCCGGAAATCGAAATCTACTGCACGCTGACCAACAACGACCGCCGCGGCACCACTCCGGCCTCAAGCAACCCGGCCGACGGCAGCGCCGCCGCCGCCTCGGCGCGACCGCCGGTGGATGGCGCCAATCCCCGCGGCGACAACATCTACGGCCACATCATCCGCTGGCGCGAGGATGGACAGAGCGTGCGCGCCACCGCCTTCACCTGGGAAATCTTCGTCCAGTGCGGCGACCAGGCGACGACCAAGGCGGCGCGCGCCGATAACGATTATCGCGGCGACATGGTCGGCGAACCGGCCGGCTCCGCCGACATCGGCGCCCCCGACGGCCTCTGGTTCGACTGGTTCGGCCGGCTCTGGGTGCAGACCGACCAGGCCGGCGACGGGCGCGGCGACTGGCAGCACCTGGGGGCCAACAGCCTGTCCTGCGCCGACCCGGTCAGCCGCCGCTTCCGGCGTTTCCTGACCGGCCCGCACGGCTGCGAAGTGACCGGCATCACGATGACGCCGGACGGCCGCCACCTCTTCGTCGGCATCCAGCACCCGGGCGACGAGGCGCCCGCCGACGATCCCACCCGCTACTCGGACTGGCCGGCCAGCCAGTGGCCGCGGCGCGCCGACGGCCTCGCCCTGCCCTCCGGCCGGCCGCGCAGCGGTGTCGTCGTGATCAGCCGGGAGGACGGGGGAATCGTCGGTAGCTGACGCGGTGTCAGCGCTGGATCAGTTCGACCTTGTAACCGTCCGGGTCCTCGACGAAGGCGATGATCGTGCTGCCGTGCTTCATCGGCCCGGCTTCGCGCACCACCTTGCCGCCGCGCGCCTTGATCGCGGCGCAGGCGGCAGCGGCGTCGGGGACGGCAAGGGCGATGTGGCCGTAGGCGTTGCCCAGCTCGTAGCTGGCGGTGTCCCAGTTGTGCGTCAGTTCGAGCACGGCTTCGCTGTCTTCGCTGCCGTAGCCGACGAAAGCCAGCGTGAAGCGGCCTTCCGGGTAGTCGTTGCGGCGCAGCAACTGCATGCCGAGGATTTCGGTGTAGAAGGCGATCGAGCGGTCGAGATCGACGACGCGGAGCATGGTGTGCAGGATGCGCATGGGGTGTCCTTTCAGAATTGCGGCAGTTGCCGGCCGAGGTGGCGCAGTTCGTTGCGCAGCGCCTTCCAGTCCGGGCAGAGTTGTGCGACAACAGACCAGAAACGCGGGCTGTGGTTCATTTCCTTCAGGTGCGCCAGTTCGTGGCAGACGACGTAATCGACGATGGCCGGCGGCAGCAGGAGCAGCCGCCAGTTGAGCGCGATGTTGCCGCGCGCGTTGCAACTGCCCCAGCGCGTGCGCGCCGACGACAGACGCAAGGGCGGCGCCGCGACGCCGAGCTGTGGCGCGAAATGGGCCAGGCGTTCGGCGAACAGCGCGCGCGCCCGCTCGCGTAGCGCCGCTTCGAGCACCCGGGCGGGGTCGGTGGCGGCGGGCACGGCGAGGTGTATTTCGCCGGTGGCGAAACGGGCGCCGGCGCGCTTTGCCGGATCGACGCGCAGGCGGGTCGGGCTGCCCAGGAGGTCGAGCACGGCGCCGTCGACGACGGCGAAGCGGGTCGCCGCCGGGCGCTCGCGCCAGACGGCGAGCTTGTCGAGTACCCAGTCGCCGTGCTGGCGGATCAGCGCCTCGATGTCGCGCAGCGCGGCGCCTTGCGGGGCGCCGACGCGCAGGCCGCGCTGGTCGATGCTCAGGCCGATGCTGCGTCGGGTGCTGCGGCGCAGCGTGTAGTCGAGCGTCTGGCCGGCGACGACGATGCGCCGGGGCGTCTCAGTCGGCCTTGCCGGCATCCGGGTAACGGTGCGGCGAAAGGCGGCGCATCTCGGCTTCGATCCAGTCCTCGACGCGCTGGTTGACCTCAGCATCGCTCATGCCGCTGGCGTCGAAGGCCGGGCCGATGCTGATGGTCGCGGTGCCGGCGCGCTTCAGGAAAGCCTGGCGCGGCCACAGTTCGCCGGCGTCGTGGGCAACCGGTACGACCTGGCAGCCGACGTGTGTCGCCAGGTAGGCGCCACCCGGCTTGTAGCGGCGCTTTTCGCCCGGCGGAACACGCGTTCCTTCGGGGAAGATGATGACGTAAAAGCCCTGCTTGAGGCGCTCGCGGCCTTGCGTGACGACCTGGTCGAGGGCGTTCTTGCCGGCGCCGCGGTCGATCGAGATCATCTTCATCGCCGCCAGCCCCCAGCCGACGAAAGGCAGCTTGAGCAATTCCTTCTTCAGCACGAAGACGCAGTAGGCGCCGGTCGGCACGCAGTCCTGCAGGGTCATCGTTTCCCAGGCCGACTGGTGTTTGGACATGATGACGCAGGGTTCGGCCGGCATGTTCTCGCGGCCGATGATGCGCGGCCGGATGCCGAGCAGCTTCTCGACGCCCCATTGCGTGCCGAGACGCCAGACGCGGCCGAAGCGGTAGGCCCAGATGCCGCCGAGCAGCGGCCCGGCGATCACCACCAGCGGCGCGCTGAACACCGACCAGACGATGGCGTAGATCATGAACAGGGTGGAACGGACTGCGCTCATTTCTTTTCCTTGCTTTCCTGGGCCAGCAGGTGATCGGTCGCTGCGGCGAGGTTGGCGAAAATCAGCGTGCCGGCAGGCAGATCGCCTTCGTCACGGGTTTTTTCGCCCTTGCCGGTGAGTACCAGGATCGGCTGGCAGCCGGCGGCGGCGCCGGCCTGCAGGTCACGCAGCGAATCGCCGATGGCGGCGACGCCCTTGAGGTCGGTGTTGAGGGTGTCGGCGATGCGCCGGAACATGCCCGGATTCGGCTTGCGGCAGTCGCATTTCGAATCGGCGGTGTGTGGGCAGTAAAAGATGGCGTCGATGCGCCCGCCGAGTTCGCCGGCGGCCTTGTGCATCTTGCGATGGATGCGGTTGAGCGTATCCATGTCGAACAGGCCGCGCCCGACGCCCGACTGGTTGGTGGCGACGACCACCCGGTAGCCGTGCTGCTTGAGGCGGGCGATCGCCTCCAGGCTGCCGGGGATCGGTTTCCATTCCTCGGGGCTCTTGATGAACTGCGCGGAGTCGAAATTGATCACCCCGTCGCGGTCGAGGATGACGAGCTTGGCCACCATCGCCGCTTACGCCGACAGCCGGGAGAGGTCGGCGACGCGGTTCATCGCCGCGTGCAGCATGGCGAGCAGGCCAAGCCGGTTGGCCTTGAGCGCCGGATCGTCGGCATTGACCATGACGCCGTCGAAGAAGGCATCGACCGGTGCGCGCAGCGCCGCCAGGGCGAGCAGCGATTCGCTGTAGTCGCCGGTCAGGAAAGCGGCATCGGCCTGCGGCACGACGTCGACCAGCGCCGCGTGCAGCGCGCTTTCGGCGGCTTCGCGCAGCAGCGCCGCATCGACGCGGGCTTCGACGACGCCGTCGGCCTTCTTCAGAATGTTGCCGACCCGCTTGTTGGCGGCGGCCAGGGCGGCGGCTTCGGGCAGCGCCGAGAAGGCGCGCACGGCGGCCAGGCGTTTGACGATGTCGCCCAGGCGCTGCGGCCGCTGGCTGACCACGGCATCGACTTCCTGCGCCGTGTAACCCTGCTCGCGCAGGCTGCCGGCGAGGCGGTCGTAGATGAAGTCGGCCAGTGCCTGCGGGTTCGGGGCGAAGCCTTCGATACCGTTGAACTGCGCGAAAACGCCGTTGAGCAGGCTGTCGACGGCGAGGTTGAGGTCGCCCTCGGCGAGCATGCGGATGACGCCCAGCGCGTGGCGGCGCAGCGCGAACGGGTCGCGGTCGCCGGTCGGGATCTGGCCGATGCCGAACATGCCGACCAGGGTTTCCAGCTTGTCGGCCAGCGCGACGACCGTGCCGACCTTGCCGCGCGGCAGGCTGTCGCCGGCGAAGCGCGGCTTGTAGTGGTCCTCGATGGCATCCGCCACGTCGGCATTCAGGCCGTCGTGCTGGGCGTAGTAGCGGCCCATGATGCCCTGTAGCTCGGGGAATTCGCCGACCATGTCGGTGAGCAGGTCGGCCTTGGCGAGCAGCGCCGCCTGTTCGGCGTGCTGCACCAGCTCGCCGCCGCCGAGCGCTTCGGCGATGGCGCGGGCAATCGCCGCGACGCGCTGGACGCGCTCGCCCTGGGTGCCCAGCTTGTTGTGGTAGACGACCTTGGACAGGCCGATGACGCGCGATTCCAGCGATTTCTTGCGGTCCTGGTCGAAGAAGAACTTGGCGTCGGCCAGACGCGGGCGCACCACGCGCTCGTTGCCACCGATCACCGCGCTCGGGTCGGCCGGCGAGATGTTGCTGACGACGAGAAACTTGTTGGTCAGCTTGCCGGCGGCATCCAGGAGCGGGAAGTACTTCTGGTTGGCCTTCATGGTCAGGATCAGGCATTCCTGCGGCACGGCGAGGAATTCTTCCTCGAACTGGCCGACCAGCACGTTCGGGCGCTCAACCAGCGCGGTGACTTCGTCGAGCAGGGCGTCGTCGTCGATCGGCTTGCCGCCCGCCTGGGCGGCAGCGGCGGCGAGCTGGCGGGCGATCTCGGCGCGGCGCTCGGCGAACGAGGCGATTACGGCGCCGTCGCGCTTGAGCGTTTCAGCGTAGCTGTCAGCGTCGGCGATCACCACCGGATCGACCGCCGCTTCAAAACGGTGGCCCTTGGTGGCCTTGCCCGATTGCAGGCCGAGCACGGAAACCGGTACCACGTCGCTGCCGTGCAGGGCGACCAGCGCATGCGCCGGACGCACGAAGTTGACGCTGCTCCAGCCGTCGGCCAGCTGGTAGCTCATCACCTTCGGGATAGGCAACGCGGCCAGCGCGGCTTCGATGGCCTTCTGCAGGCCGTCGGCCAGCGTCGCGCCCTTGGCCAGGCTGTCGTAGAAAAGGATTTCGGCCTTGCCGTCGCTTTCGCGGCGCAGGCTGGCGACGGCGGATTCGTCGGCGCCGAGTGCGGCGAGCTTTTTCAACAGGGCCGGCGTGGCGTTGCCAGCGGCGTCGAGACCGACCGAGGCCGGCATCAGCTTCTGCACCACCGGTTTGTCGGCGGCAACGGCGGCAACGTCGGTGACGTGCGCGGCCAGGCGGCGCGGCGAGGCGTAAGCGGTCACTTGCGCGCCATCGGCGGCCAGGCCGTCCTTCTTCAGCGAAGCGGCAAGCGCGGCGGCGAAGCTTTCGCCGAGCTTCTTCAGCGCCTTCGGCGGAAGTTCTTCAACGAACAGTTCAACGAGGAGGTTCTTGGCAGTCATCTCAGGCGGCTTTCTTGGCGTTCTGTTCTTCGAGCTTGGCCAGCACTTCGGCGGCCCAGGCCTTGGGCGCCATCGGGAAGCCGAGGCGGGCGCGCGATTCGAGGTAGGCCTGGGCGACGGCGCGGGCCAGGTTGCGGATGCGGCCGATGTAGGCGGCGCGTTCGGTGACCGAGATGGCGCCGCGCGCGTCGAGCAGGTTGAAGGTGTGGGCCGCCTTCAGCACCTGTTCGTAGGCCGGCAGCGCCAGTTGCGCGCCCATCAGGTGCTGCGCCTGCTTCTCGTGGGCGGCGAAGGCGTGGAACAGGAAATCGACGTCGGAGTGTTCGAAGTTGTAGGTCGATTGCTCGACTTCGTTCTGGTGATAGACGTCGCCGTAGGTCAGGCCGTCGGTCCAGGTCAGTTCGAAGACGTTTTCGACGCCCTGCAGGTACATGGCGAGGCGCTCGATGCCGTAGGTGATTTCGCCGGTGATCGGCTTGCAGTCGATGCCGCCGACCTGCTGGAAGTAGGTGAACTGCGTCACTTCCATGCCGTTCATCCAGACTTCCCAACCGAGGCCCCAGGCGCCGAGCGTCGGGTTTTCCCAGTCGTCCTCGACGAAGCGGACGTCGTTCTTCTTGAGGTCGAAGCCGAGGGCTTCGAGCGAGCCGAGGTAAAGCTCAAGAATGTTGTCCGGCGCCGGCTTCAACACCACCTGGTACTGGTAGTAGTGCTGCATGCGGTTCGGATTCTCACCGTAGCGACCGTCCTTCGGCCGGCGCGACGGCTGTACGTAGGCGGCTTTCCAGGGTTCCGGGCCGATCGCGCGCAGGAAGGTGGCGGTGTGGCTGGTGCCGGCGCCGACTTCCATGTCGTACGGCTGGAGCAGGGCGCAGCCTTGGGCGCTCCAGTATTGCTGCAGACGCAGGATGATTTCCTGAAAGGTCGGTTTGCCGGCGGCCGGCGAAGCGTTCGGGGTGTTGCTGGTGGTCATCGGGACGCACTCGGTAAGACGGAAAGTGGCGATTTTACAATCTTTTGCCGACCCCCGGCAGCTTGCCGGGGGAATGCCGGCCAAGGCCCGCGATGACGATGGATGCGGGGGGATTGGCGGGGATTCTTCCGGCATAAGTGTTGTGGCGATACAACGCTTGGCTCGGGTGCGCACGCCCGGCTTTGTTGACTTGTTCAAATAAATCAATAGAATGCGCCCTGCTTTGTTGCGGTGCAACACCGGTGTTTCCCCGTCTCCGGCCAGACTCGGCCTGGTGGAAACCTAGCTTCCTCCCACGGAGGAATGGCCCGGTGTCGTACCCCCCGTAACCGTTCGCCGATGTCTTTTGTCGGTGGCACAGTGAAGGAGGGCGCATGTTCGCTTCGCAGTTCCTTTTCCCCGCAGTGCAGCGGGTAGTCGCGGCCGTCTCGCACGTCGTCCGCAAGTTTCTGATGTTGGCCGGGCTGGTTTTCGTGCTCGGCCTGGCCGGTTCCTTCCAGGGGCAGGCCGGTTTCCTGCAAGGTTTGCAGGCGATGTTCCCGGCCGGTGTCAGCGCCAGTGAAACGCCGACGGCGGAGGCCGTGCAGGTGGGGGCGCAAATCGAGACGGGACGCCTGGTGCCGTCGATGCTGAAGGCGCTGAACGACGTCGCCCGCCGTTACCGGGTGTCGCGCGAGGCCCTGCTGCCGATCTTTCTGGCCGCCCAGGACAGCGCGCGCGAGCAGGGGCTCGACCCCTTGCTGGTGGTGGCGGTGATCGGCGTCGAATCGGGCTTCAACCCGTTCTCGCAGAGCGTTGTCGGCGCCCAGGGCCTGATGCAGGTGATGCCGCGTTTCCACAGCGACAAGCTGCCGCAGGACGCGGGCGAGCTGCCTTTCTTCGACCCGGTGACCAACGTCCAGGTCGGTACCCGCGTCCTGCGCGAGTCGATCGCCCGCAATGGCGGCCTGATTCCCGGCCTGCAACAGTTCGGCGGCGCCATCGACGATCCGGCGCAGCGCTACGCGAGCAAGGTGCTCAGCGAGCGGCGTCGGCTCGAGGCGGCAATCCGCCAGGGAACGCGGCAGACTGCCTGAGCGGCGGTGCCGGGCAGGCATATTTCACTGTAATATCTGAGCCCTCTTTCCGGGGGTGACGATGAAATCTGTTTCGCTTGCTGTGGCCGCGGCATTCTGCTGCGGCCTCCTGGCCGGGGCGCCGGCGCATGCCGAGGACGGCCTCGGCGTCGGTCTGACGCCGTTGCCGCAATGCGGCGCGCCGCTGGCGCTCGATGCCCCGTTCGAGATGGCGACGCGCATCGCCGACTACCAGGCCTTGACCGAGGAAGTGCTGAGCCTGCGGGCGCGGGCAATCGATTACCTGGAGGTGCTGAAGGCCCGCGATGCGCGCGGCGAGGCCCTGTCCGGCGCCGATCTGCGACGCCTCAACGAGGGGGCGGCGGCACTGCTCGACCAGCGGCGGCGCCTGCTGGCGGTGGCCACCGAACGCGAATGCTGGCTCGACCAGCCGATACCCAGCGACCCGGCGCGGGCGCGGGTGCTGGCGGCCGGCGTGGCGATGTCGCTGTCGGCGGCGCTGATGCTCTACGACAACTACCTGTCGGCGGTCGGCCTCTACCGCGCCAATCCTTTCCTGCGCCAGCACCTGAACAGCCGTGACAGCGGCTACGCGATTCCGAGCGGGGCGCTCGACCGCATCTCGCTGTCCTTCAACTCGGCGGTCAATCGCGCCCGCACCCGGCGCGCCCTCGAATGGTACGAGGCGCACGGCCGCCTGCTCGCCAGTTCGCCGGCCGATGGTGAGCGCTACCTGGCGGCGCTGATCGAGCAGAGCCCGTCCTACCAGATGGTGCGCCAGGTGCAGCCGCTCGGTTACGTCGGCAGCATGCTCAATTTCTTCAGCGCCTTCTCGATCGATACGCTGAACCGCCTGAAGAAGGAAGGCGTCAATCTCTCCAGCCTACTGTTCGGCAACGCCGCCGGCCTGGTCGAGACGCGGCGCGGCAAGCTCGACGGCCAGCCGCCGGTGCTCGAGAAGCTGGCTGGGACGGTGCAGGCGGGCGACGTGCTGCTTGAAAAGACCCCGTTCCGTCTCACCGATACCTTCATCCCTGGCCATTACGGCCATGTCGCGGTATGGGTCGGCAACGAGGCGGAACTGCGCCGCCTCGGCATCTGGGAGCACCCGGTGGTGCGCCCCTACCAGGCCAACATCCGGGCCGGCCGCGGTGTCGTCGAGGCGTTGCGCTCAGGGGTCAAGATGAACACCCTGCAGCACTTCCTCAACATCGACGATCTTGCCGTCCTGCGTCCGCGCCAGATGGCCGACTCGGTACGCGCCGAGGCCGTGCTGCAGGCCCTGCGCCAGGTCGGCAAGGCTTACGACTTCAACTTCGACGTCGAATCGACCGATCGCATCGTCTGCTCGGAACTGGTCTATCACGCCTACGGCGACGTGCACTGGCCGACCAAGCGTCAGCTTGGCCGGGTCACCATCAGCCCCGACAACGTTGCTGCCGAAGCCACCGGCGACGGAGCCTTCGCCGTCGAACTGCTCTACCACGACGGCAAGGAACAGACCGCCGAGCGCGGCGAATTCGTGCGCCGTCTGCTGAAGTCCGACGTCGTCCGGATGGCGCGCGGCGGCGACGGCACGCGCTGAGGGGTCAATCGCCTCGGCGCGGGCGGGCGACGAGCGCCAGCAGGACGATAAGAACGAGGGCGCCCAGGTTGCCCCAGCGGCTGTAGGGCGTGACGCCTTGATACGCCCGCACTTCGCCCTCGAGGACGGCGCTGGTGAAGGGTTCGAGCACGTCGCTCAGGCTGCCGTCGGCGGCGATGATCGCGGTCATCCCGGTATTGGTCGCGCGCAGCATCGGGCGGCCGGTTTCGGCGGCGCGCAGGCGGGCAATCTGCAGGTGCTGCGGCTGCGCCAGCGAGTGCCCGAACCAGGCGGTGTTCGACAGGTTGGCGAGGATGCCGGCGGCGGGCAGGGCGCCGATGATTTCCTCGCCGAAGACGTCCTCGTAGCAGATGTTGATCGCCACCGCACTGCCGGCGACGGCGAGCGGCGCCTGACGCGCCGGGCCGGCGCTGAACGACGACATCGGGATGTCGGCCTGGGCCATGAACCAGGCAAAGCCGGGCGGGATGAATTCGCCGAAGGGCACCAGGTGCTGCTTGCTATACACCTGCAGTGGCGAGGCGCCGAGGCTGACGGCGCTGTTGAAGTAGGCACCGTCGACGTCGCCGGTCAGGGTGCCGGCGATGAGGTCGCCACCGCGACGGGCGGCCAGCGTCTTCAGTTCGTCGAGGTATTCCGCCGGCAGCCGGTCGACGAAGGTCGGCAGCGCGGTTTCCGGGAGCAGGGTCAGTTGCGCCGGATGGGCGGCGATCAGGTCGCGGTACAGGGTCAGCGTGCGGAAAAAGGATTCCGGCTTGAACTTCATGTCCTGCGCGATGTTGCCCTGGATCAGGGCGACGCTGACCGGCTCGCCGACCGGCGTCGTCCACGCCACTTGGCGCAGCCCGAAACCGACAGCGGCAAACGCCGCCAGCAGTACGAGGCCGAAGCGCGGGCGGGCGAGGCTGGCGGCGATCAGGGCGACGATCAGCGACAGGCCATAAACGCCGAGCAGCGGCGCGAAGCCGGCCAGCGGGCTGGGCGGTGCCTGGCTGTAGCCGAGCGCCAGCCAGGGAAAACCGGTGAACAGCCAGCCGCGCAGCCAGTCGGCGCTGGCGACGAGAACGGCGAACCACAGCACCTGGCGCCAGAAGGCGGCCGGCTGCCAGCGTCGGAAGGCCCAGCCGGCGGCGGCCGGGTACGCCGCCAGCGCGGCGCAGTAGAGCAGCGTCGCCGGGCCGGCCAGCCACCATGGCATGCCGCCGAAGACCGAGAGGCTGACGTACACCCAGGAGACGCCGGCGAGGAAGAAGCCGAGCCCGAACAGGAAGCCGCTCAGCGCCGCCTGGCGCGGACCGGCGGCGCGGCGCAGCAGCAGGAAGAAGGCGAGCCAGGGCAGCGGCGCCAGCCAGAACAGGTCGAACGGGGCAAAGCAGAGGACGCCGCCGGCGCCCGCCAGCAGCGCCGCCAGGTGGCGGCGGAACGGCTCAGTCAGCGGCATCGGCAGTGACGGGGCCGGGCTTCGGCAGGTCGACGAGCAGGGTGTACAGGCGGCGGCTGTCGGCGCGCAGTACCTGGAAGCGGACGCCGTCGATCTCCAGCGTCTCGTTGCGCTTGGGGACGCGTCCGAGGTGGCGCAGGACGAGGCCGCCGACGGTGTCGAATTCCTGATCGGAGAAGCTGGTCGAGAAGGCGGCGTTGAAGTCCTCGATCTCGGTGCGCGCCTTGACCCGGTAGCGGCCGGCAGAGTCGAGGCGGATGTTGTCGTGCGCCTCGTCGAAGTCGTATTCGTCCTCGATGTCGCCGACGATCTGCTCGAGCACGTCTTCGATGGTGACCAGGCCGGCGACGCCGCCGTATTCGTTGACGACGATCGCCATGTGGTTGCGCGAGACGCGGAATTCGCGCAGCAGCACGTTGAGGCGTTTCGATTCCGGGATGAAGACGGCCGGCCGTAGCCAGTCGCGCAGTTCGAAGTGCTCTTCGGTATGCAGGCGCAGCAGGTCCTTGGCGAGCAGGATGCCGAGGATGTTGTCGCGGTCGCCGTCGATGACCGGGAAGCGCGAGTGGGCGGCTTCGATGATTTCGGGCAGGGTCTCTAGTAGCGGATCGCCAATGTCGATGACGTCCATCTGGGCCCGCGGCACCATCACGTCGGCGACGCGGGTTTCCGAGGCGGCGAGCGCGCCTTCGATGATGGTCAGCGCGTCGGCGTCCATCAGGTTGCGCTCGTAGGCGGCGTGGAGGGTCTGCATGAGCTGCGCGCGGTCTTCGGGTTCGCGCAGCAGCAGGGAGGTCAGGCGTTCGATGAAACCGGGTTTACTGTCACTGTCCATGATGGTCAATCCGCATACGGGTCGGCATAACCCAGTGCGGCTAGTATTTTCCTTTCTTCGTCTTCCATCGCGCGGGCTTCCGCGTCGTCCTCGTGGTCCCAGCCCTGCAAATGCAGCATACCATGCACCGTCAGGTGGGCGTAATGCGCCGCCGCCGGCTTGCCCTGCTCGGCGGCCTCGCGGGCGACGACGGCAGGACAGATGACGAGGTCGCCCATGACGACGGGTTCCGTCTCGTAGGGAAAGGACAGCACATTGGTCGCGTAGTCCTTGCCACGGTATTCGGCGTTCAGCGCCTGTCCTTCGTCGGGCTCGACGAGGCGGATCGTCACCTCGCCGCCGCCGTCCAGCGCCGCCCTCGCCCAGCGCACGAAATCCGCCCGCAAGGGTAGGCCGTCGCGGTTACAGGCGTATTGCACGGAGAGGTTAAGTCGTTTGCTGGCGGTTTTCATAGGCTTCGACGATGCGGGCGACCAGCGGGTGGCGCACGACGTCTTCCTTTCTGAATTCGGTGAAGGCGATGCCGCGCACGTCGTGCAGCACGTCGACGGCTTCCTTGAGGCCGCTCTTGTGGCCGCGTGGCAGGTCGATCTGGGTGACGTCGCCGGTGACCACGGCCTTGGCGCCGATGCCGATGCGGGTCAGGAACATCTTCATCTGTTCCGGCGTCGTGTTCTGCGCCTCGTCGAGGATGATGAAGGCGTGGTTGAGCGTGCGCCCGCGCATGAAGGCGAGCGGCGCGATCTCGATGGCGTGCTTCTCGTAGAGCTTGGCGACGCGGTCGTGGCCCATCAGGTCGTAGAGCGCGTCGTAGAGCGGCCTCAGGTAGGGGTCGATCTTCTGCGTCAGGTCGCCGGGCAGGAAGCCGAGCCGTTCGCCGGCCTCGACCGCCGGCCGGGTCAGGATGATGCGCTGCACCAGGTCGCGCTCGAAGGCGTCGACGGCGGAGGCGACGGCAAGGTAGGTCTTGCCGGTGCCGGCGGGACCGATGCCGAAGGTGATGTCGTGTTCCTGGATCGCCTTCAGGTAGGCGACCTGGCGCGGTGTGCGGCCGTGCAGTTCGGACTTGCGGGTGACCAGCTGTGGCCCGTCGTGCGCTGTGTCGGCGGCGCCGACGCGGCGTACCGGAGCGTTGGTCAGTTCGATCAGGCCCAACTGGATTTCGTCGACCGAGAGCGCCTCGCGGGCCAGTGCGTAGAAATGGCGCAGCGCGTCGGCGGTGAGCTGGGCCTGGTCGCCGGTGATCGAGAAGCGCTCGTTGCGGCGGCGGATGACGACATCGAAGCCGGTCTCGATCTGCCGGATGTTTTCGTCGAGCGGCCCGCACAGGTTGGCGAGCTGGGTGTTGTCGACCGGCGCGAGGGCAATCTCGACCGGCCGACCGGGGCGCGGGCGCCGGGTGTTCACTGTTTGCGCAGCATGGTCTTGTCGATCCAGCCCTCGAAGTTGGCGCCCTGCACCTTGATGAACTTTTCCTGCTCTTCGCCCAGCGCCACCATCTCGTCGCTCTTGGCCAGCGTCTTCAGCGGCTTGCCCTGGCCGTTCGGGGCGGCGTACAGCTTGATGCCGCCGATCTTCGGCAGCAGGACGTCGCCGGCGGCAAAGACGGCGCCGGCCTGGCGGACGTTGCCGGCCTGCTGCGCGGTGGTCGTCGCCGTGCGCTTGAGCGCCGGGTTGTCGCGCATGGCGATGACGATCTTGTTGTAATTGTCGAGGAAGGAGGTGGCGACCACCTTGCCCTGCGCCGTGTTGGCGTAACCGCCAAGGGCGCCGAAACCGCCGCCGCCGGCACCGAGGAAGCCGAGGCCGAAATCGGACTTCTCGGCGCTGCCCGAGGCGGCGGTGATCTGCACGCCGGAGCGGGCGTCGGCAACCAGCATCGAGGTCTGCGCCTGCTTGAACTTGACGCCGCCGACGATGGCGCCGGCGATCATGCCGCCGACCCCGAAGACGCCGCCGATGCCGCCCAGCGCGCCGCCGACGCCGCCGGCATCGCTCTGCGAGAAGACGACGTCGGGCGTCAGCACGTAATCGGCGGTCAGCATCTGGCCGCCGCCCATGTTGTTGCCGCCCTGCAGCATGCCGCTCTGCGCCAGTTGGCGTTCCTGCATCAGGTTCTGCATGGCGACGCCGCGCTCGACGACGACGAAGCAGTTGGACTGTTGGATCATCAGCCGGATCAGCCCGGTCGGCGAGGAGAGGCCGACTTCGTTGAGCGCCTTGCCGACGTATTCCTGCGGTTCGGCGACGGCCAGCGCGCCGATCGGCGCGCTGCATTTCTCGAGTTGCATCGCTTCGCCGCTGGCGCCTTCGGTGCTCGCCGAGCCGCCAACCGGCACATCGCCGCCGCCCAGCTTGTAACCGGACGGCTGGGCGCCGACCGGGGCCGCCAGCAGGGCGGCGATGACAAAGGCCGGAGCGGCCTTGACGGTGGTTCTTTGAAAGATCATCTGCATTGGTATCCCCCCGGATTAGTCTTCCTTGATGACAATTTCGCCCCGCAGGCTGTGCGACAAGGATTGCAAAATCCTAACATCGACGAATTGATTGACCAATCGCGCATTGCCAACGAAATTGACGATCCGGTTGTTGTCGGTGCGCCCGGCCAGTTCGTTCGGGTCTTTTTTCGACGGGCCTTCGACCAGTACCCGCTGGACGCTACCGACCATCGCCTGGCTGACGGCCTGCGCCAATTCGTCGATCCGCTTCTGCAGGCGGGCCAGGCGCGCCGACTTGACCTCCGCTGGGGTGCTGTCTTCCAGTTCGAGCGCCGGCGTGCCCGGGCGCGGGCTGTAGATGAAGGAGAACGAAGCGTCGAAGGCGACATCGTCGATCAGCTTCATCGTCTTCTCGAAATCCTCGTCGGTCTCGCCCGGGAAACCGACGATGAAGTCGGACGACAGCGAGATGTCCGGCCGCGCGGCGCGCAGCTTCCTGACCACCGACTTGTATTCGAGCGCCGTGTAGCCGCGCTTCATCGCCGCCAGCACGCGGTCGGAACCAGACTGCACCGGCAGGTGCAGGTGCGAGACCAGCTTCGGTACCTTGAGGTAGGTGTCGATCAGGCGCTGACTCATCTCGCGCGGGTGCGAGGTGGTGTAGCGGATGCGCTCGATGCCCGGGATTTCGGCGATGTACTCGATGAGCAGCGCGAGGTCGGCCTTTTCTTCAGTGCCGTCCATGTCGCCGCGGTAGGCATTGACGTTCTGGCCGAGCAGGGTGACTTCGCCGACGCCGTGGGCGGCGAGGTCGGCGACTTCGGTGAGGATGTCGGTGAACGGCCGCGAGACTTCGCCGCCGCGGGTGTAGGGGACGATGCAGAAGGTGCAGAACTTGGAGCAGCCTTCCATGATCGAGACGAAGGCGCTAGCGCCCTTGACCTCGGCCGGCGGCATCGCATCGAACTTCTCGATCTCGGGGAAGGAAACGTCGACCGCCGCCTTGCCCTTGCTTTTGCGCTCGGCAATCAGTTGCGGCAGCCGGTGCAGCGTCTGCGGTCCGAACACGACATCGACGTAGGGGGCGCGGGCGACGATGGCGTCGCCCTCCTGGCTAGCGACGCAACCGCCGACGCCGATCACCAGGTCTGGATTCTTCTGTTTCAGGTGGCGGACCCGACCGAGGTCATGGAACACCTTCTCCTGCGCCTTCTCGCGCACCGAGCAGGTATTGAACAGGATGATGTCGGCTTCCTCGGGGTTGTCGGTCTTGACGATACCTTCGGCGGCATTGAGCACATCGGCCATCTTGTCCGAGTCGTACTCGTTCATCTGGCACCCGAAAGTGCGGATGAATAGTTTCTTGGGCATGGGGAAATCTTTTTAAAATCAGTGGCGCCGCTTCGGCAAGCAGGGCGCGGAAAAGTTGCGCATTATAACGCGGTTGACCGCGCTGCCAGCCGCCAACTATAATTCGCGCCCTCCAAGCGTGGTGATGTAGCTCAGACGGTTAGAGCGATGGATTCATAACCCATAGGTCGGCAGTTCGATTCTGCCCATCACCACCAGAGATTCGCGAACCAAGGCCAGCTAATGCTGGCCTTGGTCGTTTCTGCGGCAACAAAGTCTCGGCAGGCGAATTTCTTGCCTCCTTGATCCCGCCAACTCTCCGAGAGTCTGTGCCGATAATCTCATGTCAACTCGGTTAAAGTACTGTCCATGTGAATCCTTGAATTGACATGATGAATCTGACACCGTCTGGCTTTATGGTCTCACGCGTCATGCGGGAAGAGCTGCAAGGGCACCGTGGTCTTGTCATCTGGTTTACCGGCTTGTCTGGTTCCGGAAAATCCACGCTGGCCCGCGCTGTCGAAGAAAAATTGCATTTGGCTGGTTGCCGCACTTTCATTTTGGATGGCGATAACGTCCGGCTTGGCCTGTGTCGCGACCTTGGATTTTCCTCGAGCGATCGCCATGAAAACATCCGCCGCGTGGGCGAAATGGCCAAGTTGTTTCTGGAAGCCGGAGTGATTACCTTGGCTGCCTTCATCTCTCCGTTTACAGATGATCGGCAGCGAGTTCGCGCCTTGTTTTCAGCCGGAGACTTTCTTGAAATTTACTGTAATGCGCCTGTTGATGTCTGCGAAGCCCGGGATGTCAAGGGCTTGTACAAGAAGGCGCGGCAAGGACTTATTCCGGAGTTTACCGGGGTTTCTTCGGCTTACCAGGCACCAGTTGCGCCCGAGCTTTCTATTGACACCGCACGGCAAACCGTAGATCAGTCGGTCTCAACGATTCTTGCCCTCTTGCAGCGTCGCGGCTTCGGTAGCGGCTAGTCATCGCCTGGGGATAAGGAGAGATCGAAAATGTTTTACACCGCCTATGGCTTAACTATTCAGAGTCAACTGGACTTGCCAGAGCTGGAGAGATCGTTTCCAACCGTAGCGCCGGATGTCACTGTCAGACTGGGCACGGTTGGCGCCGGCGGATTGCCTGGCGGCAGACAACTCGGGCCGTATTTATGGGTAGGCCAGAATACCTTCTGGCTGCAAGTTCCCGGTGTCGCGCGCTTCCTTGTTCAGAGCGGCACCTCCATATGGTGCGATCCGGAGGTCGGTGTGGATGAAGATAGCGTCCGTGTTTTCTTGCTGGGATCCTCTTTTGGCGCGCTGCTCTTGCAACGCGGTCATCTCGTTCTGCATGGCAACGCTATTCGGATTGGAGATGCATGCATGCTCTGCGTCGGGCCGTCTGGTGCCGGAAAATCAACGCTCGCCGCTGGCTTTTTGCAGCGAGGCTATGAAATTCTGGCGGATGACATTGTTCCGGTCGATGCCCAGTGTCGTGCGCTCCCCGGTTTTCCGCGCATCAAGCTTTGGCGGGACATGGCGGATCAATTGAATATCGATACTGGCGATCTGCGCCGGATTCGCCCCAACACCGAAAAGTTCAACTACCCCTTGCCGCCGGCAAGTCCGCATCCCTTGCCGATTCGATGGGTCTACATCCTTGGTAGTGATCAAAACGATACATTAAGACTTGAGCCCATTCAGGGCATGCATCGCTTTCAGCCGCTTCATGGCAATATTTACCGCGTGCGGTTTTTGCATGGCACGGCCTTGAAGGCGGAGCATTTACAACTTTGCGGTCAGTTGGCCGGCAAGATTCGCCTTGCAAGGGTAACTCGCCCTCGTACAGGCTTCAGTCTTGTCCAGATGATCAATCGTATCTTGGCCGACATTGCGGAGCATCCCTGACCATGGGGGGGATTTACTGGTTGGCCTCCTACCCAAAATCTGGCAATACTTGGTTTCGTGCTTACCTGAAAAATTTGATCAATGACGGAGACCGGCCGGTCGATATCAACGACCTGAACACTGGCGGCATCGCCAGCAGTCGCTGTTGGCTGGACGAGGTCTTGGGGTTTGATACCGCCGAACTGGCTCCGGAAGAGATTGAACAATTGCGCCCGGATGTTTATCGCTGGTTCTTGCGGGACGAGGTTATCAGCTATTACAAGATCCACGACGCCTACACGCTGACTGCCCGTGGCGAACCTATCGTCAGTCGGGAGGCTACTCTAGGTGCGCTGTACATCCTGCGCAACCCACTCGATGTGGCGCTGTCGGCGGCCAATCACTGGCACCTTGATGTGGATGAGACCATAGAGCGCATGGGAGATGTGAGGACGACGCTGGCCCGGGGGCGCAGCGGGCTGCCCGATCAGGTCAGTCAGAAGATACTGACTTGGTCACAGCATGTTTCGAGTTGGGTTGATGCCCCAGGGTTGAATGTCAAGGTTATACGCTACGAAGACATGCTGAGCTCCTCGCTCAGCATCTTTACCGAGGCTACGCGCTTTCTACAACTGCCCGATGCGTTCGGGCAGATAGAGAAAGCCCTCCGTTTCAGCGATTTCAGGGAGTTATCCCGCCAGGAGTTGGAAAAGGGATTCAAGGAGCGTCCTCTGGGCGCTAGACAGTTCTTTCGGCAAGGAAGAAGTGGCGGTTGGCGGGGCGGGCTTACTCCGCAACAAATCGCTCGGGTAATCGCGGATCACGGTGAGGTAATGCGACGATTCGGCTATCTCGATTTATCAGGCAATCCTGTCTGATTTTGCTGAGTTGAGCTCTAGGTTGTCTCCACTGAGTTTTTTCTTCCGCCTATTTCGCCACTTTCGGCGCGAAGTGTGGCAGCGTCGTCTGCCGCATGGCTTGTTGAGCCTGCGTTATCTCTGGCCCGGTCAGGACGAGCGCATCCGTCTGCACCGTCGATTATGGTGGCAAGGCCCAACGCTCTGGCCTCGCCCCCTGTGGTTGCTGTTGCAGGCCGGTCTCTGGTTGCGTTGGGTATCCTGGCATGCGCCCCTGGCTTGCTTTCGTGTCCTCCGCAGCCATGGTGTGTACATCGAAGCAGAAGAACGACTGCCGCGTCATGTTCAAGCTTGGCGCATCGTTAAACTTGCGCTGCTATGGTGCATTCCTCCGGCGCAAGCTTGTCAGTTCAGGTTATACCGGAACCCCGAGCAAGCACTCGATTACGTCTACGACCACGAGTGCGCGGCTTATCACGCTTGGCGCAGTGAAGGGCTGGGATGTTCACTGGCGTCCCGCAGGTTACTGAAGGACAAAGCCGCATTTACCGCTGCCATGCAGTCGCAGGGCATTACGATGGCGCCGATCCTGGCTTATGCCTCCCGGGGGCGGCTAGATACGCTGCCGCTGAAAGAAGGCCTTAAGCAGGCTGGGCGTGTTTTTTGCAAAATGAACAGCGGCAATCAGGGGCAGGGCGCTTTTTCCGCCTGGCTGACTTCAACGGGGCTGGCCGGCTGCCGCTTCACCGGTCAATCCTTGCCAGACACCCTCGCCGTTGAATCTGCTTGGCTTGAGTTGCTAAAGCTCGATGATGCCCTTGTTCAGCCTTGTTTGACCAATCACCCCAAACTTGCGCCCTTGTCATTTAATGGCGAAGTCATTACCGTGCGTTTCATCAGTCAATGGGAGGAGCGGGGCATCAATTCCCCCTCCGCTTCTCTCTCCTGTCTATGCGCTACGCTGGAGGTGCCGGCAGGAATGGATCAAGAAGGTCGCCTGTATTACGCGATTCTGCCTATCGCTCCGGCGACTGGCGGGGTCGGGGCTCCTATTTGTGGCGTGGCTGAACCGCCAGACATACGGGCCGCTACCGCGCGAGTTGCCCGAGACGCACGCAATTTGGATGCGCTGCCAGAATGGCTGCGCATCGTAGAGAGCTCTTGCTCAGCCCACCGGCGGTACGCGTTAGGTGTGCGCGCCGTGGCCTGGGATTGGGTTCTGACGCCGAAGGGGCCTGTGCTTTTGGAGGGAAATGTTGGCTGGGGGTGCTCTGTTCCCCAGCTCATACGCCCTGGCCTTGGTTTCGCACGCCCAGACCCTTAGGCAGAAATCCTGTTACCATTGATCCAGTCACAACATTTACTCATGGACTATTTCCGATGAACACTCGACCGCTCAACACTCAAGTCAATCCTAGCATCGAGCAGGGATACGCCTTGGATGCCAACACGCGGACTCCATACCGTCCTCCCCATGTGGAAGTGCTCGTCACCCCGGCTACCGCCGGTAAGGCTGTCACAGGTCCCGAGGTCACCGATTCCGTCGCTCCTTCCTAATCCTACGGTGTGCCGTTGGCCCCTTGGTCTGCACTTCTCTGACCTAAATGCGCCAAGCTGGTGTAGTGCTGCGTTCTTGAAAAGACTTTTGGCGACTACCGCTACAATGCGTCATGCATGCAAGGCGGAGGGTTGAATTCGATTTGCGGCCGAGATTGAATTGAGTGAGGAAGAACGAGCGGAGCTGGCCAATCTGACGGCCTCTCGGCAGACGAGCGTGAGATTGTCGCAACGTGCTCGGATCGTGCTGCTGGCCGCCGACGGACTGCAGATCCAACAGATTGCGGAGCAATTGGGCATTGGGCGGGTTCAAGTGGCCCGCTGGCGTGGGCGCTATGCCCAGATGCGGCTTGCCGGGATTGAGCGCGACTTGCCGCGGGGTGCGCCACCGAAAAAGGTGGATCTGGCGCAGCTAGCCTACCAAGGGAGGCCCCCCGGCTCTGCCGGGGAGGCAGTAGACGTTTGACGTATTCGGGAGTCCATCGGAG
>OFJB01000366.1_pt1 | contig 22718 bp, 20 predicted proteins | sample 1775081 | NCBI WGS metagenome assembly OFJB01 (sample SAMN08195771, study PRJEB24354) | sludge metagenome | isolation source: initial sludge from phenol fed wastewater aerobic bioreactor | place: India: Nagpur | collected 2016-06-05
GGCGAGATCGAGCAGGCGCTGGACGACATGCGCGCCGCCGACGTGGACGTGGTGACCATGGGCCAGTACATGCGCCCCACCAAGAACCACCTGCCGGTGGAGCGCTTCGTCACGCCCGACGAATTTCAGAAATACCGCGAGCTGGCCCTGGGCAAGGGCTTTCTGGAGGTGGTGTCGGGCCCGCTGGTGCGCTCCAGCTACCGCGCCGAGCGCGTGCTGGAACACAACAACGTGGGCCTGGACGAGGCGCTCAGCGGCATCCGCGAGTCGGCTGCGGCGGCGCTGCGCTGCTGAATACCGGTTATGCGGACTCTCTCTGTTGGCTCGATCGGGATGGCAAGTGACAGATCAGCTTCAATGCGCCCGGACACCAGCCCCTAAGGCATCCGGATGGTCTGCCAAGCGCGGCATGGGTAGGGGCGCCAGATCGTCCATGCTGCGTAGATAAGCGCGCCAGTCGGCCAGTATCTGGGCACGACCCTCATCGCCGACATAGGGCACCTGATAGCCCACGAACGGCGGCAGAACCTGCATGCCGGTGAATCCCAGGACACCTCTCAGGAGCGGCATCAGAATATCGACCATGTTGCCATTGAGGGAGCCAGGCCCGAAGGCCTGCGGCGGTGCGCCCGTGGTCACCGCGACAACAGCCCTCTTGCCGGCGAGTCGGCCGCGCTCAAACACCGCGGAGCGGCCGTACACAGGACCGGATATGAAAACCCGGTCGATCCAACCCTTGAGAATCGCGGGCATGCCGAACCACCACAGGGGAAACATCAGGAGCAGCAGATCGGCTTCGAGCAGGTGATGAAGCTCGGCCTGGATATCCAGCGCTAAGCTCTGGCCGTCCCAGCCGTGGCGCTGTTCGAGAGAGACATTCAGCGGCCCGTCGCTCCGGGGCGACAGGAAATCACTGTGATCGACCGCCGCCTTAAACTGCATGGCGTACAGGTCCGACACCTTCACCACCCAGCCTCGGCCTTCCAGTTCCTCGACCGCCCCCGTCCTCAGCGCCGAGTGGAATGAGCGCGGCTCCGGATGCGCGCTCACCAGCAGTGCACGGCGCGACGGCGGATCACCCACGCAGCAATTCATCGCTGATGATGATCTTGCGCACTTCCGTGGTTCCAGCGCCGATTTCAAGCAGCTTGATGGAACGATACAGGCGGTTGATCTCGGATTCCCAGATGTAGCCCATGCCGCCGTGAATCTGAACCGCCTCGTTCAGGACCTTGTTCATCGTCTCGGCCGCATACATAACCGATGCCGCCGTGATCTTGTGCACGCTGCCGCGGCCGCCGCCGCCGATTTCTAAATCATTGGCCGCGCGAAGCGCCTGATAGGTGAACAGGCGCATGGATTCGATCCAGACGTACATGTCCGCGAGCTTTGCGCGGATCATCTGGAAATCGGCGATGGGCTTGCCGAACTGCACGCGGGTACGGGCGTAGTCCAGGGAAAGTTCGAGCGCGCGCTCGGCAATTCCGAGGCAGATCGGCGCGATCATGGATCGCTCGAGGTCCAGCCCGCTCATCACGACCTTGACCCCTTCGTCGAGTCCGCCAACCAGATTGCTGGCGGGAACCTGGCAGTTGTCGAACACCAGCTCGCCCGTCTGGCTGCCGCGAAAACCCATCTTCACGAGCTTCTGAGCGACGCTGAAGCCCGGCATGTCCTTCTCGACGATGAACGCCGAAACCCCTTTCGCACCGCGTGCCTTGTCGGTCTTGGCGTAGACGAGCAGCACGTCGGCCACAGGGCCGTTGGTGATGAAGATCTTCCGGCCATTGAGCACGTAGGCATTGCCATCCAGGGTCGCGGTGGTGGCCATGGAGCCCAGCGCATCCGAGCCAGCACCTGGCTCGGTCAGGCCCAGGGCGCCCGTGAGCTTGCCACTGCACAAGCCCGGCACGTAGCGCCGGCGGATGTCGTCATTGGCGTTGCGGAAAATGTTGTAGAGGCACAGGTTCTCGTGGGCCACCCAGCTCAAGGCCAGCGCATGGTTCCAGCGCGAAAAGGCCTGCAGCACCAGACCGCTGGTGAACAGATCCATGCCGACACCCCCCAGCTCCGGAGGCACCGGAATGCCGAAGTAGCCATTCGCGCCAATCTTCTCGAAGACTTCAGGCGGCCACCATTCCTCGTCGTCCATGCGTTGGGACCAGGGGTACAACTCGCTGCGGGCAAAGCGATCGGCTTGATCGAGGACGGCTTGCTCATCGTCCGAAAGGCCGGAAAAGCGCTGCTCGGCGCTTGCGGTGGAAGCGGTGGTGTTCATGGGAATACTTGCAAAAGGGAAAAGAAAAATCAATCGACACGTTGCTCGTCATCGAGCGGAAAGCGCGCGAGTTCGTGCCGTTGCAGCTTGCCGGTTGTGCTGCGCGGCAATTCCTCGGAGCGCACGAACTGCAGATAGCGCGGTCGCTTGTAGCCGGCGAGCCTGTTGCGGCACCAGGCGACGATCTCCTCGCGCGTGGCTGTCTGGCCGGCTTGCAGCACCAGCACGGCCTTGATGGTTTCGCCCCAGTGCGCATCCGGCACGCCGAACACGCAGGCTTCCTGGATCGCCGGATGCTGGCTGATCACAGCTTCCACCTCGGCGGGGTAGACGTTTTCCCCGCCGGTCTTGATCAGGTATTTCTTGCGATCGACGAAGGTCAGCGTGCCGTCGTCTTCCCACCGCAGCAGATCGCCGGTGTGCAGCCAGCCACCTTTGAAAACCTCGGCATTGGCCGCGTCGTCATCGAGGTAGCCGGACATCACCGTCGGGCCGCGCACTGCGCATTCGCCGGGTACGCCCACCGGCATGTCGTTCATGTCGTCGTCAACGATGCGCACCTCCATCAGGGGCGACGGCTGCTTGCGCAAGGTCGGCGTTTCGCCGGGGCCCGAGCACCTGTGCGCAAGCAGGTAGCTCGATTCGCTCTGGCCGAAGGCGTCATAGAAATCGACGCGGCACGCCTCGGTCAACCTGGCCACCACCTGCGGCATCATGTTGGCGTAACCGATGAAAAAGCGCAGCGACGACAGATCATGCGCGCCGCGCGCGGGATGATCGAGAAAGTTGGTGATCACGCCCGGCAGCAGCAGTGTCCACGACAGGCGGTCGCGCTCGATCAGCTCGAACATCTGCGCCACGTCGGCCCGCTGGAAGGTCGCATAGATGCCGCCGGTCCAGAACGTCGCATAGAGCGATTCGTCGCCGCCGCAGTGGAACAGGGGAAGCCATCCGATGAAGCCATCCTGCTCGGACAGGCCGAACCATTGCGCCAGCCGCAGGCCACGCGTGGCTGCCGCCTGCTGGCTGATCAGCGCTCCCTTGGGCTGGCCGGTGGTTCCGCTGGTGAACAGGATGTTGTGGATGTCGCTGCCTTGCGTCACGCGAGGCGGCTCGGCCGGGTGGCTGGCGCCCAGCAGGTGTTCGTAATCACCGAAATCCGCGACCTGGCCAAAGGCGATCCAATGCCTGATTTCGGGCGCATCGGCCCGGAGTTTCTGCGCGATGGGAGCGAGCGTATCCGACACCAGCAAACCCACCGGCTTGCTCTTGCGCACACAGGCTGCGAGCTCGTTGGGATGCAGGCGAACGTTCAAGGTCGCGACCGTGATGCCCAGCGCCGCCATGGCGGCATAGCACTCGACGTATTCGGGTCGGGTCTCGGACAGCACGGCGATGGTGTCGCCCCGCCGGTACCCCAGACCATGGAGTGCATTGGCCAACCGCCAGGCACGATCACCAAGCTCGGCATAGCTGCGCCATCCTTCGGCCCAGCTGACCGCGGTGCGGTCGGCATAAAGAGAGAACGCGCGGCGGAACATGGCATCGAGCGTGATGCTGCCTGCCTGTGCGGCTTGAAGCCGCCAATCGCTCATTCCCCATCTCCTCGGTTCCTGCCCCCCTGGCTGCGCAATGCGAAGGCGGCCACCCTGCGCGCGAAATCCTCGGTCCCGGCGCAGCGGACGAAGGCTGCTTTCTCGCGATCGAGCTGCGCTTGCAAGGCATCGCGGCCTTGCACCGTCGTCAGCTGTTTGAATTCGGCGACCGCCTGCGGTGCCAGAGCCGCCAGCCTGCGTGCCCAGTCCAGCGCCTCGGCATCGGCGCTTTCAGCGTCGACCACGCGGTTGACGAGCCCGAGCTCATGCGCCTGCGAAGCCGTCAACGTGCCGTGCAGCGCAAGCAGCTCGAAAGCGCGTGCCGCGCCCAGCCGCTGCGTCAGCCTGAAACTCAATCCGCCATCGGATGACACGCCGAGTTGGGCATAGGCCGTCACGAAGCGCGTTTCGCGGGCCGCCAGCACGAGATCGCATGCCAGCGCCAACGAAATGCCGCCGCCAGCGACCGCGCCCTGCACGCTGGCGATGACCGGCACTTGGGCTCGGGAGAGTGCCATCACGCTGATGTGAAAGCTGTCGATCATGCGGCCGATGAAGGCCGGAAGGTCGTCCCGATGGGCATGCATGGCCAGCACGTCGCCGCCGCCGCAGAAGGAACGGCCTTCGCCCCGCAGCACGATGACGCGGACACCAGGTGCGGTGATGGCCTGGTGAATCGACTGGCGCAGCGCTTCGATGGTTGGGTAGTCAAGCGCATTGAGTGCCTGCGGCCGTTGGAGCGTGATCGTGGCAACCCCTTGATCGAGGTCGACACGTACGGATGAATCCTTGTTCATGGGTCCTTCGGGAGCTTACGGTGCGGCATGATGGTTATATTGACTATGACTCAAAAATTTCACAAATCGGTTGAACATCAAGTGGCCGATCGTCCATCTTGGAAAGTATTGAATCATCGGTATTTACCCTTAAAAATGGCTTAAATCATAGAAAAAATACATCCATCTTGAGATGAGGATGCATCCAAATCTAACCTCATAAAAAATTGAGTTATGCTCATAAAACAGTTGACACCAGTATTTCGCAGCCGTACCATCCGCCGCAATTCGTGGCACGCCAGCACGTAGAACAAGCACAGGAGACTCCCATGTTCGATACCGAGCATCCCGAGGTGCAGGCCGACCCTGCAACGCGCTTCGCGAACCCGGTCCGCGAAGCGCTTGCGGATCACCACGGTTCCCGGTAGTCGCGCCGCCATGCTGACCATCACCAACCTGCAGGTCTATTACGACCGCGCCGTGGAAGCCTTGCGCGATACCTCGCTTGAGGTCCATGGGGGCCAGATCGTGGCTCTGCTCGGCAGCAATGGGGCGGGAAAGTCCACGGTGCTCAAATCCATCTGCGGCGTGCTCTATCCGGAAGATGGAGAGATCCTGGGTGGAAGCATCACCTACGAAGGAAACGCCCTGATGGGATTGGCTCCGCACGACATCGTGCGCCGCGGCATCGTGCAGGTTCCCGAAGGGCGCCGTCTGTTCGACAAGCTGACCGTCGAGGAAAACCTGCTGATGGGCGGCTACTCGCGCCCCATCGGAGAGATCAGCGCGGCACTGGATCAGGTGTTTGCCCTGTTTCCCGATGTTAAGCAGCATCGCTCGCGCATCTCGGGCTACCTGTCCGGCGGCCAGCAGCAGATGGTGGCCATCGGCCGCGCGCTGATGTCACGCCCCCGCCTGCTCCTGCTGGATGAGCCCTCGCTGGGCTTGGCACCGCAGATCATCGCGGAGATCTTCAGCGCCATTCGGCGCCTGCGCGGCGAGCAGAACATGACCGTGCTGCTGGTCGAGCAGAACGCGCAGCTGGCGCTTTCGGTGGCCGACTACGGCTACATCATGGAGCGCGGCCGAGTCGTCCTCGATGGCGAGCCCGCCAAGCTGCTCGCCAACGAAGACGTCAAGGAGTTCTATCTGGGCATGGGGGCGGGCAGCGAGAAGCGCCGCAGCATGCGCGACGTCAAGCACTACAAGCGCCGAAAGAGGTGGTTGTCATGAGCAACCCGCAATCGACGCAACCGCTTCTCCAGCTCAGCGGCCTCTCCAAGCGCTTCGGCGGCCTGGACGCCCTGGCCGGCATCGACCTGAACGTGATGACCGGGCAGATCTACAGCATCATCGGCCCCAATGGCGCAGGCAAGACGACGCTGTTCAATATGGCTTCCTGCCTGCTGGCTCCGAGCGCCGGACGGATCCGCTTCGGCGGCGAGGACATCACCGGCATGCCGGCTCACGTCATGCCCCGGCGCGGCATGGCCCGCACTTTCCAGAACCTGGCCGTATTCAAGCATGAGACGGTGATCGACAACATCCTCACGGGCATGCATGCCCACCTGAAGACGGGCATTCTGGGAGCGGCGCTCTTCTGGGGCTCGACCCGAAAAGCCGAGATCGCCGCGCGCGAAGCCGCGGAGGAGATCGTCGAGTTCCTGGAGATCGAAACGATCCGCGACGTGCCCGTGGGCACCCTTTCCTACGGCCTGCAGAAGCGGGTGGAACTGGGCCGCGCGCTGGCGATGCGCCCGCGCCTGCTGCTGCTCGATGAAATGGTCTCCGGCATGAACCAGGAGGAGACGGAAGACATCGCGCGCTTCATCCTGGACATCCGCGAGGAACGCGGCATCACGGTGATGATGATCGAACACGACATGGGCATCGTCATGGACATCTCGGATCACGTGGCGGTGCTCAATTTTGGTCGCAAGATCGCCGACGGAACGCCCGCCGAAGTGTCGGTTCATCCCGCGGTGGTGGCCGCCTACCTGGGTCTTGCAGGCACCAGGGATGGAGGCCAGCCATGAGCCGCCACGACGCTGATCTGGCTGACCGCGAGCTGCCGCCCGGGGTGCTCGAGGGGCATGCCACCCTGCCAGGACTGTTGCGTCACCGTGCTCGCCAGACGCCGGCCCGCATCGCCTTGCGCGAGAAGGTCCGCGGTGTCTGGGTGGGCATGACCTGGAGCGAATATTTCGAGAAGGTACAGGCCTTTGCCCTGTATCTCCGTTCACAGGGATTCGGAGAAGGAGACAAGCTGGTCATCGCCTCCGACGGCACGCCCGAATGGTTCTACGCCGATTTGGCGGCGCAAGCCCTGGGCGGCGTCACGGTAGGCATCTACCCGACCAATCCCTGGCCGGAGTTGCAGTACATCGTGCGCCACTGCCGTGCCAAGTTCGCTGTCTGCGGCGATCAGGAGCAGACCGACAAAGTGCTGGCCGCGATGCGGCACGGCGAGGGCTTGCCTGATCTGCAGCAGATGCTGACCGTCGACATGAAAGGGATGCGCCACTACAGCCACGCTGGTCTCTCGTCCTTCGAGCAGGCCGTGGCCGCAGGCCGGGGCCTGGCGCGCGATTCCCGGCAGCTGGCTTCATTCGAAGCGCAGCTCGACGCGGTTCGCCCCGAGCAGGACGCCCTCATCGTCTACACCTCCGGCACCACCGGAATGCCGAAAGGGGCACGCATCACCCACCGCGGCATCATCCACAACGCCGCTCAGGTGGGGCTGGTGCAGGGGTATGCCGGTCGTTCCATGTCGGTCGTGTGCTACCTGCCTCTGTGCCACGTGGCCGAGCGCTTGATGTCTCCGGTGGCCCAACTCGTGCACGGCACCGTGGTGTATTTCGCCGAGTCCATCGACACGGTCACCCAGAACCTGCGTGAGATCGGCCCAGGCTTCTTTTTCGGCGTGCCCCGCATCTGGGAAAAGCTGCAGCAGCAGATCATGATCACCTCGCGCGAGGCCAGGCCCTGGGTGCGGCGTGTTTTCGAGAAAGCGCTGGCCATCGCCGAGCCCATCGCCGAGCGCACCATCGCCAACGGCGACCGACCGGTCAACAGGCGCGATGCCGTGATGGCCAGGTTGCTGCGCTGGCTGGTGTTCAGCAACCTGCTGGCCTCGGTCGGCCTGGACAGAACCTGGATGGCAATGACCGGCGGCGCTGCCATATCGCCCGCGGTGATTCTGTTTTTCCGGGCCATGGGATTGCCGATCTATCAGATCTACGGCATGACCGAGAGCAGTGGTGTCACGCACGCCCAGTGCCGCGGCCATGCGCGCCTGGGCTGGTGCGGCCCACCGCTTCCGAAGGTGGTCGAGCAGCGGTTGGGCGACGATGGCGAACTGTTGGTGCGCGGGCCGATCGTCTTCAACGGTTATCTGTACGACGAAGCCGCCAGCGCGAAGACGCTGGAAGGCGGTTGGCTGCATACGGGCGACATCGTGGAGATCGACCCGCAAACCAGCGAAGTCCGGATCCTCGATCGCAAGAAGGCCATCCTGATCACCAGCGGCGGCAAGAACATCACGCCGACCCTGATCGAGAACGCGCTGAAGGACAGCATCTACATCAGCGAGGCCGTGCTGCTCGGTGATGGACGCCACTTCCTCTCGGCGCTGATCCAGATCGACCTGGACACGGTCGGCAAATGGGCGCAGGAGCGGGGCATCGCCTACACGACGTATGAATCGCTGGCGGCCCTGGAGCCGGTGCGTGAACTCATCGACAAGGACGTCCAGAACGTCAACGCCCATTTTTCGCGCGTCGAGAACATCCGCAAGTTCGTGATTTTGCGCAAGCAACTGGACCACGACGACGGCGAACTCACCGCCACCATGAAGGTGCGGCGGAACGTCATCGAGAAGAAATTCGCGGCCGAGATCGCGCAGATTTACGGATAGTCCCATGAGCTACTTCCTGAACCTCCTGATGTCGGGTCTCGTGATCGGCTCGCTCTACGGCCTCATCGCGATGGGGTTCGCCATGGTGTACCGGGCCACGGGCATGGTCAACTTCGCGGTCGGCGAGATCATGATGATGACCGCCTACATCAGCTACAACCTGGCCCAGGTTCCCGGACTCGGCTTCACCGGGATGTTCCTTGCGATGCTGCCGATCTCCATGCTGCTGGGGTGGGTGGTGGAGCGCGTCTTCATCCGACCCATGCTCGGAGAATCCATGTTTTCCCGCGTCATGGTGACGATCGGTCTGGCCGTGGTTATCCGTTCCGCCGTCATCCTGATCTGGGGCGTGGAGCCTCAACCCTATCCTCGTCTTCTGGGTGATGAGGTGATCAGACTGGGCGGCCTGGCGCTCTATCCCGGCCAGATTTTCTCTCTCTGCATCCTGGCGGTGCTGTGCCTGGTGATGTGGGCGTTCTTTCGCCATTCGCGCGTCGGCATCGCCATGCGGGCCACCTCGAACAATGAAACGACGGCGCTGCTCATGGGCATCAACGTCAACCGCATCAGCGGCATCGCCTGGGCGCTTTCCTCATTTTTCTCGGCGGTGGCGGGCCTGGCCTTCTGCCTGATGTTTGCGCTGGAGCCCGAGATCTCGCAAATGGGTCTTCGCGGCTTTCCGGCGACCATCCTGGGTGGACTGGATTCCGTGGTGGGCGGCGCCTTCGGCGGGCTGGTGATCGGCGTGGCGGAGAACATGGCCGGCGGCTATCTCGGCCGCGGCCTCAAGGAAATCGCCGGTTTCGTGCTGATCGTGGTGGTGCTGATGGTCAAGCCCTACGGCTTGTTCGGCCAGCGCGAAATCGAAAGAGTCTGACGAGGTATCCATGCGCACACGAAGCTACAAGACCTCCTACGCCGATCTGGTGGCGCTCAGTCCGTACAGGTCCACCTGGGCCTGGGCGCTCGTCGGCCTGGCCCTGCTGGTCTGCGCGCCGGCAGTGCTCGGCTCCCACGGTCTGAGCATTCTCTCGGTCATCTTCGTCATGGGCATCGGCATCCTGGGACTGAACCTGTTGACGGGCGTGGCCGGGCTGATCTCGCTCGCCCATGCGGGCTTTCTCCTGATTGGCGCCTATGCCCAGGCCATTCTCACCACGGACTACCACCTGCCGGTGTGGCTCGCGGTCTTCGCCTCCGGTCTGGTCGCGGCCATCGCGAGCCTGGTGGTCGGCGTTCCTTCCCTTCGCCTCAAGGGCCTGTACCTGGCCATCACCACGCTCGCCTTCACGTTCATCGTGCGGCACGTGGTGTTGTTCGCGGAAGGCCTGACGCATGGCTCCGAAGGCATGGCGGTCGAACCGCTGGTGCTGCTGGGCTACACGATCAAGAACGACCTGTCTTTCTTCTACGTGGCGTTGGCCATGGCCGTACTGTTCGTGCTGCTGACCCTGAACATCATGCGTTCGCGCATTGGCCGCGCATGGCTGGCGGTTCGCGACCACGACATCGCTGCCCGCGCCATGGGCATCAGCCTGATGCGCTACAAGCTGCTCGCATTCATGGTCTGCGCCTTCTACACGGGCGTGGCCGGCGCGCTCGTGGCGCTGCAGACACGATACATCAATGTGGACACCTTCAGCATCCTGGTCAGCATCGAAGCCCTGGCCATGGTGATCGTCGGTGGATTGGGGCGTGTGCATGGCGCGTTGCTTGGAACCGCCCTGATTCTCGTGCTGCCGGAACTGCTGAACTTTGGGTTCTCGCTCGCCGGTGACCGCTTCACGACGCTGCTGGCCGATCGCATCTATGAGATCAAAGGACTCCTGTACGGCGTCGTGATCCTGCTGTTTCTCCGCCTGGAGCCCGAAGGCTTGGCGGGCATCTGGCGAAAAGTCAAGCGTTTCTGGGTGCATTGGCCCCTGTCTCAATGAGCGGCAGCCCATGGAGGCAGGGATTGTGGTGGCAAGGTACGAAGCCGGAAATCATCTCACTCGGCCAGTATCACTATGGAGACAAGCATGTTGAAGAATCGGAAACCATCCCGGCTCGCAGTCGTGGGCTTGACCTTCGCGGCCAGCGTCGGCACCGCCTTCGCGCAGGACGTTGGCGTGACCGCAACGGAAATTCTGCTGGGCGAAGTGCAGCCGATGTCGGGCCCCGCGTCGCTGATCGGCAAGGCCGGCGCCGCCGGATCCAAGCTCGCCATCGCCGAGATCAATGCCAAGGGCGGCATCAACGGCCGCAAGCTGCGCGCGATCTATGAAGACGACGGTTACGTGCCCGCGCGCTCGGTGGCCGCCGTCAAAAAACTCATCGATTCCGAGAAGGTGTTCGCCCTGACCGGCACCACCGGCAGCTCGCACATGGTGGCCATGCTGCCGACGATCGAGGAAGCCAAGATTCCGACCATCGTGCACATGGCGCCCAACCCCGCCGTGGTCAACCCTCGGCGCCCCACGGTCTTCATGATCGGCCCGGACTACGACCTGGCCGGCTACGTGCCCATCAGCTACATGATCGAGAAGATGGGGCAGAAGAGCGGCAAGTTCGGCATCCTCTACCAGGACGACGATTTCGGCAAGGCGCTGCTGGCCGGTTATCAGAAGGCCGTGAAGCAGTACGGGGTGTCGAGCGTGGCGGAAATTCCGTTCAAGCGCGGCGCAAAGGACTTTTCGGCCGAGGTGCTGTCTCTCAAGGAAAAGGGCGTGACCGCCGTTTACCTGGGCACCCTGACCACCGAGTCCGCTGCGGTCATGGCCGAGTTCCGGCGCCTGGAGATGAAGCCCATCATTGGCACGCTGTGGGCGGGCCAACTGCCAGCCGCGGTCAAGCTCGCCGCACCCTCGGGCTTCGAGTACCTGATTCCAGACTATTACGCGTCCAACTACGACCCCGCCGGCATCAAGCTCATGGCGGTGGCCAAGCAGTACCTGAACGCTGACGACTACGCCAACTTCAACCGCTACACCGTGAGCGGCTACGTGGGCACCCAGGTCCTCGCCGAAGGCATACGCCGCTGCGGCACCCAGGTGACTCGCGTCTGTGTGGTCGAGCAGCTCAACAAGCTCAAGGACTTCAATACCGGCGGTCTCACGGGACCTGTGTCCTTCGACAACCCGAAGGCGCAGGCGGTGCTGCCCATCAAGCTTTTCCAGACCGACCCCAAGAATGGGACGGTCAAATCCTTGACGGATTTCATCGCTTATTGAACCTCACCATCATGTCGAAAGTCCCACCATCTCCCTCCTTGGCCAGCGCCGAGCGCTACCGTTCGGTGTTCCGCGCAGGTCTTTTTGAAGGCCAGACCATCGTGGTCACGGGTGGCGGTAGCGGCCTGGGACGCTGCACCGCCCATGAACTTGCCAGCCTGGGCGCTGGGTTGGCCCTGGTGGGGCGCAAACTGGAAAAACTGGAGGCGGTGCTTGCCGAACTGGCGCAGGCGTATCCCGAAGCCAGTGCGCGGGTGACTTGCCACACTTGCGATATCCGTGACGAAGAGGCCGTGCGCCAGACCGTGGCGGACATCGTGGCCGCCCACGGCGCCATCGACGGCCTTTTCAATTGCGCGGGCGGGCAGTACCCGGCCCATCTGCGCGACATCAGCCTGAAGGGCTGGGACGCCGTCGTCCGAAACAACCTGCACGGCACCTTCCTCTTCTCACGCGAGTGCTATGTGCAATGGATGGAGCAGCACGGCGGCAGCATCGTCAACATCCTGGCCGACATCTGGGGCGGATTGCCCGGCATGGCGCACTCGGGCGCTGCTCGCGGCGGCGTGCTGACGCTGACGGAAACGGCAGCCTGCGAATGGGGCCACGCGGGCGTGCGGGTCAATGCCGTCGCGCCCGGCTGGATCGCCTCGGCCGGCATCGATACCTACGACGACAGCTACCAGGAGCTGCTGCGTGGCCTGCGCTCCAAGGTACCGCTGCAGCGGTTCGGCACCGAATCCGAGCTGTCCTCGGCCGTGGTGTATCTGCTCTCGCCGGCCGCCGGCTTCATCAGCGGCGCGGTGATCCGGGTCGACGGCGGTGTGCCCACCGCTCGCCATACGTGGAAGCTGGAGCCTGCGCGGCAGGACTTCACCTACAACGGGTTCCCCCTGTATCAGCCTCCCCGGGCTCTCGCGAACCCTATCCCTGGAGCCTCATTTTGAGCACCGATCTTCCTCAAGTCCTCGTGGAGCGCCGAGGCCATGCCTGCCACGTGACCATCAACCGCGCCGCCGAGCACAACACCATGACCGACAGCGTCATGAACGAGCTGCGCCAGGCCCTGTCCACCGCCGAAGCCATGGACGGCGTTCGCGCCATCGTGCTCACCGGTGCGGGTACGCAAACTTTCTGCGCCGGCGGCAAGCTCAAGCCCGGTGCGGATGGATCTCCCTTCACGCTCGATCCGGGCCGCTTCGACAACCCCATCGCCGAGCTGTTCCGCGCCATGGACCGCTGCAACCTGCCCATCATCGCGCGCGTCAACGGCAGCGCCTTCGGTGGCGGCGTGGGCCTGATCTGCGCCTGCGATTTCGCCATCGGCGTGGACGACGCGAAGCTTGGCACCACCGAGGCGCGCGTCGGCGTCTTTCCGATGATGATCCTGCCGCTGCTCATGCGCGTGATCCCGCGCCGGCGCCTGCAGGAGATGTGCTTTCTGGCCGAGCGTTTCGGTGCCAGCCAGGCGGTGGAATTCGGCATCCTGAGCCAAGTGGTTCCGGCCGCGGCGTTGGATGCCTCGGTCGACGCCTTGGTGGCCAAACTCGCCGCCAACTCGCCGGTCGCCCTGCGTATGGGGCGGCGCGCCTTTTCGGCCATGAACGACATGAATCTGAACGACGCGCTCCATTTCGCGCAGATGGTGCTGCCTGTGATGTCGCAAAGCGAGGACGCGCGGGAAGGCATGCGTGCCTTCAGCGAGAAACGCGCGCCGACCTGGGTCAATCGTTGAACATGCCCATGACTTTCATCCCTTCCAACCAACCGCGCAGGAATCGGCCCCTACGCATCGGTTGCGCCAGCGGCTTCTGGGGCGATTCCGAGGCGGGTGCCGCGCAGTTGGTGCGTGGCGGCCAGATCGATTACCTCGTGTTCGACTACCTGGCCGAAATCACGATGTCGCTGCTCGCACGGGCGCGGGCCAAATCCCCCGATGCAGGATACACGCCGGATTTCGTCAAAGTCATCTCCCGGCTCGCGCCGGAAATCCAGGCCCAGGGCATCCGCGTGGTGGCCAATGCGGGGGGCGTCAATCCCAAGGCCTGTGCCAGCGCGCTGGCCGCCGCCTTGCGGGATCAAGGTATTTCCATGCGCATCGCCGTGATCGAAGGCGACGACCTCAGCGACCAGGTGACGGTATTGCGCAGCGAAGACACCCGGGAGATGTTCACCGGCGAATCCATGCCGGCGAGCTTCCTCAGCGTCAATGCGTACCTCGGCGCGCAGCCCATCGCGGCGGCGCTCGATGCCGGCGCGCAGGTGGTCATCACCGGCCGCGTGGTCGACAGCGCTGTCACGCTGGCACCGCTGGTGCACGAATTCGGCTGGGCCTGGAACGATTGGGACAAGCTGGCCACAGGAAGCTTGGCCGGCCATGTGATCGAATGCGGCACCCAGTGCACCGGCGGCCTGTTCACGGACTGGCAGCGCGTGCCCGGTTGGGACGACATGGGCTTTCCCATCGCCGAGTGCGACCCGGACGGCGCCAGCTTCATTCTCACCAAACCCGCGGGCGCCGGTGGCCTGGTGGAACCAGCAACCGTGGCGGAGCAGATCGTCTATGAAATCTCCGATCCTCGCCGTTATCTCCTACCCGATGTGACCTGCGACTTCAGCCAGGTTCGGTTGGCACAGGAAGGCAAGGACCGTGTGCATGTGAGCGGCGCGCTGGGCACCCCGGCGCCCTTGACCTACAAAGTCAGTGCCACCTGGAGCGATGGCTGGCGCCTGCTTGGGACCTTGATGATCGGCGGCAGCCAGGCGGCCGAAAAGGCCCACCGGGTGGGCGAGTCCATCCTGAAGCGCTGCACCCGGCTGCTGGCCGAACGGGGAATTCCCGGCTTCTCCGAAACCAGCCTCGAAGTCCTCGGCTCCGAAGCCACCTACGGCCCGCATGCGCGCACGGCGCATGTTCGCGAAGTGGTCCTCAAACTCGCGGCCAAGCACCCGCAGCGTGAGGCCCTCGAATTGCTGGCGCGCGAGTTCGCGCCTTCCGCCACCTCGATGGCACAGGGCATCACCGGCTTTGCCGCGGGCAGACCCAGCCCCTCGCCGGTCGTGCGCCTTTTCTCGTTCCTGGTCCCGGAAACCCGGGTCATGCCGCGCATCCAGCTCGACGGCGAGGCGCTGCCCTTCGAGCCGTCTCGAGTTGGCACCGAGACCACGCCTGCAGCAAAGGCGTCGCTTGCCCGAAGCGAATCCGAAGTCCCGGCAGAGGCCTCCGGCCTGACCATCCGCGTGCCTCTGCTGCGCCTGGCCCATGGCCGCAGCGGAGACAAGGGCGACACCGCGAACGTCGGCATCGTGGCGCGCTCGGAGGCTGCATACGCTGAGTTGCGGCGCGTACTGACCGAAGAAGTCGTGCAGGACTACTTCGCGCATGTCGCCCAGGGATCGGTCCGCCGGTATGAACTGCCCGGCTTCAAGGCCTTCAACTTCGTACTCGAGAAAGCACTCGGTGGTGGTGGCGTCGCTTCTCTGCGCTACGACCCGCAGGGCAAGGCATTCGCGCAGATGCTGCTGGACCTGGAGGTCGAAGTCACCGCTTCCGTGCTGGATACTTTGCCATGACACGATCGAACCGAGCGTTCCTCCAAACACCCACCGGCGCGGAAATGTCCGCCGACTACGCACAACCCGCTGGTGCGCTCACGCCGCGCCGGATGCGTCGAGCGGCCGAAATTCTGGCCGCCGCCCGGGAAGTCTTTCTGGAGAAAGGCTTCGACCGCTCCTCGGTCGGTGAGATTGCGGCCAAGGTGGGCGTGGTGGAAGGCCTGGTCTATTCCTACTACCCCTCCAAACGTGATCTCCTGAACGCCGTGCTGCACGGCATGTATGAGCCGCTGATCGCCGATCTGGAAGACAAGTTCTCGCGCCTGCAAGGCGTGCGCAGCCGCATGCGCTTTCTCATCTGGCGTCACCTGCGTGTCTATGTGGAAGAGCCGAATCTTTCGCGGCTGGTGCTGCATGAGGTTCGAACCGGACCCGAGTACTTCCAGTCCGTGCTGCATGATTTGCACGTTCGCTACACCGCTTTTCTGTTGCGCACCGTGGAGGACGGGATCGCCCACGGGGAGTTGCCTTCGGATACCGATGTCGAACTGCTGCGTTCCATGGTCTACGGCGGCATAGAACACCGCATGTGGGGCACGTTGTTTGGGCGCGGCACCGTCGACGTGGAAGCCATGGCCGACCGCTACACCGCCATGGTGCTCGGCTCGGTGCTGCCCGGCAACGGCGCGCATGCGCCTGTCCCTGTACCCACTTCCTCCATCGCGTCCGCCGGACGAACCGATATCGGCCAGGTGCTCGACGAGGTGCGAGCACGGTTGGACCAGATCGAACAGGCGGTCATGGCCAGGTCTGACATCGGGTCCGCCCCGGTGAAGGCAGGCAAGACGCACGCCCGCCATGGCAAGAAAGCAAGCCCATGAGTATCCGCAAACTGTTCATCGCCAACCGCGCCGAAATCGCCCTGCGGATCGCCCGCACCGCCCAGCGCATGGGAATCGCCACCGTCCTGCCATGGCACGAAAAGGATCGCCACGGCCCGGCCCTCAAGATGGCCGACGACACCGTGCAACTGCACGGCGAGCCTCCGGTGTCCGCATGGCTGGATGGCACGGCGCTCATTCGTTCCGCCATTGCCAGCGGCTGCGATGCCATTCATCCGGGATACGGATTTCTTTCCGAGAATGCTGGTTTTGCCCGGGCGGTTGCCCAGGCCGGCCTGACGTTTGTGGGCCCGCCAGCGGCAGTCATCGAGCTGATGGGTGACAAGATCACCGCACGCCAGTTCGCCCAGCGCCATGATGTGCCGGTCACCCCTTCCGCCGCCGAAACCGATGCACCCGAGAGCTTCGCCGAGCGCGCGGCGGCCGTCGGCTTTCCGCTGTTGGTGAAAGGTGCGGCGGGTGGTGGTGGCAAGGGCATGCAGATTGTGCGCAGCGCCGAAGCTCTCCCTCAAGCCATCGCCGTGGCACGCGCCGAGAGCGAGCGCTATTTTGGCGACGGCCGCCTGCTGGCGGAGCGCTTCGTCGAGCAGCCGCGCCACATTGAAGTCCAGGTGTTCGGCGACTCGCGGGGGCAAGTGATTCACCTGGGTGAGCGCGAATGCTCAATCCAGCGACGCTTCCAGAAACTCATCGAGGAAAGCCCGGCCCCCGCCCTGGCGCCGGAGCTGCGCCAGCGCATCTGCGATGCCGCGGTGCGGCTGGCCAGCGCGGCCGGCTATGTCAATGCCGGCACGGTGGAGTGCATCGTCTCGCCCAAGGGGGAATTCTTTTTCCTTGAAATGAACACGCGCCTGCAAGTGGAACACCCAGTGACCGAAATGGTCACCGGCTTCGATCTGGTGGAGTGGCAACTGCGTGTTGCCCAGGGCGAGCCTCTTCCCCTCACGCAGGAGCAGATTTGCTGGCATGGCAGCGCGATCGAGTGCCGGGTGCTCGCCGAGGATGCCGATGCTGGTTTCGTTCCCGACACCGGCCGGGTTCTCCTGTTGGGAGAGCCGCAAGGCCCAGGCATTCGCTTCGACAATGGCGTAACCGAAGGCGCCCGGGTCAGCGCCGATTTCGACTCCATGCTGGCCAAGCTGATCGCGCATGCGGCCACGCGCGACTTGGCCATCGCCCGCCTGCGCCAAGCCCTGCGGGACACCTTGATGCTGGGCGTGACCATCAACACCGATTTCCTGGGCCGCGTGCTTGCTCACCCCGCCTTCCAAGCGGGTGCCACCGACACCGGCTTCCTGGAGCGCCACAAGGCCGAGCTTCGCCCGCGCGAATGGACGGAGGACGAGCGCCGCACGCTGCTGGCCGCAGCCGCCGCGGCCAGCCGGGAAAGCCATGACACCGAGCTGTCTCCCGTATTCGCCGCCATGGGGGCCTGGCGCAACTGAAACCCGCACGGCGTAGTGAACCCACGTCACCCCTGCAGGAGCGGATTTGGCCGTGAAGGCTGTCATTTGCGGCCTAAGCCGTTCCTGCAAAGACAAGGGCCGATCCGAACAGCAACCCAACCGAGTCTTCCGCGAAAAACCCCATGACGACCTTCGTCTTTCAATCCGACACCGCCAAGCGCCATCAGGTGCTCAAGCGCGGCGACCACGTCCAGGTGGATGGCACCGAGATACCCATCCGTGCGCTGGACAACACCCATTTCGTCACCAGGACGGGCTCAGGCACGGCTCATGCGCGTGTCGTGGCCCATGGAGACACCTTCTATCTTCAGTTGAACGGGCGAAGCTGTGCGATCGAGCGCGTCGACCCCACCCGCACCGATGGCAATGGCGCCGGTGCGAGCCAGGGAGGCGCCACGGCGCCCATGCCCGGGGTGGTGATCAGCTGGATCGCCCAGCCGGGTAGTATCGTCAAAGCGGGCGAGGCGTTGCTCGTGATTGAAAGCATGAAGCTGCAGATGACGATCGAAGCGCCGCGAGATGGCACGCTCGATGAACTGCCTTTCCAACCCGGACAGACCTTCCAACGAGGAGCCGTACTGGCTCGGATTCACGCCGAGGATGCCGCACCATGAGCCGTATCAGCAGCCGGGTGGATACCGGTTCCGACACCTACCGCCAGAACTTCGCCGCCATGACACAGCGTGTGCAGCAGCTGCGCGAGCGCCTCCACATCGCGCGCCATGTGCGGCCGCAGCGTGACATCGACCGCCTGCACCAGCACAAGAAGCTGACGGTGCGCGAGCGGCTGGATCTGCTGCTGGACCCCGGAACTCCCTTCCTCGAGACCAGCGCTCTGGCGGCCAACCAATCCTACGGCGGCGACGTGCACGGTGCCGGACAGGTGTCGGGCATCGGCATCATTCACGGGCGCGAGGTGGTCATCCACGCCGATGACCCCAGCATCAAGGGCGGTGCGTGGTACCCGTTGTCGGTGAAGAAAATCGTGCGGACACTGGACATCGCCATCGAGAACCGCCTCCCGGTGATCCATCTGTGCGACAGCGCCGGCGGCTTCCTGCCGCTGCAGGCCGACCTGTTTCCAGACAGGTATACGGCCGGCCGTATCTTCCGCAACCAGTGCACTCTGTCCAAGATGGGCGTGCCGCAGATCGCCGTGGTGCTCGGCCATTGCACGGCCGGCGGCGCCTACATTCCGGCGCTGTGCGACTACAGCGTCATCGTGCGCGGCAACGGGGGCGTCTTTCTCGGCGGCCCGCCCCTGGTGAAGGCTGCGACGGGCGAAATCGTCAGCGCCGAAGCACTGGGTGGCGCCGACATGCACACCACCGTCTCGGGCACCTGCGACTATGCCGCCGACGACGAAGTCCATGCCTTCGCCATCGCACGCGACATCTTCGCGCAGACCACGCCGGTGCAGAAGCAGCGCATCGACCGCATAGACCCCGAGCCGCCTCACTACGACCCGCAGGAACTCTACGGCATCATCCCCACCGACTGGAAGACCGGCTTCGACATGCGCGAGGTGATCGCCCGCATCGTCGACGGCAGCCACTTCCACGAGTACCAGCCCGGCTACGGCACCACGCTGGTGTGCGGCTTCGCGCGCATCTGGGGCTGCAAGGTGGGGATCCTGGCCAACAACGGCGTGCTGTTCAACGACAGCTCGCTCAAGGCCGCGCACTTCATGCGCCTGTGCGACCGCGACCGCACGCCCCTGGTGTTCCTGCAAAACATCACGGGTTACATGGTTGGCCGCGAGTACGAGGAGCGCGGCATCACCAAGGACGGCGCGAAGATGATCATGACCCAGGTGGGCTGCTCGGTGCCCAAGTTCACGGTCATCGTCGGCGGCTCCTTCGGCGCGGGCAACTACGGCATGTGCGGGCGCGCCTTCGATGGCCGGTTCCTGTGGATGTGGCCGCAATCGCAGATCGCCGTCATGGGGGCCGAGCAGGCAGCCAATACGCTGGCCGATGTGAAGATCAGGCAGTTGCGGCGCCACGGCCAGCAGTTGACAGATGAGCAGATCGCCGAGATCCGCCAACCGATCCTGGAAAGATACCAGGCGGAAAGCGAAGCCTACTACTCCACTTCAGAGCTGTGGGACGACGGCATTCTCGATCCCGTGGACACCCGAAACGCGCTGGGCATGGCCATCATCGCGTCGCTGAACGCGCCTTTCGGCTCCGAAGGCTATGGTGTTCTGAGACTCTGACAAGGAGAGGCCTCATGTTGATTCCGGACGAATCCGCAACCCTGGGCCAGGTCTTGGCAGAAGCGGTGCGATGCTGGGGGAGCAACCCATTCCTGGCGGTCCCTATGAACCCTGCGCGCACCTACGACAGTCAGGGGCTTGAGTGGACCTACGCGGAAGTCGCCGACCGCGTGGCGGCACTGCAAGAAATCTACGCTTGCGCCGGTTACGGCGTGGGACATCGTGTCGGTTTGCTGCTGGAAAACCGGCTTGAGCATTTCTTGCACAAGCTGGCCATGAACGCGCTCGGGGTGTGCTGCGTACCACTCAATCCCGATCACCGGCCCCTTGAAATGGCCTATGTGATCGAGCATTCCCAATTGGACCTGATCATCGCCATTCAGGCCCTGATGCCTCTGGCGCGACAAGCGATGACCCATACGCCGCATCAGGCCCCGCTGCTGGACCTGCACGGCATCGTCGATCGCCTGCCCATTCCGGCAAAACCCCGGGAAAAGAGAGAAGTACGCGCCAGCGACATCGCCAGCGTTCTGTACACCTCCGGCACGACCGGGCGCCCCAAGGGGTGTCTGCTGTCCCACCGTTACGAGGTCGCAGCTGGCCAGTGGTATGCGAGCCGAGGCGATCTGATCGCGTTCGCCGATGGTGGTGGTGACCGCATCTACAACCCGTTGCCGGTTTTTCACGTCAATTCACTGGTCTTTTCGTTCTTCTGCGCCATGCTCAAGGGCAACTGCCAGGTACAGACCGATCGCTTCCAGCCCACCCGCTGGTTCGAGGAAATTCATGCCAGCCGCGCCACGGTGGTGCACTATCTTGGCGTGGTGGTGCCGATGCTGCTCAATCAGCCGCATCATCCGCTCGAGCGCGAGCACAAAGTCCGCTTCGGCCTCGGGGCGGGTGTCGACCCGCAGCGTCACGCCGAATTCGAGGCCCGCTTTGGCTACCCGCTGATCGAAATTTGGGGCATGACCGAGATGGTGCGCGCCATCTTCGACGCGGACGTTCCCCGGAAAGTGGGAACGCGCGCCTTCGGCCGAACGAAGCCAACCCTCGAGGTCCGTGTCGTCGACGATGCGGACCAGGACATACCGGACCATACCCCGGGTGAGATGCTGCTGCGCTACTCCGCCGAGACACCGCGCAAGGACTGCTTCAGCGGCTATCTGAACGACGAGGCGGCAACCGAGCACGCCTGGAGGGGAGGGTGGTTCCATACCGGCGACGTGGTGGTGCGCGATCCCGATGGCCTGCTTCACTTCGTGGAGCGGCGCAAAAACATCATCCGGCGGTCGGGTGAGAACATCGCCGCTGCGGAGGTCGAGGCGGTTCTGCAGGCGCATCCTGCCGTGGCGCAGGCGGCAGTCCTCGGCGTGCATGATGAAGTGCGGGAGGAGGAGGTGCTGGCATGCGTGGTCCTCAAGCCCGGCCAGCACGCCCGATCGGCCGTCGACGATCCGCTCGTGCAGAACCTGCTTGCCTATTGCCGCGAAGCACTGGCCTATTACAAGGTTCCGGGCTGGTTGTGGTTCACCAGCGAGATCCCTACCACCGGAACGCAAAAGGTGCAGAAGCACCAGTTGTTTCCCGCCGGCACCGACCCGCGTGAAGCACCAGGAATGATCGATCTGCGCCCGTTCAAGAAGCGGCAAACCTTCCATTAAACCAGGAGAAAATCGCAATGTCTCAAGACCATGTACTTGTTCATCGCGAGGGTGCGGTGGGGGTGATGACCTTCAACCGCACGGAGCAGATGAACACCCTGGAGCCGGCCATGCTGCTGGCGATGGAGCGAGCGCTGCAGGAGCTGGAAGATGACGATCGGGTCCGCGCCATCCTCGTCACGGGTGGCGCAAGCCGCGTGTTCATTGCGGGCGGCAACATCGCGGACCTGAATCAACGCGATGCGCTCTCGCACTACCGCGACTTCTCGGTGCTCGTGCACCGGGTATTCCGCCGGTTCGAGGAGTGCCGCAAGCCGACCATTGCCGCAGTGAACGGCTGGGCCTTGGGCGGAGGGACCGAGTTCCTGCTCACCACGGACATCCGTTTGATGGCTGAGGACGCCCAACTCGGGCTTCCAGAGATCAAGCTCGGCCTGTTTCCGGGTGGTGGCGGCTCCCAGCGGCTCATGCGCCAGATCTCTCCCTGCCAGGCCAAACTGCTGATGTACACGGGCGATTTCATCGCTGCCCATGAGGCGGTGCAGATGGGGCTCGTCAACCGTGCCGTGCCGCGGGACCGCCTGCTGCCCGAGGCGATGGCGCTGGCGCGGCGCATCGCGGAAAAATCCCCCTGGGCCTTGCGCCTGCTCAAATCCGCCATGACTCAGGGCGCCGAAATGCCCTTGAATGCCGCCCTGCAGCATGAGGCGGTCACCATCAGCCTGCTGCTGGACACCAAGGACGCGCACGAGGGGTGTCAAGCCTTCCTGGAAAAACGCACCCCGAATTTCCAGGGCCAATAACAGCGCCCCCGGGGTCGGTAGAGGCTGCCGCTGTTGGAATTCAGTTTTCCTTGCGCCGCGTGATGCTGCGCACCGGCTCGGCCAGCTTGGCACCGGTGGCATACAGCGCCTTGGCGCGCTCCAGGCCCGCCTCGTGGTCCCAGGGCCTGGCCTCGGCCAGCAGGGCGGCGAGGGCGGCATCGTCCAGCGCGGCAAGCTCTGCCTCGGCATCGGCCAGGTTGTCCGAGCCCAGCAGGTGCTGCACCACCTCGGTGCCGTCCATGGGGCTGAGCACCAGCATCACGTTGCCGTAGGAGGCTTCGAGCAGGGCGGCCTGCCAGTGGCGGCCATGGG